>Ga0209103_1000519_pt1 | contig 12036 bp, 5 predicted proteins | sample 4C3metaG_FD_184152 | JGI IMG/M metagenome (GOLD analysis project Ga0209103, IMG submission 184152) | Freshwater bacterial and archeal communities from Indian Creek, Illinois, USA - 4C3 metaG (SPAdes) (version 2) | ecosystem: Environmental > Aquatic > Freshwater > Unclassified | place: USA: Indian...
CGGCATTGCGGAAGGCGATGGCGGCGCGGATCACCGCCTCCTCCTCGCCCTCGGCGAAGACGACGCGGCGGGGGTTTTCCCGCACGCGCTCATGGATGGCCTCCAGCGCATTCGCCGCCGCATCCAGGCGGTTGGTGAGTTCGCGGGCATAGCGCTGCGGGTCCAGCAGCGGCTTGCGCGCAACGCCCGAGCGCATGGCGGCTTCCGCCACGGCCACCGGCACGCGGCTGATCAGGCGCGGGTCGAAGGCGTTGGGGATGATGTAGTCCGGGCCGAAGGCCAGGCGCTTGCCAGCGCCGGAGCGCGCCACTTCCTCGGGCACCGCCTCACGCGCCAGTTCCGCCAGCGAACGGGCGGCGGCGACCTTCATCGCGTCATTGATGGTGCTGGCCCGCACGTCCAGCGCGCCGCGGAAGATGAAGGGGAAGCCCAGCACATTGTTCACCTGGTTCGGATAGTCCGAACGGCCGGTGGCGATGATGCAGTCGGGTCGCGCGGCGCGCGCTTCCTCGGGGGTGATCTCGGGGTCGGGATTGGCCATGGCGAAGATGATGGGCTTGTCGGCCATGGCGCGGATCATGTCCTGCGTGAGCGCGCCCTTCACGCTCAGGCCGAAGAAGACATCGGCGCCTTCCAGCGCCTGGGTCAGCGTGCGCGCCGTCGTCTCGACGGCATGCGCGGATTTCCACTGGTTCATCCCCTCGGTGCGGCCGCGATACAGCACGCCCTTGGTGTCGCACATGGTGATGTTCTCGGGCCGCATGCCCATGGCGCGCAGCAATTCGGCGCAGGCGATGGAGGCGGCCCCCGCGCCGTTGATCACCAGCTTGGTGGTGGCGAGGTCACGCCCCGTCAGGTAGGCCGCGTTGATCAGGCCGGCGGCGGCGACGATGGCGGTGCCGTGCTGGTCGTCATGAAACACCGGGATGTCCATCAGCTCGCGCAGGCGCTGCTCGATGACGAAGCATTCGGGGGCCTTGATGTCCTCCAGGTTGATGCCGCCAAAGCTGGGACCCAGGAACTTCACGCAATTGATGAATTCGTCGGCATCCTCGGTGTTGAGGCAGAGGTCCATGCCATCCACATCGGCGAAGCGCTTGAACAGCGCGACCTTGCCCTCCATCACCGGCTTCGACGCCAGCGCGCCGAGATTGCCCAGGCCCAGCACGGCGGTGCCATTGCTGATGACGGCCACGAAATTGCCCTTGCTGGTATAGTCATAGGCCAGCGCCGGGTCGCGATGAATGTGCAGGCAGGGCTCGGCCACGCCCGGCGAATAGGCGAGGCTGAGGTCACGCGCCGTGATCAGCGGCTTGGTGAGGCGGGTTTCGAGCTTGCCGGGCCGCCCCTCGGCATGCATGGCCAGCGCCTCCTCGCCCGTCACCCGCGCGGTGCGCGTATCGGCCGGGCTGTCCTGGCGCTTGTCATTCATGATTCTTGAACCTCCATCCCGGCGTGAAATTCCTTTCTAGCCCCCGGCGTGCTTCCCGTGAAAGATGGGCCTTCGCGGGGCGGCTGGCCTCGGCTAAGGCGGAGGGGTGTCCAATACCCCCCCACTGGCCCGGTCAGCCGAAGGTGCGACGCCTGCCATGGCGCAATGGTTCGCGGCGAAAGCCACGGCCGGGGCGGCACTCGTCTTCTTTCGCATGGGCGATTTCTACGAGCTGTTCCACGAGGATGCCGAGGCCGCGAGCGAGGCGCTGGGCATCGCGCTCACCCATCGCGGCGAGCATCAGGGCCGGCCGATTCCCATGTGCGGCGTGCCGGCCCACAGCCATGAGGCCTATCTGGCGCGGCTGATCCGGCGCGGCTTCCGCGTCGCCATCTGCGAGCAGACCGAAACGCCCGAACAGGCCAAGGCGCGCAAGGCCCCAGCGGTGAATCGCGAGATCATCCGCGTCGTCACCCCCGGCACCGCGACGGAGGAGGCGCTGCTGGACGCCGCCCGCCCGGCCTGGCTGCTGGCGCTGGTGGCGGGCGGTGCCGCCTGGCTCGATGTGACGACCGGGCTGTTCCACACCCAGGCGGGGGGCGAGCCCGCCGCCCTCATCGCCCGCCTGGCCCCGGCCGAAATCCTGGCCGAGGAGGCACTCGGCATTGAGGGCGCGATTCCCGCCCTCGCCCCCCGCGATGCGGAAGGCCGGCTGGCCACGGCTTTGGGCGCGGGCTCGCTGGAAGGCTTCGGCCAGTTCAGCCCGGCCGAGATCGCCGCCGCCGCCATGGCGGTGGAATATGTGCGCGCGGTGAATAATGGCGCGCTGCCCCGCCTCAGCCCGCCCGTGGCCGAGGGCGCGCGCGGCGTGCTGCTGCTGGATGCGGCCACCCGCCGCAGCCTGGACATCCTGGAAGGCCCACGCGGCGCCTCGCTGCTGGCCGCGGTGGACCGCACCCTGACCGGCCCCGGCGCCCGCGAACTGGCCGCGCGCCTGGCATCGCCCCTGGATGATCTGGCGGCGATCCAGGCACGGCTGGATGCCGTGGCCGCCCTGCGCGAGGACAAGCCGCGCCGGGCAAAGCTGCGCGCATCCCTCAAGGGCGCGCCCGACATGGCCCGCGCGCTGGCCCGCATCAGCCTGGAGCGTTTTTTCCCGCGCGATCTCGGCGCCGTTCGCGACGGACTGCAGCGCGCGGCCGCCCTGGCCCAGGCGCTGGAAGGCGCCACCCCTGCCCTGCTTGCTGGCGCCATCGCGCCGCTTGGCGGCGCACCCGCCACCGCCGCCGAACTGGCCCGCGCCCTGGCCGCCGAATTGCCGCCCCGGTTGGAGGATGGCGGCGTGGCGGCCCCCGGCTATGACGGCGAACTCGATGCGCTGCGCCGCCTGCGCGATGATGCGCGCGGCGCCATCGCCGCCATGCAGGTGCAGTTGGCCCAGGCCTGGGGCGTGGCGGCGCTGAAAATCCGGCACCACCAGCAACTCGGCTATCTGGCGGAAGTGCCCGCGGCGGCTGGCGAGAAATTGCTGCGCGCGGCACCCGAAGCCGCGAGGGATGACCTCGCCCCCATCCATCGCCAGAGCATGGCCAGCGCGCACCGCTTCACCTGCGCCGCACTCGCGGCGCTGGACCGTCGCCTCTCGGAAGCGGGCGAGCAGGCGGCCAAGCGCGAGCGGCTGGTCATCGCCCATCTGCGCCGCATCATCCTCGCCGATTCGGAAGCCATCGCCGCCGCCGCGCGGGAGATGGCGGGCCTCGACGTGCTGGCGGCCAGCGCCGAATTGGCCACCGAGGGCGCCTGGTGCCGGCCCGAACTCACCACGCGGCCGGATTTCGCCATTGAGGCCGGGCGGCATCCGGTGGTGGAGGCAGCCCTGCGCCGCGCGCGCGGATCATCATCCCAGGGGGCCTTCGTGCCCAATGATTGCGACCTCTCGCCCGGCCGGCGGCTTTGCCTGCTGACAGGGCCCAACATGGCGGGCAAATCCACCTGGCTGCGGCAGAATGCGCTGATGGTCATCCTCGCCCAGGCGGGGATGTTCCTGCCCGCCGCCGCCGCGCGGGTGGGCCTGGTGGACCGGCTGTTCAGCCGCGTGGGCGCGGCGGATGACCTGGCGGGCGGGCGCTCCACCTTCATGGTGGAGATGACGGAAACCGCCGCCATCCTCAACCAGGCCGGGCCGCGCAGCCTGGTGGTGCTGGACGAAGTGGGGCGCGGCACCGCGACCTGGGACGGGCTGGCGATTGCCACCGCCGTGCTGGAAGCGCTGCATGACCGCATCCGGGCCCGTACGCTGTTTGCAACGCATTTTCATGAATTGACGGCGCTTGCGGAAAAACTGCCCGAGCTTCGGCTCGCCGCCATGCAGGTGCGCGAATGGCGGGGCGAGGTGGTGTTCCAGCACAGCGTGGCCCCGGGTGCCGCCGAGAAAAGCTGGGGCGTGCATGTGGCCAAGCTGGCCGGCGTGCCTGCGCCGGTGTTGAGGCGAGCGGCCTCGGTCCTCGCTTCGCTGGAGGCGCGGGCGGCGGCCGGCGCCGACCCATTGGCCGCCGAGATGCCGCTTTTCGCCCGCGCGCCGGTGGCCCCCGCCCATCCGGCCCTGGCGGCGCTGGCGGCGCTCGACCTCGACACCCTATCCCCGCGCGAGGCGCAGGAAGCGCTTTACAACCTCAAGGCTCTCGCGGAGGCAAGCGAAGCTCTGTAGTATAATTTTCATGACGATCGCGATGGCCGAAAGGGCCGAGCAGAGCTTGCAGGAGATGCTGCTTCCAGGCGGCACGCCCATCGCGCGTGACGTCGCGCTGGGGATGCTCCGGCGCGAGTTGGGCGGCGTGCAATCCGTGATCCAGAAAGCCTTTGAATCCCACGAGATCCAGGGCCTGACGGCGGCGCGGCGCCTGGGCCTCCACATGGACCGGCTGATGCTGGCCATCCAGGATTACGCCGCCGCGATGGTGCCGGGCGCCTCGGAGGTGGACTATGCCCTGGTGGCGACCGGCGGCTATGGCCGCGGCGTCCTCGCACCCCATTCCGACATTGACCTGCTGTTCCTGACCGACCGCGAAGCTGGACCCCGCACGCGGCGGCTGATCGAGTTCATGCTCTATCTGCTCTGGGACCTGGGCCTCAAGGTGGGCCATGCCACCCGCAGCCCGCGCGAATGCGTCACCGAGGGGGCGAAGGACGCCACCATCCTGACCGCGCTGGTGGATGCGCGCTTCCTGTCGGGGGATGCCGCGCTTTTCACCGAATTCCAGGCGGAGTTCCGCAGGCTTCGCGCCGATGGTGGCCTCGCTCCCTTCCTCGCCGCCAAGCGGGCCGAGCGCGCCACGCGCCATGCGCGCTATGGCGAGAGCCCCTTCCTGGTGGAGCCGCATGTCAAGGAAGGGCGCGGCGGCCTGCGGGACCTGCAAACCCTCTACTGGCTGGCCCGCTACGCCTTTGGCGTCGCCCGCATGTCCGAGCTGGTGGGCGCCGACAGCCCCGGCGGCGGGCTGCTGACCGAAGGCGAGGCGCGCGCCGTCAAGCGCGCCTGGGACTTCCTCTGGACGCTGCGCTTCCACCTGCACTACGTCAGCGGCCGGGCCGAGGAGCGCCTGACCTTCGACCTCCAGCCCGTGGTTGCCGCCCGCATGGGCTATACGCGGCATGGCAACCAGGATGGTGCCGAGCGGCTGATGAAGCACCTGTTCCTGACCGCGCGCGAGGTGGTCCGCCTCTCCCGCGTGCTGGAGCCGGCGATTGAGCGCGCGGCGCTCGGGCCTCCCGCCACCTTGCGCGGCGGCGATGAGGGCCTGGCCGATCTCGGCCTCGCCTTCGCCGGCGGCAAGCTGGTGGCAGCCCCGCCAGACCGCGATTTCGGGCGCGAGCCCATCCTGATGCTGCGGATCGTGAAGGCCGCGCGGGATCGCTGCCTGGCCATCCATCCGCTGGCCATCCGCGCCCTGATCCGCCATTCGCGCCACGCCGACCGGCTGCGCGGCGATGACGAGGCGAGCGCCATCTTCCTGGACCTGCTGATGGGCAAGGACGCCGCCAAATGGCTGCGCCTGCTGAACGAGGCGGGCTTCCTGGGCCGCTTCCTGCCCGAATGGGCGCGCATCGTCGGGCTGATGCAGTTCGACACCTACCACGTCTTCACCGTGGATGAGCACACGATCGAGGCGATCGGCATTCTCAAGCAGGTGGAAAACGGCGAGCTGAACGAGATCGCGCCCGTCGCCACCGAATTGATGGGGCAGTTGCAGTCCCGGCGCGCGCTGTTTGTCGCCACGCTGCTGCATGACATCGCCAAGGGGCGCGGCGGCGACCACAGCGAACTCGGCGCACGGCTGGCGCAGGAGATCTGTCCGCGGCTCGGCATGTCCGCCGAGGAGACGGAGACCGTCTCCTGGCTGGTGCTGCACCATCTGCTGGTGAGCCAGACCGCCTTCAAGCGCGACATCGAGGACCCCAAGACCATCCTCGACATCGCCGACCAGGTGCAATCGCCCGAACGCCTCCGCCTGCTGCTGGTGCTGACCGTGGCCGATATGCGCGCCGTGGGGCCGCGCGTCTGGAATGCCTGGAAGGCGACCCTGCTGCGCGAGGTGTATTGGCGCGTCTCCGAGGTACTGGCCGGCGGCATGACCGTGCCCGAGCGCGATGTGCGCGTGGCCCGCGCCAAGGAACTGGCGGCCACCATGCTGACCGGCTTCACCAAGGCCGAGGCCGAGATGTTCATGAGCCTGGGCTATCCCGGCTACTGGCTCTCCTTCGATGGCGAGACCCATGCGCGCCATGCCGGCATCATCCGCGAGGCCGAGGCCGAGCAGGCGCCGCTCACCGTCCGCACCCGCGTGCTGGCCGACCGCGGCGTGACCGAGGTCACGATCTATTGCAGCGACCATCCCGGCCTGTTCAGCCGGATTTCCGGCGCGCTGGCCGTGGCGGGCGCCTCCATCGTGGATGCGCGCATCCATACGATGACCAACGGCATGGCGCTGGACACCTTCTGGGTGCAGGACAGCGCGGGCGGGCTGTTCGACGCGCCACACCGCCTGGCGCGGCTGGCCGTGCTGATCGAACAGGCGCTGTCCGGCCGCCTCAAGCTCGCCGCCGAAATCCGCAAGGTGCGGCGGGAGCCGGCGCGACTCGCTGCCGTGACGGTGCCGCCGCGCGTGGTGATGGATAATTTCGCCTCCAACACCCACACGCTGATCGAGGTGAATGGCCGCGACCGCCCGGGCCTGCTGCATGACGTGACGGCGGCGATCTCCGAGCAGGGGCTGCAGATCGCCAGCGCGCACATCACCACCTATGGCGTGCGCGCGGTGGATGTCTTCTACGTCAAGGACGTGTTCGGCCTGAAGGTCGAGAATGAGCGCAAGCTGGCCCCCCTGCGCGCGGCGCTGCTGGAGGCGCTGACGCCGCCTGAGGTGCCTGGGGGTGGGCCGCCGAGCTACCGCGAAGCGGCGGCGCCGGATCTATGACATCCAGGCCAGGGCTCCGCCCTGGACCCGCTGGGGCCGGGGCCCCAACCCCCTTTTTCCGGGGCCCCTGATGTTTCGCGCCATCGCCACCGTCGGCGGCTGGACCATGGTCAGCCGCGTCCTGGGCTTCCTGCGGGATATGCTGATCGCCGCCAAGCTTGGTGCGGGGCCGATGGCGGATGCCTTCTTCGTGGCGCTCAAGCTGCCCAATTTGTTCCGCCGCCTGTTCGGTGAGGGCGCCTTCAACGCCGCCTTCGTCCCCGCCTTCGCGCAGCTTTTGACGCAGCGCGGCCCGGCCGCCGCCCAGGCCCTGGCCGAGCGGATGGCCACCCTGATGATGCTCTGGCTGGCCCTGCTGGTGGGCCTGGGCCTGGTCTTCATGCCGCAGCTCATGCAACTGCTGGCGCCGGGCTTTGTCGAACGGCCGGAGAAATTCGCGCTGGCGGTGGAACTCACGCGCATCACCTTCCCCTATCTGCTGCTGATCTGCCTGACGGCGCTGGTGAGCGGCGTACTGAACGCGCTGGGCAAATTCGCGGCGGCGGCGGCCGCACCCATCTTCTTCAACCTGCTCTCGATGATCGCGCTGTTCGCACTGGCGCCGTTTGTCGCCACATCGGCCCATGCGCTGGCCTGGGGGGTGACGCTTTCGGGCGTGGTGCAGCTCGCTTTCGTGTGGTGGGCCTGCGCGCAGGCGGGAATGGCGCTGAACCCCTTCAAGCCGCCCTCGCTGGCGCCGGAGGTGCGGATTGTGCTGCGGCGCATGGGGCCAGGGCTGATCGGCGCGGGGGTGACGCAACTGAACCTGGCGGTGGATGTGATCATCGCCTCCTTCCTGGCCACCGGCGCGGTCTCGTATCTCTATTACGCCGACCGCGTGGCGCAATTGCCGCTCGGCGTGATCGGGGCGGCGGTGGCGACCGCGCTGCTGCCGCTGCTGGCGCGGCAGATCCATGCGGGGCAACCGCTTTCGGCGCATCGCAGCCTCAATCGCGCCATCGAGATCTCGCTGATCCTGGCGGTGCCGGCGGCGGTGGCGCTGGCGGTGCTGGCGCTGCCCATCCTGGCGGCCCTGTTCCAGCGCGGGGCGTTTGGGGCTGCGGAGGCGCTGGCGACCTCCCATGCGTTGATCGCCTATGCCTTCGGCCTGCCCGCCTTCGTGCTGGTGAAGGTGTTTGTGCCGGGCTTCTTCGCCCGCGGCGATACCGCGACGCCGGTGAAGATCGGCATTGTCTGCGTGGCGCTGAACCTGGGGCTGAACCTGCTGCTGATGGGGCCGTTGCAGCATGTGGGGGTGGCGCTTTCCACCACGTTGGCCGCCTGGGCCAATGCCGGGCTGCTGGCCTGGATGCTGCGCCGGCGCGGGCAATGGGTGGCGGATCGGCGGCTGCGGCGGGCGACGCCCAGGCTGCTGGGCGCGGCGCTGGCCATGGGGCTGGTGCTGGCCGCGCTCTCCTGGTGGCTGGCGCCGGGGGCGGGGCTGGCGGGCGTGGGGTTGCTCGGGCTGATCTGCGCGCTGGGCGCGGCCATGTATTTCGCGCTGGCGCAGCTCTGCGGCGGGTTGGACCTGCGCGACATCCAGCGGCTGATGCGCCGCAAGATCTGACCGCGGCTCCGCCGCGCGGGACCTGACCGCGGCTCCGCCGCGCGGGACTTGACCGCAGGCGCGCGCCGCGCAAACCCTGCGCCACCATTCACACAGGTTTCGTCTCATGCAGCGCGTGTTTTCCGGCATCCAGCCCTCCGGCGTGCCCACCCTGGGCAATTATCTCGGCGCCATCCGCAATTGGGTGCCGATGCAGGACACACATGAGAGCCTGTTCTGCATCGTGGACCTGCACGCCATCACGCAGTTCCAGGAGCCCGCGCAACTCCTGCTGCAAACCCGCGAAATGGCGGCCGCCCTGCTCGCCTGCGGCCTCAGTCCCGAGAAATGCATCCTCTTTGTCCAGAGCCACGTCCCCGCCCATGCGGAGCTGGGTTGGATCTTCAATTGCGTGGCCCGTCTGGGTTGGCTGAACCGCATGACGCAATTCAAGGACAAGGCCGGCAAGGATCGCGAGGCGGCGAGTGCCGGCCTCTATGTCTATCCCAACCTCATGGCGGCCGACATCCTGGTCTACAAGGCGACCAGCGTGCCGGTGGGCGATGACCAGCGCCAGCATCTGGAACTCGCCAACGACATCGCCGAGAAGTTCAACCACGACTACGGCGTGAAACTGTTTCCGCGCATTGAGCCGCATATCATGGGCGTCGCCGCCCGCGTGATGAGCCTGCGCGACGGCACGAAGAAGATGAGCAAGTCGGATGCTTCGGATCAATCCCGCATCAACCTGAATGACGACAACGACGCCATCGCCCAAAAGATCCGCCGCGCCCGCACCGATGCAGAGCCCATCCCAGGCCACATGCTGCAACTGGAAGGCCGGGCCGAGGCGCGCAACCTGGTCGGCATCCTCGCCGCCATCACCGGCACCCTGCCCGAGAACGTGCTGCGCGAGCATGAGGGCCAGGGCTTCGGCGCCTTCAAGGAAGTGCTGACCGAGGCGCTGGTGGCCCATCTCGGCCCCATCCGCGCCGAAATGCTGCGCCTGCTGGAGGATACCACCTCGCTCGACGCCGCGCTGCGCCGGGGCGCCGAGAAGGCCGAGGCCATCGCCAACCCGATCCTCGCGGAAGTGAAGCAGGCGATGGGCTTCCTCGCGCGGCGGTAGCGGAAGGGCCTCAGCGCCCGATCAGTCGCACCAGCAGGTCATCCAGGGCCGGGCCGTCATCACGGGCCTCCAGCGCCGCCTCGGCGAAGACGGCATAGCCATCGCCGCCGCGCCGCAGAAAGGAATTGGTCGCGACACTATAGGCCCGCTCAGGATCGAGCGGCTGCCAGGCGCCATCGGCGTTGCGGGTTTCCGCCGAGGTGACGCGGCGGCCCGCGGGCCGCGCCGCATCCGCCGTGAAGCGCAGACCCGAGAGTTGCGGGAAGCGCCCGGAGGGGCCGGGCAGGCGGGAGAGGCCATTCTCCAGCGCCTCGATCAGCGCGGCGCCGCGCAGCATCATCCGCACCGTGGTGTTGCCGAAGGGCAGGGCCGCCAGAACATCTCCCATCGTCACCTCGCCGCCCGGCAGGCCGGCGCGCACGCCGCCGCCATTCTGCCAGCCGATCTCGGCCGCCACGCCCAGGCGCATCGCCTCGGCCACCAGGGCACCGATCTCGCAGGGGGCGCTGCCGCAGCCGGCGTTGCTCAGCGCCGCGGGCAGGCGGGCCACCACGCGGCGGCGCAGCGCATCGAGCGGGGCGGCCAACTGCGCCACCAGCGCCGCCACCGCCGCATCCTCGGCGATGGTGGCCTGGAGTTCGCGCATCTGCTGGGCCGAATGCGCGATGCGGCCATCGGCGGTGAGGTCGAGGTCCAGCCGCCCCAGCCAGCGCCCATGCGCGCCCGCCTGGGCGATCACCACCGGACGGTCCGGCCCCTCCACCAGCACGGGGGGCGCGACCAGTGTGTGCGAATGCCCGCCCAGGATCACATCCACGCCAGCCACCTCGGCCGCCAGACGGCGATCGGCGGCGAGGCCCAGATGCGAGAGCAGCACCACGCTGGCCGCCCCCTCGCGCCGCGCTTCCCAGACGGCGCGGTTGGCTGCCTCCATCGGGTCGGTGAAGCGCAAATTGGGGCCGGGCGAGGAAATGCCCGGCGTATCGGGCGTGGTGAGGCCGACGATGACCAGGCGCATCTGCTCGCGTCGGAAGGTGATGGTGGGGCGGATCTTGCCGGCCAGCGCCGGCTCCTCCGTCGCGTCCAGATTGGCCGAGAGCACCGGGAAGGGCACGGCCGCAATGTAGCGGGCCAGCACTTCCGGCCCCAAATCGAATTCGTGATTGCCGAGCGCGAAGGCCTGCACGCCCCAGGCGCGCTGCACCTGCGCCTCCGCCTGGCCCTCATGGTGCGAGAAGAACAGGCTGCCCAGGAAGGCATCCCCCGCCTCCAGCAGCAGCGCCGGCCGGCCTTCCGCCCGCGCGGCTTCCCGTGCCTCGGCAATCACGGTCGCCATGCGGGCGGAACCGCCGAAGCAGGCCTCTCCCGCCCTGCACGCAGCCGCGGTGGCGGCAATGGGCTCGTGCCGGCTGTGGAAGTCGTTGAGGTGGAGCAGCGCCGTGCGCGTCACGGCCTGGGCCATGGCCGGGTGCAGCGCCGGGGCAGCGAGGATCAGGGGGAGGGAGCGGCGGCTGAGCATGGCGCTCGTATCTGTGCTGGAAAGGCCCCCCTCATGCAAGGCGAAGCCGCGTCCTGCCCTTGCCATGCCATCTTTGCCGGTGAAGGGTAGCGGCTCATCCCGTTGGTCGCGTCGCTTGCAGATCTATCTGCCCATTGCCGAAATGAGCGTGGATGCCCTCATGCTGGTGGGCATCGGCTTTGTCGTGGGCTGGCTTTCGGGCCTGTTCGGCGTGGGCGGGGGCTTTTTGCTGACGCCGGTGCTGATGCTGATCGGCATCCCCTCCACCGTGGCCGTCGCATCGGGGGCCAACCAGACGCTGGGCGCCTCCGTCTCGGGGCTGATCGCCCAGGCGCGGCGGCTGAATGTGGATTGGCAGATGGGCGGCGTGCTGGTGGTCGGCGGCCTGGTGGGCAGCGTGGTCGGCGTGCAGATTTTCGCGCTGTTGCGGCGCGCCGGCCAGGTGGATGCGGCGGTGGCCATCTTCTATGTGGTGGTTCTGGGCGCGGTCGGCACGCTGATGATAATGGAGAGCATCCGCGCCATCTTTCGCCGTTCCCGCAAGCAACAGGCGCGGCGCCACAATCATTCCTGGGCGCATGGGCTGCCGCTGAAGCTTCGCTTCCGCAAGAGCCGCCTCTACATCTCCATCATCCCGCCGCTGGCGGTCGGCTTCGTCATCGGCATTCTCTCGGCGATCATGGGCGTGGGCGGCGGCTTCATGCTGGTGCCGGCGATGATCTACATCCTGGGCATGCCCACGGCGGTGGTGATCGGCACCTCGCTGTTCCATGTGGTCTGCGTCACCGCCTCGGTCACCTTCCTCCAGGCCATCCAGGTGGGCGGCGTGGATATCGTGCTGACGCTGCTGCTGCTGCTGGGCGGCGTGGCCGGCGCGCAATTCGGCGCGGCCATGGG
>Ga0209103_1000520_pt1 | contig 12031 bp, 11 predicted proteins | sample 4C3metaG_FD_184152 | JGI IMG/M metagenome (GOLD analysis project Ga0209103, IMG submission 184152) | Freshwater bacterial and archeal communities from Indian Creek, Illinois, USA - 4C3 metaG (SPAdes) (version 2) | ecosystem: Environmental > Aquatic > Freshwater > Unclassified | place: USA...
GAGGACAAGTCCACCGCGCAACTGCATGCCGAGGTCGCCTATGGCGCGCTGCAGGACGCGGGACTGACCGCCGCCGATATTGATGGCTATTTCTGCGCGGGCGATGCGCCCGGCATGGGTGGCCTGTCCATGATCGACTACATGGGCCTCAACAAGCTGCGCCATTACGACACGACGGAAAGCGGCGGCTCCTCCTACGTCATCCATGTGGGCCACGCGGTCGAGGCCATCATGGCCGGCAAGTGCAATGTGGCGCTGATCACGCTCGCCGGCCGCCCCCGCGCCGAGGGCATGCAGACCGGCACCGCCGTGCGCTCCGCCGGCGCGGGCGTGCCCGATGAGAGCTTCGAGCTGCCCTATGGCCGCACCATCGCGACGATGCACGCGAACGTCGCCATGCGGCACATGTACGAATTCGGCACGACGAGCGAGCAACTCGCCTGGGTGAAGGTCGCCGCCTCCACGCACGCCCAATACAATGAGCACGCGATGCTGCGGAAGGTCGTGACCGTCGAGGATGTGGTGAATTCGCCCATGGTGGCCGATCCGCTGCATCGCCTGGATTGCTGCGTCATCTCGGATGGCGGCGGCGCGCTGATCATCGCGCGGCCCGAGATCGCCCGCACCCTCAACCGCCCCAAGGTGGGCGTGAAGGGCTGGGGCGAGGCCTACAAGCACCAGAATGCCGGCGGCATCGACCTCACCTACTCCGCCACGAAGATGTCGGGGCCGATGGCCTTCGGCAAGGCGGGCGTCAAGCCGGCCGACATCAAGTATGCCTCGATCTATGACAGCTTCACCATCAGCGTCGTCGTGCAGATCGAAGACCTCGGCTTCTGCGAGAAGGGCCAGGGTGGCCGCTTCGTGGCCGATGGCAACCTGATCTCGGGCGTGGGCAAGCTGCCCTTCAACACCGATGGCGGCGGCCTGTGCAACAACCACCCGAGCAACCGCGGCGGCATGACCAAGGTGATCGAAGCGGTGCGCCAGGCGCGCGGCGAAGCGCATCCCATGGTGCAGGTGAAGAATGCCGATCTCGTCCTCGCCAATGGCAAGGGCGGCAACCTCGGTTCGCGGCATGGCTGCGGCACCGTCATCCTGGAGCGGGAGTGATCACCATGGCGACCATGTCCTTTGACCGCACCCCCGCGGCCCCGTCCGAAAGCCCGGACAACAAGGTGTATTTCGACGGCTGCCGCGCGGGCAAGCTGATCCTTGGCAGGTGCAACGACACGGGCAAGCTGTTCCACTACCCGCGCCATGTCTCGCCCTACACGCTCTCGAACAATGTCGATTTCGTGGAAGCCTCGGGTGATGGCGTGATCTACAGCTACAGCGTGGCACGCGGGAAGGAGCCCTTCTGCGTGGCCTATGTGACGCTGGCCGAAGGCCCCACCATGCTGACCAATATCGTCGAGTGCGATCTCGATGCGCTGAAGGTCGGGCAGAAGGTGCGCGTCAAGTTCCGCGCGACCGAAGGCGACGGCGCCCCGGTGCCGGTGTTCGTGCTGGCCTGAGCGTATCATGGAGGTGGATCGAAGGGCTTGGTCCTTCGAGCCACCTTCCAGCCATGCCATGAAGATTCCGCCTCTGCCCTTCGCCGTGACCGATCGGCACGCGGTGCCCCGCACGGAGCATCCAGGCGAAGTGGACTGATCAACCCAATTCGAAGCTGGTCAGGCCAAAGATCCGCTCGCGCTTCATGGACGGCGGTTCGCGCGTGTACATCCGCGCTGTTTCGAACACTTTTTGCAGTCCCATCTCCTGCGCCAGCGCCACAGCCTGACCATGCGGCTCGGGCAGGTCGAGGATGAAGGGACCGGGCGCGCGATACGGTGCCAGATCCGCGATCAATGCGCGCGCCACCGCCGCATCCACGGCGAAAAGCGGCGCCAGTTTGGAGCCCTCCCGGCAGGGCCGCAGCACCGCGAAGCCGATGATGCCAGAAGGCCCCCATGCCACGCGGGCGCGATGGCCGGGCGTCGTGATCCAGCCGCGCATGAAATCCGGGCGCGGCGTGCCGAAGGCCTCGGCGTCGAACGCCGTCAGCGCCGCGAAATCCACGGCGGCGGCATCCTGGATGGCAACGTCGCCCCACCCGGGGAAGGCCGGCGCCTCGGCCTGATACCGCGCATTGTTCCAGGCGAAGTTGAAGCCGATGCGGCGGTAATTCGCCTGCTGCTCCACCACGCCATCCAGGCCGATGCAGCGCCCCGCCAGCCGCTCCATGGCCGCCTGCCACAGCGCGAAGCCGATCCCCTGCCCCCGGATATCGGGCCTTGCGATGTAGAAGCCGATGAAGCCGAAATCCGGCCCGGTCTTCACCGCCGTCACGCAGGCCAGCATTTCCTCGCCGCGCATCGCGCAGAGGAAGCCGCCCGCATCGGCCGCCGCGAAGGCGCGCCCATCCTCCAGGCCCGGATTCCAGCCCTCGCGCGCCGCCCATTCCACCACCAGCGGAATCTCATCAAGCCGCATGCCCCGGATGGTGACGCCAGCGCTCAATGCAGCAGATCCCCGCCATTGGGTGGGAGGCAGCCCCCCGCGCAAGAGGTGCGGCCCGGCCCTGCCAGCAGCACCGCCGTCGCCGCGATTCCCTCCGGCTGGCCGAGGCGGCCCAACGGCAGGCTCGCCGAAATCCGCGCCTTCCATTCCGGCCCACGCCCGCGCTTGAGGCGGGTCACGCCGAAGGAATCGCGGATATTCATGCCCGCTTTGTTCAGCAGGATGTCGCAGGGGCGAAGCGCCGCCTCGGCGAAGGCGATGGCCGCGGCGCGACCGATGCCGCGGCTGCCGCCGATCGCATCGGCGCTTTTCCCCAGAAGCGGCTGCGTCATGCGCCGAGCCTTTTCATCGTGCGGGCAAATGCCTCGCGGATCGTCCCTTGGCGCAGATGCTGCCCGGATTCCACCACCACGCGGCCGCCCACGGCCACGCTGCGGACCATGCGATCCGCCGGGCCGAAGCACCAGGCATCCAACGCCGCGTCGCCGGATCGGCCGAGCAGCGTCGGGTGTTCGTCATCCAGTTCCACCAGGTCGCAGCGCTGGCCGGGGGCGATGCCACCCATCGCGACGCCGCAAGCCTGCGCGCCACCGGAAAGGGCGCGCTCCAGCAATCCGCGCCCCGGATGCGGCCGGGCCTCGTCCGTCGCCACGCTGCGGAGTTCCAGCGCGAGGCGCTGGCTGGTCTCCAGCTGCCGCAATTCCGCGGCGGGGCAGATGCCCACATGGCTATCCGTGCCGAAGCCCAGCCGACCCTGGGCGGCCAAGTATGCCGGCAGCGGAAACACGCCATCGCCCAGCGAGGCCTCGGTGGAAGGGCAGAGCCCCGCCACGGCGCCCGTCGCGGCCAGTTCGCGCGTCTCCTCGGGCGTCATGTGGGTTGCATGGATCAGCACCCAGCGCGCATCAAGCGGCGCGTTCCGCAGCAGCCATTCCACCGGGCGCAGCCCGGTGGCGGCCAGGCATTCCCGCACTTCCTTCTCCTGCTCGGCCGCGTGGATATGGATGGGGCAGTCGAGTGCCGCCATCGCCTCCAGCATGGCCGGCGTCACGGCACGCAGGCTGTGTGGCGCCACGCCCCAGGCGGCATGGCGCTGAGTGGCGGCGATGCCGCGCACGCGCTCCAGGATGGCGTGGAAGCCATCCAGATCGTTCAGGAATCGGCGTTGCCCGTCATGCGGGGGGGTGCCGAAAATCCCGCCATGCCGGTAAAGGCTGGGCAGCATGGTAATGCCGATGCCCGTGCTCTGGGCGGCGGAAAACAGCCGCGCGGCCATCTCCGCGCGGTCGGCATAGGGCGTGCCATCGGGCGCGTGGTGCAGATAGTGGAATTCCGCGACCTGGGTGAATCCGCGCGTCAGGCATTCGGCATAGAGTTGGGCCGCGATGGCCTGCGCATCCTCCGGGCTGACGCTCAGGGCGAAGCGGTACATCGTCTCGCGCCAGGTCCAGAAGCTATCATGCCCGGCAGGGCTGCGGCGTTCCGCGCCGCCGGCCATGGCGCGCTGGAAGGCGTGGCTGTGCAGATTGGCGACACCCGGGATGACAGGGCCGCGCAGCCGCCGCGCCGCCCCGGAGGTGACGCCGGGCGTGACCCCGGTGATCATTCCGGCATCGTCGCAGGCGATGTGCACATCAGCCGCCCAGCCTTGGGGCAGCAGCGCCTGGGCGGCGAAAAAATCGGCCATCGGAACCCCTTGGAGACAAAGCGATGAAACATCGCGGCCCGCGCCCGGCGGCGCAAGCCCGTGATGGCAGCGCAAGCGCGGGCGTTCTATCCTGCCGCCATGAATCCCATCTCCCTCCCCGCCGGCCAGGCTCGGCTCCCCGACCTGCGTGCCATTCGCGATGGCGCTTCCCTGACACTGGCGCCGGGCTGGCGCGATGATGTGGAGGCGGGCCTGGCCACCCTGCGTGCCGCCCTTGCCACGGGGGCGGCGCTCTATGGCGTGAATACCGGCTTTGGCAAGCTTGCCTCCACCCGCATCGCCGAGGGCGATCTCGCGCGGCTGCAACTCAACCTGCTGCGCAGCCATGCTGCCGGCACGGGCGAAAACCTGCCCCGCCCCGTGGTGCGGCTGGTGCTGGCGCTGAAGGCGCTTTCGCTGGCGCGTGGCGCATCCGGCGCGCGGCCCGAGGTGATCGAGACGCTGCTGGCGCTGCTGGCGGCCGACATGCTGCCGGACATCCCCGCGCAAGGCTCGGTCGGCGCCTCGGGCGATCTCGCGCCGCTCGCGCATCTCTCGCTCGTGCTGGTTGGCGAAGGCTCGGCCACGGACGCGCAGCATATCGCGCATGGCGGCGCCACGGCCTTGGCCGCCATGGGCCGCGCACCGCTGACCCTGGGCCCCAAGGAGGGGCTGGCGCTGCTCAACGGCACGCAGGTCAGCACAGCCTTGGCGCTCGACGCCCAGTTCCGGGCGGATGACCTGCTGCGCGCCGGGCTGCTGACGGGCGCGATGAGCGTGGACGCCGCGCGCGGTTCCGACACGCCCTTCGACCCGCGCATCCATGCCCTGCGCGGCCAGCCCGGCCAGATCCGCGTGGCCGAGACGCTGCGCCAGCTTCTCGCCGGCAGCGCCATCCGCGACAGCCACCGCAACAACGACATCCGCGTGCAGGACCCCTATTGCCTGCGCTGCCAGCCCCAGGTGATCGGCGCCTGCCTCGACCTGATCGAGCAGGCGGGCGCCACGCTGGAGCGCGAGGCCAATGCCGTCACCGACAACCCGCTGCTGGTGGCAGGTGGCGAGCTTCTCTCCGGCGGCAATTTCCACGCCGAGCCGGTGGCCTTCGCGGCCGACATGCTGGCGCTCGCCTTGGCCGAAATCGGCGCCATCGCCGAACGCCGCATCGCGCTGCTGACGGACCCGGCCCTTTCCGGCCTGCCGGCCTTTCTGGTGCAGGCGGGGGGGCTGAATTCCGGCTTCATGATCGCCCAGGTGACGGCCGCCGCGCTGGCCGCCGAGAACCGCGCCATGGCGACACCGCGCAGCGTGGACAGCCTGCCCACCTCGGCCAATCAGGAGGATCACGTCTCCATGGCGACCAATGCCGGGCTGCGGCTGCGCCCGATGGCGGAGAATGTGGAGGGCATCCTTGCCATCGAATACCTGGCCGCCGCCCAGGGCCTCCAGTTCCACCGCCCGCTCACCAGCAGCGCCGCCATCGAGGCCGCCCATGCCCGGCTGCGCGCCGAGGTCGCCCCCTGGGATGAGGACCGGCTGATGGCGCCCGACATCGCCATCGCGCGCCGCCTGCTGCGCGAAATGCCGCTGCCATGAGTTTCGACCATGTCTGGCTGAACGCCCATCTCGCCACCATGGGCGATGCCGCATTGGGCATCATCGAAGATGGCGCCATCGCGGCGAAGGATGGCCACATCGCCTGGGTCGGGCCACGCGCTGCCCTGCCCGAGCACACGGCACCCGTGACGGATTGCGGCCGCGCATGGATCCTTCCCGGCCTGATTGATTGCCACACCCATCTCGTCTTCGGCGGCAACCGCGCCGGCGAATTCGAGCAGCGCCTGGGCGGCGCCAGCTATGAGGAAATCGCCCGCGCGGGTGGCGGCATCCTGTCCACCATGCGCGCCACCCGCGCGGCGAGCGAGGCGCAACTGGTCCAGGCCGCCCTGCCCCGGCTGGATGCGCTGCTGCGCGAGGGCGTGACCACCATCGAGGTGAAGTCCGGCTATGGGCTGGAGATGGCGACGGAATTGCGCCAGTTGCGCACCGCCCGCGTGCTCAGGGCGCTGCGGCCCGTCAATATCGTGACCTCGCTGCTCGCGGCCCACGCCGTGCCGCCCGAATACAAGGGCCGCAAGGGCGAGTATCTGCGCCTCGTCATCGAGGAGATCCTGCCCGCCGCCGCGGCCGAAGGCCTGGCCGATGCGGTGGATGCCTTCTGCGAAAGCATCGCTTTCACGCCGGCGGAGACGGCCGAGCTTTTCACGGCCGCCAAGCGCCTTGGCCTGCCGGTGAAGCTGCATGCCGACCAACTCACCGATTGCGGCGGGGCGGCGCTGGCCGCAGCGCATGGCGCGCTCTCGGCCGATCACCTGGAGCGCAGCAATGCCGCCGGCATCGCCGCCATGGCTGCGGCGGGCACCATCGCCGTGCTGCTGCCGGGTGCGACGCTGATGCTGCGCGAAACGCATTTCCCGCCCATCGCCGCGATGCGCGAGCATGGCTGCCGCATGGCGCTCTCCACCGACATGAATCCGGGCTCCTCGCCCGCGCTGTCGCTGCTGCTGATGCTCAATCTGGGCTGCACGCTGTTCCGGATGACGGTGCCCGAGGCGCTGCTGGGCGTCACGCGCCACGCCGCCGCCGCCCTCGGCCTGGCCGATCGCGGCGTGCTGGCGGAGGGGATGCGCTGCGACCTGGCGCTCTACCGCATCCAGCGCCCCGCCGAGCTTTGCTATTGGCTGGGCGGCAACCCGTGCATGGGCCGCGTCGTCGCGGGCATCGCGGCATGACGCCAGCGCAGATCGAGGCCATCATCCATCGCGGCGTGCCGCTTGGCGCGGCCTGGGGCGTGCGCGTCCTGCTCGCAACGCCGGGGGAAGCGCGGCTGGAACTGCCGCACAATCCGGCCCTGCTGCGCCCGGGCAACACCGTCTCCGGCCCGGCCATCATGGGCCTGGCCGACATGGCGATGTGGGCGGTGCTGCTGGCCGGCAGCCATGGCCACGATGAAAGCCTGACCGCGAACATGCATGTGAATTTCTTGCATCCTTGCGGTCCCGGCCCCATCATCGCGACCGCCCGCCTCATCAAGGGGCAAGGGCGCAGCATCTTCGGCGACATCCTGATCCGGGCCACGGGATCGGAGGAGGTTGCCGTGCATGTCACCACAGCTTGGGTGCGCGGCCGCCCCACCGAAGCGAGACGAGAATGACCAGCCCCGCGCCTGCCGTTCCCGACCGCCTGCCCCTCACGCTCCGCACCCACAAGGTTCCGGCGCGGGAGCAGCTCGGTGCCTGGCGTGGCGCTCCATCCAGAAACTGCGCCTGGAAGCCAGCCACCCCGCGCTGACCGAGGCGCGCGAGGATGGCCCGGCGCCCGACCTCAGCGATGGACTGCGCGGCGTCTGGGCCTCAGCCCACGCGGCGCCCGGTGAACAGCACCGCCACCAGCATGGCGCTGACCGAGAGCGTGGCCCCCAGCGCCTTCACCGGCCCGATCGTCTCATCCAGCACCAGGGCCGAGGTGATCAGCCCCATCACCGGCACCACGACCGAGAGCGTGCTGGCGCGCGTCGCCCCCAGCATTTCCACGCTGCGGGCAAAAAGCAGCATGGAGACACAGCCCAGCAGCACGCCCTGCGCCACCAGCATCCAGATGACCAGGCTGGTGGGCAGCGAGAAGAAGGCCTCGGCCCGGTAGAGCAGGAAGGGCGGCAGCACGAAGGGCACCGAGACCACGGTGACGGCCGCAGTCGCCGGGATGGCCGGGACCTGCCACCGGCGCAACAGGATGGTGAAGACCGCCCAGGTGCTGCCCGCGCCCACCAGCAGCAAATCGCCCCGCCACGCGCCGGGGTGCATGCCAAGCCCGTCCCAGGCGATGATCACGACGCCCATCAGCATGGCAGCCAGCGCCGCGATACGGCCGGGCGTGGGCGCTTCCTTCAACAGCCACCAGGCGAGCAGCGCCCCCGCTATCGGGCTGACCATGGGCGCGATGGTGGCGCCATGCGTGGCGGGCGAATAGGTCAGCGCGGCGGCAAAAAGGACCAGGTTCCCCGCCCCGGCAAAGAGGAACAGCACGAAAATGCGCCGCCAGCCCAAGGCGCGCATTGCCGCGCGCTCCCGCCAGATCAGCGGCGCCAGGAGGATGGAGGCCGGCACATAGCGGCAAAAGAGAAGGTCCAGCACATGCAAGCCCTGCCCGGTCAGGGCCAGCCGTGCCACCGCCGCATGCCCGCCCCAGATGGTCGAGGCCAGCACGCCGATCAGCAGGCCGAGCAAAATCTTGGGGCTGATATTCACTCGGCCAGTAGCGATGCACGCGGCGGTTGCGTCAACCCGGCCAGCCGGATTTCCTCAAGCCAGAATGCGATTCACGCCCTCGGCGAACTCGGCATGGGGCACGCCATAGACATGGATGGAAACCGCCACCTCGGCGCAGCAATTGGCGATGCGGTGGATCAGCTCGGGGTCGGCCGGGCCGTGGCTGGTGGCGCCCTCGGCCCGCAGATGCGCGATATTCGGGCGGGGCGTCTCGCCGGGGGTGAAGAAATGCTCGGTCAGCGTGCCGCGATGAACGCCCAGCGCGCACCATGTGTGGTGCGAATGCACGGGCGACATCTGCCCAGGCCGCCAGACCAGGGCGACGACGGCATAGCCATCGCCCTCCTCCAGCAGGTGCCGGACGTAGCGATCGGGGTTGGCGGGGCAATCCCGGCCATCCAGCAGGCAGGCATCACCGAGATAGGGCGCGATGGCGGCGGCGACGGCGGCGGGGCGGCCCTCCAGCGGCGTGCGCGCGGCGATGCCGATTTCGCCGAGCATGGCGTCCAGGCCGACACGGGTGGAGATCATGTTCATACGGCGGTCCTCGCATCGGGCGCGGTGAGTGCGGCCAGCACCATCCGGCGGCTCGCGGCAACCTGTTCATGCATGATGCGCGCGGCCTCATCGGCCCGGCCCAGCGCCAGTGCCTCGACCAGCGCGTGGTGCTCATGCGCCATCTCGCCCGTGCGGTCGCGCGGGCGCAGGCCCAGCACCAGCATGCGGGTGCTTTCATCCAGCAGGCGGTCGAGTTGCCGCGCGAGGCGGGCATTGCCGGAAAGCTCGGCGATGGCGACGTGGAATTGCTTGTTGGCGTCGAGGAAGCCCATGGCGCTTTCCTCATCGGCGCAGTCATAGCCCTCGGCGCAAATGGCATCGAGGCGGCGCAGCATCACCGCATCCACCCGGCCCGCGGCGCGGCGCGCGGCTTCGGGTTCCAGCATCAGCCGCAGGTCGAAGACCTCATGGATGTCACGGATGGTGACCAGGCTGACCATCCAGCCCCGGCGCGGCACGGCCTGGACCAGGCCTTCCTCGGCCAGGCGGGCCAATGCGGCGCGGACCGGCGCCTTGCCCAGTTCCAGAAGCGCGGCGATGGCGGTTTCGGAGACGGTCTCCCCCGGGGCGAGGCGCGTGGTCAGGATGTCGCGGCGCAGCGCTGCCACGGCGCGCTCGGTGAGCGAGGGTGGCACTTCGAGGGGTGTTACCAGCGACATGGGGCTGCGGGTCTCAATGACATGTCAGCGATGGTAGGCAAAACCCGTGCCGTCACGCAAGCGTCAAACAAGAACTGGCGCTGGTGCGCCTGGCAGCCCCCGCCCTCGCTCAATCCACCGAGGCGCCGGAGCGCCGGACGATCTCGGCCCAGCTCGCGATGTCACGCCGCTGGATGGCCGCGAACTCGGCCGGCGTGAAGACCGGGGGCGGGGAGATGCCCTGGGTCGTCACCAGCCAATTGCTGAATTCCGGATCACGCAGCAAGCCGGTGATGGCGGTGGAAAGCCGCTGCACGATCGGCGCGGGCAGGTTCGCCGGGCCGAACATTCCGTACCAGGTGGTGCTGACGAAGCCCGGCAGGTTGCAGGCCTCGGCCACGGTCGGCACGTCGGGCAGGATGGAGAGCCGTTGCGCGGTGGTTACCGCCAGCGCGCGGGTCTGCCCCTGGCGGATGGCGCCGAGCGCCGGCCCCACCTGATTGAAGAACAAATCCACATCGCCCGCCAGCAGCGCCGTCTGCGCGCCAGGCTGGCCACGATAGGGCACATGGGTGATATCGATATTGGCGGCACCCGCGAATTGCGCGCCGGCCAAGTGTGTGGAGGCGCCATTGCCGGTGGAGGCATAGTTCAGCCGGCCCGGATTGGCGCGGGCGGCGGCCAGCAGCGTGGCGCAATCAGTGAATTGGGGGCGGCGCTCGATGCTCACGGTCAGTGCATTGGGGACGTCACCCAGATGCGCGATCGGCGTGAAATCCCGCACCACGTCGAAGGGCAGCGTGCGATACAGCGTCGCGTTGATCGCATGCGTGCCGGCCGTGCCGAAATACAGCGTGTAGCCATCGGGCCGCGACTTCGCCACGAAGTCGGAGGCGATGTTGCCGCCCGCGCCCGAGCGGTTGTCCACGATGATGGTCTGCCCATTCAGCGCCCGGCTCAGCGGCTCGGACATGCGGCGCATGTAGATGTCGATGCCCGAGCCATTGGGGAAGCCGCTGACGATGGTGATCGGCCGGGTGGGCCAACTCTCCTGAGCAGCGGCGATGGCGGGGGCGGCGAGCGGCAGGGCAAGCAGGGAGCGGCGGCGCATGGTGGTTCTCCTTGGGGCTGGCTGCTGTTCATGTAGGCGCCCCAGCACCCGGAGTGAATGATGCCAGGAGAGATTCGGGCATCGGGCGATGTGGCCCATGGGCTGATCTGGGATTTCCCCGTGCCGATACAGGCCAGGCGTGATCTTGCCCAACTCCGCCTTGCGTGATTGCTTCGCGCCTCTGCCCAGTCACAAGAACGGATCGCCCCATGGCCCGCACACATCGCATCGCCGTCATTCCCGGCGATGGCATCGGCAAGGAAACCACGCCCGAGGGGCTGCGCGTGCTGGATGCCGCCGCCACCCGCTTCGGCTTCGACCTCAAGCTCACCCATTACGACTGGTCCTGCGAGACCTATGTGAAGACCGGCCGCATGATGCCGGAGGATGGGCTGGACCAGTTGAAGGACAGTGACAGCGTCTTCCTGGGCGCCGTGGGCTGGCCTGGCGTTCCGGACCATGTCTCGCTCTGGGGCCTGCTGATCCCGATTCGCCGCGGCTTTGACCAATATGTCTCGCTGCGCCCCTGCAAGCTGCTGCCCGGCGTCGCCACGCCGCTGGCCAACCGCACACCGGCCGAGATTGATTTCTACGTGGTGCGCGAGAACACCGAGGGCGAATATTCCTCCGTCGGCGGGCGCATGTTCCCCGGCACGGATCGCGAATTCGTCAGCCAGCAGAGCATTCTCACGCGCACCGGCACGGATCGCATCATCAAATACGCCTTCGAGCTGGCAATGAAGCGGCCGCGCAAGAAAGTGACCAGCGCCACCAAGTCCAACGGCATCACCTTCACCATGCCCTATTGGGATGAGCGCTTCGAGGAGATGGGCAAGAACTACCCCGAGGTGAAGACCGACCAGTTCCACATTGACATCCTCTGCGCGCATTTCGTGCAGCATCCGGATTGGTTCGACGTGGTGGTCGGCTCCAACCTGTTCGGCGACATCCTCTCCGATCTTGGCCCCGCCGTGGCCGGGTCCATCGGCGTGGCGGCGAGTGCGAACATCAACCCGGAGAAGGTCTTCCCCTCGATGTTCGAGCCGGTGCATGGCTCGGCCCCCGATATCGCCGGGCGCTTCGTGGCCAACCCGATCGGTCAGATCTGGTCGGGTGCCATGATGCTGGACCATCTGGGCGAGCATGAGGCGGCCCGCGCGATCACCACCGCCATCGAGAAGCTGCTGGCCGCCGAGATCACGCG
>Ga0209103_1000521_pt1 | contig 12009 bp, 9 predicted proteins | sample 4C3metaG_FD_184152 | JGI IMG/M metagenome (GOLD analysis project Ga0209103, IMG submission 184152) | Freshwater bacterial and archeal communities from Indian Creek, Illinois, USA - 4C3 metaG (SPAdes) (version 2) | ecosystem: Environmental > Aquatic > Freshwater > Unclassified | place: USA: Indian...
TGAGCGCGCTCACGCTGGGCGCCACCACGCGGTTGCTCGACCCGGCCACGGGCGCCGAGTGGGCCAACCTGAGCGTGGCGCAGCGGCTGCGGCTGCGCGACCAAGAGGTGGTGTTGCCCGGGCAGCAGCCCATACGCGAGCAACTCAGCGATGTGCTGTTGAGCGGCTCCATCAACTGGAGCCCGCAGTGGGCCTTCAACGGCACCTTGCAGTACAACCCCGAGCTCGGGCAGACCGAGCGCACCACGCTGGCCGCCCGCTACAGCCCGGGCGATTTCCGGGTCTTCAACGTGGCCTACCGCTTGCAGCGCGACACCAGCGAGCAGATCGACTTTGGCTGGCAGTGGCCGCTGAGCGATTTGCTGCGCGGGCCAGCCATCCCGGCTCTGGGGCCGGGGCGTGGCCTCGGGCCTGGGCACTGGTTCAGCGTGGGCCGGATCAACTACAGCTTCAGCGAGCGCCGCATCGTCGACCTGATCGCCGGTTTCGAGTACGATGCCGGCTGCTGGATCGGCCGCATCGTGGTCGAGCGGCTGCAACAAAGCCGCACCGAAGCCAACCAGCGCATCCTGTTCCAGCTCGAGTTCGCTGGCTTTTCGCGCATCGGCTCCAACCCCTTGCAGGTGCTGCGCGACAACATCCCGCGCTACCAGTTCCTGCGTGAAGAAATCAACCCACCGAGCCGCTTCCAGCGCCATGAATAAGTTCCCCTCACGCCACCGGGCCCGCCCTGCGCCCTTGCCCCTGCTGCTCTGGGCCTTGGCCGGCTGCCTGTGGATGCCCGCCCACGCGCAACCGCAAAGACCGGCCCCAGCCACCACCACCACCCCGCAGACCGCGCCCGCAGTGGCCCGCCCGGCAGCGCCGCCCAGCGCCGTGCCGGTGCGCGACATCAACCGCATCGTGGCCTTGGTCAACTCGGAGCCGATCACCGAGCGCGAGCTGCGCACCCGCATCGAACGGGTGCAGGCCACCCCAGGGGCCAACCTGCCGCCTGCGGCCGAACTGGAGCGCCAGCTGCTGGAGCTGCTGATCGTCGAGCGCACCCAAATCCAGTGGGCGCGCGCCTCCGGCATCGTCATCGACGCCGCCGCGCTGGCTGAGGCCGAGGCCACGGTGGCGCGGCAAAACGGCGTCACGGTGGCGCAACTGCACCAGCGCCTGCAAGCCGACGGCCTGAGCCTGAGCGGCTTTCGCGCCAATCTGGAAAACGAGCTGTTGCTGCTGCGCGTGCGCGAGCGCGAAGTGGCGGCGCGGGTGCGCATCAGCGAATTGGAAATCGACGCCCACTTGCGCCAGCACAGTGGCGCAGCGGCGCTGGCCCAGACGGCGCTGCACCTGGCCCACATTCTGATCGCGCTGCCCGATGATGCCGACGCCGCCACGGTGGCCGAGCGCCAGGCCCGGGCGGCTGACTTGGTGCGCCGCGCCCGCGCTGGCGAGGACTTCGCGGCCTTGGCGCGCCAGCACTCCGACGGCCCGGAGCGCGCCGCCGGCGGCCAAATGGGCTTGCGCAGCGCCGACCGCTACCCGACGCTGTTCGTTGAGGCGGTGCGGGGCCAGCCGCGCGGGGCGCTGGTGGGACCGCTGCGCAGCGGGGCCGGTTTTCACGTGCTGCAGGTGCTGGAGCAGCGCAACCTCAATCTGCCCCCCACGCACCAGACGCAGACGCGGGCGCGCCACATCCTGCTGCGCCCAGCCAACGCCACCGAAGAGGCCGCCGCGCTGCAGCGCATGAGCGAGTGGCGCACCCGCCTGCTGGCCGGCACGGCGCGCTTCGAGGATTTGGCGCGTGAGCACAGCCAAGACGGCTCCGCCCCCGAGGGCGGTGACTTGGGCTGGGCCAGCCCGGGCCAGTTCGTTTCCGAGTTTGAGCAAACCATGAACCGGCTCGCGCCCGGAGAGGTGGCGCCACCGCTGCGCTCGCGCTTTGGCCTGCACCTGATCGAGGTGGTGCAGCGGCGCGAGGTGGAAACCAGCGCGCTGGAGCGGCGCAACTGGGTGCGCGCGCACCTGCGCGAGCAACGCACCGACCAGGCCTACGAGGAATGGGCGCGTGAGCTGCGCGGGCGTGCTTACGTCGAGCTGCGGCTGAGCGAGCGCTGAAGGCCAAAGTGTCGGCGCGCCGCCCCCCGCACAGCGCCCCGGCGCTGCACGAAGGCCACCGGGCGCGCAAGCGCTTCGGTCAGCATTTTCTGTCTGACCAAACCATTGTCGAGGCCTTGGTGAGCGCCATTGCGCCGCGCCCGGGCCAATTCGTGGTTGAAATCGGACCTGGCCTGGCGGCCCTGACGCAACCGCTGGTCGAGCGCTTGGGCCACCTGACGGTGATCGAACTGGACCGCGACCTGGCGCAACGCCTGCGTGCCCATCCGCAGTTGCGGGTGATCGAGTCCGATGTGCTGCGGGTGGATTTCGCCTCGCTGCTCCCCGGCGCAGACCCGGCAGCCGACCCCATGGGTGCCGACGGTACCGGATCAGCGCGCCTGCGCATCGTGGGCAACCTGCCTTACAACCTCTCAAGCCCGATCTTGTTTCACCTGCTGCCTTGGGCCCACGTGGTGCAAGACCAGCACTTCATGCTGCAAAAAGAAGTCATCGAGCGCATGGTGGCCGCCCCCTGCAGCGCCGCATATGGCCGCCTGAGCGTGGTGCTGCAGTGGCGCTACGCCATGGAAAACGTGCTGCTCGTGCCGCCGCAAAGCTTCACACCACCGCCGCGCGTCGACAGCGCGGTGGTGCGCATGGTGCCGCACGCACAACCCGCCGCGCTGCATTGGCCGACGCTAGAAGACACGGTGCGGGTGGCGTTTTCGCAGCGGCGCAAACTGCTGCGCCACAGCCTAGGGCACTGGCTGACCGAGCAGGGCTACGGCGGGCGCTTCGACCTGCAGCGCCGGGCCGAAGAAGTGCCGGTGGCCGAGTACGTGGCGCTGGCGCAGGCGCTAGCAGGCACCGCGCCAGCCACTCAGCCGCCGACTCAGGCCGCCGAGAGCCAGTAACCGGCGTTGAAGGGGCTGCTCATGCGCAGCGCCTGCGGGCTGACATCGACCAGCTTGTCGGTGAGCTGCGGCTCTTGGCCCAGCTGCAAATCGGCCGCCTTGGGTGCGCGCGCCACCGAGAAGGAGTAGAAGCAGCGAAAAGGCACCTTGCGCTCGCTCCAGTAGTCGGCCACGTCGCGGAAAATGTCGAGCAACTGCTCGCGCGCTTCTTTGTCGAACTTCGGCCCAGTCGGGATGTGTTCGAGCACCACGATGAAGCCGGTTTGCGGGCCCGACTTGTGCAGCGCATCGGTGAGCTTGTCGTGCAAGGCGTCGAAGTTTTTGGTTGCTTGCACCGGCAGGTTGGGGTGCTGAGCCACGAGGTCGATCACGTCTTGCTTGGTTAGGGCGGCGGCGAGATCGGCGTACAGGAAGCGGTGCCCGAGTTGCTCGGCCGCTGCCTGCAAATCTTTGACCGTGTGGGCACGGATCGATTGCACGATGTTGGTTCGCACGTGACGAAGGGGGTTATCCATCTCGGCGCTGGTCCAGAAAATAGAAAAAAGAAATCAAGACAAACCAAACGCTATGCGGCACAGCCACTAAAAAGCCCGTCCGGCTATTTCGTCGAGCGTGGTAACAAGCGGTTGGCTGCGTGGAAAAAACACAAGACCCAAATCGAGGCGTAGGGGGCGAGCCACGGACGCAACACGCCGCCTTTGCCTCGAAACGATCTTCTGATTTTGCCTCAAGCACACCGAAATTGCAAGCAAAATCCTCTTGCGGCAGCGGGTATCAACCGCCTGCGTCACCCGCCGCGACCGCGCGCGGCCCCACATTGGCCTCGGCCACACACAGCGCCGTCATGTTGACGATGCGGCGCACGGTGGCGCTGGCGGTGAGCACGTGCACCGGCTTGGCCACCCCGAGCAGCATCGGCCCGACAGCGATGCCGCCACCGGCAGCGGTCTTGAGCAGGTTGTAAGAAATATTGGCCGCGTCCACATTGGGCAGCACCAACAGATTGGCTTCGCCCTCGAGCGCGTTGCGCGGCATCAGGCGCGCGCGTGCGGCGGCATCGAGCGCCACGTCGCCGTGCATCTCGCCCTCCACCTCCAGCCAGGGCGCGTGCTCGCGCAACAGCTCCAGCACGCGGCGCATCTTGAGCGCCGAGGGCTGGTCGGAGGAACCAAAGTTGGAATGCGACAGCAGCGCCACCTTGGGCGTGATGCCAAAGCGCAACATCTTGCGCGCCGCCATCTGGGTGATTTCGGCCAGTTGCTCGGCGCTGGGGTCGTAGTTGATGTGGGTGTCGACCATGAACACCTGGCGCCCGGGCAGCATGAGCGCGTTCATGGCGGCGTAGCAACTGGCGTGTGGGCGCTTGCCGATCACCTGGTCGATGTAGTGCAGGTGGATTTGCGGCGTGCCCCAGGTGCCGCAGATCAGGCCGTCGACGTCGCCCCGGCGCAGCAGCATGGCGCCGATCAGGGTCAGGCGGCGGCGCATCTCGATTTTGGCGATCTGCTCGGTCACGCCACGGCGCTCTTGCAAACGGTGGTAGTCCTGCCACAGCTCGCGGTAGCGCTCGTCGCGCTCGATGTTGACCACGTCGAGATCGCGGCCGGCTTGCAGGCGCAGGCCAAAGCGCTGGATGCGCTGGTCGATCACCGCCGGGCGCCCGATCAGCGTGGGGCGCGCCAAGCCCTCATCGACCACGATCTGGCAGGCGCGCAACACGCGCTCTTCTTCGCCCTCGGCAAACGCGATGCGCTTGTGCTGCGCCTGTTTGGCAATCGCATAAACCGGCTTCATGATGGTGCCGGAGGCAAAGACGAAGCTCTGCAACTTTTCGCGGTAGGCCTCGAGGTCGGCGATCGGGCGCAGCGCCACGCCGGAGCGCGCCGCCGCCTCGGCCACCGCCGGCGCGATCTTGATCATCAGGCGCGGATCGAAGGGCTTGGGGATCAGGTACTGCGGCCCAAAGGACAACTGCTCGCCCACGTAGGCCGCCGCCACCACCTCGTTTTGCTCGGCCTGCGCCAGTTCGGCGATGGCGTGCACGGCGGCGATCTCCATCTCGTCGCTGATGGTGCGCGCGCCGGCGTCGAGCGCACCGCGAAAGATGTAGGGAAAGCACAGGACGTTGTTGACCTGGTTCGGGTAGTCGCTGCGCCCGGTGGCCATGATGGCGTCGGGGCGCACCGCCAGCACCTCGTGGGGCTGGATTTCGGGTGTGGGGTTGGCCAGCGCAAAAATCAGCGGCCGCGCCGCCATGGCCTGCACCATCTCGGGCTTGAGCACGCCGCCGGCCGACAGGCCCAAAAACACGTCGGCACCCGCTATCACTTCGGCCAGCTTGCGCTGCGCAGTGGGCTGGGCAAATTGGGCTTTGTCGGGGTCCATCAGCTCAGCCCGGCCCTCGTAGACGACGCCGGCGAGGTCGGTGACCCAGATGTTTTGACGCGGCAGCCCGAGCTTGAGCAACAGCCCCAAGCAGGCCAGCGCCGCCGCCCCGGCACCGGAAGTGACGAGCTTGATCTCGTCGATGCGCTTGCCCACCACCTTGAGGCCATTGAGCAGCGCCGCCCCGACCACGATCGCGGTGCCGTGCTGGTCGTCGTGGAAGACCGGGATTTGCATGCGCTCGCGCAAGCGCCGCTCGATATAAAAACAGTCCGGGGCCTTGATGTCTTCGAGGTTGATGCCGCCAAAGGTGGGCTCGAGCGCGGCGATGATTTCGACCAAGCGCTCCGGGTCTTTCTCGTTGATTTCGAGGTCGAAGACGTCGATATCGGCGAACTTTTTGAACAGCACGCCCTTGCCTTCCATCACCGGCTTGGCTGCCAGCGGCCCGATATCGCCCAAGCCCAGCACCGCGGTGCCGTTGGTGATGACGGCCACCAGGTTGCCGCGGCTGGTGTATTTGTAGGCATTCACCGGATCGGCCACGATCTCCTCGCACGGCGCCGCCACCCCGGGCGAGTAGGCCAGCGCCAGGTCGTGCTGGTTCGTGAGCTGCTTGGTGGCGCGAATGGCCACCTTGCCAGGGGTCGGGAATTCGTGATACTTGAGTGCCGCGCGGCGCAATTCGGCGCGCTGGTCTTCGGATTGGGTTGGCATGGATGCGGTCTCCGGCTGGTGCAGGGGCAATGACACGGTGGCGCCGCTGGCGCTGCGGCTGACTGGCATTGTAGGGCGCACAGACCGCCCCAGTCACCGCCCGGCTTTTCCAGCCCCGCAGCAGGACCCGCTTGCGCGGCGACCCTGCGTGGTCATCGCTGGCGCAAGGTCAGGGCCTTGGGTGAGTGGTCGCGCAAGGCCGCTGGCCGCTGCCTAGGCGGCTCGGATCGCCCCGCAACCGCTTTGGCCGCTTCGCCGAGCAAAAACACCGACACCGCCTGCTCCAGTCGCTGGGCTTGCTGGCTCAGGCTCTCGGTGGCTGCGGTGCTTTGCTCGACCAAGGCCGCGTTTTGCTGCGTCACCGCGTCCAGGTGCGAAACGGCGACGTTGACTTGCCCAATGCCCGCGCTTTGCTCCTGCGCCGCCGCAGCGATTTCGGCCATGATGCCGTTGACGCGCTGCACGCTGTCCACCAAGGACTGCATGGTGAGGGCCGCGCGTCCGGCCAGCTCGTTGCCCGTGTGCACCCGCTCCACGCTGACGTTGATGAGGTCTTTGATTTCGCGCGCCGCTTGGGCACTGCGTTGCGCCAGCGTGCGCACTTCGGCGGCCACCACTGCAAAGCCGCGCCCCTGTTCGCCAGCACGCGCCGCCTCGACCGAGGCATTGAGGGCCAAGATATTGGTTTGGAACGCAATGCCGTCGATCACCCCGATGATCTCGCGGATGCGCTCGCTGCTTTGGTGGATTTGAGCCATCGAGCCGCTCAACTGCCCCACCTCCTGCCCCCCGCGCTGCGCCTGGCTGGCGGCTTGCGCCACCATTTCGCGCGCTTGGGCCGCCGCATCGGCAGAGTGCTGCACCCCCGCCGTGAGCTGCTCTAGGCTGGCCGCCGTCTGCTGCAAACTGCTGGCGGCTTGCTCGGTGCGCTGGCTCAGATCGCGGTTGCCACCGGCAATTTCTTGACTGGCCGACAGCACACTGTCGACGGCGTTGCGCACTGTCGCCACCGCCTGCGCCATCCGATCGAGGTTGTCGCGCAACTGCAGCGCCAGCGGTGCCCGCACCTGCGCCTGACGGGTATCGAGCGAAATCTGCTCGCCTTGGCGGATGCCACTGGCCAGCACCGCCACCTCGGCGTTGTCGCGCACGCTAGCGGCCAAGCGCAGCACCAGAAAAACCTGCAACGCCGTTTGCACCACCACGTACAGCGCGTGCAGCAAGATGATGCCAAAGTTGGGCTCGCTTAAACAATAGACCCCCACCCCCATGGCCTGCAAGCGGTCGAACCCCATATGGTGCACGGCAAACAGGGCCGCCGCAAAGACGATCGGGCGCCAATCAAGGTAGACCAACAGCAAGGCCAGCGTGACGAACACACCAAAGTGAAATTCGAGCATGCCCATGGCGGTGTGGATGTGCAAGGCCACCAGCGCCACCAGCGAAAAGGTGATGAGCAGGCGCGCCGCCAAATGGCCGCGCAAGGCCACGAAACCCAGCACACCGGGCAGCGCCAGCCCCACGGCCAGCAGCACGGTGGTGGTGGTTGACAACTCGGGCCGGTTGAACCACCAGCCCAACACCACCGCACCCAGCACGTACAGGCCCAGCGCCACCAGCAAAATGGCGTCGCCTAAACGGTGCTGGGCCGGCAAACCGGACACTTGCTGCGAAGGATTATTCATGGCGGCTGAGGGCTTGTGTGGATGCGGAATGCAGGACAGATCAAGAATGCGCTTACCCCTTATGGTACCAAACCCAACCGCAAGCAAAGCCGCATTGATGCGATGGGTGGCAAGCCATCGGCGCAGGCAGGCGCATCAGCCCGCGGGCAAGGTGTGCAAGGGCAGATCGTGCGCCGCGGCCAGTTGCTCCAATTGCTCGCAGCTGCGTGCCGCCATGAAAGCCGCCACGGCTTGGTGCGCCTCTGTGCTGCCCCAGTCGGGCATGGGCTGCGCACCCAGCCCCACCAACTGCGCCAGCGCGGCGGCAAAGTGCGGCTCCAGCGCCGCCAGCGCCACCCGCCCATCGAGGCAGGGGTAGATCCGGTAACCGGCGTGGCCGCCTCCCAGCAAGGCACCCTCAGAGGTCAAGCCCCACTGGCGCGGCAAGGCCAACCAGTGCGCGGCCTCGGTCAGCGCCACCTCGCGGTGCGCGCCGCTTCCGCTGCGCTGGCGCTGTGCCAGCACCTGCAGCACCGCCTCGCTGGCCAACAGGGCCCCGGCCATGTCGGCCAGCAGGCTCACCGGCATCTGCAAACCGGGCACCAAGCCGGCCTCGGCCTGATAGCTCAAATCGTGGCCGGGTTCGTCGGCTCGCGGACCCGGCGCCCCCACGATGGCCACGCTGCACAAGGTCGGGTAGCGTGTGCGCAAGGACTCGGCATCGAGCCCGAGCCGACGCAGGGCGGCGGGCCTAAAGGATGTCAGCAACACGTCGACGCGCCCCAGCAAGGCGTGCAGGCGCCGCTGCCCGGTCGCGCTTTTCAAATCCAGTGTGGTCTGCCAGATGCCTAGGCCAAGCTGCTGCTGCGCCTGCGGGCTGTACTGCGCCATCGGGTCGCCGCTGGGTGGCAGCACCTGGATGCAGCGCGCGCCCATGGCGTGCAGGCGCTGCACGGCCGCTGGCCCGGGCAGATTCAGCGCCAGACTGAGCAGGCGCGAGCCCCGCAACGGTTTAAATTTTGGACGGCCAGGCACGGCGGGGCGTCAAAGCGGCTCGTGACCCGGCTTCCACTTGATGTTGCAACCCAGGCTGGGGCGTTGCTCGGCCGCCGGGGCGCGTCCGGCCAGCACGGCCTCGATGGCGGGGCGTAGGTCTGCGCCTGTGACCGGCACCCCATTGCCGGGGCGGGCGTCGTCGAACTGGCCGCGATAGACCAGACGGTGCGCTGCGTCATAGAGGAAGAAATCGGGCGTGCAAGCTGCTTGGTAGGCCTGCGCCACCGCCTGGCTTTCATCGAACAGATAGGGAAAGGCAAAGCCTCGCTGCTGCGCCAGTTGCGCCATTTGGTCGGGCGCGTCGTCGGGGTAGCGCACCACGTCGTTGGCATTGATCGCCACCACCGCCAAACCTTGGGCTTGGGCGTGGTTCAGCACCCGCACCAGTTCGTCGAGGATGTGCAGCACGAACGGGCAGTGGTTGCAAGTAAACAGCACCAGCAACGGTTGACCGCTGAAATCGGCCAAACCCACCTGGCGCCCGCTGAGCGGCTCGGGCAAGGTGAAGTCGGGGGCAGCGCTGCCGAGCGTGCGCATGGTCGAGGGGGTGCGGGCCATGGTGTGGGGCTTCCTAATTTGCTCCTAGCCATTCTAAGCCCGCCCGAGGTCGGTGCAGCAAGCGGTGCAGCAAGGTGTGAGCCGGGGCATGGGCCAGCGCAGACACGCAGAAACCCAAGGCGCCAGAGAGGCGCCGACTCAAAACCGGAGCCAAGTTAATAATAACCTTAGTTGGCTGTAAATTATTTGTGACTTTACCTGAATGGTCATCATCGGTCTAATCCGCCACTGACCCTTAGCAACAAGCGAGAGAGACACCATGCCCGGCTTCGACCTGCTGATCGCCAACCTGATCCAACCCATTATCCTCGCCTTCATTTTGGGGGCGATTGCGGGTTTTTTGCGCAGCGAACTCGAACTGCCGGCGGCGGTGATCAGCCTGCTGGCGATCTACCTGCTGTTCTCCATTGGCCTCGAGGGCGGGCGCGAACTGGCGCAGGCCGACTTGGGCGGGCTGCTGCCGCTGCTGGGCCTGACGCTGTTCATGGTCGTGGCCATTCCGCTGTTGGTCTATTCGGTGACGCGGCTGCTGGGGCGCTTTGACATCAGCAACGCGGCCGCGCTGGCGGCGCACTATGGCTCGGTCTCGACCGCCACCTTTTTCTCATCGCTCACACTGGCCACCGCCATGGGCACCCCGGCCGGTGGCTACATGGTGGCGATGGTGGCGCTGATGGAGTTTGCCGTCATCTTCTCGCTCTTGATTGCGCGGGTGGCGATGGCGCGCGAACTGGCCGCCAGCAACCAGGCCAACCCGAACCAGATTCGCATCGGCGAGCTGCTGCTCGACACCCTGCGCGGGCGCGGCATCGTGTTGCTGGGTGGCGGCATGATGATCGGCTTTCTCACCACCGACGCCCAGTGGCAGCAGATTTCGCCCTTTTACGACGACCTGTTCCGCGGCATGTTGATGCTGTTCCTGCTTGAGATGGGCATGACGGCGGCGCGCCACATCCGCGCCTTTCGCGACGTGGGCTGGTTCATGCTCGGCTTTGGCACGCTGATGCCGGTTTTTAATGGCATCGTCGGGGTATCGCTGGGGCAGGCCATCGGCCTCGGTGTGGGCGGCTCCTTTGTGTTTGGGGCCTTGTGCGCCAGCGCCTCTTTCATCGACGCCCCGGCGGCTTGCCGCGCTTCGCTGCCACAGGCCAACCCTGGCATTTACCTGACTTCGGCGCTGGGCATCACCTTGCCTTTCAATCTGCTGCTCGGGCTGCCGCTGTACTACAGCTACGCGGTGTGGCTATACAAGGTGATTTGAGGCCCGGTGATGGGCTCGGAGCGCATCTTTATTTGAGCCCAAGCCCGCCTCACGACCCCGCGCCAGGCCCATTGCAGTTCAAATGCAAGACGCCCGATCCTTGTGTCCAAGCAGCCTTTCTTAAGTCCACTGCCCCCATTGCCCACCCTAGAGAACTGCCATGAAACGCGAACTCGAACAGAAAAAGATGCTCATCTTGATCACCGCCAAGCCCTTGCAGCGCATGGTGATCGAAACCCTTGCCCCGCGCGGCATCGGCGGCTACACCGTGGCTGCCGTCACCGGGGCCGGCACTTCCGGGCTCAACACCGGCACCCTGCCCAGCGACAGCAATGTGATGATCCACATCATCTTGTCGGAGCGGCGGCTGATGGGGGTGCTGGAAGACATCGACGCCCTGATGGAGCGCGGCTACCGCATCAAGGCAATCGTGCAAGACATCCAGATTTTGCCGCGCAAGACCCCGGACGCCGCCGCCGCCAAGGCGTAAAAAAACCCCGCTGCGCAGGCGGGGTTTTGGCTTAGCCGATGTTTTGGCTTAGCCGATCAGCGGCTTGAGCTCGCCCTTGTCGTAGCGCTTTTGCATGGTTTCCAGCGAGTAGATGGTGCCGATCTTGGCCGCCATGCCGGCGGCACCGAAGGCGCGGTAGCGGTCTTCACAGATCGCCTGCATGGCTTTGGTGGCTTCCTTGAAGAACTTGCGCGGGTCGAAGTTTTTGCGGTCGTTGGCCAAGTGCCTGCGGATGGCCCCGGTGCTGGCCATGCGCAGGTCGGTGTCGATGTTGACCTTGCGCACCCCGTTTTTGATGCCTTCGACGATTTCCTCCACCGGCACGCCGTAGGTCTGGCCCATGTCGCCGCCGTGCTGGTTGATGATCGCCAGCCAGTCTTCGGGCACGCTGGAGGAGCCGTGCATCACCAGGTGCACATTGGGGATGCGCTGGTGGATTTCCTTGACGCGGTCGATGCGCAGCACCTTGCCGGTGGGCTTGCTGCTGAACTTGTAGGCGCCGTGGCTGGTGCCGATGGCAATGGCCAAGGCATCGACCTGGGTTTTTTGCACGAAGTCGGCGGCTTCGTCGGGGTCGGTGAGCAGCATCGAGTGGTCCAGCTCGCCCTCGGCCCCGTGGCCGTCTTCTTCGCCGGCCTGGCCGGTTTCGAGCGAGCCCAGGCAGCCCAGCTCGCCCTCCACCGACACGCCGCAGGCGTGCGCGAGTTCGACCACTTTGCGCGTGACTTCGACGTTGTACTCGTAAGAAGCCGGGGTCTTGCCGTCTTCGCGCAAGCTGCCGTCCATCATCACCGAGCTAAAGCCAGACTGGATGGAGCGAAAGCACACGCCCGGCGTGGCGCCGTGGTCTTGGTG
>Ga0209103_1000522_pt1 | contig 12004 bp, 10 predicted proteins | sample 4C3metaG_FD_184152 | JGI IMG/M metagenome (GOLD analysis project Ga0209103, IMG submission 184152) | Freshwater bacterial and archeal communities from Indian Creek, Illinois, USA - 4C3 metaG (SPAdes) (version 2) | ecosystem: Environmental > Aquatic > Freshwater > Unclassified | place: USA...
GCAATGAGGCGGTGCAGACCTCGCTCACGCTCTACAGCGTCGATTTCCAGGACCGCCTGCTCTCGATCGCCCAGTGCGTGGGCATCCTCGGTTGCCCGGCGGCGCTCGCCAACGTCGGTGACGTCGAAACCCGCGGCGTCGAGGCGGCCATCGACTGGTCGCTGGGCGAGGGGCTTTCGGTGTTCGGTTCGATCTCGCACAACGATTCGACCTACGCCGCCGACTACCTCGACGGCACCACCGTGGTGCGCACCAATGGCAGGACCGTGGTCGACTCGCCCGAGCTCCTGATGAACGTCGAACTGCGCTGGCAGATGGACGGCTGGGATGCGCGGATCGGTGCCAAGTACACCGACGAGCGTTTCATCACCTTCCTCAACGACGCCAAGGTGCCGGATTACTGGGTCACCGATGCTTCGATCTCCTACGACTTCGGTGCGATCGGCTGGGCGCGCGAGCTGAAGGCCACCTTCAACGTCACCAACCTGCTCGACGAGGAGTATTTCGCCACCGTCGGCACCAACGGCTTCCTCGCCAGCTACCCGAACTGGGTGGGCGGTTTCCACACCCTGTCGGCGGGCGCGCCGCGGCAGATGTTCCTCACCCTGCAGGGCCGTTTCTGATGCAGGACGAAGGCCGCCGGAGTGCCTTGCGCGCGGCACTGGCGCTCTCCGGCGCCTGTCTGGTCGGGGCCGGCCGGCCAGTCCTGGCCGCCCCGCCGGTTCCGTCGCCGGCCGGGCAGCCCGCTGGCCCGGCCATCCAGCGGATTGCCTTCGGTTCCTGCGTCCACCAGGCCCGGCCACAGCCGATCTGGGACGATGTGCTGGCCGTGCGGCCCGAGCTGTTCGTGTTTCTCGGCGACAACATCTACGGCGACACCCGCAGCCTGGAGGTGCTCGAAGGCGAGTACGCCAAGTTGGCGGCGCAGCCGGGTTTCCAGCGCCTGCGCGCCAGTACGCCGGTGCTGGCGACCTGGGACGACCACGATTACGGCGAGAACGACGCCGGTGCCGAGTTCCCGATGAAGGAACCGTTCCGGCAGGCCTTCTTGCGCTTCTGGGGCGAGCCGGAGGGTTCGCCGCGCTGGGCGCGCGATGGCGTCTACACCAGTGCGCTGTTCGGCCCGCTGGGCCAGCGCGTGCAACTGATCCTGCTCGATTTGCGCTACAACCGCACGCCGATCAGCCGCCAGATCGCTTTCCCGGACGACCGCGTCTACGAACGCTGGGTTCGTCGCGAGCTGGCGGCCGGCCGAGCGGTGCCCGGCCCCTATGCCCGCAACCCGGATCCGGCGGCGACCATGCTGGGCGAGCGTCAGTGGGCGTGGTTGCACGAGCAATTGCGGCAACCTGCCGATCTGCGCCTGATCGGCTCCAGCCTGCAGGTGCTGGCCGATTTCACCGGCTGGGAAGCCTGGGCCAACTACCCGCGCGACCAGACCCGGTTGTTCGACGCGATCCGCCAGACGGCGGCCCGCGGCGTGGTCTTCCTCTCCGGCGACATGCACTACGGCGAGCTGAGCCGGCTCGATGCCAACGTGCCCTATCCGCTCTGGGATCTGACTTCCAGTGGTCTGACCGAGGTCTGGACGATTCCGGTGCCGAACGCCCTGCGGGTGGGTGAGGCGCAGGCGGTCGAGAACTTCGGTCTGGTCGAGGTCGACTGGTCGAAACGGCGTGTCCGGCTTTCGATCCGTGCCCTGGGTGGTGCGGAGCGGCTCGCCCACGAACTGCCGATCGACGCGCTGGCAGCGGCCGGTATCCCGGCCTGAAGCCTCAGCCGCCTTCGAGTTCGAGGCGCATGCCGATGTCGGCGAGGTGCTCGCGCTCGGTGTCGAGATCGGCGCGGGTCAAGGGGTGGGCGTCGAGCCAGCGCCGCGACAGCTTGAGTTGCATCCCGCCGGCGACCACCCGCAGCTTCAATCCCGGCACCTTGCCGGCTTCGTGGGCCCGGTGCAGCAGCACGGCCAGGCGAAGCAGCAGGGCGCAGCGTTGCGCGGCCGGTGCCAGGCGATCGGGCAGTGATTCGAAGGCGGTCAGCCTGATCGCCCGGCGCTGGTTGCGCACCAGCGTGGCGAGAAACTGCTGCTCGGTCCGTGAGAATCCGGCGATGTCGGAGTTTTCCAGCACATAGGCACCGTGCACGTGGTACTGGCTGTGGGCGATGGCGAGGCCCAGCTCGTGCAGGCGTGCCGCCCAGCACAGCATCTGGCGGTCGGGCGGCTCCAGGCCCCAGTCGGCAGCGACTTGGTCGAACAGCGCCAGTGCCGTGGTTTCGACCTGTTCGGCCTGGACGGCGTCGACCGCATAGCGGGTCATCAGTGCCGTCACCGAATCCTCGCGTGGATCGTCCTTGCCGGCCCGGCCGATCAGGTCGAGCAGGATGCCCTCGCGCATCGCCGATTCGCTGACCTGCAAGCGCCGCAGCCCGAGCGCCTCGACGGCAGTGGAGAGCACCAGCACGCCACCGGCGATCACCGACTGGCGCTCATTGGGGAGGCCGGGCAGACGGATCTCGGCCAAGCCCTCGACCTGCAGCAGGCGTTCGGTCAAGGCGGCCAGTGCGGTGTCGGTGATCACGCCGCCCTTGGACAGTTTCATGGCCTCGCAGATCTCACCGATCGATTTGACGGTACCGGAGGAGCCGAACGTCTCCTTCCAGCCGAGTTGGCGGTAAAGATTGCTGAACTGCTGGAACTCGGCGGCCATCTCCAGTTGCGCCTCGCGCCAGCGCCGGCGGTTGATGCGGCCGTCGCCGAAGAAGCGCTTGGTGGTGGCCACACAGCCCATCTGCAGGCTCTCCCGCTCGATCGGCTGCAGTCCCTCGCCGATGATGAACTCGGTCGAGCCGCCGCCGATGTCGATGACCAGCCGGCGCGCCCGCGGTGGGTGGCCATAGGCCACGCCGAGGTAGCACAGCCGCGCTTCCTCGCGCCCGGCCACCACCTCGATGCCGTGGCCGAGTGCCGACTCGGCCGGCAGCAGGAAGCTTCGCGGATTGCGCAACTGGCGCACTGTGTTGGTGGCGATGGCGCGCACCTGCGCCGCCGGCACGCCACGCAGCTTCTGGCCGAAACGGCCGAGGCATTCCAGCGCCCGGGCGGCCACGTCGGGCCGCAGGCCGCCGTTGCTGTCCAAGCCCTCGGCCATCCGCACCATCTCCTTGATGCGGTCGACGATGCGCAATTGGCCAAGTGTGTAGCGCGCCACCACCAGGTGGAAGCTGTTCGAGCCGAGGTCCACGGCGGCGATCAGGTCGCCGTCGCGCAAGCTCCGTGCGGGTGTCGGCATGGTGGTTCAGTGGCAGAAGCGGGCGAGCAGGGCATTCTGTGCCGAGTGCGGCATATCGTCCCCGGCCGGCGTCAGGCGCTGGTAACTGCCATCCGGCAGCAGCACCCAGGACTGGGTGTTGTCGGCGAGGTAGTTGGCCAGTTCCTCGTCGTGCACGCGCGCGGCCAGCTTTGGATCGAGGATCGGAAAGCAGGTCTCGACCCGGCGCAGCAGGTTGCGCTCCATCCAGTCGGCCGAGGAGCAGTACAGCTCCGGCTGCGTGTCGTTCTGGAACCAGTAGACGCGACTGTGTTCGAGGAAACGCCCGACCACCGAGCGCACGCGGATGCGCTCCGACAGGCCCTTGACGCCGGGCCGCAGCGTGCAGGCACCACGGACGATCAGGTCGATCTCGACCCCGGCCTGCGAGGCGACGTAGAGCGCCCGGACCACGGCGGATTCGTTGAGCGCGTTCATCTTGGCGATGATCCATGCTGGCCGGCCGGCACGGGCGTGTTCGGCCTCGCGGGCGATCTTGGCGAGCAGGCCGCCGTGCAGGGTGAAGGGCGAGGTCAGCAGGCGCTTGAGTTTGAACGAGGGTGCCAGGCCGGAGAGCTGCTGGAACAGCGCATGCACGTCGGCACCGAGCTCCTCGTTCGCGGTCATCAGGCCGATGTCGGTGTAGGCGCGCGCGGTGCCGGCATGGTAGTTGCCGGTGCCGAGGTGCATGTAGCGGCGCAGGCGATCACCCTCGCGACGGACGATCAGCATCATCTTGGCGTGGGTCTTGTAGCCGACCACGCCATAGGACACCTGCACGCCGGCCTCCTGCAAGCGGTCGGCCAGACGCAGATTGGCCTCCTCGTCGAAGCGGGCGCGCAGTTCGATCACCACGGTGACGTCCTTGCCATTGTGCGCGGCGGTGATCAGGTGCTCGATCAGCGGCGAATCCCTGCCGACGCGGTAGAGCGTCTGCTTGATGGCCAGCACCTCCGGATCGTGGGCGGCGTGGGCCAGCAGGTCGAGTACGCCGCTGAAACTCTCGAACGGATGGTGCATCAGCACGTCGTGCTGGCGCAGTTGATCGAAGGGCGCGTCGGTGTCGAGCTTCGACGGCCGCGGCGTGAACGGCGGGAACTTCAGTTCCGGGCGATCGACCATGTCGTAGACCTGGATCACCCGGTTGAGGTTGACCGGGCCGTTGATGCGGTAGACCGCGTTGGCCGGCAGCGAGAAGTTCTGCAGCAGTGCATCGACAATGTAGCCGGGGCAGTTCTCGGCGATCTCCAGCCGCACCGCCGGCCGGAAGCCTCGGCCCAGCAGTTCGTCGCGCACGGCGTGGGCGAGGTTCTCCACTTCTTCCTCGTCGACCACCAGCTCGGAATTGCGGGTGACGCGGAACTGCCAGACGCCCTTGACCTTCATGCCCGGGAAGATCTCGTCGACGAAGGCGGTGAGCACCGCCGAGAGCAGCACGAAATCCTGGGACGCGCCCGAGACCTCGGACGGGATGCGGATGATCCGCGGCAGCGAGCGCGGTGCACGGACGATGGCCATGCCACCGGCACGGCCGAAAGCGTCCTTGCCGTCGAGCACGACCACCACGTTCAGGGACTTGTTGAGGATGCGCGGGAACGGGTGCGCGGGATCGAGGCCGAGCGGCGAAAGCACCGGCATGATCTCGTTCTCGAAGTACTCCTTGAGCCAGCGTTTCTGCCGGGCGTTCCAGGCGTCGCGCGGCAGGATGCGCACGCCGGCCTCGTTGAGTGCGGGGCGCAGTGTCTCGTTCCAGAAGCGATACTGCGCATCGACCAGGGCGCTGGCCTGCTGGTGGATCGCGTTCAGGAGGTTGGCCGGGGCGATGCCATCGATGGCCTGCATGCCGCCGAACTGCACGCTGGTGCGCAGCGAGGCGACGCGGATCTCGAAGAACTCGTCGAGGTTGGTGCAACTGATGCAGAGGTAGCGCAGCCGTTCCAGCAGCGGGATCGAGGGATCCTCGGCCTGGGCCAGCACGCGCTGGTTGAAGGCGAGCTGCGAGAGCTCGCGGCTCAGGAACAGCTCATGGTCCGGCAGGCTGGTCGGCGGCGGCGTGGCGGCCTGGGAGGTGCGGGACGGGGAACGGGGCACGGCGATACTCGCATCGGGAAAGTTTTGATTGGAAACGAGGCCATGGACCGGTGCAAGCGCTTCAATCGCTGGCGCGGGCGCGTGGCGTCACCGATTCCGGGCCGAACACGCAGGCGAAACGGCTGCCGCGGCCGACTTCCGAGCGGATTTCCAGCCGGGCATCGTGCAGGTTGAGCACGTGTTTGACGATGGACAGGCCAAGTCCGGTACCGCCGCTCTCGCGGGCGCGGCTGGTCGAAACACGGTAGAAACGCTCGGTCAGCCGTGGCAGGTGCTGGGCCGGGATGCCGTAGCCGGTGTCTTGCACCGCCAGCACCGCGCCACCGTCCGGCAGGCGCTCGAAGTGGACATCGATGCGACCCTCGACCGGCGTGTAACGCACGGCATTGGCCACCAGGTTGGAAAAGGCGCTGTGCAGCTCGTGGGTGCTGCCCAGCAGGTCGATGCCGGCGTCGTCGATGACCTGGATGCGGTGGCGGCCGGCGGAGAGTGCTTCGGCCTCGCGACCGAGCGTGGCCAACAGCGCGGCCATCGCCACCGGCTCTCGGGGCTGCGGGGCCTCTTGCGCTTCCAGCCGCGAAAGGGTGAGCAGATCCTCGACCAGTTGCGACATCCGCTGCGACTGCAGGCGCATCTCGCCCAGCATGACCTCCAGTTCGGGATAGTCGCCGCCGTCGATGATGTCGAGGTAGCCATGCACCACGGTGAGCGGCGTGCGCAGTTCGTGCGAGACATTGGCGACGAAGTCGCGGCGCAGCTGTTCCAGCCGCAGCAGCTTGGTCACGTCGCGCAGCACCACCAGCCACAGGCGGTCGGAATAGGGCAGAAGGCGCAGGCTGAGGCGCTGGTTGGGGTCGGTGGGGCTGGGCAGGTCGAGCAGCGGGTCTTCGGTCTGGCCCTCGGCCAGCCACTGCGCCACGCGGGTATCGGGCAGCACGTCGCTGACCCGCCCTTCCTGCCCGGCCGGGCCGAGCGCCAGCAGGCGCCGGGCCTGGCGGTTGCACCATTCGATGTGGCCATCGTCGCGGCGGGCCAGCAGCACGGCATCCGGCATCAGGCTGGCGGCGTGGCGGTAGCCGCGAACCAGTCCGAGCAGGCGCCGGACCCGGACGCGGCCCTCGTTCTGGCGCCGGTGCAGCAGCATTTCGAGGTCATCCCAGAGGCCGCGGCCGTCGATCTCGCGCAGGCGGCGACGCCGGTAGAGCTGGGCCAGCAGGCGGTGCAGGCGCCAGTAATGCCAGCCGAGGATGCCGAAGGCGGTCAGTGCCAGCAGCGGCCAGACCTGGCCCAGCAGCAGGCCGACCAGGCCGGCTGTCGCAAGCAGCACCAGCAGCCGCGCCACCGACTGCCGCCAGGCGTGCAGGAGCAGGCGGCCAACCGTCACCGCCCGGACCTTGGCTTCATGGGGTTTCCGAGAAGCGGTAGCCGGAACCGCGCACGGTCTGCACCATGCCGTCCAGTCCGGTCGGTTCGAGGGCCTTGCGCAGGCGACGGATATGGACATCGACGGTGCGCTCCTCGACGTAGACGTTGCCGCCCCAGACGTGGTCGAGCAGTTGCGCGCGGGTGTAGACGCGGTCGGCATGGGTCATGAAGAAATGCAGCAAGCGGTACTCGGTGGGGCCGACATGGATGGGTTCATCGCCGCCGTAGACGCGGTGCGCCGCGCCATCGATGCGCAGCCGGCCGATCTGCACGCTGCCATCGGCCTCGTCGTCGCGGGAGCGTCGCATCACCGCCTTGATCCGCGCCAGCAGCTCGCGCGCCGAGAACGGCTTGACCACGTAGTCGTCGACTCCGGATTCGAGCCCGGAGACGCGGTCGTTCTCCTCGCCGCGGGCGGTCAGCATGATGATCGGCACGTCGCGGGTCAGGTCTTCCTTGCGCCAGCGACGGGCCAGGTCGAGGCCCGAGGTGCCGGGCAGCATCCAGTCGAGCAGGATCAGGTCGGGCACGCGCTCGACGATGGCGGTCTGCGCCTCGCGGGCGTCTCCGGCGTGGACCGGCTCGTATTCACCCTTGCGCAGGGCGAAGGCGACCATGTCACGGATGGCGGGTTCGTCGTCGACGATGAGGATGCGCTTCTGCACGGCAGGTCCAGGCGGGAATGGTTGCAGCGCCAGTAGATAAAACCATTATGACCGCTGAATGACGGCTGCAACGAGAACGTCACCCGTGTGTCAGGAGCCGCTGCGACTACTGCCCGGCCGGGGGCGGCCGCCGTCCTGCGGACGGAAGCCCAGACGGCGCATCTCCAGCACCACCGGCATCAGCTCGGCGATCCGCGCCTCGACCCGGGCGCGCTGCACGTAATCGACATCCTCGCGCTGCTTGAGACGGTCGAACTGGTTCAGCGCGTCCTCGGCGCGGCCGGCGAGGAAGGCGGCCTCGGCATGGGCCTCGGCGGCACGGTTGGGTTCACCGGCCAGTTCGGCGGCGCGGCCGAAGCGCTGCTGCAACAGCAGATCACGGGGTGCCTGGGCGAGCATCGGCCGCAGCAGGGCCAGCGCTCGCTGGCCGGCCGTCGCGGTACCGCGGGCGTTGAGCGCCTCGGCAAAGGCAAGGCTCACCGCGCGATGCTCGGGGTAGTCGGTGAGCAGGGCCTCGAAACGGCGCTCCGTCTCGTCGGTCAGGCCCGCCTTCTGTGCTGCTTCGGCGGCAGCGAGACGCACCCAGAGGTGGCCCGGTGTATCGCGTTTCAATGCATCCAGCACGACCAGCGCCTCGTGGCCACGGCCGTCGCGTGCCAGCGCGAGGCCCAGGCCGTAGCGTTGCGCCAGGCTGCCGTTGCGGGCATCGGCGGCCTCGTGCTCGGCTACGGCATCGCGCGGGCTGGCCGCGCTGAGCACGCGCAGGCGTTCGCGTGCCCAAGCGAAATTATCAATCGTGCGACCGGCGTCATCGGGACGCAGGCCGGGCGGCAGCAGCAGATGGCCGTCGTCTTGCCGGCGCAGCAGGGGCGGTGGCGGTTGCCGGGCGATCTGCTCGGCGCGATCGCGTGCTTCGGCGATGCGGGTGGTCGTGACCGGATGGGTGCGCAGGTATTCCGGCACCTGCCAGCCGGCCGAATTGCCGCGCGAGGCACGTGCCAGACGACCGAAGAAATCGGCGATGCCGAGTGGATCGAAGCCGGCACGGGCCAGCGTCTCGATGCCGATGCGGTCAGCCTCGGCCTCGTTGCTGCGGGTGTGGTTGATCTGCATCTGCAGCATCAGGGCCTGGGCGCCGACCACGGCGGCACTGATCGCATCGCCGCTGTTGCGGGCGTTCGATTGGGAGGCGGCGGCCACCGCGCCCAGCATCGCCAGCATCACCGGGAGCTGGTTCTGCTGGGCGCGCTCCATGGCGCGCAGCACGTGCCGCTGGGTGACGTGGGCGACCTCGTGCGCCAGCACGCCGGCCACCTCGGCCTCGCGCTCGGCGGCCAGCACCAGGCCGGCGTTCATGCCGATCAGGCCGCCCAGGGTGGCGAAGGCATTGATGCGGCGATCACGGAGCATGAAGAAGGTGTAGCCATGTTCCGGTTCGTCGCTGGCGGCGGCCACCCGGAAGCCCACGTCCTGCAACCAGGCATCGATCAGCGGATCGTCGAGGATCAGGTCCTGGCGGCGCAGCTCGCGCAGCACCATGGCCCCGAAGCGGGCTTCGTCGGCCGGAGTGATCCGCATTGCCGCCGAGGAACCCATCGCCGGCAGCGACTCGCTGGCGGACTGCGCCAAGGCCAGCGACGCCGGTGCCAAGGCCAGCGCCAAGGCGAGGGCGAGCGAGCGTGACCGGCCAAGGGCGCGCGGCGGGCGGGGCGGGGGGGCGATGCGCATGGTTCGAGGATGCCGAAAGGGGCGAGCAGGGGGGTGAATCCGTCGTTAAGCAGGGCACGAGTTGGCATGGACCGCGTCGCAACCGCATAGTTCCCGGCCCGATCCGCCCCGCCCCGGAGCACCGCATGCCCGCGCCCGACATCGAGATCTACACCACCGCCGTCTGCCCCTACTGTGTCGCCGCCAAGAATTTCCTCAAACAGCGCGGTGTCGGCTGGCGCGAGATCCGCGTCGATCTCGACACTGCCGCCCGCACCGTGATGCTGGAGCGCGCCCGGCGCACTTCGGTGCCGCAGATCTTCATCAACGGCCAGCACGTCGGTGGCTTCGACGACCTGGTCGCCCTCGACCGCGCCGGTGGCCTGGCGCCCCTGCTGGAGTCCGCCCCATGAGCGATCGCGTCGCCGAATTCACCGCCTTCCGCCAGCGCATGAACGAGCGGATCCTGGCCGAGGACAACCAGGTCGTGCGCCGCTTCTTCGCGCTCGACACCCAGACCTACAAGGCCGGTGCGCTCGACCTCAAGACCAAGGAGATGCTGGGCCTGGTCGCCTCGATGGTGCTGCGTTGCGACGACTGCATCGCCTACCACGTCGCCCAGTGCCAGCAGGCCGGCGTCAGCCGCGAGGAGTTCTTCGAGGTGTTCTCGGTGGGGCTCGTCGTCGGCGGCTCCATCGTCATCCCGCACCTGCGCCGCGCGGTGGATTTCCTCGATCAGCTCGAAGCCGCCGCCGCTGGGGCATAATGGGCGGATCGCCCGCGTTGGATCGGGCGGAATCCTGAGGAAAATCACATGGCGCAGACGATCGCGGTCATCCGCGGGGACGGCATCGGTCCTGAAATCATGGATGCATCGCTCGGCGTGCTCGATGCAATGAAACTCGGTTTGCAGTACGAGTTCGTCGAGGCCGGCATGTCGGCGCTCGAGAAGACCGGGGAGCTGCTGCCCGCGGCCACGCTGGAGGCGATCGGCAAGCACCGCATCGCCTTCAAGAGCCCGCTCACCACCCCGGTTGGCGAGGGCTTCACCTCGGTCAACGTGGCGCTGCGCAAGCACTTCGACCTCTACGCCAACGTGCGGCCGGCGATCAGCTTCCCGGGCACCAAGGCGCGCTACGAGAACATCGACCTCATCACCGTCCGCGAGAACACCGAAGGCGCCTACATCGGCGAGGGCCAGTCGGTGTCGGCCGATGGCGAAACCGCCCTGCTCACCCAGAAGATCACCCGCAAGGGCTCCGAGCGCATCGTCCGCTACGCCTTCGAGCTGGCACGTCGCATCGACCGCAAGAAGGTCACCGTGGTGCACAAGGCCAACATCCTGAAGTCGACCTCGGGCCTGTTCCTGAAGACCGCCCGCGAAGTGGCCCTGCGCTACCCCGACATCCAGTGCAACGAGATGATCGTGGACAACACCTGCATGCAGCTGGTGATGCGCCCCGAGCAGTTCGATGTGATCGTGACCACCAACCTGTTCGGCGACATCGTCTCTGACCTGTGCGCCGGCCTGGTCGGCGGCCTCGGCCTGGCACCGGGCGCGAATATTGGTGAGCACGCCGCCATTTTCGAGGCCGTGCACGGCTCGGCACCCGACATCGCCGGCAAGAACATCGCCAATCCCTGCGCCCTGCTGCTGGCGGCCGGGCAGATGCTCGACCACCTCGGCCATGTCGAGCAGGCCAACCGCCTGCGCCAGGCGATCCGCGACACGCTCACCGCGAAGGACGGCGTCACGCCGGACGTCGGCGGCACCGGCACCACGCAGAGCTTCGCCAAGGCGGTCGCCGCGCGCGTTGTGGGCTGATCAGCCCTGCCGGAAGCGCCAGAACGGATCGAGCACCACCACGTCGCCGCGGCCGGGCCGGTAGCCGGCCGCCAGCGCGCCGGCGATGTGCTCGGTGCCGAGACGGCAGGCCTGGTGCGCGCTTTCTCCGAGCGCGAGGTTCGCGGCGATGGCCGAGGCCAGGGTGCAGCCGGTGCCGTGGCCTTCGACCGGCAGGCGAATGCTACGGAAGCTCGCCCGCAGCACGCCACTGCCGAAGCGGTCGATCACTTCCGCTTCGGCCAGGTGCCCGCCTTTCAGCAACACGCCGTCCGCGCCCAAGGCGAGCAATTCGCTGAGCGCGGCATCGGCGTCGACGCCCGCTGCGATGCGGCGGCCGAGCAGCAGCTCGGCCTCGGGCAGGTTCGGCGTCAGCACGGTGGCCATCGGCAGCAGGCGCATGCGCAGGGCGTCGAGTGCATCGTCGGCCAGCAGCTTGGCGCCGCTGGTGGCCACCATCACCGGATCGACCACCAGTGCCGTCGGCTTCCAGTGCGTCAGTGCATCGGCCACGGCGTGGATGATCTCCGCCGTGGCCAGCATGCCGAGCTTCACCGCGCGCACGTTGAAATCCTCGAAGCAGGCGTCGATCTGTGCGCGCAGGAATCCGGTGTCCGGTACGTGCACGGCGGTGACGCCGCGGGTGTGCTGCGCGGTCAGCGCGGCGATCGCCGACAGCCCGTGCAGGCCGTGCGCGGCGAAGGTCTTGAGGTCGGTCTGGATGCCGGCGCCACCGCCAGAATCCGAACCGGCGATGGTCAGCGCGGAGATCACGCGGTGGTCCGCCGCCATCGCTCAAAGCACCTCGGAGGCGAAATCGGCCAAGCGTGAACGCTCACCGCGGCGCAGGGTGATGTGCGCGCTGTGCGCCCAGCTCTTGAAACGGTCGACCGCATAGGTGAGGCCGGAGGTCGTCTCGGTGAGGTAGGGCGTGTCGATCTGCTCGACGTTGCCCATGCAGATGA
>Ga0209103_1000523_pt1 | contig 11987 bp, 16 predicted proteins | sample 4C3metaG_FD_184152 | JGI IMG/M metagenome (GOLD analysis project Ga0209103, IMG submission 184152) | Freshwater bacterial and archeal communities from Indian Creek, Illinois, USA - 4C3 metaG (SPAdes) (version 2) | ecosystem: Environmental > Aquatic > Freshwater > Unclassified | place: USA...
CTGGGCCTTGGCCACGAAGTGATGCAGCGCTTGGTGCCTAGCGCTGGCATGCAGCGGATCCACCCGCGCGGCCATGGGCTCCACACTCTTGCGCGCCAGTGGCAGCATCAAACCCGTGCAATAGCCCCTGAGCCCGGCATGCCGATCTGCGTGCCCAAGACCCTGCGACAAATGCTCCATGTACTGGTCAAACCGTTGACTCGCGCACATCGCAACTCCTGAGAAGGTTCAGAGGGGTTGATGATGCCATATTTATGACACAGTAAGACTAGGTTGAACAGCGCCGCCGCGTGGTCGCACGATTCAAACACGAACGAGGTGCTCAGGTGGATCGGCAGCGCACGCGCACCGGTGCTAGGGTCGGGGGCGGCACCCGCGTGCAGCGCCAAGGTATCGAAGCCGGGGTCGGCAAAGCCGCTCATGGGGGTGCTCCTAGGGTCGGGTTTGTGTGGGGTGATAGCGCTGCCATTGTGGGCTATATTTGAGGCCGTAATTCAGTCGGCTAGCTCAGGAGTTTTACCATGAAGGTCAGCGATATTTTGCGTGTCAAAGGTGGCACGCTCTACACCATCTCCCCCGACGCCCCCTTGAGCCAAGCGGTGCAAACCATGGTCGAGCTCGACATCGGTTCGCTGGCGGTGATGGAGCACGGCGAACTGGTCGGTATGCTGACCTTTCGCGAAGTGCTGCAAACGGTGGCCAAAAACAGCGGCCTTTGCGGTGCGGGCAGCGTGCGCGCCGTGATGGACGATCACCCCATGAGCTGCACCAGCCAGACCGACCTAGAGCAGGTGCGCCCACTCCTGCTGCATAAGCACACCCGCTACATGCCGGTGCTGGACGACCGCATTCTCATGGGCGTGATCAGCTTCTACGACGTGGCCAAGGCGGTGGTGGAAGCGCAGAACTTCGAGAACAAAATGCTCAAGGCCTACATCCGCGACTGGCCCGAGGAAGAGGCGCAGCCGGCCGGCAAGGCCTGAGGCAGTCAGGCATAGGGGGCGATCTGGGATAATCTGCCCGCATGAGCGGCAACACCTTTGGCACCCTGTTTTGCGTCACCAACTTTGGTGAATCCCACGGCCCGGCCATCGGCTGCGTGATCGACGGCTGCCCGCCCGGGCTGGCCTTGAGCGAGGCCGACATCCAGCCTGAGTTGGACCGGCGCCGCCCCGGCAGCAGCGCCTTCGTGACCCAGCGCAACGAGTCCGACTTGGTGCAGATCCTCAGCGGCGTCTATCAGGGCCAGACCACCGGCACCCCGATCGCCCTGCTCATCCCCAACACCGACCCGCGCAGCAAAGACTACGGCGACATCGTCCAGACCTTTCGCCCCGGTCACGCCGACTACAGCTACTGGCGCAAATACGGCCTGCGCGACCCGCGCGGCGGTGGGCGTTCCTCGGCGCGCCTGACCGCGCCCACCGTGGCCGCCGGGGCCGTGGCCAAAAAATGGCTGCTGCAGCAATACGGCGTCGGTTTCAAGGGCTGCCTGACGGCGCTGGGCGCGCTCGAAATCCCCTTCGAGGGCTGGGAGCACGTGGCGCACAACCCGTTCTTTGCCCCGCTTTCCGACGTGGCCGAGCTGGAGCGGTATCTGCTCGACCTGCGCAAGCGCGGCGACTCCTGCGGCGCTCGGCTGCGCGTGGTGGCGCACGGGGTGCCGGCCGGCCTAGGTCAGCCGATCTACGACAAGCTCGACGCCGATATCGCCTACGCCATGATGGGGCTCAACGCCGTCAAGGGGGTGGAGATCGGGGCTGGTTTTGCCTGCGTGGCCGACCTAGGCAGCACGCATGGCGATGCGCTCACACCGGACGGTTTCGTGGGCAACAAGGCCGGCGGGGTGCTGGGCGGCATCAGCAGCGGGCAAGACATCGAGGTCGCGCTGGCGATCAAGCCCACCAGCTCGATCTTGCTGCCGCGCCCCTCGATCGACCTGCAGGGCCAGCCCACCGAGGTCATCACCAAGGGCCGCCACGACCCCTGCGTGGGCCTGCGCGCGGTGCCGATTGCCGAGGCGCTGCTGGCGCTGGTGCTGATGGACCACGCGCTGCGTCAGCGCGCCCAGTGTGGCGATGTGCGGCTGCAGCAGGCAGCGATTGCGGCGGCGGCACCGGGCTGAAGCGGCTGCTTGAGGCCCGGTTGCCTGCTCAGGAATCCGGTCGCCGATGCCCTTGTCGGGCTTGGGTGTATGGGGAACCGACAGCTCGGCTGCTAGACTTCGTGCCGTTTTGCGCTGATTCCAGAACCAACCTACAGGAGATACACTTCCATGCCCGTCGATTCACAAGCCCTGCTCAAGGCCCTTGGGGCCGTTACCGACCCGAATACCTCCAAGGATTTCGTCTCCACCAAGTCCCTCAAGAACCTGCAGGTGCAAGGCGGCGATGTTGCCTTCGATGTCGAGCTGGGCTATCCGGCCAAGAGCCAGATTCCGGGGCTGCGCCAAGCGCTGATCACTGCCGCCAAGGAGGTGGCCGGGGTTGCCAACGTCTCGGTCAACCTGTACAGCAAGATCGTCGCCCACGAGGTGCAGCGCGGCGTGCAACTGCTGCCCGGTGTCAAGAACATTGTGGCCGTGGCCTCGGGCAAGGGTGGCGTGGGCAAGAGCACGACCACCGTCAACTTGGCGCTGGCGCTGGCGGCCGAGGGTGCAAAAGTCGGCATTCTGGACGCCGACATCTACGGCCCGAGCCAGCCGATGATGATGGGCCTCGAGGGCCGCCCGGACAGTGCCGATGGCAAGACCATGGAGCCGCTGGAGAACTATGGCGTGCAAGTGATCTCGATCGGGTTCTTGGTGGACAAGGACGAGGCCATGATCTGGCGCGGTCCCATGGCCTCTCAGGCGCTGGAGCAACTGTTGCGCCAGACCAACTGGAAGGATCTGGACTATCTGCTGGTTGACATGCCACCCGGCACCGGCGACATCCAGTTGACCCTAGGCCAACGGGTGCCCATGACGGGTGCGGTGATCGTGACCACACCGCAAGACATCGCGCTGCTGGATGCGCGCAAGGGCATCAAGATGTTCGAGAAGGTGGCGGTCCCCATCTTGGGCATCGTGGAGAACATGGCGGTCTATCACTGCCCCAACTGCGGCCATATCGAACACATTTTCGGTGCCGACGGCGGCAAGAGCATAGCCGTCGAATGCGGCATCGACTACCTAGGCTCGCTGCCCTTGAACCGGTCGATCCGCGAGCAGGCCGATAGCGGCAAGCCCACCGTGGTGGCCGACCCGGAAGGCGAGCTCGCCGCCCTTTATCGGACCGTGGCGCGCCAGGTGGCAATCAAGATTGCTTCCAAGGCCAAGGATTTTTCCAGCAAGTTCCCGAGCATCAAGGTGTCCAAGGAAGGTTAAGAATGTCGGCCAAGGAGCCTGCAGGTGCCGCTACCGATAACCCCCTTACCCATATGGGCTACTCATCATCACCCTTTGCGGTGATAGACGGGCTGGGGGGGCTATTGAAAAATACGGATATCTGTAGCCAAGGGTGGCTACTGCCCGTTTGGAGGATCTTTGCCGGTGCAAGTCGGCATGGCACTGCGTCCCCCAAAACCAGAAACTCAGGAGATAGCCATGAATTTTGATAAAGAATATGACGCATCCGGGCTGGCTTGCCCAATGCCGATCGTGAAAACCAAAAAAGCGTTGGCCGACTTGGCCAGTGGTCAGGTGCTGCGCGTGGTGTCAACCGACCCCGGTTCGGTGTGCGACATGGCCGCCTTCGCCGAGCAGACCGGTCACGCGCTGCTGGAGCAGGGCAGTGAGGCCGGCAAGTTCATTTTCTACCTCAAAAAAGCCTGATAGCCAACTGCCGTCTCGGCGCACAAGAGGAAAGAATATGGAAAACAAAAAAATGGCGCTCATCGCCACCAAGGGTGCGCTCGACATGGCATACCCGCCCTTCATTTTGGCTTCCACAGCAGCGTCGCTTGGATGGACGGTGCAAATCTTTTTCACCTTCTACGGTCTGCAATTGTTGCGCAAAAACTTGGACGGAATCCGCATCAGCCCACTGGCAAACCCTGCCATGCCCATGCCGGTTCCCATGCCGGTGATGGTGCAGATGCTGCCGGGCATGGAGTCCATGGCCACCATGATGATGAAGAACAAGATGAAGTCCAAGGGCGTGGCTTCGCTGCAGGAGCTGCGTGACGTCTGCTTGGAGCTGGAGGTCAAGTTTGTTGCCTGCCAGATGACGGTGGATCTGTTCGAATTCAAGACCAGCGAATTCATCAAAGACGTCGAATACGGTGGCGCCGCCACCTTCATGAAGTTTGCCGGCGAATCGGACGTTTGCCTCTTTATCTGAGCACCCCCCCCGAATGGGCATCTCAACCTGTCTGCCAACAGGTATTTGGCCAGCATAAAATCAACACGGAGCACAAAGCATGAATGAAGGAATGGACCCAGCACTGCTGGTGGTGGTGGGCGGCTTTGTGCTGGCCTTTGTATTTGGTGCCGTCGCCAACAAGACCAACTTCTGCACCATGGGCGCGATCTCAGACGTGGTCAACATGGAGCACTGGGGTCGCATGCGCATGTGGCTGCTCGTCATCGCGGTGGCGACACTGGGGGCCAACCTGCTGCATTACTTCGGCCTGATCAACCTGACGGATTCGATCTACCAGCGTCCGGTGCTGCCTTGGTTGTCGTTCCTGCTGGGTGGTGCCTTGTTCGGCGTGGGCATGACGATTGCCGCGGGCTGCGCCAACAAAAATCTGGTGCGCGTGGGCGGTGGCAGTTTGCGCTCGCTGGTGGTGCTGGTGGTGATGGGGATTTCGGCCTACATGACCCTCAGGGGGCTGTTTGGCCAGTGGCGTGTCGATTACTTGGACCCGATCGCGGTGGACCTGTCCCAATGGGGTTTGACGGCCCAGGGTCTGCCCGATGTGTTGGCGGGTCTAACCGGCTTGCCGCGGGAGACTGCCCTGTTGGTCACGATGAGCGTGCTCGTGATTGCCCTGCTGGTATTTGTGTTCAAAGACAAACGCTTTCGTGCCAACCTGTCTCATGTGCTGGGTGGCGTGGTGCTGGGCCTGCTGGTTGTGGCTGCTTGGTATCTGACCGGCCATATCGGTTTCGGCGAAGACCCAGAAACGATGGAGATGGTCTACTTCAGCACCAACACACGGACACTGGAATCGATGAGTTTCGTCGCCCCGGTCGCCTTCAGCCTCGAGATCCTGATGTTCTGGACCGACGCTTCGCTGCGGGTCACCTTCGGCATCATGGCAGCGATTGGCGTGGTGCTCGGATCCTTCGCCTACGCCATCAGCACGCGGCAGTTCCGTTGGGAGGGCTTTGCCTCGGTTGAAGACCTGCGCACCCAGCTCTTCGGCGCCGTGCTCATGGGTTTTGGCGGTGTCACGGCCTTGGGCTGCACCATTGGTCAGGGCGTGACGGGTATTTCCACCTTGGCCATCGGCTCCTTCATTGCATTTGCTGGCATCGTGGCCGGTTCGGTGGCCACCATGAAGTGGCAACAGCGCTGATCGCCGTGCAGAGCCTCCCAAGCTCCCCTGACGACAGGGATGCCATTGGGTTCAGACGCGTTCAGGAGGCGAGGCCGGTGGCCTAGGGACGCGCCGGCGTGGTTGCCAAGACTTGATCTGCGCCACGATGCGCTCCCATGGCAGCAGCACCAGACTGTCGTAGCGCTCCTGTGCCAGTCCGATCATCTGATGCACGTCAGGCTGAGGTGCATCCAACACCTGCTGCAGACCCTGCAAACCGCCGCAATGCAGACGCATGACGGTGCCATGTGTGAGCGGCACACGCGGATACAACTTCAGCGGGAAGGTGGCGCGCTCCAGAAACAGGCGCTCAAGCGTTTCGCAGTTTAGGTGAGCCGTGACCTGAGCACAGGCCAACACCTCGCGCTCGGCCAGCGCCTGCCGCATGGCCAATTCACACACAGCTTGGCGTGCCAACAGCGCCGAGCGGAATACGCAAGGCAAGGGGTTGGCCAGAGCCTGCATTTGTCGGTAAGCGACCTCATCGACCATAACAAGGACTCTTGGGCAAGCGCTTCAGTCTTCGCCCGTCGGCCCGGCTTCGCGCGTTTGTCGCAGCAGGTCTTGGGCCTGACTTTCGTTTTCGGCAAAAATGACCTTAACCGTGTCCAAGGTGCCGGTTGGCAGCGCGGCGCGCAGCGTCTTGGCCTCTTGGGAAGCGGCGGCAAAGTTCGGGTGCTCTGTCAGCTTGTCGAGTTGAGAGAAGGGTTTGATTTGGTAGATGTAGTAGGGCACAAACGTTCCTCTAAATGGCTGGATTTCAGATATAGCGTTTGCTGGCGCGGCGCCGCCCGGGCAGCGATTTCTGGATGATCACGCCACGGATGCCCGACAGATCATTGAGTGCCAAGTCGGGGAAGGCCGGGTTGAGGGCATGCAGGCACCAGCACTCACCCACGCGACAGAGTTGGCGGAAAATCCATTCGCCGCTGTGCATGGCCAGCACGTAGCTGCCATCGCGCAACTGCCCCGCAGGCTCGATGATGATGACCTCGCCCTCATTGAACTCGGGCTCCATGCTGGAACCCAGCACGCGCAGGGCAAAGGACTCGCTGCCCGAACAAGCCCCATCGCTGGCTGCTGCGTGCGCAGCGCCGTCACCAGACGGGGTGCGGTTCGCACCTAGAGGCGGTGCGGCGTCGCTCAAGCCGGGGTTTGGGGGGGTGTTTGCTTGCGTGGAACTCATGCGGTCTGTCCCAGGGGCTCTTCAAGCACGCAGGTGTGGATCTGAGCCGCAGGAACACCAGCGGCACACAGGTCGGCCTTGAGCGTGTGCACGAAAGTCTGTGGCCCGGCCAGATAGAAATCACACTCGATTTCGAACAAATCGGTGCGCATGGCGCGTGCGAGCTGCTGTGCGCCGGCAGTGATGTCCGACTCCGCCAGCAACTCGTATTCAAAAATATCGAGTGCCTCCGACCAAGCGCGGCACTGGTTGGCCAGAAAATGGCCGTCTGCTCGGGTGCTGAGCCAAAACAGCGAGAGCGAGGGCGCACTGTCGAGCGCGAGCGCGTGCTCGATCAGACTCTTGATCGGTGCCACCCCGGCGTCGCAGGCGGCGAACACCAGTGGACGCAAACTGTCGCTGAGCACGAAGTCACCCACCGGCCCCCAGATGGTGACGGGGTCACCCGCTTTGATGCCCCCGCTGAACAACTGCTGCGCAAACGGGTCGAGCGGATGCGCCTCGATGAAGAAGTGCAGGTTGCGGTCGTCACAAGGGCAACTGGCCACGGGATAGAGCGCATGCACATCGCTGCCGTCGGGGCGGTTCAGTCCCAAGGTGACCGACTGACCGGCCAAAAACCGCAAGCGGTGGCTGCGCGGTGTCTGCAGGTGCAGCAGCCGGGTGCCCGGTGCCAGATCGCTCACCGCACGCACCGTGGTCACTATTTGCTGCTGCGCAATGTCTTGTGGCCCCTGGGCTTCGAGCAGTTCCAGCGTCAGCTCGCTGCTGGCGGCGGTGTGGGCGCACATCAGGGTGTAGCCCTGTGCCCGTTCGGCCTCTGACAGCGGGTAGTCGTAGGGCAGGGTGCGGATCACCTGACCGGCGATCACGCGCACCTTGCACATGCCACAGGTTCCATTGCCACAGCCGTAATTGAGTTTGAGGCCGGCCCGCAGGCCGGCTTGCAGCAAGGTGTCGCGCCCTTCGACACAGAACTCGTGACCGCTTGGGCGCACCGTCACTTGGGCTGTCATGACCTTGAGCATATCGTCCATCACGGTGAGTGCATCGGCCTGTTCGGTCGCCAGCGCCTGGGCCAAACCTTGGTCTACAAAATCCTGCAGTTCCGCCAGTGCCAAGGGTGAGGCTCCCTCCTGCTGCAGGGCATGGATGCGCGACTGCAGCGCCACCACTAGGGCGTGGTAGCGCTGCAGATAGCGCCTGACGTCGGCCAACTCCTGCGTCTGGTTGAAAAGGCGCTGCGCCAGCACCTCTTGGCTGGGCAGCAGGCGTTCGCGCAAGCGCTTGCCAAAGGCCTCGTCACGGATGTGCGCCACCCGTTCGAGCAGGCCGGATTCTTCCAGTTGGGTGCTCGGGTACAAAAGCAAAAGATCGTTAGTAGAGAGCAGCCCCTCGGTCAGTTGTAGATCACCACTGCGTACCTGCTGCTGCAACGCGCCGCGTGGTACCCCCACCAACTGGGCCGCCCGCCAGATGGTCAAGTAGTGGCTCATGGCAGCCCCTCGCTCTGCAGGCTGCGCAGCAGACAGGCAGGGCAGGGCCTTGGTGCGGTATTCATGTTTGCCACTCCGCCAGTGCGGCCCTAGGCCCGGCGGCCGGGTGCGACGAGATGCTGCCCACACGATCGAGATAGCGCGCCCGGTACAACAGGCGCGGTTGCACGGGGTCGTCGGTGAAGGCGGTGCGCTCATGTGGCACGTTGTTGGCGACGATGCCCATGCCGGGCTGCAGCCGAAGGTGGAAAACCCAAGGTGCGTCGCTGGCCAACAAGCGTTCCAAAAAGGCCACGGCGGCCCGGGTGTCGGCGTCGTCCTTCCAGACGATGCTGCGCGTGCGCGCGGTGTAGCGCATGTGCAGCGCATGGGCGCCATTGGGGGCATTCAGGACGCTGAACACCGGGCCAGTCTGCGCCGGTCGGGCGACACCGTGTTCTTCGGTGCGCTCGGGGATGGTCATGGCCTGCGGGTCCATGAGCGCGCGCACCCAAGCCGGGTTGGCGTCGCGCAGCTCGATGTAGAGCCGGTCGTGGTCCACCAGCCCGCTTACGCCGCCCTCACCGGCCGCACGCACGCAGTGCAAAATCATGCCTTCGATGCGGCGCGATTGCGGATGGTAGTAACCGTCGGTGTGCCACCGGATCGGTTTGTCGGTGTAGGGGATAAAGTCGGCGCGCGCGCCGGGGTTGATGGCAACTGCAATCGGCGAAATGCCGTCTTCGTCAGCCAACCAGTTGGCGTCGAGCCGATGCAGGCCGAGTTGTGCACCGAGCAAGCGCGTCAGATCCTTGCCGTCGTCGATGACCGGGCTGCGGTAGATCACCATGTTGTTGGCCGCGCAGCACTGCAGCAAGGTGGCGCGTTCGGACGCGCTCAGAGACCGAGGATTGCACACATCGACCACCAAATCTTCCACACAGCGGGGCTGCTGCGCCAGCTTGGCCGCGCGCCAGCGGGCATAGGCCGGCGACTGCTCGAGGTCGAAGGGGTTGTCGGGGGTGCCTGCCATTTTCTAGTCTCCGCTCATGCTGGCACGCCCCTTGGGCTGCTGCGGCTCGGTCGAGAGCGCGCCATGCATGCCACGGCGCACCATTTCCAGTGCCTGTGGCACCTCGATCGCCATCAGATGGTCCTTGACCCAGTACTGGTCTTTGGGCGGCATGACGGCCTCGATGCGGCTGCCTAGGTAGCGAATGAAACTGAAGTCAGGGCCCTCGGGGCCGTGACCGAAGTCGGCGTAGGCCTCGCCCAGCTCGTTGCTGAAATCGATAAACTGGTTGCGCCAACTGTCCGCTCCGGCGGGCGCTGCGCCCATCCATTCGAGCACGCTTTCCTCAAAGATTTCGGCCACGCGGCGTGTCAGCGCCGCGGTGAATTCAGCCCGCTGCTCGGCAATCATGAGCTCAAAGGCCATGCGGTCCACCACTTGGATCAGGAAGCCCAGCATTTCGCGCATGAAGGCGAAGTACTGCGGGCCCACATCGATGTCAAATTCGGCCTCGCGCATCTGCTTGACCATGTTTTGGGTCACGCGCCAGATGATGAAAGCCAACACACTGGCGGTCTCTTTGGCCGACTTGGGGCGGCCATTGTTGAACCACTGATTTTTGAGGCGCAGGGCCATGCGTTTAAACCTGGCCTTTCAGTGGGCCGCACCAAGCTCGAACAGGTCTAGTAGGGAATGGCATTTCAGTACCCGCCCTTGCCGAGCGGCTGCGGCAGACCCGCTACCTTGGCGGCTTGCTTGGCTGGTCCGAGCGGGAACAGGTCGTAGAGAAACTTGCTGTCCACGCCCTCGCGGATCTCGGCATAGCCTTTGAGCAGGTTGCGAAAGTTGGGCGTGTGGCCGTGCTCGCGGAACTGGTCGCGCAGGTAGTTGATGACTTCCCAGTGCTCGGCCGACAGGGTCAAACCCTCGGCAGCAGCAATGGCGATCACCACTTCTTCGCTGTAGTTAGGCTCAAGCAGATAGCCTTCGGCATCGGTTTCGAGTTCAACGCCATTGACGTGGTAGGTCATTTATTGTGTCTCCAAGGTGAGGTGGTTGAAAAAACTAGGCAGGAAGGCTACGAGCCAACCGCCGCAGCCGATTTGTGTGGCACGAAGATGCCGCAACCCAGCAGGCGATTCGGTCCCAGCCCGCGCTCTTGCAAGCGCAACGAGTCCACCTCGTTGAGCCCGTGCAGCATGAGGCTGAAGGTGGTTTGCGCGCAATCGCTCCAATGGTGCAGATGGCGCTTGCCGCAGACCACCTGCGAGCGCACCAGCAACTGTTGCAGCTCGTCGTGGATGGTTTGCATAAATGCGAGCTCGTCATCTACCTGCGACGCCACGGCGTACGCATACAAGGTGTGGTGCGGCAGCAGTTCGCGCAAGAGCGGTGAACCCAAGGTGGCGCGGTACGCACCCAACTGCAACGCGCGGCCGGCAAGTTCGGTGGCCGCACCGATGCGCTCGCGCGGCAGGCGCAGCAGCAAACGGGTGCGTTGCGACAGCAGGGCTTGTGCCTCATTACCCGGTACCAGCTTGAGGGGGTGAATGCCAGCCAGCGGCTCCTGCTCGAGCCAAGGCAGCTCGCGTTGCAGCGCAGCCACCAAGTCGGGTGCCGAATCGCGCGGCAGGCTGTGAGCGCAAAGGGGGAAGGAAAGGTCGACCAAGGTAGACCGACAGGTGTCATCGAAGGCGTCGTTCATGGGTTATTGCCCTCGCCGGGCTGTGGCTGTGGCTGTGCCTGCGCCCAGCGCAGCAGCGCCTGACCCCAGTGCGCGGCGGTCTGGGGGTCGATTTCAAACACCGTGAAACGGCTCTTTTCCCGGATGCGCGTGCGCAGCAGGCTCAGGCCGCCCGATTCATGGTCAAGTTGCTGCAACTCGATCTCTTGGCCGCCAAGGGGAATACGGAATTTGTCGATCGGGGTGATCTGGCTCATGTCTGCGTCACTGATCTTGAGGTGGATGCCGACTGGCAGAAAAAACTCACCACGCTATTGGCGCAATTCTTGGCCCGCTAGTCTATAGCCGGTACGGGTGGTTCCATATAGCCCTTCTGGGTAATCACGCCTAGCCAACGCGGGGGATAGCGAAGGGTCTGTGCCAGGCTCTAAGATTCGACACAGGCCGTTACAGGGCTCACCTGAGTTTCTGTGACCCGAGTGAAACATGACCGCCGTGGTCTACAGCGGCACCCAGACAGGAGACAATTTCATGGCCAAGAAGATGCACGATACCCCGCTGCTCGACGAACTCGAGAGCGGTCCCTGGCCCAGTTTCGTTACCGGCCTCAAGCGGCTGGCCCAAGACAAAGACTACATGGTCGACGTGATGGGGCAGCTCGAGACCTCGTACCGGACCCGCAAGGGCTACTGGAAGGGCGGCACGGTGGGTGTGTTCGGCTACGGCGGCGGCGTGATTCCGCGCTTCACCGAGCTCAAAGACGCCGAGGGCAAGCCCCAGTTCCCCGACGCCGCCGAATTCCACACCCTGCGTGTGCAGCCGCCCGCAGGCATGCACTACAACACCGATGTGCTGCGCAAGTTTTGCGACATCTGGGAAGAGCACGGCTCGGGCCTGATCGCTTTTCACGGCCAGTCCGGTGACATCATGTTCCAAGGTGCCAAGACCGACAAGGTGCAGGATGCCTTCGACGCGATCAACGAGCTTGGCTTTGACTTGGGCGGAGCCGGCCCGGCCGTGCGCACCTCCATGAGCTGCGTCGGTGCGGCACGCTGCGAGCAGTCCTGCTACGACGAAGCCAAGGCGCATCGCCAAGTCATCAAC
>Ga0209103_1000524_pt1 | contig 11982 bp, 13 predicted proteins | sample 4C3metaG_FD_184152 | JGI IMG/M metagenome (GOLD analysis project Ga0209103, IMG submission 184152) | Freshwater bacterial and archeal communities from Indian Creek, Illinois, USA - 4C3 metaG (SPAdes) (version 2) | ecosystem: Environmental > Aquatic > Freshwater > Unclassified | place: USA...
GTGCCGCTTGGTGCCGCCGCCAGCGGGATCTATGACATCCGCGGCGGCGGCACCAAGCGGCACCTGCCGCATTTCGATGACCTGCTGTTTCTCGGCGCCTCGATCAGCCGCTACCCGCTGGAGGGCTACCGGGAGAAATGTGCCACGGACGTCTGGCTGGGCACCCGGCATGCGACAAAGCCGATCCATCTGGAGATTCCGATCACCATCGCGGGGATGAGTTTCGGCGCCCTTTCCGGCCCGGCCAAGGAGGCCCTGGGGCGCGGCGCGACGGCGGCGGGCACCTCGACCACCACCGGCGACGGGGGCATGACCGAGGAGGAGCGCGAGCATTCCCGGACGCTGGTCTACCAGTATCTGCCCAGCCGCTATGGCATGAACCCCGACGACCTGCGCCGCTGCGACGCGATCGAGATCGTCGTGGGTCAGGGCGCCAAGCCGGGCGGCGGCGGCATGCTGCTGGGCCAGAAGATCAGCGACCGGGTGGCCCAGATGCGCAACCTGCCCAAGGGGATCGACCAGCGCTCGGCCTGCCGCCACCCGGACTGGACCGGACCGGATGACCTCGAGATCAAGATCCACGAACTGCGCGAGATCACCGACTGGGAAAAGCCGATCTACGTCAAGATCGGCGGCGCACGGCCCTACTATGACACGGCGCTGGCGGTGAAGGCCGGGGCGGATGTGGTGGTGCTGGACGGCATGCAGGGCGGCACGGCGGCGACGCAGGACGTGTTCATCGAACATGTCGGCATGCCGATCCTGGCCTGCATCCCGCAGGCGGTGAAGGCGCTGCAGGAGCTGGGGATGCACCGGCGCGTGCAGCTGATCGTCTCGGGCGGGATCAGGTCGGGCGCGGATGTGGCCAAGGCGATGGCGCTTGGCGCGGATGCCGTGGCGATCGGGACGGCGGCGCTGATCGCGCTGGGCGACAATGACCCGAAGTGGGAAGCGGAGTATCAGGCGCTCGGCACCACCGCGGATGCCTATGACGACTGGCACGAGGGGCGCGATCCGGCCGGGATCACCACGCAGGACCCGGAATTGTCGAAGCGGTTTGATCCGATCCTCGGCGGGCGGCGCTTGAAGAACTACCTCAAGGTGATGACGCTGGAGGCGCAGACCATCGCGCGGGCCTGCGGCAAGAACCACCTGCACAATCTGGAGCCCGAGGACCTTGTCTCGCTGACCATCGAGGCGGCGGCGATGGCGGGGGTGCCGCTGGCGGGCACCAACTGGATACCGGGACGGAACAACGGCGGCTGGTGAGGCCGCCGTTTTCGCATCAACGATAGAAACGACGGGGAGACGGACAATGGCGATAGACCTTGCCAAATGGGCCAAGGACAAGGGCGTCAGGTATTTCATGATTTCCTACACCGATCTTTTCGGTGCGCAGCGTGCGAAACTGGTGCCGATGCAGGCGATCAATGACATGGCGGTGGACGGGGCGGGTTTCGCGGGCTTTGCCACCTGGCTGGACCTGACGCCCGCCCATCCCGACCTGATGGCGGTGCCGGACCCCGAGAGCGTGATCCAGCTGCCGTGGAAGAAGGAGGTCGCCTGGGTCGCGGCGCGGGCGATGATGGAGGAACGCCTCGTCGCGCAGGCCCCGCGCAACGTGCTGGAGCGGCTGATCGGCGAGGCCGCGAAGGATGGCTTGCGGGTGCGCACGGGCGTCGAGCCCGAGTTCTTCATCCTGAACGCCGACGGCACCGGCCCGTCCGACATCTATGACACGGCGGAAAAGCCCTGCTACGACCAGCAGGCGGTGATGCGGCGCTATGAGGTGATTGCCGAGATCTGCGACTACATGCTGGAGCTGGGCTGGGAGCCCTACCAGAACGACCACGAGGACGCGATCGGCCAGTTCGAGATGAACTGGAAGTACGATGACGCGCTGCAGACCGCCGACAAGCACAGCTTCTTCAAGTTCATGGTCCGCTCGGTGGCCGAAAAGCACGGCTTTCGTGCCAGCTTCATGCCGAAGCCGTTCAAGGGGCTGACCGGGTCGGGCTGCCACGCGCATATCTCGGTCTGGAGCCTGGACGGCAGGACCAACGCCTTCGCGGACCAGTCGAAGGAGCTGGGGCTGTCGGATCAGGGGCGTCACTTCCTGGGCGGGATCATGAAGCATGCCAGCGCCCTGGCAGCGATCACCAACCCGACGGTGAACAGCTACAAGCGGATCAACGCGCCGCGGACGACCAGCGGGGCGACCTGGGCGCCGAATTCGGTGACCTGGACCGGCAACAACCGCACCCACATGATCCGCGTGCCGGGGCCGGGGCGGTTCGAGCTGCGGCTGCCGGACGGGGCGGCGAACCCGTATCTCCTCCAGGCGGTGATCATCGCGGCGGGGCTGGACGGGGTGCGGACCAAGGCCGATCCGGGCAAGCGGCATGACATCGACATGTACCAGATGGGCCACACGGTGAAGGGGGCGCCGAAGCTGCCCTTGAACCTCCTCGACGCGCTGCGGGAGTATGACCGGGACAAGACCCTGAAGGCGATGATGGGGGACGAGTTCTCGTCGGCCTATCTGAAGCTGAAGCATCAGGAATGGACCAGTTACTGCAACCACTTCTCGAAGTGGGAGACGGAGAACACGCTGGATATCTGAGGGCTGTCCATGGTGGACAGCATTTTTTTTCCTACTATTTCAATGGGTTGACCTGTGAACGTTAGGCTTGTGTTAGCCCAGCAGGCCCGAGGGGCGTTGCCGGGCCGTCACTCCAGCAAGGCCATGAACGAAGGCCAGGAATGCAGATCGAACTGCACGGCCCTGACTATCCCGAAGACGAGGATGAACCCCGTCAAGTAGGACAGCACGACGCGAAAGAAACCGAAGCCGGGCGTGATACGGGTAACCAACGCAATCAGGGTCGCGACGGCCATCAGAAGCACCGAGGCCAACAGCATGTGGTCGCCAAAGGACTGGGCGCTTGTGGTTTCGACGCGAAGGGCTGCGCTTGCCATGAACATGCAGATGGCTGACGTAATGCCCAGGACGACGCCAAGGATGGCAAGTCGGTTTTTCTTGGTTCGCATTTCGTCGGGCAGGGACGAATGATCGATCGATGCGGCTGGTCGCGGGCGGATGGACCGCACGAACAGCACGATCCCCCAGATCACGATTGCTATCGCCCCGATCCCGATGCCAAGGGACAGGCCCACGCCGCCATCGGCCTTAAGCTTGTCATAGTTCTCGTTGGCAAACCTCACAAGACCGGCGCCAATCCAGATCACCAGAACGGCGACCACCGTCAGGGCAAGGTTCGGCGTGCGACGACCGGTGCGCTCAGGCTGCAACGCCGGCGAAGACGGAGTTCCGCGGTTGCCGGCGATCCGCTGAAGGGATCCTGAAAATCGTTGTCTGACATGTGAGAGTTGCCGGCGGTTGAACGAGTCAGAGTGTATCAACTGCACAAGCGTGGAAGCAACTGCGATGACGCCATCTTCTGCCTGACCTACTCCACCGGCGTCTCGGGACCGGTGATGTGGACGGCCAGCAGGCAGCCGTTCGGGGTGTGGGAGTTGTGCTCGGTCCCGTCGCGGTAGAAGACGAGGTCACCCGCGCGCAGGACCGTGCCGTCGCTTTCGATGAGTTCGCCCTCCAGGATCAGGAACTGTTCGTGTCCGTTGTGGCGGTGGCCCCGCGTGGTCATGCCGGCGGGCATGCGGTAGACGTGGAAACCCACACCCAGCGGGAGGCTGTCGTCAAGTTGCAGCACCGCGTCGCCCAGCGCGACCCCGTCGGGATAGACGAAAGGCGTGAACGCGGCGCTGGCGATGTTGGCCACCCGGCGATCCCGGGGGTCGATGGGTTTCATCCATATGCTCCGGTTCCACAAACAGGTGTTGATGCAGGTCAAGGTCTTGTGATCAACATGGTGCTTCGGTGGCTGACAAGTCAATGGATCCTGGGAGGGGAAATCGTGGTTCGGAAGGTACTTTGCCCGGTCGACGGCAGCGAACATGCCAGCGTCGGGGTCGTGAAGGCAGTGGAACTCGCCCGGCTCTACAATGCGGCGCTGGCGCTCTGCGTGGTCAACGTGACGGTCGGCGGGACGCGCGGGCCGATCATCTCCATGTGGGAGGAGCCCGAGGTGACCGCGATCCTGTCGCGGGCCGAGGCCGAGGCGCGTGCGGCGGGGGCGACCGAACTGGAAACCGCGGTTCTGAAGTCGAGCGAGGTCGGACCCGCCATCGTCAGCCATGCCGAGGCGATCGGCGCCGATCACATCGTCATGGGGACGGGCGACAAGCGCGGGCTCAAGCGTCTGGTGCTGGGGTCCGTCGCGGCGGATGTGGCGGGCCGGGCCGAGTGCTCGGTCACGGTCGCCCGCTGACGGCGATGCCCCGGCAGGCTGCGCATCCCTCGCCGGGGCTGGTGGCCGCCTCGAGCGCAATGCGGTCCTGCGCGGAATGTCGTCTGCGCGGTCAGGCCGGCGCGTGTTCCGGCTTTCTCGCGCGAGGCGAGGGTCCGGGCAGCAGCGGCATCATGCCCCTCTGCCCGGCATCGGTCGGGGGGCGACGCGGGCCACGCCGCCATCCGGCAGCGCCGGGCCGATCCGCCCCAATGCCGATCCGCCCCGGTGCAGGCCCCCCAGGCAGGGCCCCAGGCAGGCCCGGTGCGGTTCACGGCAGCCGTGTGATGACCAGCGCAAGGGGTTCGGCCACATCGCGATGCGCGGCCACCCGCGGCAGGCAGCTTGCCTGCGCCAGCTCGGTCGGCGGCACCCGCATGCCGCGCCGCCCCCGGGCTCGGGCGGCCGTGCTCGGCACCACGGCCACGCACGCGCTGACCGCGGGGGCAAGTGCGTCACGCATGCCGCGGTCGACGAGGACCGGCCCGGCATGCAGCCCGCCCAGATCGACCACGGGGTGATCGATCGCCCCTTCGACCAGCGTCGGCGACCAGCGTCGGCCAGGGCGCGGGCACATATCTGCCGAAGGTCGATGAGCCGCCCATGGCCACCGCGCAGGTGGCGCTGAGATCCCGGGCCGGACCGCGGAACAGCATCCGCGACCGGCCATGGCGGCAGGCGCCGTCGCCCAGCGTCGCCACGCCCGCCCCCGCCGTCATCATGATGCCACCCGGTGCATCGTCACCCGGCCGAAGGTTGCGGAAAGCGGTTTCGGAATGGCCAAATCCGGGCGGTTGCCGACAGGTCGAGGCATTTCCCGCGGCCGCGCCATCCTTGCGCGGGCGGGGTGGGCCGGGCATAAGCGGAGCGTCAGAAGGAGGCGTCGCGATGGAAGTCAGGCAGGTGGGCGTGGTCGGCGCAGGCCAGATGGGCAGCGGCATCGCGCATGTCTTTGCGCTGGCGGGCTATGACGTGCTGATGACCGATATCTCCGAGGACAGCCTGGCCAGGGCGCTTGGCACGATCGAGAGGAACATCGACCGCCAGGTGGCGCGCGGCAAGGTGCTGCCCGCCGACAAGCGCGCGGCGCTGGAACGGATCAGGACGACGCTGAGGCTGGCGGATCTCGGCCAGTGCGACCTGATCATCGAGGCCGCGACCGAACGCGAGACGGTGAAGCAGGCGATCTTCGAAGATCTGGTGCCGCATCTTAAGCCCTCGACGATCCTGACCTCGAACACCTCGTCGATCTCGATCACCCGCCTTGCCAGCCGCACCGACCGGCCGGAAAAGTTCATGGGCTTCCATTTCATGAACCCGGTGCCGGTGATGCAACTGGTGGAGCTGATCCGCGGCATCGCCACCGACCAGGAGACCTGGGACACGCTGCATGCGGTGGTGCGCAAGCTGGGCAAGACCGCCGCGTCGGCCGAGGATTTCCCGGCCTTCATCGTCAACCGCATCCTGATGCCGATGATCAACGAGGCGGTCTATACCTTGTACGAAGGCGTGGGCTCGGTGAAGTCCATCGACGAGTCGCTGAAGCTGGGGGCCAACCACCCGATGGGCCCGCTGGAACTGGCCGATTTCATCGGGCTGGACACCTGCCTTGCGATCATGAACGTGCTGCACGAGGGGCTGGCGGACACGAAATACCGGCCCTGCCCCTTGCTGACCAAGTATGTCGAGGCGGGCTGGCTGGGGCGCAAGACGCAGCGAGGGTTCTATGACTACCGGGGCGAGGTGCCAGTGCCGACGCGGTGACGGTCCGGGAATTCCTGACGGAAATTCCTAGTCTTGGCGACCCAGCGCCAGCGTATGCTCGCGCAGCCAGGCCAGGAATCCGCGCGGGTTGCCGTCCCATTTCTTCAGTTCGCTCGCCGGGATCGGATGGCCGATCACCGGGCGCTGCGGCTTGAAGAGGCAGCGCTTGATCTCGTGCAGCAGCAGGCCCTGGCGCAGCGTGTCGCTGACCTTGTTGGCGATGAGGAAGGCGCGGCTGTTCTGGCCGGCGAAGTAGATCGGCAGGATCGTCGCCCCCGAGGACTTGACGATCTTGTGGGTGAAGACGTTCCACTCGGCCTCGACCGCGGGGCCCCACCAGCCCTCGCTCATCGCGACCTTGCCGGCGGGGAACAGGATGATGACCCCCCCGGCCTTGAGATGCGCCATCGTGTCGTTGCGCATCTGCAGGCCCAGTTCGCGCGCGTTGTCCTCGTGCGGGAAGGGGACGGGGATCATGAATTCCTCGACCTCGGGGATTCCGGTCAGGAGGCTGCGGGTCAGGATCTTGAAGTCGGAGCGGACGCGGTTGACCATCTCGGCCATCAGCATGCCGTCGACGAGGCCCGAAGGGTGGTTGGCCACCACGACAAGGGGGCCGGTCCTCGGGATGCGGGCGATCTCCTCGGGCGGGGTGTCGATGCGGATGCCCATGTGGCGGATCGCCTTGGGCCAGAAGGCCGCACCATGCGGGGCGCCGGATTTCTCGAAGCTGCGGATCAGGCGCAGGAGCTGGACCTTGGCGGTCAGCCATTCGATCAGCCGGATCGCCCCGGCCTTGAAGGGATTCTTGAACGTGCCGGCATAGCTGAGGCGACGCATGTCATAGCGCCCGGCGGGCCGTCCGACGCGCGGCAGGGCGTCAATCGGCTTTATCATTTTCGCGATATGAGACTGTTCCGTCACGAAGCGCTGCCTTCATCCCCGGCTCGCTTCAGTACTCTTCCCCGAAGCGGGCCGCAACCAGTGCTTCCAAGGCATCGGCAAGCTTCCCCGCTTCGGCCCCGGATATCTCGACCTGAATAGTGCTTCCGCGCGAGGCTGCCAACATCAAAAGCCCCATGATGCTGTCGCCCGAGACGGACAGCCCGTCTTTCGTCACCCGGGCGCGGGCGTCATGCGCCTCGACCAGTTCGACGAATCGGGCCGAGGCGCGGGCGTGCAGGCCCTTTTCGTTGACGATGCGCAGATCCCGCGTTTCCACCCTCAGGTCCCGTTGCCAAGATCGAGCGCGTTGATGTACTTGCGCCCGGCGTCCAGGGCCGCGGCGACCGCATCGGGCACGGTCATGTCGCGCGATTTCGCCAGCTTGATCAGCATCGGCAGGTTGGCACCGTAAAGGATGCGGCGGCCGCGGGTGGAACAGGCCGGCAGCGACAGGTTCGAGGGCGAGCCGCCGAACATGTCGGTCACCAGGACCACGCCCTTTCCCACGTCCACCGCGTCGGCGGCGTCGCAGATCTCGGTCTGTTTCAGGCCGCGGTCGTGGTCATCCTCGATCGCGATGGCGCGCACCCCGTCCTGCTTGCCGACGACATGTTCGACCGCCGAGAGGTATTCCCGCGCCAGCCCGCCATGTGCCACGATCACGATGCCGATCAAGCGACTGCCACCCTTGTTGCGTCGGACGGGGCCGACGCCGCCCTGCGTTCGAGTTCCCGGTGCCGTTTTGACACCCCCCAGCCAGCGTCCGCAAGTGCGGAACCGACCAGTTCGGCCGTCGCGACCGACCTGTGCTGCCCGCCGGTGCAGCCAAAGCCGATGGCCAGATGCGCCTTGCCCTCGGCGACATGGGCCGGAAGCAGAAACATGAGCAAGTCGTGCAACTTATGGAGGAATTCGGCAAAGCGCGGGTCGGCGCGCACGAAGGCCTCGACCGCAGGATGGCGCCCGTCAAGCTCGCGCAGGGCGGGCACCCAGTGCGGGTTGGCCAGGAAGCGGCAGTCGAAGATCATGTCCACCCCGCGCGGGATTCCGCGCTTGTAGCTGAAGGACTGGACCGAGACCGAAAGCCGCCCCGAGGCGCCGGTGGCGAAACGCCCGGCAACCTCGGCCTTCAGGTCGTGCTGGGTGAGGTCGGTCGTGTCGATGAGGTGGTCCGCGCGCACCCGGATCGGCGCGAGCAGATCGATCTCGCGCTCGACCCCTTCCGCCGGGGTCTCGGCAGGGGCGAGGGGGTGACGGCGGCGGGTTTCGGAGAACCGCCGGACCAGGACGGCGGGGGCGCAGTCGAGGTAGAGCACCTCGAGCGCCACGCGGGGATCGCGGGTCATCCGGTCGATCAGCTCGATCAGGGCGGTGGCGTTGAAATCGCGGTTGCGCACGTCAAGACCCAGCGCGATCGGGCGGCCGAGCGGCGACCCCTCGGTCAGCCGCGGGACCAGACTGAGCGGGATGTTGTCGATCCCCTCGAAACCCAGATCCTCGAGCACGCGGATCGCGGTCGTCCGCCCGGCGCCCGAGGGCCCGGTGACGAAGACGAGGCGATGGTCCGTGGCGGGGTCTTCCGTCATGAAGGATCCTGGCCGTGCTAGGCCTGCCGTCCGTGCCGAAGATAGAGCAGCAGTGCATCGGGAAAATGGTCATTCTGCGGATGCAGCACAAGATCGACCGCACATCCCATGATCGTGACCGTCCGCGCCGGCGGCAGGCGCTCGGTTTCGTCCTGGCCGAGGTCGACGGCAAGGCGGATTGTCGCGGCCTCGGCGGCGGGCGCGCGCAGGATGCCGATGCCGCGCGCCTCGATCAGCCCGCGCAGGGCCGGCGGGCAGCGGGCGATCAGGGCGCCAGCCCGGACCGACAGTTCGGTCCGGTCATCGGCCACGAGGACGGCGCCCAGCGCCAGCAGCCGAAGCGCCAGCGCGGACTTGCCCGATCCCGAAGCGCCCAGGATCAGCAGCCCCCGGCCGTCCACCGCCACCGTCGTCGCATGCAGGATCGTCACACCGGCAGGCCGACGACGAAGCGCGCCCCGAGCGGTTCGGACGCCGGGTCGGCGGCGGTGGGGCGGATGTTCTCGGCCCAGATGACCCCGCCATGCGCCTCGACGATCTGCTTGGAGATCGCCAGGCCGAGGCCGGAATGCTTGCCGAATTCCGACTGCGGGCGTTCCGAGTAGAAGCGCTTGAAGACCTTGGCAAGGGCCGGTTCGGGGATGCCCGGGCCGGTGTCCTCGACCACGACCAGAACCCGGTTTTCCCGCCGGCGCGCCCAGACGCGCACCGCGTCGCCCTCCTCGCAGAACGAGATCGCGTTCGACACGAGGTTGACGAACACCTGCGCCAGCCGTGCCTCGAGCCCGTGGATGATGACGGGCTCGGCCGGCAGGTCGATGATGAAATCCACGCCCTTGTCGCCCGCCTGCTGGGAAAGGTACTGGCAGAGGTTCGACAGGGTCTTGAGCAGGTTGAACTCCTCCTCCTCTTCCTTGACCAGTTCGCTGTCCAGCCGCGAGGCGTTCGAGATGTCGCTGACCAGCCGGTCCAGGCGCCGCACGTCGTGCTCGATCACGTCCAGCAGCTTTTCGCGCTGCTCGTCCTTGCGCACGAAGCGCAGCGAACCGACCGCCGAGCGCAAGCTGGCCAGCGGGTTCTTGATCTCGTGCGCCACGTCGGCTGCGAACTGTTCGTTCGCGTCGATCCGGTCGTAAAGCGCGGACACCATGCCGCGCAATGCCTGCGAAAGACGTCCGATCTCGTCGGGCCGCGCCGCAAGGTCGGGGATGCGGACCCGGCTGGGCGCCACCCGGCGCTGGTCGCGGTCGCGGCCAAGCTCGGCGGCGGCGGCCAGGTCCGACAGCGGGTTCGAGATGGTCGAGGCCAGCATCAGGCTGAGGCCCACCGACAGCACGACGGCCAGCACGAAGATCTGCAGGATCTGCTCGCGTTCATAGCGCACCAGCCGGTCGATCTCGGCCGAGTTCGAGGTCAGGACCACCACGCCCACGGTCTCGTCGCGCACCGTGATCGGGGCCGCGACGGAAAAGAGGAAACCGCCCTCGCTGTCGCGTGCCGTCCGCGCGACCGTCTCGCCGCTGCGGAGCTGACCGAAGGCCAGCGTGGCCTGCTGGGCCGCGTCGATGGTTTCGGTGCGCAGGCCCTCGCCCTGCCGCAGCAGGACGGTGACCCAGTCCCAGACATTCTCGAGAAAGTCGGTCAGGAAAGTGGCCTGTGCCGGGTCCGACAGCAGCGTGTCCGTGCCCTGGCCCACCTTCGAGGCGATGATCCGCCCGGTCGGGTCGAAGATGAACACCTCGACCAGGGGATCGACGTTCATCGCCTCCAGCGGCGCGCGGAAGTCGAAGCCGGTGCTCGCCGGGCGAAGCTGCGCCTGGTAGATCTGGGCGACGAGCTCGGCCTGCCGGACCATGCCCTGCTGGCGCTGCAGCGCCAGGCTGTCGCGGAACGGGTTCATGAACAGCACGCCCACGACCAGCAGGACCAGCGCCATCAGGTTGAAGACGATGATCTTGCGCGCCAGGGGCGAGCGGTTCAACCCGCCGATCGAACGGCCGCTGCGGTCCTTCAGGCGCTCGACGGTGGCCTCGGGCGAGACCCAGTCCTCGCCCAGAAGAACGTCACCCGACCGCTTGGGCCGGGGATCCTGCTGTCCGATCCGGGGCACCGAACTCATGTCACGGGACCGTCACTCTTCGTTGTAGCGGTAGCCGATCCCGTAGAGCGTCTCGATCGCGGTGAAGCTGTCGTCCACCGAACGCATCTTCTTGCGCAGCCGCTTGATGTGGCTGTCGATCGTGCGGTCATCGACATAGACTTGGTCGTCATAGGCCACATCCATCAGCTGATCGCGGCTTTTCACGAAGCCGGGCCGCTGGGCCAGGGCCTGCAAGAGCAGGAACTCGGTCACGGTCAGGCTGACCTCCATCCCCTTCCAGGTCACCGAGTGGCGCAGCGGGTCCATCCGCAAGGCGCCCCGCTCCATCATCCGGGTCTCTTCGGTCGCTGCCGCCTCGCCGGTGTTGATCGCCTCCTGCCGGCGCAGCAGCGCGCGGATGCGTTCGACCAGCAGGCGCTGGCTGAAGGGCTTCTTGACATAGTCGTCGGCCCCCATCCGCAGGCCCAGGACCTCGTCGATCTCGTCATCCTTCGAGGTCAGGAAGATCACCGGGATCGCGGTCTTCTGGCGCATGCGCTGCAAGAGGTCCATGCCGTCCATCCGGGGCATCTTGATGTCGAGCACCGCCATGTCCGGCATCCGGCGGTTGAACGCCTCGAGTGCGGACTGGCCGTCGTTGTAGGTCTCGACCTCGAACCCCTCGGCTTCCAGCGTCATGGCGACGGATGTCAGGATATTGCGGTCGTCGTCCACGAGGGCGATGCGCGACATCTTGGAAGCCTCCCTGTAACTGCTGATGCACACTGTACTTTTCAGGCAGTGTCCGCCTTGCGGGCCAGATAATCAACAGGAAAGCGAATCACCGCCTGCCGGGCGGGAAATCGGGTGACATTTTCGCCCTGCTTGCGCCGGCCCGTCCCCCGGGGTGGCCCGGTCGCGGCACTGGTGGCGCTAACGAAGCGATGATTGCGCTAACTGTCTGAAATCATGCTGTTCTGGCGCGGAATCGTCATGCTATAGCCGCCGGACGGCAGGGGCCTGAAGCAGGGGTCCGAAAGGGGTGTCGTGGCATCCCCGGGCGGATGCCTTGCGGAAAAACCGCCGCGGCCCCAGGTCGCGGCCCCGTGGAGCGTGAAGGATGACACAAGGACGCGTGAACCCCCACCGGACGCTGGACCACATCGGCATCACGGGCGTGGCGCGGGCGCACTACAACCAGGTCGAGGCGGCGCTGGTCGAGGCGGCGGTCGCGCGG
>Ga0209103_1000525_pt1 | contig 11976 bp, 10 predicted proteins | sample 4C3metaG_FD_184152 | JGI IMG/M metagenome (GOLD analysis project Ga0209103, IMG submission 184152) | Freshwater bacterial and archeal communities from Indian Creek, Illinois, USA - 4C3 metaG (SPAdes) (version 2) | ecosystem: Environmental > Aquatic > Freshwater > Unclassified | place: USA...
GCGCCCGCCCCGGCGCGCGCGAAGGGCAGCATGAGCAGGGCCGTGCCCATCGCGATGGCGACAAGGAAGGCGAGCGGCACGAGGCGCGCGGGATGCTTCAGCGCTGCCGGCACTGTCATGCCACCGCACCCGCCGCCCGCCGCATCCGGGCCAGCAGCCAGCCCATCAGGGCCGGTTGCAGCAGGCTGAAGTCGATGCCCAGCCACCCTGCGGCCACGTAGAAGCCCACCCCGTCATAGACCACCTCCGCCAGCCACGGGCCGAAAGCCACGGCGACCAGGCTGCACGGCGGCAGCGCCGGCACCCGCCACGTCACCTCGACAGCCGGGAACAGCTCCCGCACAGCCAGCACATAGGCGGGAACAAGGGCGCGCGAAACCCAGGGCATCGGCGGCGGGGGGGCAATCCCGCCTGTCACCCCGCGCAGCAGTTCGTCTTGCTGGTGGAGGGCGGCACGTCCAGCGCCGGGTTTTCGTCGAAGAAGCCGTCCGGCCGCAAGGTGAAGCCGCGGGTGATGACGGGCTGCACCGGGAAATCCTCGAGGCGCGGAATGTGGTGCAGCCCAAGCTGTCCCGGATCACGACATCATGGCCCTTCAGCGGCCGGCGGCGAAAGCTCCTCGCCGTCAAAGGCCGTGACCCAGAGGTGGCGCGTCACCATCGCCCGCGGATGGGAGAGGACGGGCAGCGCGTTGCCTGCCGGCAGCCTGCTAGAGCAGATCCCGCCAGACCGAGTACGGTCAGGCGGGATCTGCTCTATCCGTGCCAGCGCAGCCCGGCGCGCTTCATCCGGTGCAGCACATAGCCGGCCCAGATGAGCTGAACGCCGAGCGCGGGCGCGCCGACCAGCGGCTTCATCTCGGCCGGGACATTCAGGAACCACACCGCCAACCCCGCATGGAACAGCGTGAAGCCCCAATGCAGGCCAGCCACCACGCGCACCGGAACGCCCGCCCGCTGCGCCATCTGGTAGAGATGGCCGCGATGCGCCGCCCCCACGCGCTCGCCCATCAGGGCGCGGCGCAGCAGGGTGAAGCCGGCGTCGAACAGCAGCCCGAAGACCAGCAGCGGGACGATCAGGAAGCTGACCTGGCTCTGCTCGAACCCGGCCGCGGCGACGGCCAGGATGGCCAGCATGAAGCCCGCGAACTGGCTGCCCACATCCCCCATGAAGATGCGCGCGCGATGCAGGTTGAAGGGCAGGAATCCCAGGAATCCCGCTGCCAGGAACAGCGAGGCCGCATAGATGAAGCCACCGCCGAGGCTGAGCGAAATGGCCGCCAGCGCCGCGCAGGCAATCACCAGCGTGCCGGCCACCAGCCCATCCAGCCCGTCCATGAAATTCACCGCATTGGTGCAGCCCATGATCCAGAACAGCGTGATCAGCGTGCCGAGCAAGCCCAGCTCCACCGTCCCGATCACCGGCAAGGAGAGGCGGTGCAGCACAAGGCCCGACAGCACCGCCACCATGGCCGCGCCGAACTGGCAGAACAGCCGCAACCGGGCCGGGAGATCGCGAATGTCATCCAGCAACCCCACCGCCGCGATCACCACGGCGGCGAGGATCACGCCGATGAATTGCCGCTCCGCGATGCGGGCGAAATCGGCGAGCTGGTAGAGCGCGACCATGCCGATGATGAAGGCCAGCACCGGCCCCAGCCCGCCGCCGCGCGGCGTGACCACGCTATGCGCGCTGCGCGCATTGGGCACGTCGAGGATGGGCCAGCGGATCATCGCCCGCACGGTGAGCGCGGAAAGCGCCACCAGCGGCAGGACCAGCAGGAGATGGGTAAGGATCAGGGATGCCGGCATGGGAGCGGTGCCTATGCCCCGCGCCGCCCCCCTCGGCAAGCAGCCTTCACCCCGGCAGCCAGCGGCCCATGCCGTGAAAGCGCCGCAACGCGCCATCCTCCTCATCGAGGGAGAACAGGTGCAGCCAGCCATTCTCGGCCAGCTGGCGCACCCCGGCATGCTTTTGCAGGATGGCCTCCATCGCGACCTCGGGGGCCTGGATGACGACATGCAGGCGCATCGGTTCATGCCGCCAATCCGTGCCGTCATGCAGGGATTGCATCGGCAGGCCGGTCCGCAAATCGCCGCCCTGGCCTTCCAGCACGCCAAGCCGGCCCGTGATGTTGTGCAGCACCTTGTTGCCGCTGCCCATCGCCGCATTATCCACGGTGGAGCCGTAATATTGCAGGTTGATCCAGTTCGCCACGACCATGGGCGCGGTCATGATCAGCTCCAGCACGCCGAAGCCCTGATCCTCCTGCCACACATAGGAATGCAGGAAGGCGCGCCCCTCCAGGTCCAACCCCTGGGTGCGGGCGCGCGGGGCCACGATGAAGGCGGCGTTGTTCACCAGCCCCCATTCGGGCCGCACCTCGGACCAGTCGGTGCTGCGGCGGGCGATTGCGGCATGCGGGTCATGGCCCAGGCCCAGCGTGCCCGCGCGCAGCAGCCGCGCCCGCCGCGATGCGTCGGCCAGCCAGGCGCGCAGTTGGGCGATGCGGCGGTCGGCCGGGTCCGCGTCATAGAGCGTGACCTCATCCGTCGTCGTGTCATGCAGCCCGGCCAGGAAGCGCGTGGCCGGCGGGATGGTGATGCCCCGCGCCACCAGGCCTTCGCGCACCGCGGGGTCATTCAGCACGGCGGCGGCCACGCGGGCATTGCTCTCGCCGGTGTGGCCACCGCAGGCGCCGCAATCCAGGCCGGCGGCATGGGGGTTGTTCACCGTGCTGCTGCCATGGCCGGCCAGCAGCACCAGCGGCGCGAAATCATGCGTGAGCGAGAGGGCGCGCAGCACGCCCTCCGCCGCATCCAGCCGGGCGGGGCTGGCGAAGCCATGCGGGCGCTCGGTCCAGGGGCGCGACTCCAGGCTGGGACCAAGGCGCGCGAGCAGCGCGGGGTCCAGCCCATCGGCGGCGGGGGCGGTGCGGCCCAGCGTGCCGCGCACCAGCTCGGGCGCGGCCAGGAAGCCCGCGGTTTCCACATAGGCGAAGGAGGAGACGGCCGAGTTCCGGAAGCTGCTCCAGAGATCGGTGGCGCGGCGGCGCAGTCCGCGCTCGGCGACGATCTGCGCCTCCTCCTCCGCGCCGGCGCCTTGCACGGCCTCGCAAATGACCAGGTCGGGCTTGAGCAGCACCGGGCATTGCGAGGCGCCCCGCGCATCGCCAAGCCGCACATATTCCATCGCAAAGCCGAAGAAGCCGGCAAAGCCGATGGTCTGCGCCTGCGGGGTCACATCCTCCAGCGCGCGCCGATACACCTCGGAGCGGACATCAATGCAGAAGGCGGCCTGCACCGCGGGGGCCGGCGCGGGGCGCGGCGCTTGCCGCAGCAGCTTGCCCCGCAATTCGCGCTGGTAGCCGCGCTCATAGGCGTCGAGCAGCAGCAGGTCGGCTTCGAGCGTTGGGGCTGTGGCGTGCGGGGGGGCTTGCGGCGCCACCAGCCGCGCCTGCCAGGCCGCGCGAAAGGCGGGCTCCACATGATGCGCGTGCAGCGCCTGCTCCCAGGCGAGGCGGATGGCCAGCAATTCGATCACGCCATCATTCGGCGCGCCATCCAGCTCGTTCAGCCAGCCGCGCTGCCGCAGCACGGCGCCCCAGCCCGCGAGGCCCAGCAGCGCCCGGTGCAGATAGGCGCCGGGCTGCCGGAGGCCCAGCGCGGCGAGGCTGGCGGCGATGCTCTCCGCCGGATCGGCCGGCAGGGTCGCGACCAGCTTGCGGAAGCCCGAAAGCCCCGCCACCTCGGGCGTGCGGTCATGCCGGGCGGCGGCGCGCCAGGCGGTGTAGAGCGCCTCGCGCCGCCAGGGCATGCCCCAGCTGGCCTGGCCGTCATCGGCCCAGGCAGCGAGCCACTTGGCGATTTCCTCCGTGCTGATACGCGTCCAGTCGGTGGCCAGCGTCGCGTCCAGCACGTCGCTCACCGTCATCGCCTGGGCGGCGAGGGGTGTTGCGGGGCGCGGCGTTTGCGCGGCATGGCGCAGCGCCCCGGGCGTGGTGGCCGCACCGGCCGCGGCGATGGCAGCGGCGAGGTCGGCATCGGTGATGCGGCCCCTTGCCAGCGCCTGGGCGAAGATCGCGCGCTCCGGCAAGGCGGGCCGGCCACTGACCTGGCCGAGCACCGCCTGCGCCGTGCCGAAGGGCATCTCGGACAGGCCCAGGAAGGGATTCACCGCCACGAAATCGGCCAGCGGCCAGATCGGGGCGATGCGGGCAGCCGCCTGCCGAAGCTCGGTCATCATCATGGTCATCACACGCCTCCCTTGAGCGGCCAGTGCCGGGCCACCAGCCGGTTGCACCAGGCATTCACATAGAAACCGTTGAACAAATGCACATAGAAGGCCTGCAAGCCCGGCCCCGGCCGCCCCGAGCGGCGCAGCACGTTCAGCACCAGCAGCGTCGCGAAGGCGAGAATGGTCAGCGCCGCCAGCACCAGGGCGAAGGGTCCGCGCTCCGCCGTCACGCTCGGCAGGGCGGCCGAGAGCAGCCACTCCGCGCCGGCTTGCAGCGCGAAATAGGCGACGCAGACGGCCAGCGCGAAGCCGGCCACCCGCAGAGCCACGAAACGCGCCTCATCCCGCGCCATCAGGGCGGCGGCCAGCATGGGCGTCAGCCCCATCATCAGCGTGGCGCCGAGCACGGCAATGCCGGGCTTCTCGATGAAGGGCATGCCGAAGATCATGCCCACCACCAGCACCAGCGCGATGGCGGCGCCGAGTGCGGGGATCAGCATGGCCACCGGCAAGGGCCGCTCCTGCCCCGGCTTGCGCTGCGCCACGATGCCGCCGGCCGAGAGGAAGGCGTGCGCCTTGTACATGGCATGGGCCACGATATGCAGCATGGCGGCGGCAAAGGCGCCCAGGCCGCATTGCAGGATCATGAAGCCCATCTGCGCCACGGTGGACCAGGCCAGCGCGACCTTCACGCTGGTCTGCGTCAGCATCACCGCCGCACCGAAGATCGCCGTCACGGCGCCGATCACCAGCAGCAGATCGAGCGCCTGGGCCGAGAGTGCCACCAGATCCGCCATGCGGACCACCAGGAAGCCACCCGCATTGATGATGCCCGCATGCAGCAGGGCGGAAACCGGCGTGGGCGTCTCCATCACCTCGGGCAGCCAGCCATGCGCCGGGAATTGCGCGGATTTCAGCACGGCGGCCAGCGCCACCAGCACCGCCGCCAGATGCACCGCGATGCCCGGATCACCCGTGCCGGACAGCGCCTGGATGGCGGCGAAGATCACGCCGAATTCCAGCGTGCCAAAGCGGCCAAGAATGAGCAGCAGCGCCGCGATCAGCGCCACATCGGCCAGCCGGGTCGCCACGAACTTCTTGCGCGCCGCCAACTGCGCGCCATGCCGCTCAGGGTAGAAGACCAGCAGCCGGTGGAGGCAAAGGCTGGTCGCGATCCAGGCGGCGGCGAAATAGAGCAGGTTGCCCGCGATGGTCAGCGCCAGCACGGCGGCCAGCGTGAAGCCCAGCCAGCGGAAGAAGCGCGCCTGCCCGGCATCGCCATCCAGATAGCGGCGGCTGTAGAGCGTCACGATCAGTCCGATGAAGGCAACCAGCAGGAGCATCACGCCCGAGACGGCGTCCAGATGCACATGGAAGCCGCTGGCGCGACCCTCCAGCACGAGCCCGCCCGCCGCCACCAGCGCGGTCGCGAAGGCGCCCATGGCCGCGAGGATGACAAGAAAACGGCGATCCCCGGGCAGGAAGCCGGCGAGGAGGGGCAGGACAGGGGCCAGGGCCGCGATCCAGAGCATGCGAAAACTCTCCGAGAAAGAACGTCGCCTCGTTAACGTAGCGCAATGCTTCTGGAAAATTCAAAGAATGAAAGGTATCATTCTGTTCAGGAGAACCATTCATGACCGCGCTGAACTACCACCATCTGCGCTATTTCTGGGCCATCGCGCGCGAGGGCAGCCTCACCCGCGCCGCCGCCCGGCTCAACATCGCGCAATCGGCGCTCTCCACTCAACTGGCTGCGCTCGAAGCCCAACTCGGGCAGAAGCTGTTCAACCGCGTGGGAAAGCGCCTGGAACTGACCGAGGCGGGGCGCATCGCGCTCGATCATGCCGAGACCATCTTCCGCACCGGCGATGAGCTGCTGGACACGCTGAAGGGCCGTGGCCCCGCCGCCCGGCGCGTGCTGCGGATCGGCGCCATCACCACGCTCTCGCGCAATTTCCAGATGGAATTGCTGCGCCCGCTGATCGGCCGCGGCGATGTGGAGCTGGTGGTGCATTCGGGCCATCTGCGGGATCTGCTGGCACAGCTGGATGCCCTGACGCTCGATGCCGTGCTCTCCAACGCGCCCGTCACCCGCGATGCCGAGAAGGACTGGACCAGCCGCCTGCTGGATGAGCAGCCGGTCAGCCTGGTTGGCCGCAAGCCTCGCCGCGAGCGCGCCTTTCGCTTCCCGGATGATTTGCGGGAAACACCCATCCTGCTGCCCGCTTTGGGCAGCTCCATCCGGGCGGGGTTCGACCTCATCATGGACCAGGCCGGCATCCGCCCCATCATCCTGGCCGAGGTGGATGACATGGCGATGCTGCGCCTGCTGGCGCGCGAAAGCCCCGGCGTGGCGCTGGTGCCGCCCGTGGTGGTGCGCGACGAGTTGCGCTCCGGCCTGCTGGTGGAACGCTGCCAGGTGCCCGGGCTGGTGGAAGGCTTCTACGCGATCACGCGCAGCCGGCGCTTTCCGAATCCCCTGCTGGCGGAGTTGTTGAAGTGAGGCTGCCCACAGCGTGCGGATCGCGCCCTGCAAGGCTTCCAGCGCCAAGGCGATGCCTGCGGTGAAAATGCCCGGCGGGGCGGACGCGATGGGCGAGCCGGGTGACTTCATTCATGGCAGGACGGCTTCGCCCAGCGTCTGCATCAGGCGGTTGGCATTGGCGAACATCGCGACCGAGAGGATGATGTCCAGGATTTCCGCATCCTGCATCCCTTCATCGCGCAGCCGCTGCACATCGGCCTGCGTGGCCGCCGAGGGCGTGGCGGCCAGCCTGATGGAAAAATCCACGATGGCGCGCGGACGGGGAGGCATCTCCACCTCCACGCCCTCGGCCATCATGCGCTGCATGAGGTCGGCATCACCCTTCATCTGGACATAGCGCAGCGCGTGCACGCTGGCGCAATAGGGGCAGCCATTGAGGCGGGATTCGGCGGTCGCGGCCAATTCGCGCTCGGCGCGGGAGGCGCCGCGCGGGCCATACATGATGGTGTTGAACAGCCTGGAGCGCTGGCGCAGCACTTCCGCCTCCTGCACCAGCAGGAGGTAATAGGGGTTTTCCTTTGCCTTGGCGTGGCTTTCCTCCAGCACCTTGATCTCGTCCGGCGTCGCCTGTGCGATGTCCAGCACCGGCGCCCAGGCCTTCCAGTTCAGGCTTTGCATGGGGAAGCCAAAATCGTGGGTGCTCATCTTGCCTCCGATGACTGGAGCGCGCCTGTCGCGCGGAGGTCTGAATCGGCGGCGCGAATCATGCCGCTTCCTCCAAAAGACGCAGCCCGGCCAGCAGCCGGGCCTGCATGTTCAGATGCGCGATGAGCTGGCCCAGCATCACCACATCGCGCGGCGCAAGGCCCGCTTCCATCAGCGCCTGGATGGCGCCGGGGCTCGCCTGCTCTGGCATGCGGGTGATCAGTGTGGCGTGATCCAGCAGCGCGGGCAGCCGGGGCGAGTCCCCGGCGCGGGCCTGGTGATGCACGGCCAGCGCGGCCTCCGCGTTGAGTTCGGCCACGTGGCGGGCCACGGCGTGGCGCTCGGCGGAGGTCAGTCCGCTCTCGCCCTCGAAGATCGCGGCCTCGTAGGCGGCGAGGCTGGCGCGCACATCGGGGCGCAGCGCGCGCAAGCCGTCCAGCCTGCTGCCGGGCAGGATGCACGCCAATTCGTCAATCAGATCGCGCATGGGCGTTTCCTCATTCATCGCGGCACGAAGAAGGGTGTGCCTTCCAGTTCCGGTTCGTCAAAAGCTTCCAATTCGCGCCGTAGCGCGCCGATCTCGGCCCGGAAGAAATGCCGCAGGATGGCGGTCGAGACCTTCTCCCCCGCCACCACAACGCCCGGAATGTCACTGGCGATGCCGCCATGCGTGGCGTGCGCGCCATAATTCATCAGATGGATCAGCCCGAGCTCCGGCGGCGCCCCCGCATCACGCGGCTGCAATTCCAGGCCGGGGCCAAGATGGGGGAAAGCCGCCATTTCCGGCCGCGCCTTGCCCGGCGGCGGCGTGTAGGCATCCTGCCAGCGGGCGATATGCGGCGCGAAATCCACCAGTTCCGGCACGCGGTCCATATCCACGACGAAGCCCGTGCCGATGATCAGGAAGTCATGGCTCACCTCGCGCCCGCCCAGCTCGAGCACCACGCCGGAAGCACCACGCCGGGCGGCATGCACGGGCGTGGCCAGATGGATGTGGAAGCCGGGCAGCTTGAGCGCGCGCTTCACCGTCTCATGCGGGGGTGGCGCCTGGGCGTCGTGCATATAGACCACCAGGTCCCAGCGCTGCTCCAGGCTCAACGCATCCCAGCCCATGTGGAAGCCGGGCCCCGCGCTGCCACGGCCCTTGTTGATCTGCGGCAGGGTGGCGCGGCGGACATAGAGATGCGCCTCGGCCGCACCCTGTTCCAGCGCGGTGGCCGCATTGTCCCAGGCCGAGGCCCCGCCGCCGATCAGGCCGATGCTCTTGCCGCGCAGGGCCGCGAAATCAATTGGCGTGGGGGCCAGGGCGGCGAGATCGGGAAAAAGATCGGGCGCCACGAAACCGGGCATGTGCAGCCCTCCCGCCCCGGCGCGGCCGGTCGCCATCACCACGCGGCGGGCCAGCAGCTTGCGGCCATCGGAAAGCGTGAGCCGCAGCAGGCCATCGGCGGGGCTGATGCGGGTGACGCGCACGCCATGCTCGATGGGCAGGCGCAACACGCGTTGCAGCCAGCCCAGGTAATCCTGCCAGGTGGCGTTGTGGATCTTGTAGAGGCCTGCCCAGGCCTCCGCCCCGAAGCTTGCCTCATACCAGGCGCGGAAGGTGAGCGAGGGGGTGCCGAAGCAGGGGCCGGGCAGCGTCTTGGGCGAGCGCAGCGTGTCCATCCGCGCCGTCGTCACCCAGGGGCCTTCCTGGCCCCGGGCGCTTTCCTCCAGCACGGCGATGTTGCGGATGCCCTTGAAGATCAGCGCCCCGGCGGCGGCGATGCCGTTCATGCCCGCGCCGATCACCACCACATCCAGCACGCGGACGCCGTCGCGGTTCAACGGCGGCACCCAGTCGCGCGGGGGCAGGTTCAGCATCTCAAGATCACGCGCCACCTGCGCCTCGTGGCGGGCGAGGCCCTGGGGGGTGATCCGCGTCGTCTGGTTCATGCGGCCCCACTTAGCTGCAATGCGAGAACCATCGTGTCATTCGCATCCGGCGCTGTCCATGTGGCGTAAAGACTCCATTGCGTAGGAGGAGGCTCCTGGCGCACAAAATAGCCATCCTGCCGAGCGAGTTGAGAAACATGCCCTTCCCCTCCCGCCGCCTGATGCTCACCAGCCTCGCCGCCATCCCGGGCGCTGCCCAGGCTGCGGTCACGCTGCCGCCCGGCTGGCCCGAGCGGCCGCTGCGCATCATCCTGCCTGCGGCCGGTGGCGCCGGCACGGCCGACACCCTGGCGCGGATCCTGGCGCAGGAAATGGACAAGCGCCTGCCGCAGCGCACGCTGGTGGATAACCGCCCCGGCGCGAACGGGAATGTGGGCGCCACCGCCGCCGCCCGCGCCACCCCCGATGGGCAAACCATCCTTTTCACCTGGGCCGGCACCATGGCGACCAGCCCGGCGCTGTATCGCGACCTCGCCTTCAACCCGCAACGCGATTTTGAGCCGGTGATCCTGCTGGGCAATGTGCCCAATATCCTGGTGGTGAATAACAGCCTGGGCATCCGCGACCTCGCGGCCTTCACCGCCCATGTGCGGGCCAATCCGGGGCGGCTTTCCTTCGGCTCCTCCGGCAATGGCAGCTCGATGCACCTGGCGGGCGAGTTGTATCGCCAGGCGACCGGGACCGAGATGGTGCATGTGCCCTATGCCGGCATCCAGCAGGGTTTCACGGACCTGTTCACCGGCCGCATCCAGGTGATGTTCAACCTCGTCACCGGGGCGGCGCCGCAGGTGCGCGGCGGCCAGGTCACGCCGCTCGCCGTGCTGAGCGAGACGCGCTCCGCCGTGCTGCCCGATGTGCCGACCATGGCGGAACTTGGCATGCCGGGGATGGAATTCGGCAGCTGGTTCTGCCTGATGCTGCCCAAGGGCACGCCCGCCCCCATCGTGCAGGCGTTGAACACGCTGGTGAACGAAATCCTGGCCGAGCCGGAGAGCCGCGCGCGCTTCGTGGCGCAGGGGTTGGACATCATCGGCGGCGAACCCTCGCGATTGGCCCGCTTGCTGGAGAGTGAAATCAAGCGCCATGCGGAACTGGTGCGGGTTTCGGGCACGCGGTTGGAATAGGGCGGGGCATGATCCGCTGAGGTGGCATCACCGAAGCGGTGAATCATCCTCTCGGCAAAGGCATGCCCCTACCCGTCCCGCTCGGCGTGCAGGAAGCGCGGCAGGCGGTAGCTGATCGCGCTGGAATCATCGAAAGACAGGCCCATCATCCGCGCGAATTGGCTGGCTCGGCGCTTGCCATCCCAGGCGGGCGAAAGCCGGCGCAGCAACTGGTCCGCCTGGTTCCGCAACCGCAGCGCGGCCAGCACGCCGAAGCTGCGTGAGGGCGGATAGCGCAGTCGGTCGGCCAGCGCGTCACCGATCAAGGCGCGTGACACGCTGTAGATGCGCGCCGCAAGCCGCTGCCGCGCCTGCGGCTCCGTGATGCCGGCCACGATGGGGGCGGAGTTGATCAGCCCATTCGCCAGCAGGATCGCCTCCAGCCGGGGCGCTGGAGCACCCGCCCGCAATTTGGCGAAAGCATGAATCGGTCAAAATGGCAATGCAGACATAAAGACATGCTTATGCCTCTGGTCAGCTCCCGCATGCCATGCTACGGCCCGCCGCATCATGGATTTCGCATAAGGACTCCCCGCATGCCGGTCGCTTCAGACTTCATCGTCAAGGATCTCTCCCTCGCTGATTGGGGCCGCAAGGAACTCAACATGGCCGAGGACGAGATGCCCGGCCTGATGGCGACCCGCGCCGAATATGGCGCCTCCCAGCCGCTCAAGGGCGCCCGCATCGCTGGCTGCCTGCACATGACCATCCAGACCGGCGTGCTGATCGAGACGCTGACCGCGCTCGGCGCCGATGTCCGCTGGTCCTCCTGCAACATCTTCTCGACGCAGGATCACGCCGCCGCCGCCATCGCGGCCTCGGGCGTGCCGGTCTTCGCCAAGAAGGGCGAGACGCTGGAGGAATACTGGGACTACGTCCGCAAGACCCTCGAATGGGGTGATGGCCCCGAGGGCGAGCAAATGCCCAACATGCTGCTGGATGATGGCGGCGACATGACGCTGCTGGTCCATTACGGCCTGCGCGCCGAGCAGGGCGACGTGGCCTTCCTGGAAAAGGCGACGAATGAGGAAGAAAACGTCTTCTTCGCGCTGATCAAGAAGTGCCTGGTGGAGAAGCCGGGCTGGTTCGCCAGGCTGGCCGCTTCGATCAAGGGCGTCTCGGAGGAGACGACGACCGGCGTGCATCGCCTCTACCTGATGGCGAAGGACGGCAAGCTGCTGTTCCCCGCGATCAACGTGAATGACAGCGTCACCAAGTCGAAGTTCGACAACCTCTATGGTTGCCGCGAGAGCCTGGTGGACGCCATCCGCCGTGGCACCGACGTGATGATGGCCGGCAAGGTCGCCGTCGTTGCCGGCTATGGCGATGTGGGCAAGGGCTCGGCCGCTTCGCTGCGCAATGCCGGCTGCCGCGTGCAGGTGACGGAAATCGACCCGATCTGCGCGCTCCAGGCCGCGATGGAAGGCTATGAGGTCGTCACCATGGAAGATG
>Ga0209103_1000526_pt1 | contig 11968 bp, 14 predicted proteins | sample 4C3metaG_FD_184152 | JGI IMG/M metagenome (GOLD analysis project Ga0209103, IMG submission 184152) | Freshwater bacterial and archeal communities from Indian Creek, Illinois, USA - 4C3 metaG (SPAdes) (version 2) | ecosystem: Environmental > Aquatic > Freshwater > Unclassified | place: USA...
GTGGCGCACGGCCTCGTCCCCGACCAGGGCGAACCAGCCGCCACCGGGCAAGGGGTGGCTATTCATGCGGCTTGATCCAGACGGAATCGCCCTGCGCGGCCATGCCGGCGGGCGGGCGGTCCGTGGGTCCGAGCGCCAGGATGCCACCCGGCCGCAGCGCCGCGATGAGCGCCGCCGTGACCCGCGCGCGCGCCGGGTCGGTCAGGTAGATCAGCACGTTGCGGCAGAAGATGACGTCATAGGCGGGCGCCGCGCCGAAGCCGTCCAGCAGGTTGGCGCGGCGGAAATCCAGGCTGCGGCGCAGCGTCGGGTGCAGCCTGGGCGTGCCATCGGCGGCGGCCAGCCAGGGGCGCAACTCGCGCGGCAGCAGGCCCAGCGGGTCGCCCAGCCCGGGGGAGATGACGCCCGCCATGGCGCTGGCCAAGGCCGGGCGGCAGAGATCGAGGCCCAGCACCTCCAGCCCCGTCATGTGCGACTGCGCGCCGGGTCTATCCGCCATGGCGTGCATGGCCTGGGCGGCGAGGGTGAAGGCTTCCTCGCCAGTGGCGCAGCCAGCCGAGAGCATCCGCAGTGGCCGGCCCGCATCCCGCGCCTGGGCGAGCCGGGCGGGCAGCAGCGCGCCGACAAGGTCGGCCTGGGGCGGGTGGCGATAGATCCGCGTTTCCTGGACGGTCACCGCATCGAGCAGCGCCGCCCAGGCGGGGTCGTCATGATGCGCGGCCGAGGGCTCGCAGGCGGCCACCAGGGAGGCCGCCCGCCGCAGCCGCGCCGATAGCACGGGGGAGGGGGCCAGCCCGGCCAGCCCGGCCAGCGCTGTCAGCACCGCCTGCTCCCGGCTGGTCCATTCCTCGGCGGCGGCGATGCCGCGCGGCATGGTCAGGCTGCGGCTGCCTCGGCGCGGGTGGCGAAGGCGGGGATGATCTTGTCGAAACCGCTGATCTCGAAGACCTCGCGCACCGGCGCCTGGAGGCCGACCACGGCGAAGCTCGCTCCCGTCGCCTTGGCCTGCTTGGCGGCCTTGAGCAGCACGCGCAGCCCGGCGGAGGAGACGTAGCGCACCTCGGAGAGGTCGGCGATGACGCTGCCCTTCTCCAGCATGGTCAGCAGGCGCGTCTCGGTCAGGGCCGCGGTCGCGGTGTCCAGGCGGCCATCGAGGATGGCGACGGCCTTGGAGCCTTCCTGGGTTTCGGTAATGTCCATCGGCGCAGTCTCCATCAGGTCATGCCGCGGGGTATGGCGGCTGGCTTGGGCAAGGCTAGCCCACAAATGCCAGGGTTCAAATGCGGGGCGGTTCAGCCGCCAAGCGGCAGGCTGCACAGCAGGCGGTTCAGGCCATCCGCGCGCTCATATCGCGCATCGCGCGTCAATTCGCGCACGAGATGAACACCGAGGCCGCCCACGTCCCGATCCTCCAGCGCTGCGCCGGTATCGGGCGTGGCACGGGTGAGGGGGTCATATTCCGGCCCGTCATCCTCCAGGCAAAGGCCAAGCGCGCCGGCATCCGGCGTCACGCGCAGCTCGAAGAAGCTGGCGCCGGCGGCATGCATGGCGACATTGGCCGCGACCTCCTCCGCCACCAGGGCCAGGCGGGCGGCGATGCCGGGGGGAATGTCGGCCTGCTCGGCATAGGCTTCCAGCGCGTCGAGCAACTCGGTCACGCTGTCGAGCGTGGCGGGCAGGCGCAGGTGAAAGGGCAGCATGTCCAAGCGCAAGTTTCCCCGATTTCCATGAGCCCCCGCATATAACGAGATTGCGCGCCGGCTGAATACCTTCGCCGCGCAGCCGTTTGACTCGCTGGCCCGCCGCGCCGGATGCTGCACCCAACGGAGGAGATCCAATGAACGACGCCCCGCCCATGGCCGAGATCGCCACGCCATCCGAATTCGCCGTCTATCTGGACGGCATCACGCGCCTGGTACGGGAGAGGATGATCCCCGCCGAGCCGCGCCTCGAAGGTCAGGAAACCCTGCCGGAGGATCTGACGGAATTGCTGCGCCAGGCGGGCCTGTTTGGCATTTCCATTCCCACGCGCTGGGGCGGCCTTGGCCTCACCATGGAGCAGCAGGTGCGCGTGATGTTCGAGGTGACGCGCGCCAGCAGCGTGTTCCGCGCCCGCTTCTCCACCACCATCGGCCTTGGTTCCCAGCCCATCCTCTACAATGGCACCGACGCGCAGCGCGCCGAATGGCTGCCCCGCATGGCGAGCGGCGAGGCGACCGCCGCCTTCTGCCTGACCGAGCCCGAGGCCGGCAGCGATGCCGGCGGCGTGCGGACCACCGCCGCGCGGGACGGGGCGGATTATGTGCTGAATGGCAGCAAGCGCTACATCACCAATGCGCGCCAGGCGCAGGTGCTGATCGTCATGGGCGCGCAGCGAGGCCGGCACGCGCGATGCCGCGGGCATTTCCGCCTTCATCGTGCCGACCGGCACGCCCGGCGTCAGTTGCGGCCCGGCCGACCGCAAGATGGGCCAGGATGGCAGCGCCACCAGTGAGGTCTTCTTCGACAATGCCCGCGTGCCGGCGGAAAGCCTGATCGGCGGGCGCGAGGGCGGCGGCTTCAAGACCGCCATGCGCGGCATCAACCACGCGCGGCTGCATGTGGCCGTCACCTGCGTGGGCCAGGCGCAGCGGCTGATCGAGGAGGCGCTGTCGCATGCGGTGAATCGTCGCCAATTCGGCCAGCCACTGGCCGAATTCCAACTGGTGCAGGCCAAGCTCGCCGATATGCGGGCCGAGACGCAGGCGGCGCGCAGCATGATCCTGGAAACCGCCCGCGCCTTCGATGCGGCAGGCGAGGCGCAAGGCCCGATCATCGCCGACATCGCCTGCTGCAAGTTGTTCGCGAGCGAGATGGTGGGCCGCGTGGCCGACCATGCCGTGCAGATCCATGGCGGCGCGGGCTGGATGCGCGGCAGCGTGGTCGAGCAATTCTACCGCGACGTGCGACTGTTCCGCATCTTCGAGGGCGCTTCCGACGTGCAGCGCATGTTGATCGCCAAGGACATGATCAAGGGAGCCAAAGCATGAATCGCCGCATGCTTTTCGCCGGGCTCGCATTGCCCGCCTTCGCCCAGGCGCAGCCCGCGCAGATGCGTATCATCAGCCCCTTTGCCCCGGGTGGCGCCTCGGACACGCTGTCGCGCTTCTCGGCCCAGGCCATCAGCCAAGCCATGGGCGTGCAGGTCGTGGTGGAAAACCGGCCCGGCGCGGGCGGCAATCTGGGCGCCGAATATGTGGCGCGCGCACCGAATGATGGCAGCACCTGGCTGACCATCGCCGCCGCCCATGCCGCCAATGTCACGCTTCATCGCCGCCTGCCTTTCGACGTGGTGCGGGACTTCGTGCCGGTCTGCGTGATCGGCCTGGTGCCCAATGTCCTGGCGGTGCATCCCTCCATTCCCGCGCGCAGCTTCCCCGAATTCCTGGAATGGGCGAAGGCGCAGCCGCAGGGCGTCACCTATGGCAGCGCGGGCATCGGCACGCTGCCGCATCTGCTGATGGAACTGATCCGCCATCGCGCCGGCTTGCAGGCGGTGCATGTGCCATTCCGTGGCTCGGTGCCGGCCATCACGGAACTCCTCTCCGGCCGCATCCAGGCGACCTTCGAGAACCTGCCGCCAAGCAGCGCGCAAATCCGCGCCGGGGGCATTCGCGCCATTGCCATGTCCACCGCCAACCGCCTGCCCGATTGGCCGGACATCCCCGCCGTGGCCGAAACCTGGCCGGGCTTCGAGGCGGTGGCCTGGCAGGCGCTGATGGCCCCGGCCGGCACGCCCATGGCCCTGGTGGAGCGCGTGGCCCAGGTCGTGCTGGCCGCCACCGCCGTGCATGCCGCGCGGCTGCGCGGCATGGGGATCGAGCCGGGCGCCATCGGGCCGGACCGCTTCCCGGCCTTCCTGCAATCCGAAATCACCAAATGGGCGCAAGCCGTCCGCCTCTCCGGAGCCACCGCCGAATGAAGACCCGCGTCACCGACATGCTCGGCATCGCCTATCCCATCGTGCAGGGGGGGCTGGCGCGCGTCGCCAAGGCGGAGCTTTGCGCCGCGGTCTCCGAGGCCGGCGGCCTGGGCCAGATCGCCACCGCGGGGCTGGATATCTCGCAATCGGGCGGGGCCGATGCGCTGCGCGCCGAAATCCGGCGCTGCCGGGCGCTCACGCAGAAGCCGTTCGGGGTGAATTTCCCGCTGGGCCGGATGGATATCACCGCCATGCTGGAGGTGGCGCTGGAGGAGGGGGTTCCCGTCATCGCGCTCACCGCCGGCAATCCCGCGCCCTGGATCAAGCGCATCAATGGCGCGGCGAAGACCCTGGTGCTGATCGCCGGCCCCGAACTCGCCAAGAAGGCCGAGGCCGCGGGCGCCGACATGGTGGCAACGGTGGGCTATGAGGGCGGTGGGCATCTGGGCCGCTCGGACGAGACCACCTTCGTGATGGTGCCGCGCGTGGTGCGCGCCGTCTCCATTCCGGTGCTGGCCTCGGGCGGCATCGCCAATGGCGCCGGGCTGCTCGCGGCGCTCTCGCTGGGCGCCGAGGGCGTGGAGATGGGCACGCGCTTCGTGGCCACCCAGGAGGCCCAGGCGCATGCGAACTACAAGCAGGCCATCCTGGATGCCGGGCCCTCTGGCACCATGATCATCAAGCGCTCGCTCGGCATGCCGGGCCGGGCGCTCGCCAGTGCCTATGCGCGGCAGATCGTGGCGCGCGAGACCGCCGGCGCGCCGGCCGAGGAGTTGGTGCCGATGATCGCGGGCAGCGTGAACGCCATCGCGACCGATGAAGGGCGCATGGAGGAGGGCTTCGCCTGGGCCGGGCAATGCGCGGGGTTGATCGATGAGGTCCTCCCGGCGGGCGAGGTGGTGCGCCGGATGGTGGCGGAGGCGCAATCCGGCATGGCCCGGCTGCATGGGGCTTTTGCGGGGCCTTGAGCGAAGTTTCGCCGTAACGCCGGCACGCGTGGTAGGCTGCTCCAGAACGCATGGTTGCCATGGTGTGCCAGGACAGGACCCCCATAAATGTCGAATGAAGCCTCCCTGACGCGGGAGAGAACCGAGCAGCTTGCCTATCGCCTCTGGCAGGAGGCCGGCTGCCCGGATGGCCAGTCTGATCAGATCTGGCTACAGGCCCAGGCCCTGATCGCCGCCGAGGAAGCCCAGCGCGCCCGTGAACGGGCTGATGCCTCGCCTACCGCCGTGGCGCCACCCGTCTTGGCGCCACCCATCCTGGCAGCGCCCGCGCGGCCGCCCGCACCCCCCGCCAGGGGCTGGCGCGCCGAGGCCTCGCGCCGCTTCGTGGCCTGGTGGGTCTATCCATCCAAGCCCGGATCCTCGTGATCTTGGTCCCGGCCTCTTGCGCGAAGCGGTTGGGCGGCGTCACAAGCGCGCATCATGAGCCACGACATCTTCGCCCATCTCCGCGACCGCGCCATCACGGCCTTGCGCGCCCTGCTCCCCGAATTGCCGGAGGAAGCCTTCACCCGCGTCACGATGGAGCCACCGCGCGAGGCGAGCCATGGCGACATGGCCACCAATGCCGCACTGGTGGTGGGCAAGCTGGCCAAGGTGGCGCCGCCCAGGCTGGCGGCTGACCTCGCCGCGGCGCTGAAGGCGCTGCCCGAGGTGGAGGATGCGGCGCCCGCCGGCCCCGGCTTCGTCAATCTGCGCCTGCGCGAGGATTACCTGCGCGGCCAATTGCCGATCATTCTGGATGAGGGCGAGGAATTCGGGCAGGGCGTGGAGAAGCCCGGCCGGGTGAACGTGGAATATGTCTCGGCCAATCCGACCGGGCCGATGCATGTGGGCCATTGCCGGGGTGCCGTGGTGGGCGATGCGCTGGCGGCGCTGCTGGCCAAGGCCGGGCATCAGGTGACGCGCGAATACTACATCAACGATGCCGGCGCGCAGGTGCAGGCGCTGGGCTGGGCAGCCTATTGGCGCTATCTGGAGGCGCTGCCGGTGGCGACGCATGGCCTCTGGGCCAAGGATGCGACGCCCGAGGCACGCAAGGCGGCGATCGAGGCCGCCTATGACACCACGCTGCAATATGGCGGCGAATACCTGGTCCCGGTGGGGCAGGCGCTGGCGGCGGAGCATGGCGCGGCCCTGTTCCCGCCCGATGCGGCGAGGCTGGCCCAGGTGCGGCACGTCACCGTCGCCGCCATGATGGCCGAAATCCGCGCGGATCTGGCGGCCCTCGGCGTCCAGCATGACGTCTTCATCAGCGAGGCGCAGGTCGTGGCCGACGGCGTGCTGGACCGCGCCGAGGCCCTGCTCGACAGCCAGGGCCTGATCTATGTCGGCACCCTGCCGCCGCCCAAGGGCAAGCTGCCCGAGGATTGGGAGGAGCGCGAGCAGACGCTGTTCCGCTCGGAGAAATTCGGCGACGACACGGATAGGCCGCTGCGGAAATCCGACGGCACGGGCACCTATTTCGCCAATGACATCGCCAATCACCTGCACAAGATCGAGCGCGGATTCGAAGCGCTGGTGCATGTCTGGGGCGCGGATCATGGCGGCTATGTGAAGCGCATGCAGGCGGCGGTGGCGGCGCTTTCCAACCGCAGCGTGAGCCTGGATGTGGTGCTGGCGCAGATCGTGCATGTGGTGAAGGACGGCGCGCCGGTTCGCATGTCCAAGCGCGCGGGCAGCTACATCACCCTGCGGGATTTGATCGAGGAGGTGGGGCGGGATGCGGTGCGCTTCACCATGCTGACGCGCAAATCCGACGCGCAGATGGAGTTCGACCTGGACCTCGTCGTTCAGCAATCGCGTGATAATCCCGTCTTCTACGTGCAATACGCCCATGCCCGCTGCCGCTCGGTGCTGCGCGGCGCGGGCGACCCTGCCTTGGCTGATCTGGCCGTGGCGCCGCTGGATAGCCTGACCGATCCGGCCGAACTCGGGCTGATCCGCCGCCTGGCCGCCTGGCCGCGCGTGGTGGAGGCTGCGGCTGCCGCGCGGGAGCCGCATCGCGTGGCGTTCTTTTTGAATGACTTGGCGAGCGATTTTCATCTATTATGGAACAAGGGCAAGGATGACACGAGCTTGCGCTTCATCCAGGCGGATCAGCCGGCGGCAACGCAGGCCCGACTCGCCCTGGTGGCCGCGACAGCGGCGGTTGTCAGGTCCGGATTGCGCGTGATGGGGGTCACGCCGGTCGAGGAGATGAGATGAGCGATGTGATGCAGCCCTCCTGGCGGGTCCGCCCGCCGGAGAGGGAGTCGTCGGGATGGGGGATCCCGCCGAAATTCTGGATGATCGGCGCTGGCCTGGCGGGCTCCGTCCTGCTGGCGGGCGGCATCATTTGGGGCATGTCCATGATGGGGCCGCGCGGCGTGCCCCTGATCGAGACGGATGGCCGGCCCTTCAAGGTCAGGCCCGATACGCCCGGCGGCGCCGTAGTACCGAACCAGCAGGACATGATTTTCGAGCGCAACAACAGCCGGCAGGACCGGCCCGGCGAAGCGCGCCTGGGTCCAGGGCCGGAGACGCCCCGGCCGGAAGCCTTGCGCGCCCAGTCGCAGCCAGCGCCGGCCCCCGTGGCCCCAGCACCCACGGCCACGCCGCCAGCCGCTATCCCGGCCCGGCCCGCCGTCGCACCGCCGCCCGCCCAGCAGGCTGCCCGCCCGGCGCCCGTCGCCGGTGGCCGCTTCATGGTGCAATTCGCCGCCACCCGCAGCGAGGAGGCCGCCCGCGCCGATTGGGCGCGCCTGCAACGCCGCATCCCCGAACTCGCTGGCCGCCAGCCCATCATCACCCGGCTGGAGCGCGAGGGGCAGCCCACGCTCTGGCGCGTGCGGACCGGAGGCTTCGCCGATGCCGCCGCCGCCCGGGCCTTCTGCGAGCCGCTCCGCGCCCGCGAAATCCCCTGCATCCCGGCGGGCGGCTGAGGATGAAGCCCGCCATCATCGGGGTGGCCGGCCAGCGCCTGACGGCGGATGAGGCCATCCTACTGCGCCGACACAAGCCGCTCGGCGCCATTATCTTCGCCCGCAACCTGGCCGATCCGGCGCAGTTGCGGGCGCTGACCGCCGAAATCCGCGAATGCCTGGGGCGTGACGCGCCCATCCTGGTGGACCAGGAGGGCGGCCGCGTCGCCCGCCTCAAGCCGCCGCATTGGCGCGCCCATCCGCCCGGCGCCAGCTTCGAGAACGGCCCGGCCAGCGCGGCCCAGGCGACGGCGGCGGCGATCGGCGCGGAATGCCGCGCCGTGGGGCTGGATGTGGTCTGCGCCCCCGTGCTCGACCTGCGCCTGCCCGGCATGCACAAGGTGATAGGCGACCGCGCCTTCTCGGCCGAACCCGCCGAGGTCACGCGTCTGGCCGGCGCATGGATCGCGGGGCTGCGCCAGGCTGGCGTGCAGCCGGTGATCAAGCACATCCCCGGCCATGGCCGCGCCACGCTGGACAGCCATGAGGCGCTGCCGGTCGTGACCGCGAACCGCGCCGAACTCGCCGCCGATTTTCTGCCCTTTCAGGCGCTTGGCGCCGCCGATCTCTGGGGCATGACGGCGCATATCCTCTACACCGCGCTGGATGACGCGCTTTGCGCCACCCTTTCGCCCCGCGTGATCGCCGAGGTGATTCGCGGCGAGATCGGCTTTGATGGCTTCCTGCTCTCGGATGATCTCGGCATGAAGGCGCTGGATGGCACCCTGCCGGCCCTGACCCGGGCAGCACTCGGCGCGGGCTGCGATGCGGTGCTGCATTGCTCGGGCGTGTTTTCCGAGAGTCTCGGCGTGCTGGAAGCCTGCCCGGCGCTGAGTGAGCGCGCCGAGGCGCGGCTCGAGGCATCGCGCGGGCATTGCCGGGCGGCGTAGCGCCGTGCTGGACATGCTGCCTGACCTGGCGGTGGCGGTGCTGGCCAGCATCATCGCCATCACCCTGCATGAGGCGGCGCATGGCTATGCGGCGCTGGGGCTGGGCGACCCCACGGCGAAGTATATGGGCCGGCTCTCGCTCAACCCGCTGCGCCATGTGGACCCGGTGGGGACGCTGCTGGTGCCCGGCATCCTGCTGGTGTCGCAATTATTGGCGACGGGGCGGGTGGACATGATGTTCGGCTGGGCCAAGCCGGTGCCGGTGGATATCCGCAACCTGCGTGACCCGCGCACGGGCATGATGTGGGTGGCCATCGCCGGGCCGGCCATGAATTTCGCCCTGGCCCTGATCGCGGCCCTGCTGATCCATCCGGCCGGGCTGCTGGAGGCTTACCTCTCGGCCGAATCGATGGCGCTGGTCTATCGCTTCCTGGGTTTTTCCATCCTCGCTAATCTGGTGCTCGGCCTGTTCAATCTCTTTCCCATTCCGCCGCTGGATGGCGGCCGCATCGCGGTGGGGCTGCTGCCCCTGCGCGCGGCCATGGCCTATGCGCGGCTGGAGCCGGCGGGGCTGTTCATCGTCATCGGCATCCTGTTCCTGCTGCCGGCGCTGATCCCGGCCTTCCAGCCCATGGATGTCTTCGTCCGCGAAATCATCCGCCCGGCCTTTCACTTCGTGCTGCGCGCCGGGGGCCACAACACGCCATGAGCGGGGGCCAGGAATCCCTGCTGCTGGAGCTGGAGGGCTATCAGGGCCCGCTTGATGTGCTGCTGGAACTGGCGCGCGCGCAGAAGGTGGATATCCGGCAGATTTCCATCCTGGCCCTGGTGGACCAGTTCCTTGCCATCGTGGAGGGCGCGCGCCGCATCCGGCTGGAACTGGCGGCCGATTGGCTGGTGATGGCCGCCTGGCTCGCCTGGCTGAAATCCCGCCTGCTGTTGCCCGAGGAAGAACGCGGCCCGGAGGAGGAGGACCCCATCCTCGCCGCCCATCGCCTGACCGAGCGTCTGGCCGAACTGGACCGCATGCGCGCCGCCGCCGCCTGGCTGGGCAGCCGGGCGCAACTGGGGCGCGAGGTCTTCGCCCGCGGCGCACCGGAATCCCTGCGCGTCGAGGATCGTTCCGGCCTGGTGGCCGATCTCGCCACGCTATTGCGCGCCTATGCCACCGCCCGCCGCCGTGGCGCGGCCGACCGGCCCTTCACGCCCAAGCCTCGCAAGCTTTGGTCGGTGGCCGAGGCGCTGGCCCGGCTGCAAGGGCTGATCGGTGGCGCGCCGGGCTGGAGCACGCTGTCGAGCTTCCTGCCCGATGGAATGGTCTCGGCCCTGGATCGCCGCGCGGCCATGGCCAGCACGCTGATCGCTGCCCTGGAGGCGGCGCGGGGGGGCGGTATCGAGTTGCGCCAGGAGGAGGCCTTCGGGCCGATCCTGCTGCGCCGAAACGAGGGGGAACTCTACCATGCGACCTGACAGCGCGATGGCTTCCGAATCCGCCAACCAGGCCGATTTCGAGCATGCGGTTAGAATCGCGGAAGCCTTGATCTTCGCCTCCGAACGCCCCGTGCCGGCCGCCCGCGTGCAATTGGCCCTGCCGCCGGGAATTGAGGCGCAAAGCGTGCTGACCGCGCTCGCCGCCCGCACCGCCGGCCGCGCGGTGGAGATGGTGGAGGTGGGCGGCGGCTTTGCCTTCCGCACCGCACTCGACCTCGCGCCGGCCATCACCCGCATCGTGGAAGTGCCCCGCCGCCTGCCGCGCGCGGCGATGGAGGCACTGTCCATCATCGCCTATCACCAGCCGGTGACGCGCGCCGAGATCGAGGAAATCCGCGGCGCCGCCCTGGCCCAGGCCAGCCTGGATGCGCTGCTGGATTCCGGACTGATCGCACCGCGCGGCCGCAAGGAAGCGCCGGGCCGGCCCACACTCTGGGCCACCACGCCGCGCTTCCTGGACCAGTTCGGCCTGAAATCGCTGAACGACATGCCCCGCAAGGAGGAGCTGATCTCCAACGACCTTGCTGTGATGGAGCTGGCCGGCTCCCCCACGGGCGCGCCGCCGCTTATTGCCGAGGGGCCGCGCGCCGCCTGAGCGAGCCTGGACATGCCGCCCTGCTGCCCCCAAAAGGCGGCATGAGCCTGCTTCTCTCCGATATCCGCCACAGCTATGGCGAGCGCGAGGTGCTGCGCGGCATCACCATCGAGGTGGCGCGCGGCGAGATTGTCTGCCTGCTGGGCCCCTCGGGCGATGGCAAGACCACCCTGCTGCGCCTGGTCGCGGGTCTGGAGCAACTGCAACTGGGCCGGATTTCGCTGGATGGCCGCGTCCTGGCGGAGCCTGGCTCCGAGGTGCCGCCCGAGCAGCGCCATGTGGGCTTCGTCTTCCAGGATTACGCGCTGTTCCCGCACCTCACCGTGCAGGAAAACGTGGCCTTCGGCCTGCGCGGGATGCCCAAGGGCGACCGCGTCTGGCGCGTGACCGAGGCGCTGGCCCGCGTCGGGCTGGAGGCCTTTGCCAGCGCCTGGCCGCACCAGCTCTCGGGCGGGCAACAGCAGCGCGTGGCGCTCGCCCGCGCGCTCGCGCCGCGCCCGGCCGTGCTGCTGCTGGACGAAGCCTTCGCCAGCCTCGATGCCCGCCTGCGCGAACAGGTGCGCGATGACACGCTGCACGTTCTGCAGGAGGCCGGGATTCCCGCCCTGATCGTCACGCATGACGCCGAGGAGGCGATGTTCATGGCCGACCGAATCGCCCTGATGCGCGAGGGGCGCGTGGTGCAGCTCGGCACACCGGAGGAGCTGTACCTCCAGCCCGCCAATCCCTTCGTGGCCACCTTCCTGGGCGAGGTGAACCGCCTGCCAGCCCGGATTCGCGATGGTCAGGCCTGGAGCGTCATCGGCCCCGTCCCCGCCGCGCGCCTGCCCGAGGGCAGCCCCGCCGAACTCCTGCTGCGCCCTGAAGGGCTGCGCGTCATGCCTGCCGGCAGCGAGGGCACCACCCTGGCCGAGGTGGAAGCCTGCCGGCTGCTGGGCGCCACCACGCTGGTCCATATGGCGGTGGCCGATGGCGAGGGCGGCGTGCTGCACCTGCATGCCCGCCTGCCCCCCGGCGCTACCCTGGCGCGGGGCCAGATGGTGGGAGTGGCGCTCGATCCGGGG
>Ga0209103_1000528_pt1 | contig 11934 bp, 9 predicted proteins | sample 4C3metaG_FD_184152 | JGI IMG/M metagenome (GOLD analysis project Ga0209103, IMG submission 184152) | Freshwater bacterial and archeal communities from Indian Creek, Illinois, USA - 4C3 metaG (SPAdes) (version 2) | ecosystem: Environmental > Aquatic > Freshwater > Unclassified | place: USA: Indian...
TGCTCTCCAAAGACGAAGGCGGGCGCCACACCCCGTTCTTCAACAACTACCGGCCGCAGTTTTACTTTCGCACCACCGACGTGACCGGCTCGATCGAGCTGCCCGAAGGCAAAGAAATGGTGATGCCGGGCGACAACGTCTCGATCACCGTCAAGCTGATCGCCCCGATCGCCATGGAAGAAGGCCTGCGCTTCGCCATCCGCGAAGGCGGACGCACCGTGGGCGCCGGCGTGGTGGCCAAGATTTTGGATTGATTTTTCGCGTAGGGGTATAGCTCAATTGGCAGAGCGTCGGTCTCCAAAACCGAAGGTTGTAGGTTCGATTCCTACTGCCCCTGCCACCTGACCGGCGTGCGGTCACAAGTGGCATTTTCAAAGCCCGCCGAAGTCGCAAGACCTCTGGTGGGCTTGCGTTTCTGTAAAGAGCGCATTTTTAGGACTGAATTTCATGGCATCTCCCGAAGTAGAAACCGTCAGCAGTGGCGCCGACAAAGCCAAGCTGGCTGCGGCTGTGGTGCTGGCTGCGCTCGGATTCACCGCCTTCTTTATGCTCGAAGCGCAAGGGGCGCTGGTGCAGTGGGCGGCGCTGCTGATCAGCTTGGTGGCGGGGGCTGCGGTGTTTTTCGTCTCCGAATCCGGTCGGCAGCTGATCGGCTACGGCCAAGACGCATGGCGTGAAACGCAGAAGGTGGTGTGGCCCGCACGGCGCGAGGCCATCCAAATGACCGCCTATGTGTTCGCCTTTGTTTTTGTCATCGCCCTGTTCCTCTGGCTGTCTGACAGCCTGATCAGCTGGGTCCTGTACGACCTGATTCTGGGCTGGAGATAAACCATGAACGCAGCCGAAACACAAGCCATTCCTACCCCGCTGCAAAGCGCCGCCCCCGCCGAGGGCATGCGCTGGTACGTGGTGCACGCCTACTCCGGCATGGAAAAAGCGGCCGAGCGCAACATCATCGAGCGCGTGCAGCGCGCCGGCATGCAGAGCAAGTTTGGCCGCATCCTGGTGCCGACCGAGGAAGTGGTCGAGATCAAAAACGGCGTCAAGCGCACCACCGAGCGCAAGTTTTTCCCCGGCTACGTGCTGGTCGAAATGCTGCTCGACGACGACACCTGGCACCTGGTCAAAAACACCGCCAAGGTAACCGGCTTCGTCGGCGGCGCACGCACCCGCCCGACGCCCATTTCCGAGGCCGAGGTGCAAAAAATCATCGGCCAAATGCAGGAAGGCACCGACAAGCCGCGGCACAAGGTCGAGTTCGTCACCGGCGAATACGTGCGCGTCAAGGACGGCCCCTTCACCGACTTCAATGGCACGGTGGAAGACGTCAACTACGACAAGAACAAGGTGCGGGTCTCGGTCACCATCTTTGGCCGCGCCACGCCGGTCGAGCTCGAGTTCAATCAGATCGAAAAAGCCTGAGTGCGCGATCGGGCCTTGATGCCCCCCACAGTTTTTAGGAACGGTGGAACTCCAGGGCTTTGCAGCGGTCTTAAACAAGCGGCGGACTGCGGTGCCTTACACTGTGCCTGCCCATCCCTGACCGAACCCAAGGAGTTCTACCCCCTATGAAACGTGCGATGCTGCTGATTTTGACCAACGTGGCCGTGATGGTCGTGCTGCTGGTCATGACGCGCCTGCTGGGCTTCGATCAATTCCTCACCGCGCAGGGATTGAATTTGCCGGCGCTGGCTGGATTTTCGCTGGTGATCGGCTTTGGCGGGGCCTTCATCTCGCTGCTGATCAGCAAGCCGATGGCCAAGTTCAGCACCGGCTGCCAAGTCATCACCCAGCCGCGCAATGCCGATGAAGCCTGGCTGGTGCACACGGTGCAAAAATTTGCCGAAAAAGCCGGCATCGGCATGCCCGAGGTGGCAATCTACCAAGGCGCCCCCAATGCCTTTGCCACCGGGGCCTTCAAGAACTCGGCGCTGGTGGCGGTCTCGACCGGGCTGCTGCAGAGCATGACGCGCGACGAGGTCGAGGCCGTGCTCGGGCACGAGGTGGCGCACATCGCCAATGGCGACATGGTCACGCTCACGCTCATCCAAGGCGTGATGAACACCTTCGTGGTGTTCCTCAGCCGCGTGATCGGCTACATCGTCGATCGGGTGGTGCTGCGCAACCAAAGCGATGCCCCCGGCATCGGCTACTGGGTGACCACCATCGTGATGGACATCGTCTTGGGCATTTTGGCGGCCATCATCGTCTCGTGGTTCAGCCGCCAGCGCGAGTTTCGCGCCGACGCCGGGGCCGCGCACCTGATGGGGCGCAAACAGCCCATGATCAACGCCTTGGCGCGCTTGGGCGGCCTGCAGCCGGGCCAACTGCCCAAAGAGATGCAGGCCATGGGCATCAGCGGCGGTGGCGTGCGCAAGTGGTTCTCCAGCCACCCGCCCATCGCCGAGCGCATCGCGGCACTGCAGCAGCACCAAGGCTGATTAAAGCAGAGCGCCCGCTGTGTCGGGCCTTTGCTTGTGTGCGCCCCCTGCGCTGGGGGCGGGTGCTTCAGCCGTAAACCATTTCGCTTTCAACGCCACCCTGCCGGCTCGCCCGCTGCGACGGCGGTGCGGGCAGCCCCAGCGCCGCACAGGCCAGCGCTTCGGCGACCCGAATGCCATCCACGGCGGCCGACAATATCCCACCCGCATAACCCGCGCCCTCGCCGGCCGGGTACAGCCCGTCTACGTTCAGGCTTTGGAAATTGTCGCCGCGCGGAATGCGCAGGGGCGATGAGGTGCGCGTCTCGACCCCGGTGAGCACGGCGTCTGGCAAATCAAAGCCGCGAATTTTCTTGCCAAAGGCGGGCAGGGCCTCGCGCAGCGCTTGCAGCGCGTAGTCGGGCAGCACGGCGGCCAGGTCGGTTGGGTGCACGCCGGGCTGGTATGAGGGCTGCACGCTGCCAAAGGCGCTGGAGGCGCGCTGGGCCAGCAAATCGCCCACGCGCTGGCCCGGAGCGCAGTAGTTGCTGCCACCGGCCACAAAGGCGCGCGCTTCCAGGTCGCGCTGCAGCACCACGCCCGCCAAGGGGTGGACTTGGCCGCGCTCGGCCAGCGCTTGCGCCTGCTGGGCATACGTGCGGCCGCGCTCGGGCCCAAAGGCAGCCTCCCAAGCCGCCGTGGCCGCAGGAAAATCGAGCGGGAAATCGCGCGGCTCGATCGCCACCACCAGCCCGGCGTTGGCGTTGCGTTCTTGGCGCGAGTATTGGCTCATGCCGTTGGTGACCACGCGCCCCGCCTCGCTGGTCGCGGCCACCACGGTGCCGCCAGGGCACATGCAAAAGCTATAGACCGCGCGCCCATTGGCGGCGTGGTGCACCAGCTTGTAGTCGGCCGCGCCCAGCAGCGGGTGGCCGGTGTGGCGGCCCCAGCGCGCACGGTCGATCAGGCCTTGCGGGTGCTCGATGCGCACCCCGATCGAAAACGGCTTGGCTTGCAGCGCCACGCCCGCGTCGTGCAGCATGGCGAAGGTGTCGCGTGCGCTGTGCCCCAGCGCCAGCACCAGGCGCTCGCAAGGCCATACGTATTCGGTGCCAGAGGCCTGATCGAGCACGCGCACGGCGCGCAGGCGCAGGGCTTGCTGCTCGGGTGCGTGCAAAGCCGGCTGCGAGTCCGGTTGCGCTGCTGTTTGCAGGCCCTCCGACACTGTTTGCTCACAAGGCTCCAGCAACAGAGAGCTGACGCGCTGCTCAAAGCGGATCTCGCCGCCCAATGCGATGATCTGCTCGCGCAGCGCCTGCACCACCTTGACCAGCCTGAAGGTGCCGATGTGTGGGTGCGCCTGGTACAGGATGTCGGGTGGCGCCCCGGCGGCTACAAACTCCTGCAGCACCTTGCGCCCGAGCCAGCGCGGGTCTTTGATCTGGCTGTAGAGTTTGCCGTCGGAGAACAAGCCGGCCCCGCCTTCGCCAAACTGCACGTTCGATTCGGGCTGCAACTGCTGCTTGCGCCACAGGCCCCAGGTGTCGGCGGTGCGCTGGCGCACCGGGCGGCCGCGCTCGAGCACCAGCGGTTTAAGCCCCATCTGCGCCAGCGCCAGCGCCGCAAACAGGCCACAGGGGCCAAACCCCAGCACCACCGGGCGCTGCTCGGAGGCCAAAGGCCAATCAGCCGGGGCACTGGCCGGGGCGTGCCAGCGCATGTCTGGGCTGGGCTGGATGTGCGAGCGGCCGGCGTGGCGCTGCAGCAATTCGGCTTCCAGCTCAGTGTCCGTCAGTTGCAAATCGATCACAAAAACCACGCGCAACTGCACCGAGCGGGCGTCGAAGCTGCGCTTGTGCACGTGCACGTTTGCAATCTGCGCTTCGGGCACGCCCAAGGTCTGCGCTGCCAGCGAACGCAGCGCGCTCAAGGGGTGCACCGAGTCCGCATCGCCCTCTACGGGCAGGGGCAGGGCGGACAAATCCAGTTTGAGTTCAGACAAGCGAATCATGGCGGGCTCGTTTTGATCAAGCAACGGGAGGGGGATGATACGCTGCCCAGTCACGTTTAGGGCAGCACAAGGCGCGGTAGGGGTTGCGCCGGTGTGTGGCTCGGCTGAGAGCCCACGGGTCTGCGCCAAGTGGGATAATCCAGCCCGTGAAGCCCGCCAGACCGCCGCTGGCGCAAGGCCCGAAAGGGCGCGCTGGAGGAACGTCCGGACTGCACAGGACGGCGCAGCAGCTAACGGCTGCCCACCGCGAGGTGAGGATCAGAGCAACAGAGACGAGTCCCCAGGAACCATCCGCTTTGGCGGCCGGAGCCTGGGGGGTGAAACGGGCAATCTCTGCGCGCAGCAACACCAAGTAGGCCAGCGTTGACGTGGTTCCGCGGAGCTGGCGGGTAGGTGGCACCGAGCCGTGTGGGCGACCCACGGCCCAGATAAATGGCGGTCACGCGGCGGGCAACCGCCGTGCACAGAATCCGGCGTATCGGCGGGCTTCACACTTTTTTAGCGCCAGCGGCTAGGCGGGTCTGCCGCTTCAGGGCATTTGCATCAGGCCGGTGGGGGGCTCGGTGCGTGGCGCGTCGGCCGCAAACCGCACCCCGTTGCGCTGCTGTTTGGCGCCATACATGGCCCAGTCGGCGGCGCGCAACAGGCTCTGCAATTCGACGCCATCGTCGGGGCTGATCGCCACCCCAATCGAGGCCGACACCCGCAGCGCGTGTTCGCGGTAGTGGATCGGGGCATCGAGCAGCTCACGCAGGCGCTCGACCAGGGCATCGAGTTCCGGGCGCGCCGGACATTGGCCGATCAGCAGCACGAATTCATCGCCGCCAAGGCGCGCCACCACATCGCGCGTGCGCGAATGGCGCTGTAGGCGGCGTCCCAATTCAGCCAACACAAAGTCCCCGGCCTCGTGGCCCAGCTGGTCGTTGATGGGTTTGAAGCGGTCGAGGTCCAGCAGCACCACGGCGTGTTGCCCCGGGCGCCGCAACAGGCTTGCGCTGACTTCAACCAAGCCGCGCCGGTTGGTCAGGCCGGTGAGCGAGTCGGTGCTGGCGGCCGTCGCCAAGCGATCGGCGCGCCGCGCCAACAGGGCATTTTGGCGCTGCACGTGCCGAATGCGGGCGCTCAAGGCTCCCGACAACACCAAGGACTGCAACAGCAGGCCCAGCTCCAAGCTGTTGTGCTGCATAAATAACCAGTCGCTGACGCCCCAGTTGAACAGCAGCAGCGCCGCCACCGAAGCAAAAGGAGCCAGCGAGCCCAGCAAATACCAGCGCGCTGGGGTGAAGCCGCGCCGCCACAGCAGCGCCGCAATCAGCGCCAGCGCCGCGCTGCCCAACAGGGCGATGAGTTCGTTGGCCCCATGCGCCCAAACCGTCCACCCAGCCAGACCCAGGCACAGGCTGCCCAGCGCCAGCACGGCCAATAGCAGCAACACGGCATCAAAGGCGGGTGCCGTCTGGCGCGTGTTGAGGAAGGCGCGCGCAAAGCCGGCGCTGGCCACCAGCCACAGGGCCGGAAAACTCACATAACTGTGCTCGATCCACCACGGGCTGTGGGGCCACAGGTATTGGGCTGCGTGGCCGTTAAAGCTCAGCAGGGTGAGCAAGGCGGCCCCGCTCATGGCGCCGAACCACGCAAAGAGGGTGTCGCGAAACGAGAGCCACAGCGCCAACGCGGCAAATAAAAAGGCCACCAAGGCGCCATAAACCACCCCGTCAAACAGGCGCTGGTGCTGGCGCGCTAGGTGCAGATCGCTCGCGTGCCAAAGCGTGGGCGTCATGTGTTGGACGATGCTGGATTGCACCCGCAGGTAGACGGTGTAGGTACCGGGTTCGGGCAGGTCGAGCACAAAAGTCAGGCGCTCCAGCCCCAGTGGGCGGCTTGCAAAGGGCCGAATCAGGCCGCTGGCTTGAGGGGGTGCCAGCGCGCTGCCGTCGGCGGCAAAGGGGCCGAAAAGGGTGACGTCGCGCAGCGCGGTGCTGGGCAAGGCCAGCAGCCAGCGCCCGTGCGCCTGTTGGGGTTGCAGCACCAGCCGCTGCCACCACACGGTGGGGCCGCCGGCGCGCAAAGGCTGGTTCGGCGTGCTCCACCGAGCCGCTGCCGAGGCTGCGCGCACCTCGTCGAGTGTCAGCAGCCCAGTCGGGTCAGCCAGCACCGCCACCTGCCCCTGCAAGGCCAAGCCGCCGGGTCCGCGCACCGGCACCACCCCCGCCTGCATCGGTTGTTCGGGCGCCGCAGCTGGGGGCGCCAGCGCGCCACCCTCGCGCGCGCTGCCGGCCGCCCACGCGCTGGCCAGCAAGACGCCGGCCGCCCAGAGCAAGACCAGCCGCAACAAAAGCCCCAATTGCCGTGCCAGCCCTGCCGCCCAGCGCCTTGGCAGCGGCCGGCCCCAAACCCCCGCGCCACCCAAACGGACTTGACGGTCGGCGCACAGCAAAGAACGGCTCGAATTCATGGTTAACCGCCAACTATAGCCGCCACATCCCATGCTTGGCAAGGTTTTTTTGCCCAAACCATGGGCGCCAGCAGGGCCCCGCAGCACGCCAGCCAACCCCATGGCGTGGGTTTAAAATGCACCAAAATCAGAAAAATGAAATGGGCCATCTAAAAGCGTCTTGGGTGCAGGCCAGCGGGCTGTGTGGGCCGTTAAGGTGGGGTCGGCTGTGGGCGGGACTTAACCCTCGATGGGAATTGTTGGGGTGGCTGCTGGGCGTGGTTTTGCTGGCCTTGGCCGTTGCGGCTCCGGCGACCGCTCGCGCTGCCGCAACGAGCGCCACCGCTGCGGCGGCCGATGACCGGCCCGTGCTCACCTTGGGGGTGTTTGCTTACCGGCCCAAGCCCATCATGTTGCAGCGCTTTGGCGAACTCGGTGGTTTTTTGTCAGAGCGCGTCGGCAGCCACCGCTTTGAGGTGCGCGCCTACACCGGGCCAGAGCTGCAGGCTGCCATTAAGGCCGGCGCGGTCGATTTCGTCCTCACCAATCCGGTGCATTTTCATGTGCTGCGCGAATACGGCGCCCTGTCGGGTTCCTTGGCCTCGATGGTCATGCGCGCCGGCGACCAGCCGCTGCACGGCATCGGAGGCGTGATCGTGCGCAAGGCCGAGCGCACCGACCTCGCCAGCCTGCACGATCTGCGCGGGCGGCGCATTGCCACGTCCGGCTTCAACTCCTTGGGCTCCTTTGTGGCCCCGGCGGCCGAGCTGCAGCGCGCCGGCGTACCGCTGGATGGGCTGCAGTGGCTGGTCGTCGATCAGCCGATCGACCGGGTGGTCGAGGCGGTGCTGGGCGGCGCCGCCGACGCCGGCTTCGTGCGCACCAGCGTGCTGGAAGACCTGCAGCGCGAAGGCAAGCTGCAAGCGGGCCAGTTGGTGGTGCTCAATCCGCAAAAGGTGCCGGGCTTTCCGCTGCAACTCTCGACCCGCCTGTACCCGGAGTGGCCCTTTCTGGCCGCCGTCCATGTGCCGCCGGAGTTGTCGCACCGAGTGGCGGTGGCCCTCATGTCGCTGCGGCCAACCGATGCGGCGGCCCTAAGCGCCAGCGTGTATGGCTTTTCGATCCCGGCCGACTATTCGGCGGTGGAGCAGGCGATGCGCGAGTTGCACCTAGCCCCCTTTGATGCCGAGCACCAAACCACGTGGGCCGATGTCTGGCAGCGCTACTGGGTCTGGATCGTGGCCTTGGCCGGTTCGGCGGTGCTGGTGCTGTTGTTGGCACTGGGCTTGGCCCTCAACACGTGGCGGCTGGTGCACATCAAGCGCGACTTGCAGGCCGACCGGGCGGCGCTGCAAAGCCAGCGCGAGGAGCTGGCGCGGCTGGCGCATTTCGATGCCCTGACGGGGTTGCCCAACCGCCGCCTTTTAGAAGACCGCCTCAACCTGGCGCTGGCACGCGCGCGCCGCAACGCCAGCTTGCTGGCGCTGTGCTACTTGGACTTGGACAATTTCAAGCCCATCAACGACCAGTTGGGCCATGCCGCAGGCGACCGTTTTTTGATCGAGATCGGCCAGCGCTTGCAGCAGGGCCTGCGCGCCGACGACACCGTGGCGCGGTTGGGTGGCGATGAGTTCGTGCTGCTGCTCACCGATCTGGAGCACGACGAGGCGTGGCCAAACGCCCTGCACCGCATCTTGGAGCGGCTGCGCCAGCCGGTGGCGATCGATGGGCACGAGGTGGCTTCCAGCGCCAGCGTGGGGGTGGTGCTGTTCAAGGGCGCGCCCGGCGAACAATCGGCCGACCCCGACAGCCTGCTGCGCCAAGCCGACCAAGCCATGTACCAGGCCAAGCAAGAAGGGCGCAACCGCTACCGGGTGGTCGAGTTCAAGGCCTGAACAGCCCCAGCGTTTCGATGCGCTGCAGGTGCGCCAGCAGCGAGCGCCGCGCCACCGGCCACAGGTGCGCGGGCACGTCGGCGTAGACCATGGGCAGCCAGTCGTCGGCCTGGCCGCTGGGCAGAGCCCGCATGGCCGACAGCACCCGCGCCTCGCGTTGCAAGCGGTGGCGCCGCAGCCGCTCGATGGTTTGCAAGGGTTGCGCCAGTGCATGCCCGTGCGCGGGCAGGATATGGGTCACGCCCGCGTCGTGGCAAACCTCGGCCAACCGATCGAGCGAATCGAGGTAATCGCTCATGTTGCCATCGGGCGGGTCGATCACCGTGGTGCTGCCGTCCAGGATGTGGTCGCCGCTGAACAGCAGCCCGTCGCCTTCGAGCAGCAGGCACAGGTGGTTGGCGGCATGCCCGGGGGTGTGCAGGGCGCGCAGGCGCAGCGGCGCCGACTGCCCGTCGGGGTGGGGCATGTCGAGCACCGAGCCATCGGCCATGACCTCATCGGGGCAGAAGCGGCTGTTGTCGCGCGCCGTGGGGGCGCTGGGCAGGCCCAAAATGGGCGCGGTATTTGAAGCCGTGTGCACGCGGGCGCTGCGACACAAGGCCTGCAGCGGCCGGGCGGCGGGCGCGTGGTCGGGGTGCGAATGGGTGCAGACGATGGCGTGGATATTGCCGCCCGCTGCCTGCCACAGCCGCTGCACGTGGCCGCTATCGGCCGGGCCGGGGTCGATGACCCAAAAGCCGCTGCGGGGCGCACCGATCAGGTAGCTGTTGGTGCCGGGGCCGGTCATCAGCCCGGCGTTGGGGCAGGTCAGGCGCAGCACATGGGGCCGCAGCGCCACCGGCTGCAGGTGTTGCCAGTCGGGTGGGTCGGACAAGGGGGCAGGGGTGGTCGTCATGGAGGGACAAATCAAGGGGTGCGTCAGCGGGGTGGCAACGGGCCGCAAAGGTGTGCAATCGTAAGGGCTGTAAATTTGGGTCTGCGCACCTTGCGCTTTGCTTATACAGGCCGATAATGCCAGTATTGTCAACTGCAAAGGAAAAACCATGCGCATCGCCACTTATGCCACCTACACCGCCTTGGCTGCCGCCGTCGCCCTGACGGCCGGCTGCGCCAACATGACCGAAGCCCAGCAAGGTGCCGCCCGAGGCGCTGGCATTGGGGCCATTGCCGGAACCGTCATCGGTGCCGCGGCCGACGGCCGCGACGGCGCGCTGCGCGGGGCCGTGATCGGTGCTGGCGTGGGGGCCATCGGTGGCCACATCTGGTCCACCCGCATGGAGGAGCAGCGCCGCGCCATGGAGCAAAGCACGCGCGGCACCGGGGTCGAGGTCACGCAGACGGCCGACAACCAGCTCAAGCTCCACATTCCCTCCGATGTGTCGTTTGCCGTGGGCCGGGCCGACATTCAGCCCAACTTCCGCCCCATCCTCGACACCTTTGCCCAAGGCATGGCGCGCAACCCCAACGCGCGCCTGCGCATCATCGGTCACACCGACAGCACCGGCACCGACGCCATCAACAACCCGCTCTCGCTCAACCGCGCCGCCAGCGTGCGCGACTACTTGGTCTCGCGTGGGGTCTCGATGGGTTCCATCAGCATCGACGGCCGCGGCTCGCGTGAGCCGGTGGCCAGCAACGACACCGCGGCCGGCCGGGCGCAAAACCGGCGCGTCGAGATGTTCATGGCCGAAGTCGCGCCACAGCGCTAAAGCCTTGGGCGGCATGGGCGCCGCGCGCCGATTGGCGCGCGGCTGCCCGATAATGCGCCCATGCGCATTCCGTTTAGCAAAATGCAGGGCGCGGGCAACGACTTTGTCGTGCTCGACGAAACCCGTGGTCGCTTAGGGCTCACGCCGGCGCAGTACCGCCGCTTGGCGAATAGGCATTTCGGTGTCGGGGCCGACCAGATTCTGAGCGTGCGTGCGGCCCCGCACGCCGGGGTGGACTTCGAATACGCGATCCACAACGCCGATGGCGGCGAGGTGGAAAACTGCGGCAACGGGGCACGCTGCTTTGCCCGCTACGTGCGCGAGCGCGGCCTGAGCCTGCGCCCCGAGGTTCGGGTGCAAACCGCCAGCGGCGTGCTGCTGTTGCAGTGGGGCAACGAGGGGCAGGTGGCGGTGGACATGGGCGCGCCGGTGTTCGAGCCCGCGCGCATTCCCTTCGATGCCGCCGGCCTGCAACCCCGGCCCTGCGGGGGCTGGCAGGTCTGGCCAATGGCCCTGCCGGCCTTTGAGGCCGAACTCTCGTTGCTTTCGATGGGCAACCCGCACGCGGTCTGGCGCGTGCCCGACACCGACACCGCGCCGGTGGCCCAGTTCGGACCCCTGATCGAGCGCCATCCCCGTTTCCCGAACCGCGTCAACGTCGGTTTTCTGCAAGTGCTGGGGCGCCAGCAGGCGCGGCTGCGGGTGTTTGAGCGCGGCGTGGGCGAAACGCTGGCCTGCGGCACCGGCGCCTGTGCGGCGGTGGTGGCGGGCATCCGCCACGGCTGGTTCGACGAGCGCGTCGAGGTGCAGCTGCCAGGCGGCATTCTGTCGGTGGCGTGGTCGGTTTCGCGCCACGGGCTGGCGGCGCCGGTGCACCTGAGCGGCCCAGCCGAAACCGTGTTCGAGGGCGTGATCGAGCTGCCCGATCTTTGCTAAAGCCTGCTTTTTTCAAGGAAACCCCGTTTGTGAACCCGATTGCCCCCGTGACCGAAGGCGATATCGCCGAGTTCTTGCTCCAGTCGCCCGATTTTTTTGAGCGCCATGCCGAAGTGCTGGTGCAGGTGCAACTGACCAGTCCGCACAGCCAGCGCGCCGTCAGCCTGCAGGAGCGCCAAGCCGAGTTGCTGCGCGAAAAAATCCGGCACCTCGAGCACAAGGCGGCCGACATGATTCGCCATGGCCGCGACAACGCGCACATCGATGGGCTGCTGCAGCACTGGACGCGCCGTTTGCTGGCGGTACCCGACGCCGCCGATTTGCCCAAGGTGTTGCTAACGGGCTTGCTGGCCGATTTTGCTTTGCCCCAGGTGGCGCTGCGCTTATGGGACTTGAGCCCGGCCCATGCCGAAGCGGCTTTTTGCCAATCGGTTTCGCCCGAGGCGCGGGCCTTGGCCGATTCCTTGCAGCAGCCCTACTGCGGCCCGAACCGGGGTTTTGAGGTGATGCAGTGGCTGGCCCCGGCGCA
>Ga0209103_1000529_pt1 | contig 11931 bp, 9 predicted proteins | sample 4C3metaG_FD_184152 | JGI IMG/M metagenome (GOLD analysis project Ga0209103, IMG submission 184152) | Freshwater bacterial and archeal communities from Indian Creek, Illinois, USA - 4C3 metaG (SPAdes) (version 2) | ecosystem: Environmental > Aquatic > Freshwater > Unclassified | place: USA: Indian...
TGGTCGAGAAGCACCAGCATCGATCACCCGCACAGGTGCGTCGTGACCTTCGCGCCGCAGCGCTGCCGGTGGTCCAGGCGGCGTGATTTACCCTCAAATCCGTGTCCAGGAAACCGCGAGCGGTTCAGCTCCGGTGGCCTGGGACTAGTCTACTGCCCCATTCTTGCCCCACTGCGGCCCGCAATGCAACCGATAGCCCAATACTTTCAGCTAATTACTTGCAAAGTGTATTAAATTCGGGACGTAGAAGTCGCAGGTTCAAATCCTGTCTCCCCGACCAAAGTTCCGCCACAACGCCCGCCGCAAGGCGGGCGTTGTGTTTGCGGGGCCGATGCAGCGCGTCACCTCGCGGCGGATGCAACGCCCCGGCATCGGCCATCGCAGGACGCGCGTTGACCTTTCCGCGCAATACCGGTGAAGTGCCCGTGACGTCACGTGCGGGAGGCGCGTTCCGATGATCTGGCTCCTTGCTTTTTTCGCGGCGCTCGGCGGTGCGGCACTCGCCAGCGAGAGCGAAGCGCTGTTCGGATTCCTCGCTGGCATCCTCCTCGTCGTCGCCTTCAGCATGCTGCGGCGGCAATCGCGTCGCCTCGACGCCTTGGAGAAACAGCTGGCGTCGGCCCCGGCCCGCCAAGGCCCGGTGCACGCACCCGAGCCCGAGCCCGAGCCACGGCGTTCGACGATCAACGCTGCGGAAGTATTCGAGGTTTCGCCGGGCGAGGCGTCGTCGCCCGCCATGCCGCCCGATGCCGGCACCATGGACGCCGCCACGCCCACGCCCACGCCTGCACCCGCACCCTCACCGGCTCGCGAGCCCGCACACGGCAATGGTGTCGGGGCCCGATTGCGGGCCTTCCTGTTCGACGGGAACGTGCCGGTGAAGATCGGCCTGATCGTGTCGCTGTTCGGTATCGGTGCGTTGATCCGCTACGCCGCCAGCGCCGGCCTGCTCGACATCCCGCTGGCCTGGCGCTATGCGGGCATCGCTGCCGCGGCGATCGCCTTGCTGCTCTACGGGTTGAAACAGGCCGCGGTGCGGCCGGCGTTCGGTGTGAGCCTGCAGGGCGGTGCCATCGGCATCCTGCTGCTGACCGTATTCGGTGCCTATCGCGTTCCCGATCTGCTGCCGGCGGCATTGGCGTTCGGCCTGGTGGTCTTGCTCGCCGCGGGTGCGGCCGTCCTCGCGATCCGCCAGAACGCCGTGTGGCTGGCCGCGATCGGCTTCCTTGGCGGCTACCTCGCCCCCCTGCTGCTGTCCACCGGCAGCGGCAATCACATCGCACTTTTCACCTGGTACGCGCTGCTCAACGGCGCGGTGTTCGGCATGGCCTGGGTGCGGCCGTGGCGGGCCTTGAACCTGATGGGCTTCGTGTTCACCTTCGGCGTCGGTGCCGTGTGGGGATCGCAATACTTCCGCCCCGAGTTGTTCGCGAGCACCGAGCCCTTCCTGATCCTGTTCTTCCTGATGTTCGTGGCCATTCCGGTTCTCTACGCCCTCAAGGGCCGCGAGCCCGGCAAGGTCGATGCGACCCTCCTGTTCGGCACGCCGCTGATCGCCTTCCCGATGCAGGTGGGCCTGCTCGACGGCGAGCGCCTGCCGCTGGCGTTCTCGGCCCTGGGTGTCGGCGCGATCTACCTGCTGATCGCTCTGTGGTCGAGGCGCGAGCCGCGGTTGCGTGCCTTGGCCCAGAGCGCCGCTGCGCTCGGCCTGGTGTTCGCGACGCTGGCCGTGCCGCTGGCGCTTTCGGCGCGCTGGACCTCGGCGACCTGGGCGCTGCAGGGCGTGGCCCTGCTGTGGCTGGGGCAGGTACAGGCGCGGCGTTGGCCGCAGGTAGCCGGCGTCGGTCTGCAGCTGCTCGCCGGCATCGCCTACATCGCCAGCATCGATGGTGGCGGTGGTGGCGATCCGCTCGCGGTGTTCAACGTCCACACCCTGAATCTCCTCCTGCTTGCCGGCTCCGCCGGCGTCTGCGCCTGGCTGCTCGATCGCCACCACCCGGCGCAGCGTTCGCCCGGGGGCGCGCTGATGGCCGTCCTGGCGACTGGCTGGTGGGTCACCGCCGCCCTTCGCGAGATCGTCGACAACATCGGGCACACCGCGTTCGGCTATGGCGCGGCGTGGCTGGGCTTCGTGGCCTTGAGCACGGTGATCGCCGCGCTGCTGCTGCGCCACGTCGACTGGCGCAAGCCCGCATGGTGGCCGGCCCTCGCGATGCCAAGCGCCTTGCTCGGCGTTGGCGTCGCGGTGCTCGAAGACCCGGCGTGGCTGGGCACGTTGCCGGGCCTCTCGCTGCTGGCGCTGGCCGCAGCGCTGGCCTTCGCACTGCCGGCGCTCCGAGGCCTGCCGGTTCGGCTCGCCACGGCGCACATCGCTGGCCTGGCAGCGCTCTGCCTCGCGCTGGGCCTCGGGATCCGCGAAGCCCTGTCCGTGCTGAACGCAGGGGCGCTCGGCGAGAGCTGGCGCTGGACGCTGCCGTGGCTGCCCCTGGCGGCACTGGCCGCATTGCTGGCGCATCGCCCGGCCCTCGCCGCTTGGCCGGTCGGTGACGCCGTCGGCGGCTACCGGCACCTCGCCTTGGGGCTGGCGGCCTTGGCACTCGGCACGGTCTGGTTGTTGACGCTGGGGCACGCCGGCAGCGCCGAGCCGCTGCCGTGGATTCCACTGCTCAACCCGCTGGAGCTGTTCCAGCTGGCCGGGCTCGCCGCACTCGCGGCGGGCCTGCGTCGAGCCCGAGCGCATGGCCTGCCGCGCGCGCCCGGTGTGGCGGCCCTGGGCTTGGGCGCGTTCGCCTTCGGCACCATGGCCACGCTGCGGGCCTGCCTGCACCTCGGTGGCGAACCCACGGCCATGCACGGCTGGGGCGGCGCGGTCGACTGGCTTGCGGTGCTCCAATGGCCGCAGACCCAGGCCGCGCTCAGCGCCGTGTGGGCGCTGGCCGGCGTCGTCTGCTGGGTGCTCGGTTCGCGCCGCGGCAACCGCCCGTTGTGGACCTGTGGTGCCCTGCTGCTGAGCCTGGTGTTGCTGAAACTGCTGCTGGTCGACCGCTCGAATCTCGGCGATCTGCTCGGCATCGTCTCCTTCCTCGTGGTCGGCGGCCTGCTGGTGGTGGTCGGCCGCATCGCTCCCCGCCCCCCGGTCGCTGACAAGGATCCCGCATGAGCCTGCCGCTGCTGTTCGCCCTGGCCTTCCCCATCGAAGCCCCGCCCGGCGAGCCGGTGTTCGCCATCGAAATTCCCGCCGCGGCCTACGCGACGCTGACGACGACCGAACTGAGCGACCTCGCCGTGCTCGACGCTTCGGGGCAGCCGCAGTCCATCAGCCTGCTGCGGCCGTCGCCAGCACCGCCGGCCGAACCCGTCGCGACACCGCTGCCCATGCCCATCGCCATGCCGGAGGCCGCGGCCCGTCAACCGGAACGCCTCGATCTGCACATCGGCCGCGATGCCGAGGGGCGCCTGGCGCGTCTCGATCTGCAGGCCGGCACTTCGGTGCTGCCCGGCGACGGGAGCGAATGGCTGGTCGATGCCACGAGTGCTTCGAGCGCAGGCATCGATGGACTGCGCCTCCAGCCGGCCACCGGCGTCGCCGATTTCCGGGTGCTGGTGGACGTGCGCGCCTCGGACGACCTCGTGCAGTGGGTGCCGATCGCCAGCGCGTTGCCCCTGATGCGGGTCTCGGACGGTGCCCGCATCATCGAACGCCTCGATCTGCGGTTCCCGACCACCCGGCACCGCTACTTCGCCCTTGCGGTGGGTGGCAGCACGGGCACCCTGCCGAGGGTCGACGGAATCGCCGCACTCCGCATGGGTGGCATCGGGACCGCTGCGGAGCGGAGCGTCACACTGCGTCCCACCGGCCAGTCCGCCGCCGATCAAGGCTGGGCCGCGCGATACGCATTCCCTTCGCCGGGGCCGCTGCCCGTCAGCGCAATCACGGTGCAGGCAGGCGGCAGCAATGCCGTCCACGAATTCCTCCTCGACCGCGGCGAGCCGGAGGCCCGCCAGGTGCTGATGGGCGGCACGACCTGGCGCTTCGACATCGGTGGCCGGCCGCTGGATGCCGGACGGCAGCCGGCGACGCTCGTCGGCCATGGCCCCCTCAGCCTGCAGACGCGGCCCGCCGCCGTCAGCCCGGCCCTCGAACTGCACTACGTCCCAGACCGGGTAATCGTGATCGCGTCGGGCACGCCGCCGTACCGGCTGCTCGCCGGCAGCGGGCAGTACCGGGCTGCGCCGGTGCCCATGCAGCAGGCGCTGGCCGGCATCCGCGCCGTTCGCGGCAGCGACTGGCTGCCGCCCCTGGCCGCCGTCGGCGATGCCGTCGTGGCCGGCGGCGAAGCGGCCCTTTCGGCGCAGCGGCCGATCCCGGTCGGACGGCTGGCGCTGTGGATCGTGCTGGCCCTGGGGGCCGCACTGGTGGCGGGCTTTGCCTGGCGCCTGCTCCGCGAGGGAGGCCCGAGCGCGGCTTGACGGCTCTCGAAACATTCACCCGCAATGTCGCAAAGGTGTGCGAAGCTTCACATATTGACAATCATTGACAGGTCGGTGGGCGTATGGACACGTTCGATCCAATTCCCGAGGTGGATGCCTTCGACATTTCCGCCCGCGGCCGCATCGCGCCGCAAAGCGGTTGGCATCTTGCGGAGAAACGCGTCAACACCATGGCACTGCGTACGTCGCCGGACGACGACACCGTCGTACCCCAGCCGGCCTGGCCTTGGCTGTTGCAGCAACTCGGCGCGAACCTCGCCCTGGCCAACCGCAAGGCGGTCGAACTGAAGCCGACCCTCGATGCCGTCAACCGGGTGATCAATGCGCTCAACGGCCTTTCCGCCGACGCCCACTTCGCCGACCTCGAGCGCGCCCTCGCGTTGCGCGAACCCCGCGAGTCACACGACCGCATCGGCGACGCCATGAGCCGCGTGCTGCGCACCCTCGAACAACGGCGCACCGACCCGAACCGCATCGCTGGCCGCTGAAGCGGCGCGCAGCGTCTCTCAGCCGCCCAGCCTTTCCCAGCGCGCGACCAGCACGCCGAGCTGCAAATCGCCGGCGGCCCCCGGTGATACCCGCGCGGCGAGGCTGGCCGCCGGATCACGCTCGGCCCAGCGCGCAGGGTCGGCGGCCTCGCGGTAGGCATCGCGAAACGGCATCCCCTTGGCCGCCAGCTCGACGGCGAGGTCGGTGGCGTACATCGACGGCTCGATCGCCGCGCGCATCCGCTCTGGCACCCATTCCAGCTCGCGCAGCAGCTTCGGCAGCAGCCCGAGCGCCGCGAGCCCGCGGCCGAAGCCGTGGACGATCGCGCCCTTGGAGAACTGCAGGTCACGGTGGTAGCCCGAGGGCAGCGAAAGCAGTTGCTCGACCTCGATCTTCGCGGCGGCGACCGACGCGTAGACGCCGCGCATCAGCTCGATGACATCGGGATTGCGCTTGTTGGGCATCAGCGAGCTGCCGGTCGTGTACATCGGCGGCAGGCGCACGAAGCCGAATTCGCCGCTGGTGAACAGCGAGAGGTCCCAGGCCAGCCGCCGCAGATCCAGCAAGGCCGAACCCAGCGCTTCGAGTGCGGCCAGCTCGAACTTGCCGCGCGAGAGCTGGGCACAGGTGGCCGCCACCTGCATGCGGCCAAAGCCCAGGGCCTGCGTGGTGTGCTCGCGGTCGAGCGGCAGGTTGACGCCGTAACCGGCCGCCGAACCCAGCGGGTTGGCGTCGATCCAGGCGGCGGTATGGCGCAGCCGCTCGGCGTCGTCGAGAAAGGCCTCGGCGAAGCCCGCCCACCACATCGCCGCACTCGACACCATCGCCCGCTGCAGATGGGTGTAGCCCGGCAGCGGCAGGGCCTGCTCGGCCTCGGCGCGCCGCAGGCAGACGCCGGCCGCCGCATGGCAGAGGGATTCCGCATGCTGAAGGCGGTCACGCAACCACAGCCGCGTCGCCACCAGCACCTGGTCGTTGCGGCTGCGTCCTGTGTGGATCTTCTTGCCCGCGTCGCCGAGGCGATCGATCAAGCGCGCTTCGATGGCCGAGTGCATGTCCTCGAAGTGCGCGTCGAGGACGAAGTGGCCGGCAACGAGGTCGGCGTCGAGGGTGGTGATTTCGCGCAGGATCGCGGCCAACTCATCGGTCGAGAGCACGCCGATGCGCTGCAGCCCCTCCGCATGTGCCGCGCTGGCACGGAGGTCGTAGCGGATGAACTCGCGGTCCAGCACGACGTCATCGCCGGCCAGGAATCGCTGGATGTCGGCGTCGACGTCGACGCCGGGCTTGGCCCAAAGCAGTTGGCTCATCGGGGGGTGTCCATCGGGATGCCGGTGGTTTCCATCATGCCGAAGGAGAGGTTGAGGTTCTGCAGGGCCTGGGTGGCCGCGCCCTTCAGCAGGTTGTCGAGGGTCGCCACCACCACCATGCGGCGTCCATCGCTGGAGAGGGCAAACCCGCCGATCTCGACGCCGTGCCGGCCGGCGATGCGCGACACCCACGGGGCCTCGTCGACGATCCGCACCAGCGGTTCGGCGGCGTAGGCGCTGGCGTAGCGTGCTCGGATCGCGTCGAGCGTGGCCCGCTCGCGCAAGTGCGCGTTCACCGTCATCGTGATGCCGCGGAAATGCGCCGCGACGTGCGGCAGGAACTCGACGGCGTGGCCCAGATGGCGCGTCACCTCACGCTCGTGCACATGGCCCACCAGCGAATACGGCATCAGGTTGTCGTGCAGCGCGGCCGGGTTGTTCCTGGCGCTGGGCGTGGTGCCCGCACCGCTGTAGCCGGAGACACCGAAACACTGGGCCGGGCCATCAAGCAGGCCGAGCACCGGCATCAGGGCCAGTTGCATCGCCGTGGCGTAACAGCCCGGATTGCTGATCCGGGTGGCAGCAGCGATCGCGCTCCGATTCCGCTCCGGGAGGCCGTAGAGCCACGCATCGTCGAAACGGAAGTCGGCGGAAAGATCGACGATGACGGTGTTCGGGGCTGCGGCATCGACTGCCGCGACATAGGGTGCAGCGAGGCCATTCGGAAGGCCCAGCACCACGGCATCGACCGCACTTGCCGCCACGGCATCGGCATCGAAACTCACGTAGCGAAGGTCGCCCGCGTACACCGGCTCGTGGTCGGCGAGGCGCTGGCCCGCGCGTTCACGCGAGGAGACGAAGGCGATCTCGAAAACCGGATGGTCTGCAAGGAGCTTGATGAGTTCGGTGCCGACGTGGCCGCGGGCACCGACCAGGCCGATTCGACGACGACTCATGCGCCACCTCCGTCGTTGCGGTCGCCGTGCGCCAGCAGATGATCCAGATGCACGCGCACCGTCGGCCATTCGCTGGCGATGATCGAGAAGACCACCGTATCGCGCCAGCTGCCGTCCGCCATCCGCATATGGTTGCGCAGCACACCATCCTGCTTCGCGCCCAGCCGCGCGATCGCCGCGCGCGACGCGTGGTTGAACCAGCTGGTGCGGAACTCGACCGAGCCGCAGCACAAGACGTCGAAGGCGTGTCCGAGCAGCAGGCGCTTCGCCTCGGTGTTCAGCGCGGTGCGCTGCGCGCGTTTCGCGTACCAAGTCCAACCGATCTCGAGGCGACGATTCTCGTGCTCCATGTGGCCGTAGCGCGTGCTGCCGACGATGGTGCCACCCGCATCGCGCACGACGAAGGGCATCGCGGTGCCAGCGTCGCGGCGTGCGAGTGCCGTCTCGACGTAGGCGCGCATGCCGCCCGGCGCGGGAATCGAGGTGAACCAGAGCTTCCACAGCTCGCCGTCGGCCGCCGCCGCTTCGAGGGCGTCGACGTGGTCGATCGACAGCGGCTCGAGGCGCACGTGCTCGCCGAGGAGTGTCGGTGTTTCGCACCAGCGCGCGGGGTCGAAGCCCGCATCGGGCGTAGCAGCGTTCGTTGTTTGCGTTGCGGTCATCATGCCGCCGCACCCAGCTTCAGCGTCGCCGGGCGCGTGCGGCAGTGCTCGACGGCGAAGCGGATCTCGTCGAAGCCCTCGAGCCCGTACCAGAACACCGTCCACGGATCGCCCTTGATCGCACCTTCCGACTGCTCGAAGTAGAACTCGTTGATCGGGTTGTTGCTGCGCGAGCGCCAGAACAGCCGCGGCGTCTCGGCGCGCATCACGTCCCAGGCCGCGCGGCCAAGGCCCTCGCCCTTGGCGTCCTCGGCCACCGCGAACTTGTCGAGGTGCGGGATGCCGTTCTCCTCGGTAAGCACCAGCGCGGCACGGTAGTTGGTCGAGACGTGGATGCGCCAGGGCACGGTGGTCTCGAAATAATCGGGCGTCAGCGCACGGCCGAAGCCGGATTCGATCAGCTGCTTCAGACGTGGCAAGTCCACGTGGTCCCAGCACTCGAAGGCATGGATGGCCTCGCCGCGCCGCACCAGGGTGCCCGAGCCGCGATGCGTGAACAGCTCCTTGGCCAGTTCGTCGGGCTTGGTGATCGACACCGACGAGGACGGCGGCAGCGCATCCAGCAGGTCGGCGATCTGCTCGATCTTCACCCGCATGCCACCACCCAGCCACGGCGCTGCCATCAGACGATCGCGATCGGTGCTGAGGTTGATCGAGTCGATCAACCTGCCCTCCCCGTCCAGCAGCCCGCCGGTGCCAGTGAGGAAGATGATCTTGTAAGGCTGCAGCGACTTCACCAGTTCGTTGGCGGCCCAGTCGGCATTGATGTTGACGATCTGGCCGTCACGGGTTTCGCCGAGCGAGCAGATCACCGGGATGGAGTTGGCGCGGATCGCCGCTTCCACGCCCTCGCGCTCGACGCGCTTGACGTCGCCGACGAGGCCGAGGCGCTCGCGGTCGACCAGCTCGGCCTCGAACACGCCGGTCTGGATCGAGGTGGCACGCACGCCGGCTTCCTGCAGTGCATCGACGAGGCGCAGGTTCTCGCGCACCAGCACCCGGCGCACCACGGCCAGCACCTCGGGCGGCGTCACCCGCAGGCCATCGACGGTCTGTTTGGTGATGCCAGCCGCGGCCATCGCCTCGTCGAGCTGCGGACCGGCACCGTGGATCACCACCGGCGTCAGGCCCACCTGCTGCAGGAAAGAGAGCGAGGACACCAGCGAATCCATGTCGTCGCGCAGGATCGCGCCGCCCACCTTCACCACGGCGAAGCGCGCGGCATCGACCGCGCTGAAGCGCTTCAGGTACTGCTGGATCTCCTTGGCGCTCGCCATGTTGGAGAGCAGGCGGACGATGGTGGTGCGCAGATCAGTCATGGCGGCAGAGCAGTCGGATCAGGTGGTCGGTGTAGCGGGCGAGCTGGTCGAGCGCGACCCACTCGTCGGCGGTGTGGGCCTGGGCGATATCGCCGGGGCCGAAAACGAGGGCGGTCATGCCGGCCTGCGAGAACAGGCTGGCTTCGGTCCAGAAATCGACAGCGTTGCCGATGGGCAGCACGAGTTCGTCGGCGAGGTCGCGCGCGGCGAGGCGCTTCGATTCCGCCGATGCGACATCACCTGCAGGCAGTGCGGGGCCGAAGAACGTGGCCTCGTAGTGCGCCAGCGCGGCCGGCTCGGCCAAGCCCTTGAAGTGCGCGTGGAGCTGCGCGACGTCCATCGAGGGCAAGGGGCGAAAGCCGAAGCGCAGCTCGGCACTCGGCGCGATCATGTTGGCCTTGATGCCGCCTTCGATGCGGCCGATGTTGAAGCGCAGGCCGGTGAGGCCGCCGAAGCGCTGCTGGGATTGCGATCCGACGAAGTGGAGCGCCGCCTCGCCCCAGTGGATGGCCTGATGCAGCGCCGAAAGCTTCAAGGCATTGGCCGCCGAAGCATGGCCGGCCTGGCCCTGGAACTTCATCAACACCGAAGCGATGCCGCGATGCGCCAGCACGGCCTCGCAGCCCGTGGGCTCGGCCACCACGGCCTCGGTGAAGCCGTGGCCCTGGGCGAGGAAACCAGCGATGCAACGCGCGTCGTTGGCTTCTTCATCGGTGGTGAACAGGAAGGCCGCGTCGCCCGTCGTGTGGGCGGCGGCCGTCAGCATCGCCGCCGCGGCACCCTTGATGTCGCAGGCACCGAGGCCGATGGCGCGATCCACCGTCACCCGCAGCAGGTGCGGGCTGGCCGTCCAGGCCGGCGAATCCGGCACCGTATCCATGTGCACGTTGAACACGCGCTTGGGGCTGCCGCGCACCGCCAGCAGAGCCACGGCACCGGCACCGAAATCGGTGAGCTCGAAGCGAAAGCCCGGCAGGTTCGCCTGCAGGTAGTCGAACATCCCGCCGGTGCCGATGGCCCGCGGCGGGTTGCGCGTGTCGAAGCCGATCAGCGCCTCGAGGTGCGCCAGCGTTCTGGCGAGGTACTCGCTCACCGGTTCACCTCGGCCCACAGCGTGCTGCTCATGCCGTAGAGGCGGATGAAACCCTCGGCTTCGGCCACGCCCCAGTCGGCGGCCTGCGCGTAGGTCGCGCCCTTGGCGTTGAGGATGTGCGGGGATTGGATGGCCACCGCGTCCACCCGGCCGCCCTCGGTGCGCAGCATCACCGTGCCGTTGACCGTGCGCTGCGACGAGGCGAGGAAGGCCTCGATATCACCCTTCAGCGGGTCATGGAAGAAGCCCTCGTACACCAGTTCCGTCCACTTGCGACCGATCTCGGGCTTGAAGCGGTTCTGGTTCTTGGTCAGCACGGCCTCCTCCAGGGCGCGGTGTGCGACAAGCAGTGCGGCCAGACCAGGCGCTTCGAAGATGATGCGGCCCTTCAGGCCGATGGTGGTGTCGCCGGTGTACAGGCCACGGCCGACGCCGTAGGGCGCGAGCAGCGCGTTGAGCTTCGCCAGCATGACGTGGCCCGGCAGGGCTTCGCCATTGAGCGTCACCGCTTCGCCGTGGATGAATCCGAGGCTGAGTTCCAGCGGCGTGGTCGGCCACTCAGCACGCGGCGCGCACCAGCCCTTGGCCCCTTCGCCCGGTGCCTCCCAGCGGTCGATCTCACCACCGCTCATGGTCACACCGAGCAGGTTCTCGTTGATCGTGTAGCGCATCTGCTTGGGCCGCACCGAGAAGCCGCGTGCTTCGAGGAAGGCCTGTTCGTAGGCGCGCACCTCCTTGTGTTCCTTCTGGATTTCGCGGATCGGCGCCACGATCTCGAAATCACCCAGAGCCTTGATGGCCAGATCGAAGCGCACCTGGTCATTGCCCATGCCGGTGCAGCCGTGCGCGATCGCCTTGGTGCCGAGTTCGGCGCAGCGCGCAAGAGCCGCTTCGACGATCAGATAGCGGTCGGAGACCAGCAGCGGGTACTGGCCCTGATAGGGCTCGCCGGCCCAGACGAAGGGCTTGACGAAGCCGGCCCAGATCGCAGGGCCGCCGTCGACGGTGACGTGGCTGGCCACTTTCAACTCGTGCGCGCGGGCCTCGATCCAGGCTTTTTCCTCCGCATCCACACCGCCGGTGTCGGCGAAAACAGTGTGCACTTCCCAACCCTTCTCCTGCAGGTAGGGCACGCAGAAGCTGGTGTCGAGGCCGCCGGAAAAGGCGAGGACGATGGTCTTGGTCATGGGCGTTGGCTAGGAAAGAGTGGAGAGGAGAGGAAAGAGGAGAGAGGGAAGCGGCGTGCGGCGAGGCTGGCAGCACTCAGCCGCGCAGCAGCCGGGCCATCACGGCCTTCTGCACGTGCAGGCGGTTCTCGGCCTCGTCGATGGCAATGCAGTAGGGCGAATCCATCACGCCGTCGGTGGCCTTGACGTTGCGGCGCAGCGGCAGGCAGTGCGAGAACAGGCCTTTGCCGCCATCGCGTGTCAGGGCCATCTTGGCCTCGTCGACGATGAAGTGCTTGAGCTGGTCGCGCATCGGCTTCTCGTCGGCCCAGTTCCCGAAGAACGGCAAGGCACCCCAGCTCTTGGCGTAGACCACATCCGCGTCCTTGTACGCCGCGTCGATGTCATGCGACACCGTGAGCGAGCCGCCGCTCTCGGCCACATT
>Ga0209103_1000530_pt1 | contig 11917 bp, 20 predicted proteins | sample 4C3metaG_FD_184152 | JGI IMG/M metagenome (GOLD analysis project Ga0209103, IMG submission 184152) | Freshwater bacterial and archeal communities from Indian Creek, Illinois, USA - 4C3 metaG (SPAdes) (version 2) | ecosystem: Environmental > Aquatic > Freshwater > Unclassified | place: USA...
CGGTGCCTGCCGGGTACGCGCTGGTGCCGGTGGAGCCGACTACCGCCATGAAGTGCCGGGCTGTCGAGGCTTGGGAAGGTCCCGCCGTCTACAAAAGCATGTTTTCTCGCGGGCTGGCCGACTTGGAGGACGAGGCCGCCGAGTGCTGGGCCGCCATGCTCGCCGCCGCGCGGGAGGGGGAGTGATGGCCGATGACACCATCGTCTGGAAGGCCACGAACACGGCCGGCGACACCTGCCATTTCGGCGTTAAATCGACAGCCAAGGTGTGGGCCAAGGGCGGCAGCGTCGAGGCTATCGCCGTGATTCAGCGCGGGGCATACCTGCGTGTCGTGAAGGCGTCGAAGAAGCGGCCCAAACCGACGCCCGTACATGAGCCCGCACATGTGGAGGCTTGGCTCTACGAAGTGCGCTTCAATGGCACCGGCAAAAATCCGCCGACCGACTGGCAGCGGTACGGCGTCTACACGTCGCGGGCAGACGCCGAACGCGGGATGGCCGTCTGTGGCGGCGAATTGGAAGGGCGCGTGACGCCGCTGGTGCGAGCCGCCGCACTGGCCGCACGGGCCGCCGTAGAGACCGCCGCATGGGCCGCCGCACGGGCCGCCGCCGTGGCGACTGAGATCCGCACTTCACCCGCCGTCATCCTGGTGGCGGTCAACACCGAGGAATCACCATGAGCAGCAAAGACAGCACCACCAGCAAGCGCGGCGAGAAACTCTCGGTCTATGCCGGCGAACCGCTGGCCTTGGTCCTGGTCGGGCATGACGAAAACCGCAGCGGGCGCATCAACACCGTCTGCGATCGGTATCTGGCCGTGGTGGCGGCACACTACCCCAAAATGTCCGAGGACGAGTGGATGGCCACCTGCGATGCGCTAAATGGCGCATGGCTTCGGGACGACGCCAGCATCCGGTTTGTTTGGGCTGAAATCGCCGATTGCGCCGGCCTCGGCGAGAAGTGGGGCATCGACCAGCCCGCCCTCGCGGAGCGCCTCCGAGCCATGCCGCTGGCGGAAAAGGTGGCTCTGATCGAAGTCGTCGAACGATTCTGGAGCCGCTGCGATCTCGACTCACACGAGGCACTGAAGCTGGCCGGCGCTTCGATCGAGGCCTGACCCGACGCCGCGGCATCAGGAGCCCGCCAGCGCGGCGGGCTCCGCTTCCATCAGCCAGGGCAGGATCTCGGGTGCCTGGCCGCTCATCACGGCCTGCGCGAGCAGGATGCGGCAGTCACCGATCGGGATGGCGACCTCGCCGAACAGGATGCGGGTGTCGCCCGGCCCTCCGGTGATTCCGCGATAGCCCCTAAAATCGACGGAGACGGCCTCCAAGGCCCGAGATAGCCTTTCCGCCACCTGGGTAAGGCCGGGCATGCGCTCGGCCCTCCACGCCCCAGCCAGTGGCATTGGTGATGGGATTGGAGGTAGCCGACCCTGCGGGCGACCCTGGCGAAGCTGCTCCTCGATCTGCTCGAAGACGGCCAGTGGGATCGCCGAAACCGTTTCCAGGTAGCCCCGGCGCGGATCGGCCAGGAACACGCCCGCCTCGCGCAGAGGGCGATCGGCAACCGCAAGCGAGAGACTGATGAGATGGGTGAACATGGGGTCCATGCTACACCACCGGCCCAGGGCAGCAAACACGCGCCCGCGTGTGCATGCGCTTTCGCGTGTGTACGCGCATGCGTTCGCGTGTGCGTGCGCGTGTGCGAGAGGCCCATGGGCCAAGAGCAAGAGCGGTTTACCAGGGCGGGGCTCTGCCCTACCGCTCCTCGAGGAGGACACCGGGCGGCGCATCAAGCGCCCGCCCCGGTGGACCTCCTCTTTTCGAGAAGCTTTGGAAAGCTCTCGAAAAGACTAGAGCACGTTTTTGCGACCCGCGTGAAATTCCTTATGGATCAAGGGCTTAGGTGCTGTTTTTGGCCGGCAGCCTGTCCCGCGATCACCGCATATCCGTGCCGCGATCACCGCATATCCGTGCCGCGATCACCGCATATCCGTGCCGCGATCACCGCACATCACTCGAAATTCACACCACCATCCGTCCCGCGATCACCGCACATCTAGCGGTGCGTCCGTCCCGCGATCACCGCATATCTCACCTCTACCCTAACGCCGCCGCTCAATAGCGCCAAACATCGCGGATCGGGTGCAACACCCATCCTCACCCCTCCGGGCAAGAGCCCTGCGGCAATCCGCCGCAAGGAAGGATCACCACAATGAAAGACCTCTCCATGGGCCGGCCGCGGCGGCTTCCTCGCACGGCCTCGGTGGCCGAGACGCAGGCCCGCTACGGCGGGAACGCAGAGCAAGAGATCGACGCGCTTCTCGCCAGGCTTGAGGTGTTGATGAGGGATCGCCTCGATCGAGAGCCCATAACAAGCCACACGGGCGCGGGCAATCTGTTCGTCGCTCGTCTGGCGAATCTGAAGAACGAACAGTTCCACGTCGCGTTCCTGGACAGCCGCCACCGGATCATCGCCATCGACGCGATGTTCCAGGGCTCCATCGATTCGACCCAGATATCAATCAGAACGGTCATCAAGGAAGCGCTTCGCCACAACGCAGCGGCGCTCATCCTCGCCCACAATCACCCATCCGGCGTTACGGAGCCCTCGCTGTCCGACCGGCACCTCACGGCCGAGATCAAGCGAGCCGTTGGCATGGTGGACATCCGATTGCTCGATCACATTGTGGTCGGCGGCATGAGGTACGTTTCGATGGCCGAAATGGGGCTGATCTGAGCACCCTTGATGAACCGCAAAAACGAACAGCCCGGCATTGCCGGGCTGTTTTTCTTTGGGCATCACTTGAGCAATCAGCGAGACTGCCGGAGCCTTACCACCCCTCTTACGTACCCCATCCCGGCACGAAGGGGCGAGCCCCGATGAAGGTCTGCACGTCCATCGGCATGGACGACGGGGGAGGAGGGGCGGTGCCCTCGCCGCGAGCCAGCCATTCCGCGGTGCAGCCCAAGAGCCTGGCGTACTGGATCAGCTCGTCCCACGAGACGAGGCCGGGCCGATCGGCGGTGAAGGCTTGGCTGACCGGCTCATGGCTGCTGTGGCCAAGCAGTCGGGCGAGTTCGCTGGCGCTGATGCCGAGTTCGCGCATCCGCTCTTGCGCACGCATCGGGAAGAGCCTGTCGATGCTTTTGTTGTTCACGATGTCCCTCACTTTTTCGGGCCGGCCAAGTATACGCATGAGCAGATCCCTGTCTTGCCGGCCCCATCCCGGCGCGGTGGGCATACGCCGCAAGCGACACGCTCTGGTTCGGCTTACCGGGCGACCTGATTCGGCATGAAGCTCAGCCGGGCTCAGCCGGTGAGACCGTGGGGGTGGAGGCTGGCTCGACTTCAAGCCAGGAGAGCCGGTCATGGGCCGAGGCGGATGCGAGGCAACCGCCTCGGTGGTGACATCCTGCTGGATTGCGGCATGTCATGCTCACGAACAGGCTTCCCGAAGCCCTCCTGCGGACGGCTGAGCTTCATGCCTAATCAGGTGCGTAAAAGGCGGCATCAGGTTGGGGCGGTTTTCATTGCGACTGGATCTCACGGCGGAGATCCATCAGCAGGCGGCCAAGATGGTTCTCTCCGACGCCCTTGCACACCCCCCAAAACGTGTCGTTCCAGTGGTTCTCCTCGATGATCTCAGTCTCGCCGGTCGCGATCAGCTTTGAGCGGAACGGCTCGCGGCTGAACTTGTCCTGCAACAGCTGTCGCATCGTTTCCAGCTTCACAGCGTCCCAATCGGGGCGGACGGTAATCGTGCGGCCCATCTTCTTCGCTGCCGCGGCCGTGGGCGTCGCAAGCACCGATTCGGCTTCCGCCCGGTCGATGGCTTTTGCTGCTTGGTAGCGGTGCTCGACCGTCGGTTCGTTCGGGGCTCCGATGAAGTTCGACAGCCAGCGGTAGTTGCCCTCGAAGCCTCGGATCGCGTGGATCTCAGGCTTCGGGCCAATCATGCCGCTCAATTCATCGCGCTTCAGCGGCCCGAGCAGCCCCGCCATCACGGTCCAGTACTCACCGGCCGGAGCACTGGCGACGATCCGCCAGCCCTCATGCTCGGCCGCAACGATCAGGCCGCGGGAATCGCAGTCGCGGCAGCCGTCGTAGTCGATCTCGTCCTCCAGGTCGGTCGGGGCCGCGTCGGTATCCATTTCGCGGGCGGCCTCGATGGCCGACTCCAGCGAGTCGTAGCTGCCTACGAGGCTGCACGGGCCGTTGTGGTCGGACACCAGTGCGTAGATGCCGGGGCCGGGGTCTGCGCTCCGCTGCTCGGCCGTGGCGCGGTCGTAGCTGCTGTCGATGGGTCGCATGATCGTACTCCTTTCAGTGGGCAGACTTTTCAGTGTCGCCTTGAACAGGATCAGGCCGGGCGATGGCGTCGGTAGCCGTACCGGCCTCGATGCGCTCGAGCCCCAGCGCCGCAAGGATGCGATCGGCGGGCACCGCGCCGCCCAGGTCAACGCCTTCAGCGGTGAACACGCCGGGCGTTCCGCGCATCCCAAGCCGCTGCGTTGCCGCGTCGATGGTGGTCGTTTCAAAGGGGCACCTCGGCGATGCGGGCGGCGGCGGCTGGGCTGGGTTCTTGATGTAGGCCGAGAACGATACCTTCGGATCGGGCGAGCACCAGAGGTCGCGCATCAGCGGCCAGGCCGGCGATGCGGTGCCGCCCCGCGGGGCCGGGTAGTAGTGGATCGTGATGCCCTGGGCGAGAAGATCCGGCACGGTCTGCCGGTGGAAGCTCAGGCAGAACGAGCACGAAACATCGGTGAACACGGTGATCGCCGCTCGCTCGTTCGTGGCGCGGTAGGTGAGCCGAAGCGCCTCCGGCAGGCCGGCAATGATTTCGCCTCGGCCCTCGCTCAGTTTGGCGATGGTGTGGGAGTGGCCATCGGCCACGCGGACGAGGTTTCCGAACACCACATGGCGGTTGCGGTCCAGGACGTAGGCCACCTGGTCGCCATCGAACAGCACGGTGCTCCAACCGCGAAGCGGACCCTGCTCCACGGAGGTAATCTCGGCATCCGGGATCAGGGAAAGCACCGCCTGCGCCGGGGCGCTTGGGGTGTTGGCGGCGGCTGCGCCGGCCATCAGTGCGGCCGAGAGGGCGAAGAAAAAGGGGATCGCTTTCATCGAGGACTCCTAGGTGAGTCGTGATCTTAACTCCACCCGCAGCCATCACAAAACAGCTTGGGTTAAAGTGCGGCGATGACCCCGAAGCTCGACACCGATCGGATTCCCCCATTGCCCCGCGCCCTCGGGGCGCTCTTGGCGCTGCTCCAGTCAGAGGACAGCAGCCCACGGGAGATTGCCAACCACATCAGCCTTGAGCCGGCCTCGACCATCAAAGTGCTCAGGATGGCGAATTCGGCCTATTTCGGCGGCCGTGGCCAGGTTTCCACGGTCAGCCATGCAGTCCTGATGCTGGGTATTGAGGCCCTCAAGTCCATCCTGATCGCCGCTGAAACGCCGGCATCCTTCGGGGCACCCGAGGGGATCGACACGCATCAGTTCTGGCGATCGGCCTTCATCAGGGCCGCAATCTGCCAGTGGGCGGTGCGCTTTGGGGCCACCCGCCCGGCAAACCATGAAACAGCTTTCATCACCGGTCTTCTGAGCGAGGTCGGGATGCTTGTGATCGGCCCCGAGCATCGAGCCGACGAGGATCTTGTTCGGCAGGCCTCAGCCGAGGTGGCGGCCCATTGGCGGCTTCCAGCGGAGGTTGTGGACGCCATTCGGGGGGCATCCGACTCGGCAGACCCTTACGGCGAGGCCCTGAAGCTCGCCCGGATGGAGGATCTCGATGCGGCACTTGCCACCCTCAAGGCCCTTGGCTCCCAAGGGATCTCCATCGAGCGCCTAGAGGATCGCATTGACGAGGGCCTAGCAGCCGCCAGTGCTGCGGCAGCGCTGGCGGACTGAAGAAAGAGGAAACCCCGCGTGCCAAGTCAGCACGCGGGGTCGGGATCATCAAGCAGGACGCTTGCGGGGTGGCGCGCCCTCGCTGAACACAATGGCGTCCCGGTGGATCGAGCCCATCAATGGCCACCACCAGGGCTCGTCCTCGAGCATCCGATGCTCGTCGGCTCGCCCACTGTTGGCGGACAGGTGGACCTCGATGCAGTGCTCGGAGGCCAGCATCTCCCGGACCAGCCCCGGCTCCTTGCGCCGGCCGAGGACCGCGACGATGTTCAGGTGCGACAGGTCCAAGGCAAAGTCCACCCGCGCCTCCAGCATCTCGCGGTACTCCTCCCAGGTGGAGAGGAGCCAGGGTTCGCCGCGGAAGGTCGGGTAGCCGCCCTCGACGCCGACCCGGCAGCCGAACAAGTCGGCAGCTCGCCGCGTGGCATCGAAGACGCCCTTGAGCGTCGTGCCCTCGCCCCTGCGGCCGGCGTGAGCGGTGTAGCCGAAGCCGCCCAGCAGGGTGTTGATCCGGGCGAGTTGCTGCCAGTAGGGGTGGGTGGGGTCGAAGCTGCTGAGGTCCAGGATGTGCCGATCCCTCAACACCCGCACGTTGGCGTGCAGCCGGAATCGGGTTTCGGGGTGCTCCGCCATCAGGCTGCGAGCAAGGCCTTCGCTCAGGTGCCCGATGTTTTGCGGGCAAAGCTGCACCTCGCGGGTGGAGAGTCGCCCAAGAATCGGGTCTATGACGCCTTCCTGGGCGCGATCCATCGCCGCCGCGAAGGTCATGCCACCCAGGGTGGCGAGTGAGGCATGGATGGTGTGCATGGGTGTTTCCTCGGGTTCTTCCGCGGATTGCGGCACCCTCCCTGTCCTGCGCTGCCGCGCCCGATGTTGCAGTCGCTTGCCCAAGAAGAAGCCCCAGCCGACGATCGGCTGGGGCTTGGGGTGAATTCGGGCTCAGGAGGTCAGGGGCAAGCGCCCCAGCTCTTCCAAGGACTCCCGGATGATGGCGAGGGATTCCCTCACGCCCCCCTGGCTGCTGTCGTCCTCGAAGCCGGCCATGAATCGCTCGGCCCGATCGAGGGCTTGAACGGCTCGCCCAAGGGCCTCGTGTGAAATCTCTGCCTTCTTGTTTCTGGGTCGCCCCTCATCGGGCGGCATGTCGGTGAAGGTGCCGTAAACTGGATCTGCCTCGGTGAGATCACCGTACCAGCCGCCCTCGATTTTGTATCGCCCATCATCGCGGAGCGTGAGGTACGCCACACCGCCGCTGCCGTTGATGCAATCCCAGGGGGTTCGATCAAAAATCAGGCTCTCGATGTCATAACCGAATTCGTCCTCATACTCCTTGATGATCTCAGCCGCGACCTCCTCACCATCCCGCTTGATGAGGGTCACTTCATCAAAGTGCCCCTCATCCCCAGCGCCCTCAAAGGTGACGCGCAGCTCTTTGATGCCGTATTTCTGCATCCAGGGGAGCACCCTCTGGATGATCTCTGGCGCTTGACTCATGTCCATCGTTTTCTCCTCTTGAGCCGCGAATTGCGGCGTTCGTTGTGTGATTGCTGCCTACGCAGCCCTGCCGGCAACCTGCGCGGACGCTCTTTCGGCGACCCGCGACCTTACCGCCGCACTGCTCTCAAAGGCCTCTCGCTGCGCCTCGGAGAGCAGGCCAAAGGCCGTCTCGAAGTAGGCCTGGAGGTCGCTGATTTCGGCCTCGAACGAGTCCTCGTTCATACCGCGTTGGAAGGCCGCCGCCAGGTAGCACCTTGCCCCGCGCCTCATCCCCTGCGCCCCTTCATTTTCGCCTTCAGGCGGGCAGCTTGCCCGGATCGAGAAGGCCACTTCCCGACCCTGCCGGTGATCGCTGCGAATTGCGGCATGCCGCTTCGCAGCCCGAACTCACCGAAGGCCTCGGTGCGGGCCATGTGCGGCCCGATCGTGGGGTGTGATGCCACGTAGGCGAGTGCTGTCATCACGCTTGCTGTGCTCAACATCGCGCATCTCCATCTGATACCGCGGATTGCGGCATCACCCATGCGAGCACTCGATGGACACGGTGTTGCAGCGAGTCGCCAAAAAGGAAGACCGCCCACGGCTGAGGTGGGCGGTCTGTGGTTGCGTCAGGTCAGTTGCAGGGCCAGGTAGCGGCCGAGTCGGCTCCTGATGTCCCTGGGCTTGATGTAGTGGATCTCCTGCACCCACCAGTGCGAGCCGTAGGGTTCGTCGTTCCGCACGGCGAGGGCCAGACGCTTGACCAGTGTGCGGGTGTGGCCGGTGGCGATCCAGGCAGCGATGGCGATGCCGGCGATGATGAGGATGGTTTTCATGGGGGACTCCTTGCGGCCTCGGAGTGAGGCGGTCCCCGTGATTCCGCGAGGACAGGCCCCTGTTGCAGGGAATCTAGCGCAAGGTCGGGGCGTGTGGGAGCGCAAAGAAACATCCCGAAGCCTTGTGGGCTTCGGGATGGGTGGCACAGAAAACTCAGGCATTGCTGCCTGGATCGCCATCAGCATCAATGACCCGTGCAACGCGGGTTTTGCGGCCGGTCGGCGTGACGATCAACAGGTCCACAGCGACGTAGTGCTCGTCGCCGTCGTCATCATCACTGGTGACGGTGTGCCGCAGCAACCTCGCATCGCTCAGAATACCGCCGCTGGCCTCGCACACCGCGAGGATGCGGCGCAGTTCCGCCATTTCTTGCAACGTCGGGCGGCAGCGGGGGCTGGCGCTGTTGCTGCGATCCCACGCTTCGCGGCTGTAGCCGTCCGGCGTGTGCGCGGCGATAAACTCCCCCTCGGCGACCGCCAGCACGTCGCCGACTTCGAGTCGGCGCATCTCCGCCAGCGTCGGGGACTGGTGCTCGTCCGCCCACGCCATCAGAGCAGCCACGGGCGCAGCGTTCCGCTCCTCGCGGGCCGCTTCCGCAAGCCGCTTCTCCTCGGCAAGCTGAGCCAGCAGTGCGTCACGCTCGGCGGCGTAGCGATGCTTGTTCTGCTCCCACCAGCGAACTGCAATGTTCGTCGGGCAGGGCAGCCGGTACTCGGGGGGGTTGGCCGCCAGCACCTCTCGTCGGCGTGCAGGGTCAAGCATCACCGCCTCACACTTGGCCACGGCTGCCGACGCTTCAGCCAGCTCCCGCACGTGCTTAGCCGCCGACTCGGCGGCGAGCCGGTCAAGGTACGCCGGGATCGCAGCCGCGAGCCCGAGCCGAAGCTCAGTGACCAGAGGGGTGATTGTGATGCGACGCCCCACGGGGCCGTCGCGTTCTGGTTGCTGAGCAAGAATTTCCCGCTGATCCTGGGTCAGTGTCGGCGGCACCTCCACCGGCAGCAGGCCGGCGCTGGTGCCGGCGCGGATCGCGTCGGCGTTGCTGACTGAGAGATAGATCATCGTGGTACTCATCGTACTACTCCTGGTGTTAGACGCCGTTGCCGGGACGCCTGCCGGGTGCCCTGTGCCGCGGGCCGCGGTGCTGGCGGATCGGGGACCGATGCGCCTGTAGTGCTGCGGAATGCAGCACCTGCTCCCTCTGTCGCTCGTTTCTCAAGACCGAGTTGCAGGCTCTTGGTGGCGAAAGCGGTCGCCCCGGTCGGGCCGCTCCGGTGTGCGGTGGCGCACCTGCGCGGCCCTGGGGCTCCAACGGTTGTCTTAACCGCCCCTTCCTTCGGTCGGGGCCTTGGAGGCGCTTTGCGCCTTGGAAGGGGCTTGCGCCCCGAAAAGCCCGCCCCTGCGCCTGCCCGGCTTGGGGCGAGACGGCCTTCGGCCGAGAGCGGCTTCGCCGCTGGAGGGGCTTCGCCCCTGGAGGCGCTGCCGCGCCGTCGTGGTGGGGTTCAGGGGTGCTTGGGGATCAGTGGGTAGAGGGCGGCGGCGGATGTGGCGGCGACGAGCAGGAGGGTGGCGATGGTGGTGTAGCCGTCTTGGGGTGTGCTGCCGCCGTTGAGTTTGGCCGCCCACAAGGCGATTTTGTTCAGGGTGCTGGTGATGATTTTCAGGGTTTGGGGTAGCATGCGGTGGATTATGGCCCTTTCCGGCTGGGATGAAACCCTTTTCATGCGCGCCAGTGTCCTCCAACTTGCCCGGCTTCGTGGTCTTGATGACCTGAGCCTGGCGTTCTTGACGGAGGCCCTTGAGGCCACGGGCGGCTTTGGTCTGGATGTGGAGTGCGAGTTGGATCTGGAGTGGGCGCGGCGCTTTCGGACGCTGGCGGATGCCTACGCTGCCGTGGTGTATGCCTACATCGTTCAGTCGCGCTTGGATGCGGCCGCGTCGGAGCGGGAGTTTGCTCTGCACATGGGGGCGTATTGGGGCCTGCTGCGGGGCGTTTTGCGCGGTCTTGAGAGCACCTATGCCCGAGCGGCGCTGGCTTCAGCGGGCGGATCAGCGGCGGCGGTGGCCGCGGTTCATGGTGCGATGGGTTACGACATTCGGAGGATGAACTGATGGGTTCGCGCAGGCGCTTGTGGGATCACACGGATGAAGCGGATCAGGCAGAGGCTCTTGAGATTGCGGCTGCGGTGCCGATGGATCCGCGCTTGATCGAGATGGATGGTCTTACGCTGGGCAAGTGGAGGACGTTCTGCCAGAGCGTTGTGGGGGCGATAGATCCTGATGGGGTTTTGGGTCTGGTGGTTCAGGCTCCGAAGCTGGGCCTGCTCTCTGGCAATCGTCTGGTCATCAAGGCTCGGATCATTGATCCGAGCAATCCTGCCCATGCAGCGGTCTATCCTGAGGTGGTCCAGATCGTGATGCCTTGGGCCGCGCTCAACCTGATGCTGTATCAGCAGGACCGCTGGCGGTAGGGCCAGAAGCGTTCGCGCTGGCTGTGTCTTCAACTCCGAGGGCTTTCGAGGCGACCTGGATCAGCCTGTTGGCCTCGTGGAAGTCGATGATCCCACTCGTGTCCCTGGGTGTTTCCACCGGCTCACCATCAAGTGTTGTGAAGATGACTTCCCTGGGGTTGTCGGGGTCGAAGGTTTCATCTATGTCGTCGGGATCATCGGACCTGATGACTGCGATCAGAGCGGGCGATCCTGGTTGGTGCAGGATGCCGAGCGCGGCGTTGTCCTTGCTGCGCATGCGCTCGAGGAGTTCGATGCTATCGAGCAGAGTCCAGTCGCCGCCGCGAGCCTGCTTGATGGCATGGGCCAGCAGGCGTTCGTCGGAGCAGGGATCGGCCTGCGTCACTCGTCACCCTCAGCCAATTTCAAAGCCTGATTGACCAGGCTCAGGGCGTCGAACGCATCGGCCCCGCTCACGCCACCGAGGTATCGCCTGACTTGGATCAGGGCCTCGTGCATGGCGGGTGCGGCGGCGATCAGGCGGGCGTTGGCCTCGGCCACATCCTGGCCGAGGCGCTTCTCATCATCAGAGCCGTAGACCACGGCGAGGCCGTTCCAAGCGGTGTAGCCGAGGTGCGGGCAGCCCTTGGGCGCGTTGATCTCCCATTCCTGGCTGCGCTCGCTGGGCCGCACTGCGGTCCAGGGGCCTGGGGTGTGCTGGGGGATCGGCCGGGGCTGGCTGATGGGCTTGTTCCTGTGGGCGGCGATCATGATTGAACTCCAGGGGTTGATGGTGGGTTGGGGCATGGGCTTATTCCTGCGCGGCCAAGCGGAATCGCCCGCCATCAGCCCAAGATACACCACCCCTCCGGGCCACCAAACACGAACTTCCGGCGCGGCAATCCCCTGAAAAGAGAGCCCCGGCCGCCTGAGTAGGCGGGCCGGGGCTGGGGCTTAGGCTTTAGATGGGGCGGATTGCCTGGCCCGAGCGTCGATCATCGCCTGGTACATTCGGCTCACCACCTCCTCATCGTAGTTGTTGCCATCAGGGAGCCGAGCGCCACCCATGGCGTCTTCGTACTCACTCACGGCTGCTCGGCGCATTGCCGGTGTTGGCTCCACCGGCACCAGCGCGTACCCGGCAGGCACCGCAGCCAGCTCGGCGTAGGCGGAATGCAGGACGTAGTGGCCGTGCGGGCTTACGTACATGCCTGCCTCATACGGGCGATC
>Ga0209103_1000533_pt1 | contig 11897 bp, 12 predicted proteins | sample 4C3metaG_FD_184152 | JGI IMG/M metagenome (GOLD analysis project Ga0209103, IMG submission 184152) | Freshwater bacterial and archeal communities from Indian Creek, Illinois, USA - 4C3 metaG (SPAdes) (version 2) | ecosystem: Environmental > Aquatic > Freshwater > Unclassified | place: USA...
GGGGGCGCCTTCCTGCCAGGTCTCGATATCGGCGGGGGTGAGGGCGGGTAGCGCCCAGGCCATGGCCTCCAGGTCATTCACCAGCCGCAGCGAGGCCAGGCCGAGCGCGCCGGCCAGGGCAGGGGCGTCGAACTCCCATGCGCCATTGGTCAGCCGGGCGTGCTGGTCCTCGATCGGCCCGGCGATGGCCAGGATGGCGGCTTGCACCGGGCCGAGTGCGGCCCGCGCCGCCCGCAGCGCCGCCAGGGGCGTGGCGTGTTCCGCCACGCGCTGCGCCACCACCGCCCCGAAGGCACCGCCCTCGGCCAGGGCGAAGCGCGCCTGGGTGCCGCCGATATCGCCGATCAGCGTCCTCAACTCGCCGCGGCTTCCCCGGCGAGGGCGATGATGCGCTCCATGTGTTGCGCCAGATCCATGGCAATGAACTCCCCATCCACCTGCGCCACCGCCTCGCCCCGCGCCGCCGCCGCATCGGGCGTGAAGGCGGCGTTGACGGGGGCGATACGGTCGGGATGAAACACCACCTTGCCGGAGAAGCCCAGCTCCTTCGCCGCCAGCGCATCGGCGTGCATGCCTTCCACGTCCCGCGCCCGTGCAGGAAGGGGGCGTCAATCGCCTGGATGCCCACGGCGTCGCAAGCAGCGGCGATGGTGGCCCGCATCTCGGCCTTGCGGCTGGGCGGCGCGCCATCCTCGAAGGCGAGGGCGTCGGTTTGCAGGATCGCGGCCTTCTCCAGCCATTCGCGACGATGGCCGGGGGTGATCATCGCGGCGATGGAGGAACAGCGCACGAGATGCGACACGGAGAGCCAGGCGCGCAGCAGGAATTCATTGCCCGATTGCCGGCAGGCCAGCTCATGGAAATGCCAGGCGGCATCGCGCCATTCGGCCACGCGCCTGGCCTGGGCGGCGGCGAGGATGCGCCTCCAACTGGGCCAGTTGGCGGCCAGACCATGATGCGTTCGCTTGCGCTCACTTTCATGGTCTCGCCACTGCTGAGATCGGGATTCAACGTTTTCGGCGATTCCGCCTCAACGCATCCCGCTCCAGCGTCTCGGGCAGGCAGGCGCGTGGCGGCAAGGTCCAGGCGTCGAGCACTCAGATGACTTCGAGCCTGGTCAGCCGGTCAATCTCCGCCTGGTCCAGCTTCATCCAGTCCCGGTAGATCTCGTCATTATGCTCGCCCATGGCGGGGCCAAGCCATTTCACCTTCCCCGGTGTGTCGGTCAGGCGCGGGACGAGGTTGGGGATGGCGAGTTCGCCCACGCGGGGGTCCTGCATCATCAGGATATTCTCGCGGTGCTTGTATTGCGGGTCCTGGAAGATTTCCTCGATGGAATAGACCGGGCCGCAGGGCACCTGCTCGCGCTCGCAGATCGTCATCAATTCGTCGCGCGTGTATTGGCTGGTCCAGTGGCTGACATAGGCATCCACCTCGCCGCGCGCCGCCTCGCGCTGCTTGATTTTGCCCCATTTGCCCTCATCGGCCCATTCTGGAACGCCCATGGTGCCGGCCAATCGGGCGAAGATCTTGTCGCTGGTGCAGGCGATGGCGATCCAGCGCTTGTCCTTCGTCGGGTAGTGGCTGTGCGGCACGACATTGACGGTGCCCGGCCCCATGCGCTCACGGACGTAGCCATTGAGCTGGAAGGAGGGGGCAAGCTCATCCAGGATGCGGAAGATCGGCTCGTAGAGGCCGATATCCACCACCTGGCCGCGCCCCGTCTTCTCCCGCGCCTGGATGGCCAGTAAGGCGCCGAGCGCGCCATAGAGGCCGGCGAGATAATCGGGGATGGTGGCCGAACCCGGCGTCACCGGCGGGCGATCGGGGTATCCCGCGAGGTAGGACAGCCCGCCAAAGGCATTGCCGATACGGCCAAATCCTGGGCGGCCGCTATAGGGGCCGGTCTGCCCATAACCCGAGATGCGGACCATGATGAGGCGGGGATTGATCTCCCTCAGCACGTCCCAGCCCAGGCCCCATTTCTCCAGCGTGCCGGGCTGGAAATTCTCCACCATGATATCGGCCTCGGCCACCATGCGCTTCAGCAGCGCCGCCCCATCGGGCTTGCGGAGATCGAGCGTGGCGGAGCGCTTGTTGCGGCATTCAGACAGCCAGGGCAGCGTCTCGCCGCATTCCGTCACGGTGCCGAATTTCCGCAACGGATCGCCCATGATGGGGAGTTCCAGCTTGATCACATCGGCGCCGAATTCGGCCAGTTGCGTCGAGCAGAAGGGGCCGGCCAGGAAGCTGGAGACATCAATCACGCGGATGCCGTCGAGCGGCATGACCTTGGGGGTATCGGGCATGGTTTCCTCGGTTGAATTCTGTTGACAGTTTGCGGGGGTGAAATTTGTCCGGTCAAGTCGGGCGCGGAAAATTCCAGGGGGCACCCTTGGAGCGCATTGTCACCCGGTTGCGGCGAGGCGCTTCGCATGCTCGCCTGTCGTCAAACCACCGCATCGGAGCGCCACGCATGACCACCGAAACCGACATCGCCAATTGGCTCGCCACGCAGCAGCAGCCCATGCTGGATGCGCTCCAGGCCATGGTGAACACCGATGGCGGCAGCTACGACAAGGCGGGCGTCGATGCCGTGGGCGCCATCGTGAAGAATTTCTGCGAGAGCCACGGCCTGATGGTGGAGACGGTGCGCGGCGAGAAATTCGGTGATTGCATCCGCGCCATCCTGCCGCATGAAGGCGCTTCGCGCGCGCGCGGCAACCACGCGCAGAACATCGTGCTGATGGGCCATCGTGACACCGTCTTCCCCAAGGGCGAGCCGGAGCGCCGCCCCTTCGCCGTCCGCGATGGCCGCGCCTATGGGCCGGGTGTCGCCGACATGAAGGCCGGCCTGGTGATGAACATGTTCGTCCTCGCCGCCTTCAAGAAATTCGGTGGCGCGCCTGGCCCCATGGTCGGGCTGTTCACCGGGGATGAGGAAATCGGCAGCCCCGAGGGCCGCGCGGTGATCGAGGAGGAAGCCCGCGGCGCCCGCGTGGTGTTCAACTCCGAGCCTGGCCGGCCTTCGGGTGGCGTGGTGACGGGGCGCAAGGGCGGTGTCTTCTCGGTGTTCGAGATCGAGGGCAAGGCCGCGCATTCGGGGGGCAATTTCACCGCCGGCATCTCGGCCATCGGCGAGCTCGCGCACAAGGTGGTGGCGATCCATGCGCTGACCGACCTGGAGCGCGGCATCACGCTGAATGTGGGCCTCATCTCGGGCGGGCAGAGCGTGAACACGGTGGCACCCTCCGCCACGGGGCAGATTGATCTGCGCTATGTCAATCCGGCCGATCGGGACGAGATCGTGGCCAAGCTGCATGAGATCATCGCGACCAGCCATGTGCCCGGCACCAAGGCGAAGCTGACCATCAAGGGCGAGTTCCTGCCCCTGACCCAGGATGCGGCGGCGGCGAAGCTGTTCGACCTCTACAAGGGCGCCGCTGCCGATGCGGGGCTTGCGGTGGTGGGCGAATTCTCGGGCGGCTGCGCGGATAGCGGCTTCACCGCGGCGCAAGGCGCGCCCACGATTTGCGCCGTGGGGCCGGTGGGGGGCCTCGCGCATAGCCCGGAGGAGTATCTGGAAGTGGCTTCCCTCGTGCCGCGCGCCCAGGCACTGGCGCGCTCCGTGCTGCGGCTGGAGCGGGCGGGGCTGTAGCGCCAGAGCCTCGGCGCTACGCGGCGGCGATGCTGGCCGATGGCCGCGCGCATCACCGCCAGCGGCAGCCAGCCCCGCACCATGCCCGGCGCTGTATTCGGAGACTTCATCGCCGAGGAAGTGCGCCGCCCCGGCGATCTGGTCCGCATGGCAGGCATCCGCGCGGACCGATGGGGGCTGGGGCCTTTCGGCCCCAGCGGGTCCAGGGCAGAGCCCTGGATCCTTTACGCCAACCGGCGCTCAGCTGCCGCCGGCAGGAAGCGATCGGTGAAGAACCGCTCCGGCGTCGGCATGTCGCCCAGATTGTAGACCAGCTTCACCGCCTCGATCTGCCGCTGCAAGCGCGGCGCCTCGATCAGCCCCAGGCCGAGGCGGCGGATATTCGGGCTGTCCACCAGTTCGGCCATCGCCATGTCCTGGCGGATGGTCTCGATGGCGACATCGGTCAGCGCCTCACGCGCGCGCAGCGCCTCGATCGCCGCGCCGCGATTGACGAAGGACCAGCGCAGCGAGCGCAGCATGCCATGCGTCACGGCGCGCACCGCATCGGGGTTGCGCTCCATATAGGTGCGGGTGGTGAGCAGCACCGAACCATAGAAGAAATCCAGCCCATGCTCGCGATAGCGGAAGATGCGCTGGGCCGGCAGGTCCATCCCCAGCGCGCGCAGCGAGAGCGCGGTGGAGGTGACGAAGCCGGTAATGCCATCGGCGCGGCGCTGCACCAGCATCGGCTCGCGCAATTCGGGCGCCACGGACATCCAGTTGACGGAGGAGAAGGGGATGTTGTTCACGGCGGCGAAGGCCGGAAAAACCTGCCGCCCGGCATCGAATTCGGGCGCGGCCAGCGTGCGGCCCGCGAGCATCGAGATGCTGGTGATCGGCCCATCGGCGCGCACCGTCACCGCCGTCGGCGCCTGGTCCCAGAGCAGGGCCACGGCGATCAGGTTGTTATTCGGGTTTTGCGACATGAAGCGCAGCACCGGCGTCGGGTCGGCCATCGCCATGTCGAAGCTGCCGGCGGACATGTCGAGTGGCACGCGGGCCGAGCCGAAGCCGCGGGTGATGGTGATGTCCACGCCGGCCTCGCGGAAGAAGCCCTGGCGGTCGCCCGCGATGCCGAAGGCGTAGGGGCCGTTCAGGATCCAGTCGAAGGCGAAGCGCACGGTGGGCCGCGCCTGGGCATTGGCGACATGGGGGGCGGCGAGGGGGGCGGCGAGGGCCAGCGGCGCGGCCAATGCGGCACGGCGTGAGAGGCTGAAATCCATCCGGAAACTCCTTTGCGACGGGGCGTCCAGCCTGCCCCCGTCCGATGCATGAAAGTGCCGACCGATGCGGGGCGGTGGCAACGATGAAGGCGGTGCTTCGGCGGGCCTCCGGACGCGGTCCGCCCGCCCACCCGGCAACTGCCCGCAAGATTGCCCTTGTGTAAGGCAGGGCGGCGATTGGCGCCATATCAGCGCCCGGCATGGCGGCTGGCCGCGCCACATCCACCGTCGCGGATTTCTGCGGCGCCATCGGTCAATCTCCCGAATAGGAAACCGCCATGCCCTTCGCCCCCGTGATCCCGGCAGATTCGCCCGGCGCGCTGCGCGGCTTCGATGCGCGGGCGGATCTGCCGCGGATCACGGCGCCCAGCCTGATCGCCGCTTCGCGCGATGATCTTCTGGTGCCCTATGCCGCATCCGAAGCCCTGGCGCCGGGGCTGTTCACCAGGCAGCGATGCAGCGTGATCATCCGCTTGAGCAGCGGGCGATCCGCCTCGGCCAGATCCTCGGGGTTGAGATAGGGCAGGCGTGCCATGCGATTTCTCCTTGCGGCTTCGTGCCAGCCTGGGACGCGCCGCGCTGATTGACCAGGGGAGGGAGGCTTTGACCCTCGCGCCGTTCAGGGAAAGAATGCGGCAAAACAAATCCGGGGGAAGCCGCATGGCCATCACCACACGCCGCGCCGTGCTGCTCGGCACGCTTGCCGCACCCAGCCTGGCGCGCGCCGCCCAATACGCCGGATGATTTCCGGCGCACCATCCGGAGCGCGCATGACCAATGGGCGCCCTTGATCCGCCGCCTCAACCTCGTCGCCGAATAGGACCATCCGAATGGATTTCGCCACCGCAATCGAGCAAGTGCGACAGGATTGGCTGGGCCAGGTGCGCGTCATCGAGGATGACGTCTCGCCCAGCATGCTGCGTCGCATCGCCGCCATGCTCGACCTGGAGCCGGACGGCTTCCCGCGCGGCGCCGTGTTGCCGACGCATTGGGTCTCGCTCTTTGCGCAGGAGAGCGCGCGGCAGGGTGATATCGGCGTGGATGGCCACCCCAATCCGGGCGTGACCCTGCCACCCATTCCGCTGCCGCGCCGCATGGGGGCGGGCCGCCGCGTGCGGCTTCCCGGCGCGTTGCGCGTGGGCGACGCTTTGGTGAAGCGCACCGAGGTCGCTGCCATCGAGCCCAAGCAGGCGCGCACCGGCACCATCTGCGTGCTGACCATGCGCCACAGCTACGAAGTGGGCGGCAGGCTTATCGCCGTGGATGAGTTCGATGCGATCTACCGCGAGGCAGTGGCGCCGGGTGCGCCATCCCCGGTCAATCCCGGCACGCCGGCACCGACCGACGCGGTGTGGCACCGCGCGGCGCGGCTCTCCAACGCGCTGGTGTTTCGCTATTCCGCCGTGACCTGGAACGCGCATCGCATCCATTACGACGCGGATTACGCGCGCGCCGAGGAAGGTTATCCCGCCCTGGTGCAGAATGGCGGGCTGACCATGCAATTGCTGCTGGATGCGGCGGTGGAGGCCACGCCGGGCCATCGCCTGACGGGCTACACCGCGCGGCTGACGCGGCCCATCCATGTGGGCGCGCGGATCACGCTGGCGGGCAGCGCCGTGCAGGATGGCCGCATGCGCGCCTGGGCCGCCGATGCCGACGGAAAACTCTGCGCCGAGATGGAACTGGAATTCGCATGAGCGGGCCTCTCGATGGCGTGAAGGTGGTGGACCTCACCACCGTGGTGGTCGGTCCCATCGCGACCCGGACACTCGCCGACCAGGGTGCCGAGGTGATCAAGGTGGAGGCGCCGGGCGGCGACATCCTGCGCTTCCTGGCCGCTGGCAGCCGGACGCCCGCGATGAGCGGCAAGTTCATCAACTTCAACCGCAACAAGCGCAGCATCGGCCTCGACATCAAGCAGCCCGAGGGCCTGGCCGCCATGAAGGCGCTGATCGCCCGCGCCGATGTCTTCGTGACCAATGTGCGGCCGCAGGGGCTGGAGCGCGCGGGGCTGGATTTCGCTTCGCTCTCCGCCATCAATCCGCGGCTGATCCATTGCGGCATCGTCGCCTTCGGCCGCGGCGGGCGCTATTATAACCGCCCCGCCTATGACCCCATCATCCAGTCGCTTTCCGGCGTGGCGGGCACCTTCCATCGCGCGACGGGCGAGCCGCGCTTCGTGCCGATGGTGATGACCGACCACACGACGGGGCTGATCGCCGCGCAATCGGTCGGCTTCGCGCTGTATCGCCGCGAAAAGACCGGCTTGGGCGAAGCGATCGAGGTGCCGATGTTCGAGAACATGGCATCCTTCGTGATGAGCGAGCATCTGGGCGCCGCCACCTTCGACCCGCCCGAGGGGCCCTCGGGCGATGCGCGCCTGCTCTCGCCCGATTACCGCCCGCTGCCGACGCTGGATGGCTATCTGACGGTGCGGCCCAACAATAACCGCCAGGCCTTTTCCTTCTTCGACGCCATCGGTCGGCCCGAACTGAAGGACGACCCCCGCTTCCGCACTGCCCTGACCCGCACCCAGAACGCGCCCGATTATTTCCGCGTGCAGGTGGAAGCGCTGGCGACCAGGAGCACCGCCGAATGGCTGGAGATCTTCACCAAGGCCGATGTCCCCGCCGGCCCCTATAACGAGATTGATGATTTGCTGGAGGATCCGCACCTCCAGGATGTCGGCTTCTGGCATTTCGACGAGCACCCGACCGAAGGCCGCATCCGCCGCACCAGCGTGCCCAACCGCTTCAGCGGCGGCATGCGCGAGGAGGTGCTGCCTGCGCCGCAACTCGGCTGCCACACGCGCGATGTGCTGCGCGAACTCGGTCATGATGAGGCGGCCATCGCCGCGATGCTTGAAAGCGGCGCGGCCTTTGAGGGGGTTTCGTGATGGTGAACTGGCGCTCGCTTCTGTTCGTGCCCGCCACGGCGGAGAAATTCGTCGCCCGCGCCCATCTGCGCGGCGCGGATGTCATCATCCTCGATTTGGAGGACAGCATCCCGCCGCCCGCCAAGCAGGCCGCGCGCGCGGCCCTACCCGAGGCCGCGAAAATCGCCGGCCAGGGCGGCGCGGATATCTGCGTGCGGATCAACCGCGCGCTGGAACTCAGCATCCCTGACATCGCCGCCGCCGTCATGCCGGAGGTGAGCGTGCTCATGCTCCCCAAGCTGATGGGCCCCGAGCATGTGAAGCTGCTTTCCGAGGTGGTGGCCGCGCGCGAGGCCGCACTGGGCCTTCGCATCGGCCATACGCGCTTCATCGGCGTGGTGGAGACGCCCCAGGCGCTGCCGGCACTGACCGCCATCGCCAGCGCTGATCCGCGCATGGCGGCTCTCGGCCTCGGCACCGAGGATCTCAGCACCGAACTGGAAGCCGTGCCGGGCGCGGATGCACTGTATGTCTTCGGCATGATGGCCGTCGCTGCCGCGCGGGGCGCTGGCATCCTGCCCATGGGCTCGATCGGCGCCTTCGCGGATTTCTCCGATCTCGGCGCCTATCGTGCCTCGCTGCAACGCTCGCGCCGCCTGGGCTTTGGCTGCGCGGCCTGCATCCATCCGGCGCAGGTGCCCATCATCAACGAGGAATACGGCCCCGCGCCCGCCGAGGTGGAGCGCGCGAGGCGCCTCATCGCGGCTTTCGATTCGGCGCTGGGCGAAGGGCAGGGGGCGGTTGCCTTCGAGGGCGCGATGATCGACCTGCCGGTGGTGGAGCGCGCGCGGCGGCTGATTGCCCGCGCGCGCTGAGGCGCGGCTATTCCGTGATCAGCTTTTCCTTGGCGAGTGCCACGAGTTGCAGCAGCGCGGCGGCCAGGGCCAGGCGGTCGCGCGGGTCATCGCTTGCCATCGGGTGGCTTTCGGCCTCGCGCCGCATGCGCCCGGCGAATTGATCGAGCATGCCGGCTGGGTCGGGCGTCTGGCGCGCCTCGGCCGCCAGCAGGCGGGAGACCACGGCTTCCAGCGCGGCGAGGCGGATATCGGGGTCGAGCTGGCGCAAGGGAATTCTCCTGGAGTGACTGGGGCGAGCATGGTGCCGCGCAACCCGGCCCGGCGGCAACGCCTGCCCGATGCGCGACCCCTGCCGGGGATCAAGCCAGGGCCGCGCATCTCCCGCCAGGGGTTCTCGCGCGCGCCCGCTTCGTCGGGCGCCAGGCGCAGCCCCGGCGTGGCAGGCAGCGTGGTGCAAGGCTGCACGGAACGGGCATGGCGGATCGGCCCGGTCGGGTTGTGCGGCGCGACCTCGATGCCCGCCATCCGTGCCATCGCCGCATGCCTGCTTCCTCCTGTCATGGAGCGCGGCTTTGTCCCGGCGGCGGGGCCGTGCAAGCTTGGGAGGTTGAAAGCACCGCCCAGCCCCCGCATATCGCGCGCGGCCCGATTTTCAGACTGGAGAGGCAAATGAGCGAGACGGTGGAACGGCATGAATTCGGCGCGGAGGTGGGGCGCCTGCTCGATCTGGTGGTGCATGCGCTTTATTCCGAGCGCGAGATCTTTCTCCGCGAGTTGGTCGCCAATGCGGCCGATGCCGTGGATCGCCGCCGCTTCGAGGCACTGACCAACGAGGCGCTCGGCCTTCCCGCCGAAGCAAATCTCCGCATCACGCCCGACAAGGCGGCCCGCACGCTCACCATCTCCGATGCCGGCATCGGCATGGGCAAGACCGAGTTGGCGCAGCACCTGGGCACCATCGCGCGCTCCGGCACGCGCGCCTTCGCCCAGACCCTGGCCAATGCGCCGGCCGCCGAGAAGCCGAGCCTGATCGGCCAGTTCGGCGTGGGCTTCTACTCGGCCTTCATGGTGGCCGAGCGGGTGGAAGTCACCTCCCGCCGCGCGGGCACCGAGGAAGCCTGGCTCTGGGCCTCGGAAGGCAAGGGCGATTACACCCTGGCACCCACCGAGCGCGCCGAGCCCGGCACCGACATCGTGCTGCACATGAAGGCCGATGCCGAGGAATTCCTGGAGCCGTTGCGCCTGAAGACCATCATCCGCAAATGGGCGGACCACATCGCCATCCCCATCCTCGTCATGAATGAGGGCAAGGAGGAATCCGCCAATGCCGGCACGGCGCTGTGGCAGAAGCCGAAATCCGAGGTGAGCGAGGAAAGCTACACGGATTTCTACCGCGCTCTCGGCCATGTCTTCGACAAGCCCTGGGCCACGCTGCATTGGCGGGCCGAGGGCGCGCTGGACTTCACCGCGCTGCTCTTCATCCCCGGCATGAAGCCCTTCCAGGCCATCGAGGAAGACCGCAAGAGCAGTGTGCGCCTGCATGTGCGCCGCATGTTCATCACCGATGAGGCAGAACTCCTGCCGCCCTTCCTGCGCTTCGTCCATGGCGTGGTGGACACCGAGGACCTGCCCCTCAATGTCTCGCGCGAGATGCTGCAAGCCACGCCGGTACTGGCCCGCATCCGCCGCGCCGTGACCGGCCGCGTGCTCTCCGAGATCAAGACCCGCGCCAAGGATGCCGGGGGCTATGCCGCCTTCTGGGAGAATTTCGGCTCGGTGCTGAAGGAAGGCGTCTGGGAGGTGGGGGAGCACCAGAAGGACGTGGCCGCGCTGCTGCGCTTCCGCTCCTCGGCGGTCGAGGGCTGGACCTCTCTCGCCGAATACGTGTCCCGCATGAAGGAAGGCCAGGAGGCGATCCATATCCTGGTGGGGGATGATGCGGCGGCCCTGGCCAACTCCCCCCAGATGGAAGGCTATCGCGCGCGCGGGCTGGAGGTGCTGCTGCTCTCTGAGCAGATTGACGCCTTCTGGCCGGAGCGCCTGGGCAGCTTCGAGGGGAAGCCGATCCGCAGCATCACCCAGGGTGCCGCCAGCCTTGACGCCATGGAGGGCGAGGCCGCGCCCGATGTCTCGGCCCTGCTGGAACGCCTCAAGGCGGCGCTGTCCGAGCATGTCTCCGAGGTGCGCGTGACGGATCGGCTGGTGGAGAGTGCCGCCGTGCTGGCGGCCGGCGAATATGGACCGGACCTGGCGATGCAAAGGCTGCTGCGCCGTACGGGCCGCGGCTTGCCGGGCGGCTTGCCGGTGCTGGAGGTCAATCCGCGCCATGCCCTGATCCGCAAGCTGGCCGGGGGCGAGATGGATGATGCGGCCCTGGCCGATCAGGCCGGGCTGCTCTTTGACCTGGCGCGCCTGCAGGATGGCGACGCCCCGCGTGACCCCGCCGATTTCGCCCGCCGCGTGGCAAGCGCGCTGGCGGGCGCATGAATGGCTGGGGAGGGCACCGCCCTCCCCAGCCGCTTCAGCTCAGGCGCCGCGACTTCGCCTCGCCCCGGCGCGCCATGCCCGGGCCGAGCAACTTCGTGCGGAACGGCGCCGCCGCCGCCGTCAGCATGATGATCCCCATGCGCGAGGATCGCGCCCTGCCCAGCGGGGCAGGGTGAAGCTGTCCCCCGCCTCGGTCATTTGGTCATCGAACAAGGTGAGGTCTGGCAGGGTTTGCGCGTGCTCGCGCTTGAATTCGGCGCCCGAGGCCGGGGGCAGCCCATGCTGGGCGAACTGATCATGATGTCGTCCCGCCCTTGGTGGGCGGCGACTACTGCTCGCCACTCGCCTCCGGGTGGCGCAGATGCCACAGGCGCTCATGCGCGGCCACCAGCGTCTCGATGTTGCGCCGACGGTTGATGTCGGGCGAGACGGGGCGGCGGGTCAGCATCATTTCCAGCACGCGGAGCAATTGCTCGGCCACCTCGAAATCGCCCTGGTCGCAGGCCTGGTGGAAGGCGACCAGGATCTTGTCCGAGAGGCGGCGGCCCTGTCGGGGGGCGGCGCCTGCCCGGGCGGAATCTTCCTGGCCTTCGCTGCGGTCTTCGTCTTCCGCCATGAACAACTCCTCTGGGGGGCCGGACAAGGTACCACCCGCCCAATACTGGTTTTATGCACAGAATCTGGGCGTTTCGCCAAGACTCAGGATGCGGGATTTCGTGCCGCGCGCATCTGCGCCAGCGCCGCCGCCGCGATGG
>Ga0209103_1000534_pt1 | contig 11893 bp, 9 predicted proteins | sample 4C3metaG_FD_184152 | JGI IMG/M metagenome (GOLD analysis project Ga0209103, IMG submission 184152) | Freshwater bacterial and archeal communities from Indian Creek, Illinois, USA - 4C3 metaG (SPAdes) (version 2) | ecosystem: Environmental > Aquatic > Freshwater > Unclassified | place: USA: Indian...
CACCGGGCCATTGGAACAGCCTGCCGCCGCCGATCCCCCTGCTCTGGCGGGTCGGCGAAGGCCCACGCACGGTCTATCTGCTCGGCACGTTCCATCTGCTGCGGGCCGACGACTACCCCCTGCATCCGGCGGTCTACAGGGCGCTTGACGATGCCGAAAGCCTGCTTTTCGAGTTGCCCGGCGAGAGCCTGTTCGATCCCGCGCTCGGTCAGCGGCTGGCCGAAGCCGGCCAGCGCGGCGACGGCAGCCGCCTGCGCGACGAACTCGGCAGCGAGGACTGGGCGCGGCTCAGTGCCGCCGCGCGTTCGGTCGGAATCGACCCGCGTTCGCTCGACCCCCTGCAGCCTTGGCTGGCGGCCCTCACCCTGAGCCTGGCCCATATGCGGGCCGCCGGCCTCGACCCGGCACTGGGCCTTGATCGCCACATCGCCGAACGCGCTGCCCGGGCCGGCAAGCCGGTCGACGGACTGGAAACCAAGGCCCAGCAGATCGCCCTGCTGGCCGGCCTGTCGCCCGAATTGCAGCGCCGGCAACTGGCCGATGCGGTGGCGCGCAGCCGCGAATTGCGCGCCGAGGTCGCTTGGCTGCATGCGCAATGGCGCGATGGCGACGCCGATGCCCTGTACTGGGGCATGGCCGCTAACCTGAAGGCCCGCGAGCCGGCGCTTTATGCCCGGCTCAACCGCGATCGCAACGAGGCCTGGCTGCCGGTGATCCGCGCACGCCTGGCCGGCACCGGCACGGACGATACCCTGGTGGCGGTCGGCAGCCTGCACCTGGTCGGTGCCGATGGCCTTGTGCAGCGCCTCGCCGAACTGGGCTATCGGGTCGAGCGCATCGCCGGCGATTCGCCGCGCGCACCCTGAGGCCCGGCTTCAGGGCAGCAGGCGAAGCGGCAAGGGAGCCGGCCGCAGTTCGATGCAGTCCACCGGACAGGGCGCGATGCACAGCTCGCAGCCGGTGCAGAGGTCTTCGATGACGACGTGCAGGAACTTCGGTGCACCCAAGATGGCATCGACCGGGCAGGCGGCGATGCACTTGAAGCAGCCAATGCATTCGGTCTCGCGGATGCGCGCGACCTGGGCCGGCTTTTCGACGCCGTGCTCCGGCGACAAGGGTTTCGGCTCGCGGCCGAGCAGGGCGGCCAAGGCGCGGATTCCGGCCTCGCCACCGGGCGGGCACTGGTGGATGTCGGCCTCGCCTTTGGCGATGGCTTCGGCATAGGGCCGGCAGCCGGGATAGTGGCATTGCCCGCACTGGGTCTGCGGCAGCAGCGCGTCGATGCGATCGGCGAGCGGCCGGTTGTCGGGCCGATGGCGGCGCAGCAGGGCCCTCAGGGCGAGGCCGAGGCCCAGCACCAGCAGCAGCCAGAGCAGCAGATCGGCCAGCAGCGCCATGGTCTTCAGTGCCCCCGCAGGCCGAGCAGCACGGCCAGTGCCAGCACGGTGGCACCGAGCAGCAACAGCGGCGTGCCGCGCAGCGCGGCCGGTACCGCCGTGGTGGCAAGCCGTTCGTCGTGGACGGTGAACATCAGCAGCAGTACGCCGAAACCGATGCCGGCCGCCAAGCCCTGCAGCAGGCTCATGGGCAGGCCCTCCAGCGCGCCCGGGCCCGGCAGGGCCATGCCGATGGCACTGGCATTGCCGGCGAGCAGGGCGAGCAAACGGGGCGAGGACGGAATGCCGGGCAGGGACCGGCGCAGCAGCAGGCGGGTCGCCAGCAGGGCCGGGACGATGGCGAGCAGCAGCACGACGGGGGAAGGCCAGGCCAGCGCCTGCACTGCACGTCCAAGCAGGGCCGCGATCCCCAGTGCCACGATCAGGGTAAAGACCGAGGCCAGGGCAACAGCGAAGCCGTCCTGCAGCGGTCGGCGGGCACCCAGCAGCGGACCGCGCCGCAACAGCAGCCGGTTGGCGAGCGCGATGCCGATCAGGACGAGCAACAGGCCGGTCGTGGGCATCGGGCTGCGGCCGTCTGGGGCTTCAGCGCACCGGCATGCCGGGCAGGGCACCCTCGTCGGCATCGAGCAGGGCCAGTGCGCCGCCGTCGAAACCGGCCGAGAGGATCATCCCTTCGCTCAGGCCGAAACGCATCTTGCGTGGGGCCAGGTTGGCGATGAACACCACGTGGCGGCCGACGAGGTTTTCCGGCTCGGCGTAGCTGGCGCGAATGCCGGAGAAGATCTGCCGCTCGCCGAGATCGCCGGCATCGAGCTTGAAGCGCAGCAGTTTGTCGGAGCCCTCCACGAAACCACACTCCAGCACCCGGCCGATGCGCAGGTCGAGCTTGGCGAAGTCTTCGATGCCGATGAAGGCGGATGCGGCGGCGAGGGAATCCTTGGAGGCGTCGATCATGGTGTCGATCTGCTTTTGTTCGATGCGGGTGAGCAGGGGCTGGTAGGGGCGGATCGTGCGGCCGAGCAGTGGCGTGGCGGCGTCGGCCCAGCCGGTCACCGGCGCGTCGAGGAAGCCTTCCGCCCGCGCGCACAGGGCTGGCAGGATCGGCTTCAATCCGATGGACAGCAGGCGGAACAGGTTCAAGCCCTGCGTGCAGACGCGCTGCAGCTCGGCTTCGCGCCCGGCCTCCTTGGCGATGACCCAGGGTTTTTTCTCGTCGACGTAGCGGTTGGCTTCATCGGCCAGCGCCATCACTGCGCGAACCGCGGCGGCAGCATCGTCGTCGAGGTAGTGGCCGCGCACCGCGTCAAGCGCCATCACGAAGCGGGCGACCATCGCCGGGTCGTCGAGTTCCGCCGCGAGTTGGCCTTCGAAGCGCTTCTCGATGAAGCCGGCGCAGCGGCTGGCGATGTTGACGAACTTGCCGACCAGATCCGAGTTCACCCGCGCCATGAAGTCGGAAAGGTTCAGGTCGAGGTCGCTCACGCCGCCCGAGCTTTTCAGCGCGTAGTAGTAGCGCAAGCCTTCCGGCGGCAGACCGGCCTCGAGATAGCTGCGGGCCTGGATGAAGGTGCCGCGCGATTTGCTCATCTTCTCGCCGTTCACCGTCAGGTAGCCGTTGACGTGCAGGCGCGTCGGCGTGCGGTGGCCGGAGCCGTGCAGCACCGCCGGCCAGAACAGGCCGTGGAAGTTGACGATGTCCTTGCCGAGGAAGTGGTGCAGCTCGGTTTCGCCCTTCGCATTGCGCGCCGCGTCGAGGAAGGCGTCGAAGTCGAAGCCCTTGGCCTCGCACAGCGCCTTGAAGCTGGAGAGATAGCCGATCGGTGCGTCGAGCCAGACGTAGAAGTACTTGCCCGGCGCTCCGGGGATCTCGAAGCCGAAATAGGGCGCATCGCGCGAGATGTCCCACGCACGCAGACCCGAGTCGACCCACTCCATCAGCTTGGCGCGCACGCCCGGATGGGCGACGTCGCCGGCCAGCCATTCGCGGAGGAAGTCCTCGAAACGGCCGAGTTCGAAGAAGTGGTGTTCGCTCTCACGAAGCTCCGGTGTGGCACCGGAAACGACGGACCGCGGGTTCTTCAGCTCGGTGGGCGAGTACGTCGCACCGCAGCTCTCGCAGTTGTCGCCGTACTGGTCGGTGGCACCACAGTTCGGGCACTCGCCTTGGATGAAGCGATCCGGCAGGAACATCTGCCGCAGCGGATCAAAGAGCTGCTGGATCGGCCGCGTGCCGATGTGGCCGTTGGTCTTGAGCGCCGTGTAGATGGCTTCGGTCAGCGCGCGGTTCACAGCGCTGTGGGTCGAGTCGTAGTGGTCGAAGGCCACCCCGAAATCGGCGAAGTCGCGCTCGTGCCGGGCCTGTACGTCGGCCACGAAGGCCTCTGGCGTGGTGCCGGCCTTCTCGGCGGCCAGCATGATCGGCGTGCCGTGGGTGTCGTCGGCGCAGACGAAATGCGTGGTACCGCCGGCCATCCGCCGCGCTCGCACCCAGACGTCGGCCTGGATGTAGCCCACCAGATGCCCGAGATGGATCTCGCCGTTGGCGTAGGGCAGGGCGGTGGTGACGAGCGCCGGTGCGGGCGCGGCTTGGGCAGGAGCGGGCGAGGTCATCGGCATCAGGGCAAAGGCAGGCCATGATTATCGCAGAAGGCAAAGGATCGCCGGCCGCGATCTTGCCCGGAGGGCCAAAAGACGAAGCCCGGCGCGAGGCCGGGCTTCGGGTTGCGGCAAGGAGCGGTGGATCAGAAGCGGTAGATCGCGGTCAGGGCATAACGGCGACCCAGGGTGTCGTAGGCGCCGAGGCCCACGAACGGGAAGGGCGGCTCTTCGTCGGTGAGGTTGGTGGCAGCCAACCGCAGGCGCAGGTCGCCGTCGAGGAAGCTGACGAAGGCACTGGCGTCGTAGGTGGTGGCACTGTCGAACGACATGATGTCCTGCAGCTCCGGCGAGATGTTGTTGCCAGCGCGCACCGGACCCGTGTAGTTGCCCTGCACCGAGACCCCCCAGCGCGGCTGCTCGTAGGCGACGCCGAACTGGTATTCGCGTAGCGGCGTGCCGATGACGCCGACCAGGTTCGTGTCGACCACGTTGTTGAACGAGCTGTTCACCGCGACCCGACGGAAGGCGGTACCGGTAAAGCTCAGCACACCGCCGAAATCGAAGCCCCAATCGGCCAGATCCCGGGCATAGCTGACCTCGCCGGAGAAGCCGCGGAAGTTGAAGTAGCCGCCGTTGACGAAGCCGGTCTGCACGAACTGGATCTGGCCGGCGGCATCGCGTTGGATGCGCGAGCAGAAGACATTGCCCTGCAATGGGTTGTTGCGGTCGAAATCGGGGTTGTCGAAGCAGCCGGTGGCGATGTCGGCCGTACCGAGGTTGCCGATGGCATCGGTGATCTCGATCTTGTAGTAATCGACCGAGAGGCGCAGGCCCTCCACCCAGCGCGGCTGCAGCACGATGCCGTAGGACCAGGCGTTGGAGGACTCGTTCAAGAGGTTCTGGTCGCCCTGGCTGGTGATCGGGATGGTGGCGGTGACGGCGTTGGAGAGGAAGGTGGCTCCGTTGATGCCGAGTGCCGTGAACATGGCATTGCAGTTGGCCTGCCGGATGGCCGGACGGGTGCCGCTGGTCTGGTTCGGTGCGTGGCAGGGGTCGGGTACGGCCGAGAACGCACTCGACACCGGGGTGAACAGCTCGACCAGCGAGGGTGCGCGCAGCGAACGGGTGAAGTTGCCACGCAGTTCGATGTCTTCGATGGGACGCCACTGCAGGCCGCCGGTGAAGGCATCGAAGACCCCGTTGACGGTGTTGTCGACCCGGCGGAATTTGCCGGTGAAGTCGAGACGGTTCAGGCCGGGGATGTTGGCATTGCTGTCGACGAAGGGCGCGATGAATTCGACGAAGGCTTCCTTGGTGGAGAACGAGCCGGTCAAGGGCAGGATGGCGACACTGCGGCCGCGACCGGCACGCTGGAAGGCATCCGGCTGGAAGTCGGCGCGTTCGATACGGCGCTCGAAGCCGCCGTTGAAGCTGAACGGACCGCCCCACATCTCGAACAGCGAACCGCCGATGTTGGCGTTGAACACCTCCTGCTCCTGCACGGCGCGGGCCGCCAGGTCGACGGTGACGTAGTTGCGCGCCTCGAGGCTCGGGCGGCCCTCGCCGAACAGGTTGAGCGGAACGCAATTGGGATCGGCCACCGGCAGGAAGCCGCCGGGAACGATCAGGCCGGGCGTGGGCGTGGGCGAGCAGACCACCGCGCCGGCGGTGTTGCGGGTGACATGCAGGGCATTGGTGAAGCGCTGGTTGTCGATCTGGCGGCTGAAGAACTCGGCCGAATTGCGGCCCCAGGTGTAGCTGGCCTCCCAGCGGAAGTCGCGGTCGCCGACCGGGATGGTGCCGTCGGCACCGAACACCGCACGGCGGGTCAGCACTTCGCTCGAGGCGTTGTTTTCGACCAGGTCGCGATGGGCGCGGCTGATGCGGAAGCTGGTGATGCCGTTCGCTGCCAGCACGGCCTGATTCTGCGGGGAAAGCAGGGCGTAGTCGTTGCGGAAGGTGATCGGGCCGGACAGGCCGCCGAACAGGTTCGCGTTCCAGTTGTACTGGTCGACCAGCTCAAGCGATTCGGCGCGGTACTCGAAGCCTTCGAAGAACAGGCGGGTGTTGTCGCCCAGATTGACCGAGGACATCAGGTTGATGGTCTGGCGGTCCAGGTCGCTGATCAACTGGATGCTTTCCTGCAGGTTCAGGCCATCGCCGCCGAAGGCGCTCTGCGTGCCGAAGTTGACGCCGGGATTGAACGGGATGATGTCGCCGTTCGGCGCGAACTGCAGGTACGTGGTGCTGGCGGCACCAAAACCGCGCAGGCGGCCGTCGGCGAGGTTGAAGCCACCAGTGGCCGGCAGCAGCAGGCCGCCGAAGGTCAGCGAGAACAGGCGGCGGTCGCGGATCAGCACATTGTTGGCGATGCCGTCCGTCGCCGGCGTGGGGGTGCAGGTCTGGAACGGCGTGTTCGGATTGACCCGGCCGTCGTTGGCCGGGGTGCGGCCCGGCTGGGTGGTGGTGATGCTGGATGCACCGGTGGTGCAGGGGTTGGGCGCGAAGAGGAAGGCACTGGCGATGCGCGGACGTTCGATGCCGAGCACGCCGTCGGACTGGTCGCGGGTGGCGGCGACGGTGATGTTGCCCAGGCCATCGCCGAAGTTCTGCCCGAAGATCGCCGACAGGCTGTGGCGCTCGTTGTCGCCACGGTCGGTGATGCCGTAGGTCATGCTGACCTCGGTGCCCTCGAAATCGCGGCGAGTGATGACGTTGACGACACCGGCGATGGCATCGGAGCCGTAGGTGGGCGCGCCGCCGATGGCGATGTTCTCGATGCGCTCGACCAGTTGCGCCGGGATGGCATTGAGGTCGACCTGCACGCCGGGGGCGGCCGGCCCGAAGATGGTACCGGGGTTGGAATTGACCACGCGGCGGCCGTTGATCAGCGCCAGCGTGCGGTTGGTGCCGAGGCCGAAGCGGTTGACGAAGTTGACGCCGACACCGAAGCCGCTCTGGCCGCCTTCCGGCGTCACTGCGGTGCCGAAGCCCGGCAACTCGTTGAGCGCGTCGGCGATGTTGGTGATGCCGCGTTGCTCGATGCGCTCGCGAGTGATCACGGTGGCGGGCTCGAGGGTGTCGAAGCCGGCGCGGAAGATGCGCGAGCCGGTCACCTGGATGGCGTCCAGGACCTGGGCTTCCTCCTCGGGTTGATCGGCGTCCTCGTCGGCTTCGCGCTCCTGCGCGACGGCCGGAACGGCCAGCAGAAGGGCCAAGGCGGTGGCGGTGGCGGTGGCCAGCGCGGTGTAGGCGGGTCGTGGGCGGTGGTTTCGCATGGTGGTGTCTCCCCTGAGAGAATGTGCGCCATGAGGCGGTGGTGTTCGGCCGACTAACCGGCCTTACTCCGACCTTAACAGAGCCGTAACAGGTTTGTGTCAAGACCGGCACTTTTTTTTCATGCCTTGGCCGACCCGCGCCGCACTTTCCCCGCCGACACGATGCCCATGCCCGACGAATCCCTGCTCCGCGCCGCTCTTGCCGGCCTGCACGACCCCCACACCGGAGCCAGTTTGGCGGCCGGGTTGATTCGTGCCATCGGCATCGACCAGGGACGGGTCGCGGTCCGCCTGGAGCTGCCCTATGCCGCCGCCGGCTGGCACGAGGAACTGGCGGCACGCGCCGAGGCCGCACTGCGCGGCGTGCCGGGCGTGGTCTCGGCGGTCGCCGATGTCGGCCAGCGGGTGTATGCCCACCGGGTGCAGAAAGACCTGAGCCCGCTGCCGGAGGTGAAAAACGTCATTGCCGTGGCCTCCGGCAAGGGCGGCGTGGGCAAGTCGACCACCGCCGTGAACCTGGCCCTCGGCCTCGCCGCCGAGGGTGCGCGGGTGGGCGTGCTGGATGCCGACATCCACGGTCCCTCGATCCCGATGATGCTGGGGCTTTCGGGCAAACCGGAAAGCCCGGACGGCAAGGCCATCGCCCCCAAGATGGCGCACGGCCTGCAGGCCATGTCGATCGGCCTGTTTCTGGACGAGGCGCAGCCGACCATCTGGCGCGGACCGATGACCTCGCAGTACCTGCAGCAACTGTTCAGCACCACGCTCTGGGACGGGCTGGACTACCTCGTCGTCGACCTGCCGCCCGGCACCGGCGACATCCAGCTCACCTTGTCGCAGCGGATTCCGGTCGCCGGCGCGGTGATCGTGACCACGCCGCAGGACATCGCCCTGCTCGATGCCCAAAAGGCGCTGAAAATGTTCGAGAAAGTCGGCGTGCCGGTGCTCGGCATCGTCGAGAACATGGCCCTGCACCGCTGCTCGAACTGCGGACACATCGAGCACATCTTCGGGCAGGGCGGCGGCCAGGCCATGGCGGAGCGCTACGGCGTGCCGCTGCTCGGTTCCCTGCCGCTCGACATCCGCATCCGCGAACAGGCCGACACCGGCACGCCCACCGTGCTGGCCGAGCCGGGCGGGGCCAATGCGGCGGCCTACCGCTGGCTGGCCCGCCGGACGGCGGCACAGTTGTCGCTGCAGCCGAAGAACCGGCAGATCGGCTTTCCCGGCATCAAGGTCGAGGGTGCCTGAGCCGGAGCCCGCGTTCCGCCCGCCCTGGCAGGGCGCTTGCTACGCTTGCGCCCCCGAACCCGCCCAACCCTGCATGAGCATCAAGAGCGACCGCTGGATCCGCCGCCTCTCCGAAAAACCCCAGGGCATGATCGAACCCTTCGCGCCCGGGCAGGTCAAGCACGCCGCCGACGGCAGCCGCATCGTCAGCTATGGCACCTCGAGCTACGGCTACGACGTGCGCTGCGCCCGCGAGTTCAAGATCTTCACCAACATCAACTCGACGATCGTCGATCCGAAGAATTTCGACCCGTCGAGCTTCGTCGATGTGGAATCGGACGTTTGCATCATTCCGCCCAACAGTTTCGCGTTGGCGCGCACCGTCGAATACTTCCGCATCCCGCGCGACGTGCTGGTGGTCTGCCTCGGCAAGAGCACCTATGCCCGTTGCGGCATCATCGTCAACGTCACGCCGCTCGAACCCGAATGGGAGGGCCACGTCACGCTGGAGTTCAGCAACACGACACCACTGCCCGCGAAGATTTACGCGGGCGAGGGCGTGGCGCAGATGCTGTTCTTCCAGTCGGATGAAGTCTGCGAAACGAGCTACCGCGATCGTGGCGGCAAGTACCAGGGCCAGGTGGGCGTGACCCTGCCGAAGACCTGAGGTCGTCCTCAGGCCTTGTGCGACAGGGCGGTGCCGGGCAGTTCGTCGAGTGCCCGGGCCAGCCGCGAGGCGAGTGTTGGCGCCTCGCCGCCGTAGGTCCGCCGCACGCCCGCACCCCATACGGGGCCGGGCCAGGCCGCATCGCCTTCGCGGCGGCCGACGACGTGCACATGCAGTTGGCGCACCACATTGCCGAGCGCACCGATGTTGAGCTTGTCGATCGGGGCGAAATGCTGGCGCAGCAGGCTGCCGGCCTGGTGGATCTCGGCCAGCAGCAGGCGCTGGGAGGCCCCGTCGAGGTCGATCCATTCGACCGCTCCGGCCACGCGCGGCACCAGCACCAGCCAAGGGAAGCGGGCGTCGTCGACCAGGCGAAGCTGCGAAAGCGGGCCATCGGCGACGAACACCGAGTCGGCTTCGAGACGGGGATCGAGCAGGAAGGTCGGGATCGTCATGGATGCTGTGGATCGGGTTGCTGCGGCGCGGCGATCCTTGGTCAGCGCAAATGCTGCTCGAAGAACGCCAAGGTTTGCGCCAGCGCGGCCTGTGCCGAGGGTGCGTGGTAGTCGGCGCGCATCTCGCAGTTGAAGCCGTGGCCGGCCGGCCAGAGGGCGAATTCAGCTTCGGGCAGGTGCTGGCGGTGCAGGGCGACGTGCTCGGCCGGGATCAGCGGGTCGTGCTCGCCGAAATGCAGGAGCAAAGGCGCCTTCGGCGATTCGTGGCCGAGCAGTGGCACGCTGCGTCCGCCGTAGTAGCTGACCGCCGGCAGGCCCAGCCGGCAATTGGCGAGGAAAGCCACGCTGCCGCCCCAGCAGTACCCCACCACCCCGACCTTGCCGCTCGGATTGGCGGTCGCGACGTGTGCCGCGGCGGCGGCCACGACCTCGATCACCGGATCGAAGCCCATGGCATCGACCAGAGCCAGGCCGCGGGCCACGCCATCGGCGTCGTAGGGCAGTTCGAGGCCGGGTTCGAGCGGATCGAACAGCGCCGGGGCGATGGCGACGAAGCCGGCCGCAGCGAAGCGGTCGACCACCCCACGGATGTGGGCGTTGAGCCCGAAGATTTCCTGCACCACCACGATCGCGCCCTTTGGCGGCTGGGCCGGATCGGCGCGCCAGGCCGAGAGGCGGCCTTGGGGAGTGGACAGCGAGACGGTGTGGCCCATGGTGCCCTCGGCGGTCGGCGTGGTGATGGCCGGTATACTGGCGAGCCTCCACCTGTCTGCGCAAGCGGCCCCGCCGCCGGCGCCCCGCCATGCCCGCCAAGACCGTTCCCGCCAAGGCTCCGTCGACCCGCAATCCGAAAATCGGCTTCGTCAGCCTGGGTTGCCCCAAGGCCCTGGTCGATTCCGAGCGCATCCTGACCCAGCTCAAGGTCGAGGGCTACGAGATCGTGGCGAGCTACGACCGGGCCGATGTGGTGGTGGTCAACACCTGCGGGTTCATCGAATCGGCGGTCAAGGAATCGCTCGACGCCATCGGCGAGGCGCTGGCCGAGAACGGCCGGGTGATCGTCACCGGCTGTCTCGGCAAGCGCCCCGAGACGATCCGCGAGGCGCACCCCGAGGTGCTGGCCATCAGCGGCCCGCAGGACTACGCCAGCGTGATGGCGGCGGTGCATACGGCCCTGCCGCCGAAGCGCGACCCCTTCACCGACCTGCTGCCGGCCCCGCGCAAGCGCGGCAAGAAGGACGACGGCATGATCGAAGGCGTGGGCCTCAAACTCACGCCGAAGCACTACGCGTACCTGAAGATTTCCGAAGGCTGCAACCACCGCTGCAGCTTCTGCATCATCCCCTCGCTGCGTGGCGACTTGGTGTCGCGGCCGGTCGATGAGGTGCTACGCGAAGCCGAGAAGCTGGCGATGGGTGGCGTCAAGGAGTTGCTGGTGGTCTCGCAGGACACCAGCGCCTACGGCGTCGACCTCAGGTACGCCGCCAGGACTTGGCGCGAGCGCGAGTACGCCACCCGTCTGGCCGACCTCGCCCGCGGCCTGGGCGAGCTGGGCCTGTGGACGCGGCTGCACTACGTCTACCCCTATCCGCACGTCGATGAAGTCATCCCGCTGATGGCGCAAGGCAAGCTCCTGCCTTACCTCGACCTGCCGCTGCAGCACGCCAGCCCGCGCATCTTGAAAGCGATGAAGCGCCCGGCCGCGGCCGAGAAGCAGCTCGAGCGCATCCTGCGCTGGCGCGAGGTCTGCCCGGAACTCACCATCCGCAGCACCTTCATTGTTGGGTTCCCGGGCGAAACGGAGGCCGACTTCGAGCAGCTGCTCGACTTCATCGACGCCGCCGAACTGGACCGCGTGGGCGCTTTCGCCTACTCGCCGGTCACCGGTGCCCGGGCCAATGACTTGCCGAACCCCGTACCGGAGGAGCTCAAGCAGGAGCGCCTCGCGCGCTTCATGGAACTGCAGGCCGAGATCAGCACCGAGAAACTGGCGCGCAAGATCGGTACGGTGCAGAAGGTGCTGATCGACGCCATCGACGGCGAACTCGCCATCGGCCGGTCGATGGCCGATGCCCCGGAGATCGACGGTACGGTGCAGGTCCAAGACGGCGCGGCGCGCCGCCTGAAACCGGGGCAGTTCGCCGACATCGCCATCCTCGGCGCGGACGAGCACGATCTCTACGGCCGGGTTGCGGCAGTCGGCCCGGGGGCTGCTATGCTCGGCCGGTAATACTTCGGAGGGCAGGGCGATGGTGCATCCACTCC
>Ga0209103_1000535_pt1 | contig 11891 bp, 10 predicted proteins | sample 4C3metaG_FD_184152 | JGI IMG/M metagenome (GOLD analysis project Ga0209103, IMG submission 184152) | Freshwater bacterial and archeal communities from Indian Creek, Illinois, USA - 4C3 metaG (SPAdes) (version 2) | ecosystem: Environmental > Aquatic > Freshwater > Unclassified | place: USA...
AACCCGCGATACGAGTTTAAAGCTCGTATAATCGCTTAGCAGGCGACCGCCTTCGACCTACTCGGCCACCTCTCCGTGCCAGACTACTATAGCACATCTCCCCTGCTCAGGCAATGGAAGATGGTTCGCTATAGCTAAAGGTGGCGGAGAGAGAGGGATTCGAACCCCCGGTCCCTTGCGGGATCACTAGTTTTCAAGACTAGCGCCATAAACCACTCGGCCATCTCTCCACAGCATCAACCAGTATACCAAGGTTTGCAACTCTCGTCAATTGACTTTTTTTAGTCTTTTTTGTTAATTTTATCCGAGCCCATGTAGGGCTGTAGGGCCAAGGGTATGCGCACAGAGCCATCTTCCTCTTGGTAATTCTCCAGAATGGCAGCGACTAAGCGATCGATCGCCAGCCCCGACCCATTAAGCGTATGCACGTACTCCGCCTTGGCACCCGCGCTCGAGCGGAATTTGATACTGGCCCTTTTGGCTTGAAAATCACGAAAGTTTGAGCAGCTAGAAATCTCAACATACCTGCTGTAGCTTGGCATCCAAAGCTCAATGTCATATTTTTTGGCGGCGGCAAAACCAAGGTCGCCGGTGCACATTTCCAAGATGCGATAGGGAATCTCTAGGCGTTCAAGCACCATGCAAGCGTCTCTTAGCAGTGTTTCCAGTTCGGCTGGCGAGTTTTCTGGGCGCACAAACTTGACGAGCTCCACCTTGTTAAACTGGTGCATGCGTATCAAACCGCGCGTGTCCCGGCCGGCCGCTCCTGCCTCCGCTCTAAAGGAGGGACAGTAGGCCGTATACTTAATTGGCAGCTGTGCGCCGTCGAGCACCTCCATGCGGTGCATATTGGTCACAGGAACTTCTGCCGTAGGATTGAGATAGAGCTCTCTTTCCCCGACCTTGAAGGCGTCGTCAGTAAACTTAGGAAACTGCCCCGTGCCAACCATGTTATCATAAGTGACCAAGAGCGGCGGCAGTACTTCCGTATAGCCGTGCTCCACGGTATGCAAGTTTAACATAAAGTTGATGAGTGAGCGCACCAGCCTGGCCCCCTGTCCGCGATAGAGGGCGAACCGTGCCCCGGCAATTTTGCCAGCCCGCTCAAAGTCCAGGATATCAAGCGCTACGCCGATGTCCCAGTGCGCCTGTGCTGCAAAAGGAAACTGCCTGGGCTCATGGTGCACGGAGCGCACTCGATTGCCGCTTTCGTCTGCCCCCACTGGCACGTCTGGGTCCGGCAGGTTTGGAATGCGGAGCAAAATATGCTCGAGCCTCTCTTCGATCTCCTTAATTTCCGCATCTAGCTCCTTGATGTTCTGCCCGAGCGCCTTCATTGCTTCTTGCAACTCTAGAGTGGGCAGACCCTGTTTCCGCAAACCGGCGATGTTTTCCGTGACGACATTGCGATGCGCCTTCTGTTGCTCAACCATGGTAACTTTTTGGCGGCGCTTTTCGTCAAGCAAAAGAAACTCCTCGAGTGCAACAGTCTCGCCCTTGGCCGCGACACCCGCGCGCACTGCTTCTACGTTGTTGCGCACAAATTTGGCTTCATACATGCTTCTTTCCTCCATTTCACGGTGTAATGTTGTTGCCCTGCTTACGAAAGGCACCTTCCCCCGCAAATAGCAAAAAATCGCCCCTAGTAAGGGGCGATTTTACTCGCGGTACCACCCTGTTTTGTCTCAGTAACTATAACGCGTCACCGTCGCCACTTTTCGTGGGCCGCCTTCGAAGTGGACTTCACCCGCTCTCTGCCACTGGCTTGCACCACCCGCCAGCTCTCTAAGGCAAAAAACGAATTACTCTCTTCTGCACTGCGTTTCACTTATCTTAGCACAACTGCCATGGGCACACAATAATTGTTCGGCCGCCACCAAGAATTTGTCTAACGCCTCGGCAGGAAATCTCGCAAAGACAGGGAATACATAATACAAAAGACATCCGATAAAGGAGGCAGAGCGAATGAAAAAGCTCTCTGACCGCGCACTCAACATTACCCCCTCCATTACACTCAGCATTGACGCCATGGCCAAGAAGATGGTGGCCCAGGGCGTCAAAGTCATTAACTTCGGCGTAGGTGAACCAGACTTTGACACCCCGCAGAATATTGCCTTAGCCGGCATCGCCGCCATTAACAAAGGAGAAACACGCTATACCCCGGCGGCGGGCACGGAAAGCCTGCGCCAGGCTATCTGCGAAAAGCTCAAACAAGATAATGGCCTCTCCTACCTACCGTCGCAAGTTGTCGTTTCGAACGGTGCTAAACATTCTCTGTACAACGCCCTGCTGGCCCTCTGTGACCCAGGCGACGAAGTCATTATCCCCACTCCTTACTGGGTGAGTTATGCCGAGATGGTTAAGATGGTAGGGGCAGTCCCCGTGTTTGTTGAGACGCGCGAAGACGAGGATTTCAAGGTGCGCCTAGATGAGCTCGGCGCGGCCGTCACCAGCAGGACGAAGGCCATTATTCTTAATAGCCCGAGCAACCCCACCGGCATGGTTTATAGTCGCGCAGAGCTCGAGCCTATTGCGACCCTCGCCGTAGCCAACTCAATTTATGTCATTGCCGACGAAATCTACGAAAAGCTAATCTATGACGAGGCCGAACATGTGAGTATCGCGTCTTTGGGAGAAGATATAAAAGCCCTAACTATTGTCATCAATGGGATGTCAAAAGCTTATGCTATGACGGGGTGGCGCATTGGCTACACGGCCTGCAATGCCGATTTGGCTAAGGCTATGGGCAGTCTGCAAAGCCATGCCACCTCTAACCCAAATTCAATTGCACAGGCGGCCAGCATAGAGGCCTTGCGGGGGTCGCAAACGACTGTAACGGGCATGGTCCATGAGTTTGCCGCAAGACGCCTGCGCATGGTGGAGCTTATCAATGACATTCCGGAGCTTTCCTGTCGCTTGCCAAAAGGTGCCTTTTACGTAATGGCTAACATTAGTCAACTATTGGGACGTACTATTGCCGGTGAGTTCATCGCCGACGATGCCACCTTGGCCCGAGTGCTCCTTGAAAAAGCACATGTCGCCGTGGTACCCGGCTCGGGCTTTGGGGACGGACAGTTTTTGCGGCTCAGCTATGCCACTTCTATGGACAATATTGAGGAAGGCTTACGCCGCATCAGGACTCTCTTACAGGGACGTTAATATTGCGAAAAAAGATGGCCTTCCTCGTTGTGGAAGGCCATCTTTTGTATTTGTCCTTAATTTAGCGCTACTAACCGAGCATGATACCGCATTGGCCAAGTAGCCTGGCCAGCTCAACCCGCAGCTGCTTACGAGCGCGGTAAAGTTTGCAACGCACCGACTCCACTGAGCAGGCCAATTGACCTGCCATCTCTTCGTAGGTCATGTTTTTTACGTCCTTTTGCACGATAAGTTTGCTATAAACTTTCGGGAGCCTGTTAAAGGCGGCCTCCAAACAACGACGGATTTCTTCGTTATCCCATTTTTTTTCTAAATCAGGCAAATCAAGCTGCGCCAAAGTCGCTAGCCCCTGCAGATCTCTCCCCTCTAAGGACTGCAGGGAGATTTGTGGCGAGCGACGCTTTTTGCGCAACATATCGATATGGTGGTTTTCCATGATACGGAGAAGCCATGTGCCAAAAGAAGACTCGCCGCGAAAATCTTTCACTTTAAGCCAGGCCCTAAGCAGGGATTCTTGCACCAAGTCATCTGCTTCTTGCCATGATGAAGTCAACCTTGTGGCGCGCTTTTTGGCCAACGCCAAGTATGTTTTTGCCATTTCTTCAAAGGCTGCCTTATCTCCCTTGCGCAAAAGGTCCAGTAACTCGGTCAATGATGCTATCCCCTCCCCTAAAACAGCCTCGGCACAGGCGACAAAAGCCTCTAGCACTCCACATGCAATAATTTTAACCAGGATAACTAGCATGACATACTATTCGCGCTTGATAAGCATATTCCTCTTTCCATCGTGAGCGCTAGAATTCTTTTTCGCCTACAAGCCTTTACGCGAGAGACTGATGCGTTGTCTCTTGGCGTCGATACCTAGCACCCGCACTTCCACTACCTGTCCCACCGCTAGCACCTGCGAGGGATGCTTGATGTAGTTGTCACTAAGTTCGGAGATATGGATGAGTCCATCTTGTTTCACGCCAATATCTACAAAGGCCCCGAAATCTATAACATTGCGCACTACCCCGCTGAGCACCATTCCCGGTTGTAAATCTTCCATCTGCAGAACATCACTACGAAACACCGGTCCGGCAACGTCTTCACGGGGATCACGCCCCGGCTTCTCTAAAGCCGCGTAAATGTCCCGCAGGGTGGGCAGGCCTGCACCTAACTCCTGGGCCGCTCTGGCTAGCTGTTGTTCACAGAGCTTCACGCGTCCCTGCGCTAGGTCTTCTGCCGTAGCCTGAGCATGGTGCAAGAAACGCTCCGCCAGAGCATAGGACTCGGGATGCACTGGGGTTCTGTCCAGCAAATTATCGGCCTGCGCGATGCGGAGAAAACCCGCACACTGTTGATAGGCGGCCGGGCCGAGTCGAGCCACCTTCTTCAGCTGCTCACGACTCCTAAAGACGCCATGGGTGTCGCGGAAGGCGACCACATTTTTGGCGATAGTAGGCGTTATTCCCGCCACATACCGCAGCAGTGCGGGCGATGAGGTGTTAAGGTCAACCCCCACGGAATTGACGCAGTCCGTGACGATGCCTTCGAGCTTACTCGCTAGCGCTTTCTGATTGACGTCATGCTGATATTGACCCACGCCGATGGCCTTGGGGTCAATTTTAACTAGTTCCGCCAAGGGGTCTTGCACGCGTCGCCCGATGGAGACAGCGCCACGCAGAGTGACATCGAGCAAAGGTAGTTCTTCGACCGCCAGCGGCGAAGCCGAGTAAACTGATGCTCCAGCCTCGCTAACAATCGTGTAGGGAAGGCTGAGGTTCTTCTCCTGTATCAGTGTGGCGATAAATTCTTCGGTCTCGCGCGAGCCCGTACCATTGCCGATAGCCACTGCGCTAACGTCATGTGCCTCAATCAATTTAAGCAGGGCCTTCTTGGCAACTAGTTTGTCATTGTGGGGAAGGGTAAAGTAGGCCACCCCTGTCTCTAGCACCTTGCCCGTCGGGTCTAGGACCGCCATCTTACAGCCCGTGCGATAAGCAGGGTCTATAGCAAGAATTGTCTTGCCCTTGACGGGTGATTGCAACAAGAGCTGTTTAAGGTTTTGCCCAAAAACACTGATCGCCTGTACTTCTGCGGACTCCGTCAACTGAGCGCGCACTTCACGCTCTAACGAAGGCCACAGCAAGCGCTTGCAACCGTCGGCGATCGCACTGCTGACCACAGAGTTCTCGCCTAAGTCGCTGCCCACAAACAGCTTGCGCGCTAGGCGGAGGGCTTTAGCTTCATCATAGTCTAGCTCCACCCCAAGAGCCTCTTCACTCTCACCGCGATTAACCGCCAAGATGCGATGTGCAGGCAGACGCCGCACGGGCTCTGTGTAATCGAAATACATGGCATAGGTCGCATCCTCTTTGTTCTTGGCAAAGGCTTTGAGATTGCCTTCACTGCGCATGAAGTGCCGCAACGCTTCGCGCACGTGGTAGGACTCACTCATTTGCTCTGCTATGATATCTTTAGCCATAGACAGAGCTATGCTAGCCTCCACAAGGCCATTTTCTAGCGTGCAGTACTTGCTCGCCTCGCCAAGCACCTGCGCTTCCTCTAGACTAGGATGTGCCAAGAGGTACTCTGCCAATGGTAAGAGCCCCTTTTCTTTGGCCATTGTGGCGCGCGTGCGTCGCTTGGGACGAAAAGGCAGGTAGACATCTTCTGCTTGCTGCAAAGTCTGCGCCTGCGTTAACAAGGCTTCGATTTGCGGCGTCAGATTACCCTGCTCCCCAATCAAGCGCATAATCTCAACTTTGCGCTCACTGAGATGCTTAAGATAGGCCAGCCGCTCCTCTATATCTCTAAGCTTGCCCTCATCTAGTTCCCCAGTCACTTCTTTGCGGTAACGCGCGATAAAGGGGATGGTATTGCCCTCACAAAGCAGCTTATCTACAATCTCTACCTGCCCGTGGGTTACACCTTGCTCCCTGGCTATTTTTTCATAAAACTCCATACTTACCTCCGTAACTACCGACTGCATCGGCAGACTTCGTTTGTCTCATTATACTACATGCCCCGTGGCCAGGAAAATTCTTTGCAGACCACCCCGCAAAAGCAAAACTAAATGACCCCGACCATTGTCTAATGTATAGAGCGGCAAGAATCCGCTAGGAGGGATGCTGGTGACGTTAACAGACAAAGTGGCCCGAGCCCAAAGAGGCGATGACGAGGCTTTTGCCGACCTTGTCATGGAACGCAAAGACAGACTGTATCGCATCGCCTACAGTTATGTAGGCAGCAGAGACGACGCGCTAGATATTGTCAGCGAGACCATCTACAATGCTTATGTTTCACTCCACAAATTGCGCCAGCACGAGCACTTTTACACCTGGTTGACGAGAATTTTGATCAATCGCGCGCTCACTCATACCAAAAAGAAGCGCCAAGTAGAACGAGACACGCCCGAAATGCCTGCAGAAATTGAGGCGACTAGTCGCGAGGCCCTGCTTGATCTTTATGCCGCCATAGACCGCCTCCCGCCTGAGCAAAAGGCGATAGTTATCTTAAAGTACCTCTGCGACATGACTCTCGCCGAGGTGGCCGAAATAATGCAGTATCCCCTAGGCACTGTCAAGACGTATTTACATCGCGCTCTCAAAGAATTGCGCCTAGAACTAAAGGAGGATGACCAATGAGCCAGAGAAGAAGAGACCCCGCGCGCCAAGCCTTCGATAACATCACCGTCGCACCCGAACTAGAGGGAACCATCCGCCGCTCCTTAGCGCGCGCCGCTATCTTTCGTAGGCGGCAAGCCATTCTGCGCAAGTCCCTGCTGTCAGTCGCGGCGGCCTTTCTCATTTTTGCGGTGAGCGTCAATGCCTTGCCTACGCTAGGCAACACCATGGAGGGTCTCCCCGTAGTGGGGCGGCTGGTAAGCGCTCTGCGCCTCGACAGGGTGGGTATCGGCGGCCAAGTTACCGACGGACTGCACGTCGGCCCCGTCACTTTTGCCCGCGATTCGATCACGATCAATTTTACCGAGGGCGACTCGCTCGTCGACAAGGCTCCTTGGTACAAGATTACAGAACACAGTCACCCCTACAGCCTGATTATCGAAGTGCATGGTGTGCGCGGGTTGCATCCTAACGCCCTCAATCCTCGCTTTGCTGGCAATGCCTACATCAAGGAGATGTATCGCAGTGTGATTCTCGACGACTCCGCCCTCCGCTATGTCATCGTATTTAATAGACCGGTAGAGGTCGAAGTGCGCGAGCTTACAACCCCGGCAGCGGTGCAAATTGTGCTCGCGGCCGCGCCCTCTGCCACCGCAGATGCCGCCTACATCGTGCGAACTTATTCACAATCCTCGCGTGGTAGCGCGGGCGAGCTAGAGGAGAGCATTAGTGCCGCCCTAGAGTGGCAGAGCGACGGCGTGCGTATTTTGCGCGACACGAAGGGCGGCTACTTGGCCGAAGCGGGCTCCTTTACGACAGAACTCGCTGCACAAGAGTTTGTGGCCAGGCTGAGAGCTCAGGGCCTCACTGACCTTCCCCTCACGATCGAGAGACGTGGGCCAAACGATATTCCTCGGCAGTTGGCTCCCTAGCTCGTCGCCCTTGCTAGCCCCTCCCTGCACTCTTCATTCCTAGATGGCTGCCGCAAAACGGCGCCATCTTTTTTTCGCCAATTTTCGCTAGGCATTGTTGTGGAGCAGGATATTCCTAGTTGCGTAACGAATGCGATAGGGAATTAGCTAGGGCGCCGCGGCGGACATTTCCCAGGAAATAAGTGAGCGGGCCCGTCGCCTTGGTTATGTGAGCAAAAACAGGAAAGAAGGGATTGTCTACGATGAAGATAGTAGTTAGGGGAGATCTCTCTGCCTCAGAGCGCGCCGACATTTCGTCCTGCTGCCCAGACGCCGAAGTTGTTGCCGGTGGTGATGACGAAATTTCCCGTCATTTGCCTACGGCAGAGGTGGTCTGGGGGAGTTTGACTCCGCCGCAGATTGCTATGACCACCACGCTACAGCTCATGCAGGTGGTCACGGTGGGCGTAGACCATGTCCTTTCGCCGGAACTATTGGCGAGCTCGGCAAGACTGTGTAGCACACGAGGAATGCATGGCGCGACAATTGCCGAGCAAGTCATAACATACATGCTCGGCTTTGCCCGCGGCCTACCCACACTGCTCGCACAGCAACAAAAAAAGAGCTGGCAACCTTACCGCCCCTCTCTCTTGCAAAACACAACACTCGGCATCGTAGGATTTGGCACTCTGGGCCAAGCCATAGGCAAGCGGGCCCTCGGTTTTGATATGAAGGTCATTGGCCTCCGACAACATCCTGCGCCCTCACCATACGCTACCGAGGTATGGGGCATCGAAAGCCTAGAGGAGCTACTGCCACTAGTGGATCATCTAGTATTGGCAGTGCCGTTAACCCCTGCCACGACGAACCTGCTTACTAGGGCCAGACTCAAGATGCTAAAACCAACGGCTTACCTCTACAATGTGGCCCGCGGGGCCGTAGTTGACGAGGGCGCGCTGGCCGAGGCCCTGGCAACAGGGCAACTAGCAGGTGCCGGGCTAGATGTCTTTGTGACCGAACCTCTGCCTGATAGTAGCCCGCTGTGGGGTCTACCCAATGTGATCATTACTCCCCATACTGGCGGCTACCTGGCCGACTACCGTCGCCAAGCCTTTGCTATTTTCTTAGAAAACTTACGCCGCTACCAGAGTGGCCTGCCCTTGCTAAATGAAGTAGACAAACTGACGGGATACTAGTAGCTGTCGGGCGCGGTGTGGGCCGCCACGAGAAGGGTCATCGCCAGCACCGCTTCCGCGACAACGGCTGTAGCTGGCACAATAGTTGTATCACTGCGTTCAGCCACCGGCCTCGCCACCTTTTTGGTGACGATATCTACCGTTTTGCTAGGCGCGAGAGTAGGAGTGGCTTTAACTGCACAGCGCACCAAGAGAGGCTGCCCAGTAGTTACCCCCCCTGCCAACCCAGCATTATTATTTCCTTGGTAATAAATGCCCCGCTCTCCATCCCAGGCTAGGTCATCGCCACAGGCACCCGCTTGTTGCCTGGCCAGGGCAAAAGCCGCCCCAAATTCAACGCCTTTAATGCCCGGTATGGACATCAAATCCCCTGCAATACGCCCATCCAGTCGCCGATCAGCATGCACATAGGAGCCCCAACCCACTGGCAAATTAAAGGCGACGACCTCGATTATGCCTCCTACACTCTGCAGCTGTTGCCGGCAGGTGGCAATTAGGGCGTCAGCGGCCTTCTGCAACTCTTTGTCGCCGCATCCATAGGGCTCACTCGCGGTCTCTCGCCATCTCTCCAAGTTCTGTGGCCCAGTAGCTAATGTCAAGGGGCCTAGACTGTCCACTCGGCTGTAAATCTCTACCCCCAAGCGACTGAGCAGTTGCCGCGCCACCGCACCCTGAGCTGTGCGCATAGCGGTGTCTCTAGCCGAAGCCCTTTCGATGACATTCCTGATATCAGTAAAGCCGTATTTCACGGCACCGGGGTAGTCGGTATGCCCCGGACGCGGCGTCGTTACTATGTCCCCGCGCGAGGCCTCTGTGGAGTGCATGATGCTCTCCCAATTGACGTAGTCTTTGTTTTCGATGAAAAGTGCTAAGGGGCTGCCAAGCGTGTACCCACCCCTTAACCCGGCGAGAACTTTTACTTGGTCAGCCTCAATAGACATACGGCCGCCCCGGCCTGGTACACGCTGTCTGCGGGCCAGCTGTGCATCGATTTTTGCCACATCGATATACACTCCTGCCGGCAGTCCTTCAATAATCCCCGTCAGTCCTCTGCCGTGCGACTCCCCCGCGGTCAGAAAACGAATCATAACTGTGCACCTCGTAGCTTACACGCAAAGTCATCCCAAAAATTAGGGTACGACACAGCCACACTCTCGGCCCCGTGAATCGTTGTGCTTCCGCCAGCTAGGGCCCCTGCCACAGCCAAGGCCATGGCAAGGCGATGGTCGCCCTGCGAGTTGACTGCCGCGCCCATCATCCGCCCCCCAGTGATGGCAAAGCCGTCGGCGTACTCCTCGGTCCTTACCCCAAGCTTGTTGAGCTCCCCGAGCAAGGCGCGAATGCGATCACTCTCTTTGAAGCGCAACTCAGCCGCATCTCTCACCACAGAGCGTCCCTCGGCGCAGGCCGCAGCTACTGCCAGGACAGGGAGCTCGTCGATGACGCGAGGAACTAAATCCTTGGCAATAGAAAAGCCCTGCAGGCGTCCACCCCTTACTTCAATAGAACCTGTAGGTTCAGGATCTTCTGTTTCTACCTCCCAATGGACTGACGCTCCCATGTCCCGCAATACTTCAAGAAAGCCGGTTCTCCCCGGATTTAAACCCACCCCCTCAATGCGCAGTGAGGCTTGTGGCAGGCAGGCCGCCAAGACTACGAAGAAAGCCGCTGCAGAAACATCCCCAGGCACTCTGAATTTAAAGGGGACAATATTGCTCCCCTCTATCTCCGCCCAAGCGGGGCCATAGGCGATTTTCGCCCCAAAAGCTTTAAGCATCCGCTCCGTATGATCGCGCGTAGGATAAAGTTCGGCTACCCGAGTTTTGCCGGCACAAGTTAAACCTGCCAGAAGTATAGAAGACTTGACTTGGGCGGACGCTACTTCGGTGAGCCAGGCCAACGAGTGCAAATTGCGCCCCCTAATGTCTAGCGGCGGGCGCCCCTCTACCGTGCTAAGGTCGCCTCCCATCGCTAGGAGTGGCTTGACCACTCTCTGCATGGGACGCTTCTGTAAAGATTCATCCCCAGTGAGCGTAGCTGACACCTTGCTCCCTGCTAGGATTCCTGCCAAGAGACGCATCGTGGTGCCGGAGTTACCGCAATCCAAAGCGCCGGCCGGTTCACGCAGGCCTTCTGCGCCCACACCTTGTACCGTCAGCGCCTCTCCCTGCACAGTGAAATCAACCCCGAGAGCGCTGAGGCAACTTTGCGTGCTCCGCACATCATCCGCGACTGACAGATTATAAATTATAGACGGCCCCTTGGCCAAAGCCCCTAGCATCAGAGCACGATGGCTAATTGATTTGTCGGGCGGCATTTGTAAGACGGCGCGAAATGTTAGAATCGACGAAATTACCTTGTTCAACATACTCCACCTCGCAATCATTTACAGGAGGGATTAAGATGCGTGATTTATTTTTTAGCGGCCTGAGCTACGCAGAATATGTAGCAAAAATGGGCGACGAGCACCGTGCCGGGTTTGAAAAGAGTTATGCCGACACCACGGTCTCACCCCAGCATTTCGCCACCTTAGAGCGGCTGCCCAGCCCTATTTATGCTTTGGCGGTGAGTGAGCCAAACTGTGGCGATTGCCGACTCAACCTGCCGGTGTTGGCTAAGCTTGCCTCTGCTAGCGCGGGCAAAATTGCGCTGCGTTGTCTAAGTCGGAGCGCCCACCCCACCCTCCTTGATGATTATCCCGCTAAAGATGGCACGGTGCGCATTCCTACCTTTATTTTCTTCGCCGAGGACTGGTCACTTTTAGGCTATTTCGTGGAAAGGCCGGCACAGGTAAGCCATATTTTAGCCACGGGTAGTGCCGCGGAGATTCGAGCCATGCGCATTCAGTACAATGCGCAGCGTTTCGCCCCGGCGGTAATCGCCGAAATCATGGCCATACTGTCTCGCTAGGACCCCTGTTGTTAATACTACCATGTTCGCCCTTCCCATAACATAGGAGCAGAGTTTGACTTGTGATATACTATGAGGGCAGTACAAATACGGAGGTGTCAGCAGTG
>Ga0209103_1000536_pt1 | contig 11885 bp, 13 predicted proteins | sample 4C3metaG_FD_184152 | JGI IMG/M metagenome (GOLD analysis project Ga0209103, IMG submission 184152) | Freshwater bacterial and archeal communities from Indian Creek, Illinois, USA - 4C3 metaG (SPAdes) (version 2) | ecosystem: Environmental > Aquatic > Freshwater > Unclassified | place: USA...
CGACGTCCCCGTCCGCTTCGACACCGACATGCTCGACGTCACCCTCGACCTCGAGCGGCTCGGGTCGATCACATCCATCCCGCTCTTGGAGATCCGGCGATGAACGAAGAAACCGGCTTTGTCGCCGCGGTGCTGCGCGATCTGGCGACCTCCACCGCCGTTATTCTCGCCGCCTGGGGCGCGCTTGGCGGCGCGACCAATGCGCTGACCACCCGAATGCGGCTGCGCGATGCGCTGCGCCACATCCTGCTCGGCGGTCTGATCGCGGCAGGGATGGGCAGTCTGTCCATGGCGGTGATCACCGCCTGGCTTGGCCTGCCATCGCAGGCAATCCCGGCCGGGGGGGCGGCGGGCTCTGCCGCCTATCTCGTCGGCGTCTTCGGCCCCGCCTTTATCGAGGTTGTCCTCGCCCGCCTGCGCAGCGGCAAGGGGGGCAACCCCGATGCATGAACTGATCCGTCTCGCGCGCGCCATCCGCTGCGATGCCGCCGATCCGGCACAGGCCTTCAGCCACCGCCTGCGCATCGGCCTTCTGGTCGCCGCCCTGATCCTGATCCTTTCCTCTCTCTTCGGGTGATCCCATGCACATGACAGACCGGGGCCTGTTGGCCCTCGTCCGGCACGAAGGACTCGTGCCCGGACCCTATCTCGATGTGAAGAACGTCTGGACCTTCGGCATCGGCCACACTGCCTCGGCAGGGCCGCCCGATCCGGCACGGCTGCCCCGCGGCATGCCCGCCGATCTCGATGCCGGGATCCGCGAGGCGTTCCGGCTCTTCCGCGCAGACATCGTGGCCTACGAGGCCGAGGTGCTGCACGCGGTGAAGGTGCCGCTGAAGCCCCACGAGTTCGATGCGCTGGTCAGTTTCCACTACAACACCGGCGGCATCGCCAAGGCATCGCTGACCCGCCATCTGAACGCTGGCAATCGTGCCGCCGCAGCACAGGGGTTCATGGGCTGGCTCCGGCCCGCCGCGATCCGCACGCGCCGCGAGGCCGAGCGCGATCTGTTCCGCGATGGCCGCTATCCGACCGGCACCATTCCGGTCTGGTCGGTCGACCGCAACGGGCGGGTGGATTTCTCGAGGCCCATTCGGCGACTCACCGAGACCGAGGCGCTGACCCTGCTGCGTCCAACGGTTCAGCTGGTGTCGCCAACCGTGCCACTACCGGTGCCATCCCAATCGCCTGGCACCCCGTCGTGGTGGCAGCAGCTGCTGCAATTTCTCAAAGGAAAGGCAACATCATGAACTGGAACCTCGCACGCGGGCTGATCTATCTGGCCTGTCTTGCTGCCTCCGGGCTGGCCATGGCCGGTCTGGCGGATTTCGATCTGGTGACTGGCAGCTTCGATCTGCGCCCGTTCAATCTCTATGCCCTGACCGGCACGGCCGGGGGCGTGATTTCCTCGGCGCTGGCCTCGGTCGCCCTCTGGCGCGGCTGGGGGCGGAAGTGAAGACGCTCTCCCCCGCACTTCAGGCCCATCTCGACGAGGGCACGACCATGCTGGCCTGGTGCTGGCGGATCCTGCGAGCCGATGGGGTGACGCTTGGCTTCACGGACCACGACCGCACCCTGATGTTCGATGGCACCGATTTCGAGCCGGAGAGCGGCTTTGCGGCTTCCGAGGTACGGTCGGGGTCCGACCTCTCCGTCGATGCGCAGGACGCGCAAGGTGTGCTGACCTCTGACCGGATCACCGAGACTGACATCCTCGACGGCCGTTGGGACAATGCGGCCGTTGAGGTGTGGCGGGTGAACTGGGCCGCGACTTCCCAGCGCTTGCTGGTGCGGCGTGGCGCTATCGGTCAGATCCGGCGCGGGCGGTTGGCCTTCGTCGCCGAGGTGCGCAGCCTTGCCCACGTCCTTGGGCAAACGGTCGGGCGAACGTTTCAGGCGAGCTGCGATGCCGCCCTTGGCGATGCGCGCTGCGGGGTCAATCTCGATGCCCCGACGGCCAAGGGCACTGGCGCAATCATCGACCTGCTGCGCGACCGCGCCTTTACCGCCTCAGGGCTTGGCGGCTTCACCTCCGGCTGGTTCACCTTCGGCACCCTCGACTGGACGAGTGGAGCCAATGCCGGGCGGCGGGCCGAGGTGCTGGCGCACGACCTCGTCGACGGCATCGCTGTGCTGACGCTGCTGGAAGCCCCTGTGCGCGCCATCGCCGGGACGGACACGTTCACGATCCGCGCTGGATGCGACAAGCGGATCGCGACTTGCGGGACGAAGTTCGCCAATGTCGCCAACTTCCGGGGCTTTCCCAATATCCCCGGCCAGGATGCTGTCCTGCGCTATGCCACCACTGACGGCGGCCACGAGGGGGCGGTGTTGTGACAGCAGCCGATCCCGATCTGATCATGGCCGCCGCGCGATCCTGGCTCGGCACGCCCTATCACGATCAGGCCAGCCTGAAGGGCGTCGGCTGCGATTGCCTTGGCCTCGCCCGCGGCGTCTGGCGCGATGTTGTCGGGCCCGAACCCTTCCCGATCCCGGCCTATAGCCGGGACTGGGGCGAAAGCGGCCCGCGCGAGGTGCTGGCCGAAGGTGCTCGCCGCATGATGCCGGAAATCGCACCCGCCGATGCCCCGCCGGGCGCGCTGATCCTGTTCCGCATGATGCCCCGCGCCATCGCCAAGCATGTCGGCATCCTGACCGGCCCCGACATCTTCCTGCACCCGGACGTTCGCGCTGCCGAACACCTCCAGCGAGTTGGCAATCCTTGCAGGCACCCAGACCTTCACGGGCAACAAGACCTTCTCCGGCACGCTGACCGCCTCGGGCACCGTTACGGTTTCGGCGGCCTCAGCCAGCATCGGCACAGCGACGACGACCGCCACTTACGGCATGGGCACCGGGGCGACGACCACTGGCGTCACCAAGACAGTGAACCTTGGCACTGGCGGCGCATCCGGATCGATCACGGTCGTCAACATCGGCTCGGCCACGGCGGGCGCCGCAGGCACAACGGTGGTGAACACGCCCACCGTGACTTTCGCCAATGCGGTGACACAGGTCGGCATGCCCCAGGCCAACCTGACCGCCCAGCTTCTGGGCCTCGGTGGGGCGACAGCCGACAGCTATAATCGCGTGTCGGTCAACACCCCGGCACTGCTGTTCAACAACGCCGGGGCCGGGATCGAGGCGACCGTCAACAAGGCGGCCGCCGGAAACGACGCAGCTTTCGCCTTCAAGACCGGGTTCTCGGCACGGGCGCTGATCGGCCTCCTTGGCAATGACGATTTCAGCTTCAAGGTCAGCCCGGATGGTTCGGCCTTCTTCGATGCGCTGAAGATCGACCGCACAAATGGCCAGGTGGAACTGCCGCAACCGGCCATACTGCCGGGGCTCAGCGCCGCGCCATCCCCGCCGCCCTCCGGCAAGGCGGCAATATATGCCCGAAATCGGGCGGGGGCCCCATGGATTGACGTCATGCGCCCTTCCGGCCGCGATTTCCCGCTGCAACCCCACTTCGGGGTCAACCGGATCGCCAACTGGTCGCCGTCCGTCACGACCACGATCACCACGGAAGGCCTGCCCATCACCTCGGTCGGGACTGTATCCACGCCCACGCTGGCCGCGACGAACCTTGCTGCCAGCATGCGGCGCTGGCGTTTGACCTCGGCGGCCGTAGTGGATTCGGCCGCCGAACAGCGATCCGCAGGCTGGGCCTGCTGGCGCGGCAATGCGGCGGGGCTGGGCGGCTGGACCTTCGTCACGCGGATTTCACTGACGACCCTGCAAGCCACCGGCATGGGCTTCTTCGGCCTCTACGGTTCAACCGCCGCCCTTGCCACCACGCTGACGCTGGCCACGGCCATCAACTGCATCGGCATCGGCTTCCAGCGCGGCACCCACACCCGCTGGCAACTGGTCTCGAACGACGGCACCGGCGCGCCGACGCTGACCGACATGGGGGCGAGTTTCACCATCGCAACGGGTGGGGTGCTGACCCTGTTCATCGCGGCACCGCCCAATGGCAGCTCGGTCTGGGTGCGGACGGTCGACGAGGTTTCGGGCGCGGTGTTCGAGCAGGAGATCACAGGGGACCTGCCAGCGAACACGCAGTTCCTGTCGCCGCGGCTGTTCATGAACAATGGGGCCACGGCGGCGGCGGTCGCTTACGACTGCCCTGGGGTCTACGTGGAGACCGATTACTGAGGCAGCGGAAGGCCCAGCGATTCGGTCGACAGCCCGCGCCGTTCGGCGCTCTCCCGCACGGCCTCGCGAAGCGCCTCGCTTCTTTCCAGCAGGCGCCTGAAGCGAACCTCGTCCAGCACAAGCAGTGTCGAATGGCTGATTGCCGTGATTTGGGTTCGCCGGAGTTGTCGGCTCAAAATCGACAACTGCCCGAACATGTCGCCGCGGCCCAGCTTGCTCTTCTGACCTGCTGTTTCGACCTCGACGGCCCCCGAGGCGATGAAACAAACTTCGCGGGGTACATCGCCCTTGCGCATCAGAACCTCGCCGGGCTGGACAAGGCGCGCCTTCAGCGCCTTTGCGAGGAGGGTCCGGGCGGCTTCGTCCATGTCGGCAAAGAGCGGGAACTGGCGCACAAGCTCGGTTTTCTGCACCGCAAGATCCAGTGCCGGGCGCGCTTCGGCGCGCTTGCGCTTCTCGGTCAGCTCTTGCTTGAGCGTGGTCAGGAGCTCCCGGCCGATCAGCCCGTCCTGATAGAGAATGTCGTATTCCCGTTCTTCCAGCCGGAGAGAGGTGCGGCGGATAAAGCGGCGTTCGGTCTCCTCCGCATAGCCCGGATACTGCAGGCGCAGGCCATCGAGCGCCGACTGCGTTTCATCCTCGCGCCGCTTCAGCAGCTCGTGCAGAAGATCGGCCACCCGGCGGCCGTGAATGCGGCGGATCTTGCCGTCGATATAGCCCTGCAAGTCGCGCAGGATCAGCCGCTGGTTCAGCAGGATCTCGAACCTGTCCGCCGTCATACGGCTTAGCAGGCCGGACAGACTCAGGCGATTGTGAAGGAAGATCGCGAAGCGATACCAGCGTCCCTGCGCGAGGCTGAGGCGACCCGAAGTGCGGTATTCGTCGCGTCCCCCGGCCCGCGTGCGTTCGATCAACCGGTCGGCGTCTGACAACATCTGCTCGGCCAGACGTGCCGAAATCTGTTGTTCGCGAAATGCCTCGAGGATCATGTCCCGCTCACGTCCGGCCAGCGCCACCAGGCCAAGTGTGATGCGGTCGCGATCGGGGATTTCGTCGACGCCTTCGGCCCTTGACATGGCGCTGTCCAGTCGCTCGGCAAAGCGCTTTGCCTCGGAGCGGACGATCTCTCGCGTCAATTCATGGCGTTGGGCCGTGCTCGCGACTTCCTCGCGCACGTTCTCCAGCGCGACGGCGATGACCTGGTTCGACAGCGCCCGATCCAGCCGAGACAGCTTGTCGAGCCCCAGAATCGCGATGATCCAGCGTAGCGTCGTCCCCTGCACGAGAAGCGTGTAGAGCGTGAACCCGGTGGCGAGAATCCCCACCTCGCGCTTGATGTCCATCGGCACGCGGAGGTTTTCGGTCACGGCAAGCGCCAGGGCCAGCGTGACGGCCCCGCGCAACCCGCCCCAGAGGATGGCGACGCGGTAGGGACGATCCACGCGGGGCGAGAGCCGTGCCGCCGTCAGCAGCGGCAGGACGACGTACAGCATGAACAGCCGTGCCGCCGTGGCAGCAACGATCACCACGCCGATCAGCGCGAGATCGCGCAACTGTACGTCCCCAAGGAGACGAGGCACGAGGAAGGCTGCAAGCAGGAAGATCAGCGCCCCGGCCCAATGAGCAAGGACATCCCAGACCTCGCGCAGGTTGGTCCAGTTGCCTGGCGAAAGCCGGCCGGGGCCGAGGTAGTTCAAAGTCATCCCGGCCATGACCACCGCGATCACGCCCGAGACGCCAAGGATCTGGTCGGCCACCAGATACGTGACATAGGGAAGTGCCACGCTCAGCGAGACCTGTGCCAGGGGATAACGGCTCATCAACGCAAAGAGAGCGATGCATATCCGCGCGAAGATCCAGCCGATGCCGATCCCGCCGAAGATCAGCGTCGGAAAGCCCACCAGCGCGTCGCGCAGCGTGGGGTTGGGCACGCCCAGCATCACGAACGTCAGGAAGAAACCGAACAGCGCGATGGCGGCGGCGTCGTTCAGCAGGCTCTCGCCCTCGACGATCCGGGTCAGGCGCTGCGGGGCGGCAATGTTGCGGAATATCGAGACGACGGCCGAGGGGTCGGTCGTGGCGACGATCGCGCCCAGCATCAGGCAGGCTACCAGCGGCAGCGTGGTGAAGGGGGTCAGCGCAAAGCCGATGGCGAAGGTTGCCACCACCACCGCGAGCACCGCCATGACGAGAATCGGAACCCAGTCGTCGGCCATCCGGCGCAAGTTCAGCCCCAGCGAGACCTGGAACAGGAGCGTCGGCAGCAGGACAAAGAGGAAGACGCTGGCGCGGATGTTGATCTCGAACATCTCGACGGCCAGCGGCAGGCCGAGGATGTCGCGGCCGTGATCGGCCAGGAAAACGGCGCCGAGGCCGATCAGCGTGCCGATGATTGCCAGTACCACTGTGTAGGGCAGCCGGATTCGGTCGGCCAGGGGCTCGCTCAGGGAGATGACGATGAACAACGCGGCAACAATGCCGACGAGCGAGATGACATCCATGACAGGACCATTAACCGCATGTGCAGCCGTGCAGGAAACGAGGTGGGGAAGCCCCGCCCCGTATGCGTTCTTTTGGCGTGCAGGTCAATCCTTTCGTTCCTGATCCCCGCCTTCCAACGCCTTGATCTGTCGCATCAATCCGACCGCGTCCTCGACGTCGATCTGACAGGCGATCCCGGCACCGCGTTCCGCTTCGAATCGACCGACGCTGGAGATTCGCGCCAGCACATCCGCAGCCACGCTTTCCTTTACCAGCCAGAAGGCCAGGTTGCGGTGCGATGCGACCTCCAGCCCGAGGAACCTTCGCTCCGGCTCGAGACCCTCGCCGCGCGCCGAGGTGATGACGGTGGAGCCTGTCGCCCCGGCAGCGCGCGCAGCATCGAGCACCTCGTCGAGGTGATCGTCGGGCAGGAAGGCAACGATCAGTTTGAACTTCATGGGTCCGTCCTTTCGTTATCGCGGGCGTCAGGGGCCCGGCGTCGCATGCGTTCGGTCAGGATCGCCGCGGACAGCACGGAGATCCCCGAGCAGATCATGGCCATCACGATCATCCCGAACCCGTCGGCCAGCCCGCTGCGCCCGGGCAGGGTATCGGCCACCGCCACCCCATAGGCTGCGATGATCGGCACCGTGATAACCGAGGTCGCGACCGCGCCGCTGTCGAGCGCCAGCGGCACGAGGGCCCGGGGCGCGATGGCCGCGAGCAGCACCAGCAGGGCGACCGCAGGAACCAGAACCATCGCCAAAGGCAACCCCCAGACCAGCCGTAGTCCGGCCAGCCCGAGCCCCAGCCCGAAACCCAGGGCCACCGCGAGGCGCAGCACCATCGGCCGGACCGTGCCGCCGGTCAGGTCGCGAACCCGGTCCGCCGTGGCCACCAGCGTCGGTTCGATCAATGCGGCAGTCGCGCCGATGGCGACGGCAAAGCCCGTGACCGCCAGCACCTGCGGCCAGTGCGGATCGGCGACCAGCGCTGCCGCGAGGCCGCGCGCCAGATCGCCCGCCAGCGGCAGGAGTGCTTCGTCAAGCCCGATCCGGAACAGCGTCAGCCCCACCGCCAGATGCAGCCCGCCGATCAGGACCCGGCGCATCAGCGCCCGGTCGCGGGTCAGAAACCGCGCCGAGAACAGGCCAAGGATCAGCACGATGGGGGCAAGGTCGAAGGCTGTTAGGGCGGTTTCGCGCAGGATCAGGTCCAGCATGTCAGCCCCCCGGAACCAGAAGGAAGGCGGCGGCAAGGAACAGCAGCATCGGTGTCAGACTGGCCATGACCACCATGCCGAAGCCGTCGACCAGCGCGTTGCGGCTGCGCAGGACCGAGGCAAGCCCGATCCCCAGCGCCAGCATCAGCGGGATGTTGATCGCCGAGGTTGCGGCGGTGCCAAGGTCCAGTGCCACGGCAACGAAAGGGGCGTCGGTGAGGGCTGCAATCATGGCGATCACGCCGTAGCCCGGCAGGACCAGCCAGATCAGCGGCCAGCCCTTCAGGATGCGCCAGACGCCCAGTAACAGCGCGAGCCCCAGCGCGAAGGCCACGCCATAGCGGATCTGCATGGTGAGGGCGGCCAGTTGCGCCTCGGTTGCCGGGAAATCGGGATCGGCGACCATGGCGCTGGCCGCCTTTGCGGCAACGGCCGCCAGTGCGGGCTCGGCCACGGTGCTGCCGAAGCCCAGGGCAAAGGCGAACCCCATCAGCCAGGCCGGATGGCCGCGCCGCGCCATGGCATCGGCCAGCGCCTCGCCGATGGGAAAAAGGCTCATCTCCAGCCCCCGCACCAGCAGCGTGAGGCCGACCAGGATCGCGACCAACCCCGCCAGCAGCCCCACCGGGTCATTCGGCCAGACCCCCAGCACCAGCCCCTGAAACAGCGCGATGGTCGCCAGGATCGGCGTCATGTCACGCAGGGTCGCGAGCAGGGCCAGGGCAAGAGGTTGCATTGCGTGCATGCGTTCCGGGCGCTTTCGGGTTTTCTCGGTGTGGTTTCAATGCGAGAGTGCCAAGACCTCTGACATTTGACCAGAAGCGAATATGCCCATGCTGAAATCGATCCTTGTCGCCTCTGACCTCTCGTCCCGCTCGAAACCCGCCGTCCAGCGCGGGGTGCAGCTTGCCGAGGGTTCCGGTGCGGCGCTCTGCGTTCTGCATGTGGTCGAGGACGACCTGCTGGAAGACCGGATGCGGCATGAGATCCGGAGCGCCGAGGATTATCTCAGGGATCAGGTCGCGGGCTTCGGCAAGCCGCCCGCCTGCGAGATCGCGGTCGCAACGGGCCATGCCTTCCACGTCATCGGAGAGGAGGCGCGCATCCGCGAGGCCGATCTTATCGTCATGGGGGCGCATCGGCGGCAGTTCCTGCGCGATGTCTTCGTGGGCACGACGATCGAACGTGTCACCCGCACGGCGGGGCGACCGGTCCTGATGGCGAACTCCGACAGGGCCACGCGCTGGCGGAAGGTGTTCATCGCAACGGACATGTCCGAAACCTCGGGCCTTGCGGCCCGCAAGGCGCAGGCGCTTGGGCTGCTGGACAGTGCCGATGTCTCCTTCGTGCACGGCTACGCACCGATCACGCGCCAGATGATGACCTATGCCGGCATCCCGGCCGAGCGGGTCCATGAGGAAGCCGAGCGCGAGTTCCAGTCCACGCGCCGTGAGCTTGGCCAGTTCATTCAGGGCCTCGACCTGGGCGAGATGAACTACAGCGCCCGCATCATCGAGGGCGTCGGCGCGGATGCCATCGCCGGTCTGGTGGAACAGGCGAAGCCGGATCTTCTGGTGATTGGCACGCGCGGGTTGTCCGGCGTCAGGCGCCTGTTCCTCGGCAGCGTGGCGCAGGAACTGATGGGCAGCGTCGAGATCGACGTGCTCGCGGTTCCGCCGGGGGCATAGGCATCCGACCCGCCCGCTTGCGGCCGAGAGCCGGTGATCCACGCCTGATACCAACGGCCCTATCGACTGACCTCTGCCCAGGTTCTTGATGTGATTGAAGCGATGGTCTTTGGGTCGTTGGCGAAGAAGTTCCAGGCTGTGCAGCAGGCGTCGACGATGTCGTCGTAGGTGTCGAAGACGGTGATGGCGAGCTTGTTGGCGCGCAGCTAGGCCCAGACGTTCTCGACGGGGTTCAGTTCCGGGGCGTAGGGCGGCAGGTGCAGGAGCGTGATGTTGTCGGGCACGACGCGTTGCCTTGCCCCGTGCCATCCGGCCCCGTCGAGGACGAGGACCGCGTGGGCACCGGGGGCGACAGTGTGGGCGATCTCGGCCAGGTGGGCGTTCACCGCCTCGGTGTTGACGACGGGCAGGACGAGACCGGCTGCGACGGCGCGTCCCGGGCAGACGGCCCCGAAAACGCAGGCCCACTGGTATCGTGTGTCGCGCGGTGCGCGGGGTCTGGTGCCGCGCCGGGCCCAGATGCGGGTCAACGTGCCCTGCTGGCCCACGCGCGCCTCATCCTGGAACCATATCTCCAGCGGCTTGCCCCTGGCCCGCGCGGGGATCGCCGCCGCTACCGCTTCGGGGAAGTTCTTTTGAACGCCACTTGCGCGCCCGGGTCGGACGTCGGGTGCTGCGGACGCACCGAGAGCCGCCGGAACCCCAATGCCGCCAACTGCTTGCCGACGCTGTGTTCGAGCAACATGACACCGAACGCGGCCGCGATGCGGGCCTGCAGGTCGCGACGCCGCCAGCGCACCACACCATCCCGCGCCGGGTCGGGACCGGCCTCGACCCAACCGGCAAGCACGGCCAGTTGATCCGGGGCCAGGCGCCGGGGCCGCTGCGGCACCGCCCGGTTCTCCAGCCCGGCCAGCCCTTCGGCATTGTAGCGGTGCACCCAGTCGCGCAAGGTCTGGCGGTCCATCCCGCAGGTCTCTGCCGCCGTCGCGCGGTCAACGCATTCCAGCACCAGCGCGATCGCCAGCATCCGCCGTGCCGCACGCGCGTCCTTGGTTCTGCTCGCCGCCAGACGCAGCCCCGAAGCCGTCAACTCCACCCGTGTAACCGCGATCCCTGCCATGCCTGCCCCCAATCCCTTGTGGGGACAGTGACTCAGAACTCCCAGGCGTTGGAAATCCACAACGAGTCAGGCCCGGGGGCCGTTGGTATGAGCTGGGAGTCCCAGCCCTGCTCTGCCGTGTCATGACTGGCGGACGAGACGCTGCGACATCGGCCTTTACCTTGGCCCCGCCGACCGCGCTGAACTTCAAGCTCTGCTGACCAGCCGCAACACGGCGCGCACTGGTCTGCGCGATGCGAACCGCATCCCGCTTGAACTCGTCGATGTGTATCGCTGCCACATCCGGTCTCCTTGCTGGCGCGTATTGCTCTCAAAAGACCGGAACAGAACCGGTGCAGGTCCAGGCCTGAAAATTCCGGGGATGCGCCGACCGAGATCGATCTTCCCTTGGGTGCGGGACGCGCCGATCACCCTCTCTGGGGTGAGGATGATGGGTGTGCCGAGGTCACCTCATGCCGTGGTTCACGGAGATCGGGGATTCCTTCCCAAAAAGGACGCAGGTTCGAGATCAGGCGGAAATCCGGGCTGCTTTCCCGCGCCGCACAATGGCCGGAAACACGCGCCTACCCGGGACTTTGAAGTCGGGAAAGCGATCCGTGTCCTTCGTTCTGCGGGGCACCTAACCGTGTTGTCTTTTGCAGGGTAAACAATGACAGTGTTCGCGTGCTGACCGTCAACTCACAGGAGGCGAACATGAAACGCATCACCGCAAGCATGGCGGCGCTTTTCCTTATGGCCGGCGCGGCCTGGGCAAATCTCGGGCCACTTGTCACGCCTGCTGAACTGGCCGCCGCACGCGACACCGATGCACCCGTCATCCTCGACATTCGCCCTGCAGAGGCCTCCGAGGGTGTGGATGCCGCCGAAACCTTCGCGGCCGGGCACATTCCGGGCGCGATCAACGCGCCCTACGGGCGTTTCCGCGGCCCCGCCGAGAATCCCGGCCTGCCGCCGTCGGAGGCCGCCCTGACCAGCCTGCTGCGCGAACTCGGGCTTCAGACGGACAGCCGCGTGGTGATTGTCCATCAAGGCAGGGACGAAACCGATTTCGGCGGTGCGGCCAGGGTCTACTGGACGCTGAAGTCGAGCGGCCTGACCAGTCTGTCGATCCTGAACGGTGGCATCAGGGCCTGGACCGAGGCTGGGCAACCGCTGTCGACAGACGCCGTGGCGCCGCCGCAGCCCAGCGCGATCACGGTCACCTTTTCCG
>Ga0209103_1000538_pt1 | contig 11878 bp, 14 predicted proteins | sample 4C3metaG_FD_184152 | JGI IMG/M metagenome (GOLD analysis project Ga0209103, IMG submission 184152) | Freshwater bacterial and archeal communities from Indian Creek, Illinois, USA - 4C3 metaG (SPAdes) (version 2) | ecosystem: Environmental > Aquatic > Freshwater > Unclassified | place: USA...
CGGTCGCTCTTTCCTCGCTGCTGATCCTGCTGGTGCCGGTCTTCCTGCTGGGCGTCGTTGGCGTGCACCGCCTGTTGCGTGGCCGGCCTGGCCGGATGGCGTTCCTCATCGGCTTCTACCTGCTGATGCTGCTTTTTCTCCAGATTATGGCCCCGCTGATGGTCGGCGTGGGCCTCTATGACCAAATTCGGCGGCGCATGATGCCGCCCCAAACCTGATCTGAGGCGTGCCATGATTGAACTCATCCTGATGCAGCGTGTGGACAAGCTCGGCCAGATGGGCGAGCTGGTGAAGGTGAAGCCCGGCTACGCGCGCAACTTCCTGCTCCCCGGTGGCAAGGCCATGCGGGCCACCAAGTCCAACCTCGCCCGCTTCGAGGCCGATCGCGCGCAGCTTGAGGCGACGAACCTCAAGCGCCGCGAAGAGGCCGAGCGCGTGGCCGAGCGCATGGAAGGCCTCTCGGTCGTCCTGATCCGCTCCGCCGGCGAGAGCGGCAACCTGTATGGCTCCGTCTCGGCGCGCGACATCGCCGATGGCTGCACGGCGGCGGGCCTCACGGTCAACCGCTCGCAGGTGCTGGTGGACGCGCCGATCAAGCTGCTGGGCCTGACCACGGTGCGCGTCGAGCTGCACCCCGAGGTGATGCTGCCCGTCATCGTCAACGTGGCGCGCAGCCCCGAGGAAGCCGAGAAGCAGGCCCGTGGCGAGGAGATCGCCCGCGAGGAGGAGATCACCCTCGAAGACGAGCTGGTGGCCGAGCTGGGCGCCGCCGCGCGCGACTGAACTTTCCGCATCGCGGAACGGGAAAGGGGGCCGTGAGGTCCCCTTTTTTGTGCGTCGGCCATTACGTCATTGCGTTTGATATATTTTGGCTTCGCCGCCCCTGCTCCGCCGCATGGAATATGCCCTCGCCTTGGCCGGCTTCGCACTCGCCACCTCCGGCACGCCCGGCCCGAATACGATGATGGTGACGGCCAGCGTCGCGCAATTCGGCATTCGAGCGGGATGCGTTGAGGCGGAATCGCCGAATACGTTGAATGCCGCTCTCAGCAGTGACGAGACCATGAAAGTGAGCGCAAGCGAACGCATCATGGTCTCGCCAGGTGCTGCCGCATATGCTCGGCATCACACTCGGCTTTCCGGCGATGCTGGTCGCGGTGGCGCTCGGGCTGGGGCTGCCCTTCGCGCAAATTCCGGGGCTGCATCTGGCGATGCAATGGGTGGGGGCGGCCAAGGGCGCGGCTCCGCCGCCGGGGGCGGCCAGGGCGGCTCCGCCGCCGGGGGCGGCCAGGGCGGCTCCGCCGCCGGGCGCGGCTCCGCCGCTCGGCTTCTGGGGAGCGGCGGCCTTCCAATGGGAGAATCCAAAGGCCTGGATGATTGCGCTCGCTGCCCTGCCTGCTTTTCTGGGGCTGGATGGGGCAGGCGGCGCGTCAACTGCTCGGCGATGGCGGGCGGCTGCGCGCCTTCAACATCGCCATGGCCGCGCCGCTGGTGCTCAGCCTGCTGCCGCTGGCGCGCGGCTGAGGCGCGGCTTCCAGGCCAGCGCGCCCGGGCCAAGCATCGCCTGGACGATGAGCGCCACGGTCCAGAAGGCCGGATACTCCCAGCCGCCATGCGTCGCGGTGTAAATCCAGCCATTGCCGAATTGCTGGCGGACAATTCCTGCCATGAGCAGGGCCAGCACCAGCGCCACCCAGCGCGTCCGCCAGCCGAGGATGAGTGCCACGCCGCCCGCCGCCTCCAGCGCCGTCACGAACCAGGCGAACCAGGCCGGGTAACCCTGGCTGATGAACCAGGGGACCACATGCGCCATCCCCGTCGTCCACAGCTTCCAGACCAGCGCATGCGCCAGAAACAGCACGCCCATGGTGACGCGCAGCAGCAGGGCCGCGTAGGGCGCGGTGGCCGGCATCACGGCCGCGCCGCAAGGCGAAGCCGCAGCAGGTCCCGCCAGGCGTCCGGCGCAATTTCGCCCAGCACGGCGAAATCCCCCCGGCCCAGTGGACGGAGAATGACGGCGGCCCCCTGCGGCCGGGGTGACGGCCCGCCCGCGCCGATCAGATGGTAGGAATGGCCCACCATCACCCAATTGCCCTGGATGGGCCGTTCCGGCAGCAGGGCGCGCAAGGCGGCACCCATCGCCCGCACCGCCGCCGCATCCACATGGCGCGGCAGGGTGAGCGCCGGCTCGGGTTCGGCGGTGCCGAAGGCGAGGGCGGCGGTCTCCAGCGTGCGGCAGAAGGGGCTGGCCAGAACGCGGGCCACCGGGATGGCGAGGTCGCGGAACGCCGCGCCGATCGCCAGCGCTTGCGCGCGTCCGGTGGCGTCGAGGTTGCGCTGGCTTTCACATTCGCCCGGCACGGCCAAGGCCTGGTCGGGGGCTGAACTGCCGGTTTCCGCATGGCGCAGGAAAATGACGAGACCGCCCTCACGCAGCGCGGCGAGCAGGGTGGCATCGGCCTGGGCATGGCCCGGGAGCAGCAAGGCGATGGTGAGAATGAAGCGTCTGAGCATGCTGGCCGATATGCCGGTTTTTCCGTCGAACGACAATGAAAATTATTAAAATTCAGTCGCTTATTGATAAACATATGAAGACGTGTGCAGACGATCAGCCATATTCCGCGGCCCGAGGCCGCGGCCGACGCGCCCGGACAGCACCACGCTGAGTTCCGGCTCCGTGCTGCGCGCGGCCGGAAAAGGGGCGTTGGGAGCGGCGCGGGAATACTGGTAATATGCACCGATGATCAGCACCTCGCCGCAATTCGTGGAAAACGCCAGCCGCGCCATGGCCGATGCCGGGCTGCAAAAGGCGTTGGGCACGGCCAAGGGCGCCTTCCTGCAACGCCGCGCCGCCGCCGTCGCCAATTTGCCGGAGTTCGAGTCGCTGCGCGACACGGCGCGCGACATCAAGAACCACACCCTGGCGAATTTGGATTTCTACCTGGAAAAATTCGCCGAGAATGTGGAGCGCGCCGGCGGCAAGGTGCATTGGTGCAGCACGCCCGACGAGGCCCGCGCCGCCGTGCTGGAAATCTGCCGCAAGGCCAATGCCAAGACGGTTACCAAGGGAAAATCCATCATCTCCGAGGAGTTGGGGATCAACCACCACCTGGAAGAACACGGCATCACGCCGGTCGAGACGGATCTGGGCGAATACATCATCCAGCTGCGCGGCGAGATTCCCTCCCACATCATCGCCCCCGCCTTCCATTTGAACCGCGAGGATTGGGAAGCCGATTTCCGCCGCGCCCATACCGACCTCGACCCCGACCGCGTCTTCCATGAGCGGCGCGACATCCTGAGCGAGGCGCGCACGCGGCTGCGCGAAAAATTCCTCGCCGCCGATGTCGGCATCACGGGGGCGAATTTCCTGATCGCCGAGACGGGCTCCAGCGTCATCGTCACCAATGAGGGCAATGGCGACCTGACGCAGACGCTGCCGCGGGTGCATATCGCGCTCGCCTCCATCGAGAAGGTGGTGCCGACGCTGGAGGATGCGACGAGCCTGCTGCGCGTCCTCGCCCGCTCGGCCACCGGGCAGGATTTCTCCGTCTATACGACGTTCAGCACCGGCATACGCCGCAAGGGCGACCTGGACGGGCCTGAGGAATATCATGTCGTCCTGATTGATGGCGGCCGGTCCAACATGATCGGCACGGAATTCCAGGAGATGCTGCGCTGCATCCGCTGCGCCGCCTGCATGAACCACTGCCCGGTCTATGGCGCCACGGGCGGCCATGCCTATGGCTGGGTCTATCCCGGCCCGATGGGCAGCGTGCTGACCCCCAGCCTGATCGGCGTGAAGGAAGCGGGGCACCTGCCCAATGCCAGCACCTTTTGCGGCCGCTGCGAGAGCGTCTGCCCGGTGAAGATCCCATTGCCCAAGCTGATGCGCCATTGGCGTGAGCGCGAGTTCGAGCGGCATCTGCAACCCGGCGCCATCCGCAGCGGGTTGAACATCTGGGCCTGGTTCGCCAAGCGGCCGGGGATGTATCGGCTGGCCTCGCGGCTGGGCATCGGCGCGATGGGGCTGCTCGGGCGGAAGAAGGGCGCTTTCAAATCCCTGCCCTTCGCCGGCGGCTGGACGCAGGGGCGGGATTTGCCGGTGCCGCAGGGGCGCACCTTCATGGATGAATATGCGCGCCGCCAAAGGGCGGGAGCCAGCCGATGAGCAAGGAAGCCATTCTCGGTGCCATCCGCCGCGGCCTGAAGCGCGGGGAACTCCCGGCTGACCAACGCGCCATGCTGGAGGCCCGCCTTGCCTCGCATCCGCGTCATCTGCTTCCCGCGCGTTCCCGCCTGCCCCGGGCGGAGCAGGTGGCGCTGTTCATCCGCAACGTCGAAAAAGAGTTCGGCAGCGTGACACGGCTGCCCAACATGGCCGCCATCCCGCAGGCCGTGGCGGATTACCTGGCGGCGCAGAACCTGCCCGCCCGCTTCGCCATGGCGCCGCATCCCGAGCTCAAGCGCATCAAATGGGCCGATCACCCCATGCTGGAGATCGAGACGCGCCAGGGCCACCCGACCGACCTGGTCAGCCTGCAACATGGCTATGCCGGCGTGGCCGAGACGGGGACGCTGATGCTCCCTTCCGACCCGCATCGCCCCACCACGCTCAACCTGCTGCCCGATACCGAGATGGTGGTGCTGCGCGCCAGCCGCATCGTCGGCGCCTATGAGGAAGCCTGGGATTTGCTGCGCGCGGAGCACAAGGACAAGCTGACCGGCAGCTTCATGCCGCGCAACATCATGTGGGTGACCGGCCCTTCGCGCAGCGCCGATATCGAGCAGACGCTGGAGTTGGGCGCGCATGGTCCGAGAGCGCTGCATATCCTGCTGGTGGATGACGACCCCTCGGCCAAAGCGTGAAGCGCAAGCGCGGCCTCACGCCCGAGGACAAGGCCATCTGGGCCGCCGTGGCCCGCACCATCCGGCCCTTGCCGGGGCGCGAGATCCCCGAGGCGCCGCCCTCCGTCACCATCACGCCTCCGCCCGCCGCGGCCGGGCCGCCGCAGCCCATCGCCAAGCCGCGCCTGCCGCCGCCCGAGATCAACCTGGGCGTCCAGCCCTCCGGCCTGGATGCGCGGCGCTGGCGGGACCTCAGGCGCGGCACCACGCGGCCTGAGCGCAAGCTCGATTTGCACGGCATGACGGCGGCGCGCGCCCATCAGGCGGTGGAGAATTTCCTCCGCATGTGCCACGCCGATGGCACGCGCGTGGTCTGCATCGTGACCGGGAAGGGCAGCAGCCATGAGGGCGGCGTGCTCAAGCGCGAATTGCCGCATTGGCTGAATGCGCCGCAGCTGCGCCCGCTGATCCTGGGTGCCGCGCATCCGCACAAGGCCAATGCCGGGGCGGTGCATCTGCTGCTGCGGCGGGTGAAGTGAGCCTCGCCACGCTGGAGGCCCTGCGCCAAGGCGCCCTGGCCGGCGCGCGGGAGTTGCGGCTGGGCGGCTGCGGCCTCACGGAATTCCCCGCCGAGATCTTCGGCCTGGCCGAGACGCTGGAGGTGCTGGACCTCGGCTCCAACGCCCTCTCTCACCTGCCTGATGATCTGGGCCGCCTGCGTCGCCTGCGCGTGATCTTCTGCTCCGGCAACCGCTTCGAGCGGCTGCCGCCCTCGCTGGCCGATTGCGCCGCACTCAGCCAATTGGGGTTTCGCGGCACCGGGATGCGCGAGGTTCCGGCCGAGGCGCTGCCGGCGGGGTTGCGCTGGCTCACCCTCACCGACAACGATATCCAGGCGCTGCCAGCGGCGCTGGGCCAGCTTTCTGCGCTGCAAAAGCTCATGCTCTCCGGCAATGCGCTGCGGGAACTCCCGACGGGCCTCGCGGCAGCCCCGGCGCTCGAATTGCTCCGCATCGCCGCCAATCGCTTCGAGGGGCTGCCCCCCTGGCTGGAGGAGCATCCGGCCCTGGCCTGGGTCGCCTGGGCCGGAAATGCCTTCGACCGGATGGCGGCGCCCGCCGCCCGGCTCATCCCCTGGCGGGATCTCACGCTCGGCCCCCTGCTCGGCCAGGGTGCCTCGGGGCTGGTGCACCAGGCGCTGTGGCGCGAAGCCCCCGGCGCGGCGCCAAGGCCTGTCGCGCTCAAGCTGTTCAAGGGCGCGATGACGAGCGACGGCCTGCCCGCGCAGGAAATGGCCGCCTGCCTCGCCGCAGGCGGGCACCCGGCCCTGGTCGGCGCCATCGGGCGCGTGGATGACCACCCCGAGGGCGCGGATGCCCTGGTGATGCCGCTGCTGGCACCGCATTGGCGCGCCCTCGCCGGGCCGCCCAGCCTGGAGAGCTGCACGCGGGATGTCTATGATCCGGCCTTGCGCCTGGACGGGCCGGCGGCGCTGCGAATCGCGCGCCAGGTGGCCGGGGCCGCCGCGCATCTGCATGGGCGTGGCGTGCTGCATGGCGATCTCTATGCCCATAACATCCTGTGGGACGGCGCGGCGGGCGAGGCCGCGCTGAGCGATTTCGGCGCCGCCTGCCGCATGCCTGCCCCCCAAAGCCTCCAGCGCATCGAGGCGCGCGCCTTCGGCATCCTGCTGGGCGAATTGGCGGCATGCACCCCCGATGCCCCGCCGGCGCTGCGGGAGGTCGCCGCCCTTTGCACCCAGCCTCGCCCGGGAAAGCGCCCCTCCATGGCCGAGATCACCAGGCTCCTGGCCTGAGCGCGGCTGGTATGGAACAGCCGCCATGACCCCCTTCGGCCAGCGCCTGCGCGCGCTTCGGCAAGCGCGTGGCATGTCCCTGACCGAGCTCGCCAGCGCGCTGCAAGTCTCGCCCGCCTATCTCTCGGCGCTGGAGCACGGCAAGCGTGGCCGCCCCTCGGCCGGGCTGATCCATCAGGTGAATGAGCATTTCGGCCTGATCTGGGACGATGCGGAGGAATTGGTGCGCCTGGCCCGCCTCTCCCATCCGCGGGTGGTGGTGGATACGGCGGGGCTCTCCCCCCTGGCGACGGAATTGGCCAACCGGCTGGCCCGCAGCATCCGCGATTTGCCGGAGGAACGTGTGGCCGCGCTCCTTGCGTTGCTGGAGAAGCCCTTCGATTAGAGCATCATCCGATCAGCCGGAATCGTTTGATCGGATAAAGATGCCCCTGAATCAGTGAGCTAGAGAGCTTTCGCCGTGAGCCCTTCCGAACGGAAAAAGCTCTAAGCAGCAGGGAGCCTCTCTTGCCCTCCCCCCTGGCGCTGGCTAGGGTCGCGCGTCATACGGCAGTGCAGCAAAAGAAGGCGAAACGGGCCATGAAGCTCCTCGTCCCGGTCAAGCGGGTGGTTGATTACAACGTCAAGGTTCGCGTGAAGGCGGACAATACCGGCGTTGAGACCGCGAACGTCAAGATGTCCATGAATCCCTTCGACGAAATCGCCGTCGAGGAAGCGGTTCGCCTCAAGGAAAAGGGCATCGCCACCGAGATCATCGCGGTCTCCGCCGGCCCGGCCGCCGCGGCCGAGCAGATCCGCACGGCACTCGCCATGGGCGCCGATCGCGGCATCCTGGTCGAGCATGATGGCGTGCTGGAGCCCATCGCCGTCGCCAAGATCCTGAAGGCGATCATCGCCAAGGAATCGCCTGACCTCGTCATCCTCGGCAAGCAGGCCATTGATGACGACATGAACGCGACCGGCCAGATGCTCGCCGCGCTGATGGGCTGGCCGCAGGGCACCTTCGCCAGCAAGGTCGAGATCGCCGATGGCCATGCGACCGTCACGCGCGAAGTGGATGGCGGGCTGGAGACGGTGAAGATCACCCTTCCCGCCATCGTCACCGCCGATCTCCGCCTGAATGAGCCGCGCTATGCATCGCTGCCCAACATCATGAAGGCGCGCAAGAAAACCATTGATAACGTGAAGCCCGCCGATCTGGGCGTGGATGTCACGCCGCGCCTGACGGTGCTGCGCGTCGAGGAACCCGGCAAGCGCCAGGCCGGCGCCAAGGTGGGCTCGATCCAGGAGCTGGTTGCCAAGCTCCGCAACGAAGCGAAGGTGATCTGAGATGGCTGTCCTTCTTCTCGCCGATCATGACGGCCGCGCTGTCTCGCAGCCGACTCGCAGCGCGGTCGCCGCCTGCGCCAAGCTGGGCGAAGTCCATGTGCTGGTGCTGGGCGAAGCTGCCGCTGGCGCAGCACCTGCCGCCGCCGCCCTGCCGGGCGTGACCAGGGTGCTGCTCTGCGAGGATGCCTCGCTGGCCAATCGCCTGGCCGAGCCGCTGGCCGCCCTGCTGGTGCATCTGGCGCCTTCATATGATCACCTGATCGCCCCCGCCTCGGCCGCTGGCAAGAACGTCATGCCGCGGGTCGCCGCCCTGCTGGATGTGCAGCCCATCAGCGATGTCTCGGGCGTGGTGGATGCCGATACCTTCGTGCGCCCCATCTATGCCGGCAATGCGCTGGCCACGGTGAAAAGCAGCGACGCGAAGAAGGTCATGACCATCCGCGCCGCCAGCTTCGACCCGGTGCCCACCACCGGCGGCAGTGCCGCCATCGAGGCCATTGGCGCCGCCGCCAACCCCGGCACCTCAAGCTTCATCGGCGCCGAGGTCAGCAAGAGCGAGCGGCCCGAACTCACCGCCGCCAAGGTTGTCGTCTCGGGCGGCCGCGCCATGGGCTCGGCCGAGAATTTCCACCTGATCGAGAAGGTGGCCGATATCCTGGGTGCGGCCATCGGCGCCTCGCGCGCCGCGGTGGATGCGGGCTATGCGCCCAATGACCACCAGGTGGGCCAGACCGGCAAGATCGTGGCGCCTGACCTCTACATCGCCATCGGCATTTCCGGCGCCATCCAGCATCTGGCGGGCATGAAGGACAGCAAGATCATCGTCGCCATCAACAAGGATGAGGAGGCGCCGATCTTCCAGGTGGCCGATTACGGCTTCGTGGGGGATTTGTTCAAGGCGCTGCCGGAGCTTGAGGCCGAACTCGGCAAGCCCGTCTGATGAGCGCGAGCATCGCCAGCAGCGCGGACATGCCGGATGCGCGGCTTGATATCCCCGAAATCGCCTCGGTCGGCATCATCGGCGCGGGGCAGATGGGCAATGGCATTGCCCATGTCTGCTCGCTCGCCGGGATTCCGGTGGCAATGGTGGATATCAGCGCGGAGGCGCTGGACAAGGCGATCAGCACCATTTCGCGCAACATGGAACGGCAGATCAGCCGCAAGCTGATCACGCCCGAGCAGCGCGACGCGGCGATGGGCCTGATCACCACCAGCACCGATTATGCCAGCTTCAGCACGACGGACTTAGTCATCGAGGCGGCAACCGAGAAGGAGGCCGTCAAGCACGCGGTGTTCAAGGCGCTGGTGCCGCATCTGAAGCCCTCGGCCATGGTGGCTTCCAATACCAGCTCGATCTCGATCACCCGCCTTGGCGCGGGGACGGACCGGCCGGAAAAATTCATCGGCATGCACTTCATGAACCCGGTGCCGATCATGAAGCTGGTCGAGATCATCCGGGGCATCGCGACCGATGAGCCGACCTTCCGCGCCGTGGATGCCCTGGCCAAGCGCCTGGGCAAGCAGACCGCCACCAGCGAGGATTTCCCCGCCTTCATCGTGAACCGCATCCTGGTGCCGATGATCAATGAGGCGGTCTATGCGCTGTATGAGGGCGTGGGCGATATCCGCTCGATTGATACTGCCCTGAAGCTGGGCGCGAACCACCCGATGGGGCCGCTGGAACTGGCGGATTTCATTGGGCTGGATACCTGCCTCTCGATCATGCAGGTGCTGTATGATGGGCTGTCCGACAGCAAATATCGCCCCTGCCCGCTGCTGGTGAAATACGTGGAAGCCGGCTGGTATGGCCGCAAGACAGGGCGCGGCTTCTACGACTACACGCAGGACCCGCCGGTTCCGACGCGCTGACGGATCAGGCCGGGCGGTTCCGCAACCGCCCGAGCATCCCGGCATAGGCCGCGAGGAAGCGCTGCGGCGCATCCCCTGGCGCGTCCCAGGGCAGGGAGATGCGGATGCCGCTGCCAGCCGCCGCGCCAAACCCCATCGCCAGCAGCACATGCGACGCCGCGACCTTGCCCGAGGAGCAGGCGGCCCCCGCCGAAACCCGCACCCCCGCGAGGTCGAGCGCGATGACCTGCGTCTCGGCCGCCACGCCGGGCAGCAGGGCCAGGCTGGTATTGGGCAGGCGCGGCGCGCCCCGCCCGGCGATGATGATGCGCGGTTCCAGCGCCAGCAGCCCCGCCTCGATCGCGTCCCGGAGGGCAGCGATTCGCGCGGCGTCATAGCCTTCGCCCAGCGCGCCGCCGAGCGCGGCAATCGCCGGCAGGGGCTCAGTGCCGCCGCGCCGCCCACGCTCCTGCCCGCCACCCGCGATCAGCGGCGGCAGGTGCAGGCCCGGCGCCAGGATCAGCGCGCCCGCCCCCGGCACGCCGCCCAGCTTGTGGCCCGAGAGGGCGATGCTGGCGCCCCCCCAGGCCGGCATGTCCAGCGCCATCCGCCCGGCCGACTGCACCGCATCCACATGCAGCAGCGCGCCATGCGCCCGGCACAGCGCCGCGACCTCGACCATGGGGTGCAGCACGCCCGATTCATTGTTGGCCGCCATGACGCAGACCAGCGCGGGGCCGCCGCTGGCGAGTTCCGCCGCCAGGGCCTCCAGCGCCAGGGTGCCATCGGCCTGAACCGGCAGGGTGGTGGCATCGGGTGCCGCCGCGCGCACCGCCGCATGCTCGGTGGCACCCACCAGCACGCGGCGCCCGGCGCGCAGGCCATGGATGGCGAGTGCATTCGCCTCCGTCCCGCCCGAGGTGAAGACGACATCGCCGGGGCTCACGCCAAAGTGCTGCGCCACCGCCCGCCGCGCCGCCTCGATCACGCCGCGCGCCGCCCGGCCCCCGCCATGGATGGAGGAGGGGTTGGCGTCGGTCTCCAGCGCGGCCAGCAGCGCCGCGCGCGCGGCGGGGCGCAGCGCTTCGGTGGCATTGGCGTCAAGGTTGAGGGGCGCGGTCATCGCCGTGCCGTTTCCCGCTGGGCCATTTCCCGCCGGATCAGACGCGCGTCAATTCCCGGCGCCGCGGGGCCACGGCGCGGCCCAGCACATCGCCCTGCACCACGTCCTGGAGGGAGAGGCCGGCCAGGAAAAGGTGAATCTGCGCGCCCAGTTCGGCCCAGAGGTCATGGGTGATGCAGCGCCGCCCGCCGACGCAGCCCGACGCGCCATCCTCGCAGCGCGTTGCGCGAATCGGCTCATCCACCGCATCGACGATGCGCGCCGCAAGTTCCACCATGGCCATCACGGCGTAGCGGCCGCGCGTTGACAGGCGCATCGCCCGCACTCCTTCCTCGATATGACCGCGCCAGAACGCCCATCCGGCGGTCACCAGGGGCCGCGCATCTTCGCGCTGACCCTCTGGCGGTAAACATTTTGCCTCAAAAAAACGTGGCGCGGGAAAGATTCCGCATCCAAACCGGCGTGTCATGCGCTGGGCCGGACCCAGCCATGCAATTCGCCGTGTGAATCCATTATGAAAGCTATTCGTGAATGCGTATGATGCGCCCGTTGCCCCGGAGTGAGCCGGGATAACTCTTGAAACGATTGTTTTCCCGCCCGAATTTCATGCTTTCGGGCGGTGCTGTCAAATCCTGGCGCATCCGGTGATTTTCCGGAAGACCGGGAGGGTGGCGGTAGTGGCGCTGCACGTCAAGCGTGCATGCCCACGCGGACCTTCGTGACGGGATTGTCCATGCGGGCCTGCTGCTGCCTGTCTGCCGCACCCTGAAAGGGGCAGGCGGACGGGCAGCGGCCAGGTCAGATGCAGGGCTTTGGCCGCATATTCGGCAGCGCGGATGGGGCAGCACCCCGGCTTCTCCGCGCCGCCCAACCGAAGAAACGGACACAAGGACACGATGCCTGAAGTCATGTTC
>Ga0209103_1000539_pt1 | contig 11875 bp, 3 predicted proteins | sample 4C3metaG_FD_184152 | JGI IMG/M metagenome (GOLD analysis project Ga0209103, IMG submission 184152) | Freshwater bacterial and archeal communities from Indian Creek, Illinois, USA - 4C3 metaG (SPAdes) (version 2) | ecosystem: Environmental > Aquatic > Freshwater > Unclassified | place: USA: Indian...
TCTTTGCCCTCGCCATCCCATTCGGCCTCGCGGATGAGCACGGGCGCGGCGCGGTAGAGTTTTTTGGTCAGCTCGGCGTCGCGCTGGCTGCGAAACACCGGGCAGGTGCGGGTGTTGGGGTTGATGAGCCGGAATTCGTCGGGCGTGAGGGTGAAGCGGCGGCGTGCGTCAAGCACCTGCGGCACCTGAGTGGCAAAGCAGACAAACTCCGATGCCGTGGCCGCGCCCAAGGTCATCAGGCTGAATTTGATGCGGCTGTCGATGGCTGGGAAGATGCCCTCTCGGTTTTCAAAATCCAGCAAACTCGACAATCGCCCCGTTTGCGACACGTGGCCGAAGTAGGCTTTGGTGGAATCGTCGGTGGCTATGCCGGTGGGCACGATGAACCCCGCCCGCCCCTGTGGCGCCGTGAGCTGGTACAGGCTTTCGGCAAACAGGGCGTAGGTGTTGACATCGCCCACGCCGGTCAGCGGGTAGCGGCCACTGTCGTGCGCATACAGGCTGGCGGCTTCAGCCCCCCGGCGGGCGGCAATGAACGCTTCGTACAAGCGCATTTCGGCCCGGTTGGGCGGGCTCAAGCCTTCGGCGGCTTGCACGTCGGGGTACAGGGTGTGCAGCAGCAGGCCGTGGCGCAGCAGTTCGATGCGCTTGGCCCGTTCGGCCTTGTTTTTGGCGGCGGCCACCAAGGGGCTGCGGGTGGCAAAGAACTCTTCTTCTTGCAGCTTGATGCGCTCCCACGGCGGATTGCCCAGCATCACGCTAAAGCCGCCCTTGGCCGCCACCTGCGGGAAGGCCAGCCACCAGTGGAACACGCTGTGGGTGCGGCACAGCGCGTGTGCGGCCTGGGCCAGCTCGGGCTTGGCTGCTTGGTGTGGGTTGGGGTGCAGCAAGCTCCATAGGTGGCCCGATAGGGGGATGTGCGCCTGCCCTTGGGGCACTTTGGGTGCCAGAAACGCGGCCACGTAGGTGTCGGCCAGCTTGGCCAGGGTGCTTTGCTCGGCCTGCTCGTGCGCGTGGGCCCAGGCACTGCGCTTGGCGGCTATGCCGGCCAGCGTGTCGTCGGCCAGGTGTTCCACGGCGTTGGCGTCTTGCACCAGCGTGGTGGCGGCGAATAGGTCGTTGGCCTGCACTTGCTTCCAGCTTTTCAGCTCGGCTTTGTTTTGTTTTTTGAGGGCGGCGGCCACTGCCTTGTCGTCGCCGCTGAGCACGGCGTAGGCTTCATCCGGGATGCCGTGTTCCAGAATCTTGGGGTCGAGCACACCCAGCAGCGCGTCGCCCACTTGCAGGTGGTGGTCGATGAAGGTGAGTGGCCGGTCGGGGGTGTAGGCTTCCAGCCACAGGGCGGTTTTGGCCAAGGCTATGGCCATGGGGTTTTTGTCCACGCCGTAGATGCAGTGGCCCACCACGTCGCGCAGGGCGTGGCGGTAGTCGGCCGGTGTGGGGGCGCTGCCGTGGGCGGCGGCGCGCAGCTTGGCCACCTCGTCTGCCAGGCGGCGGGCAGCAGCCAGCAGAAAATGGCCGCTGCCGCAGGCCGGGTCGCACACGGTGAGTTGCAGCAGGGCCTGCACCGGGTGGGCGGGGTGGGCCTGCACGGTTTGCTTGATAACGGGTTCGAGCGCGCTCTTGATGAGTTCCTGCACCAGGCTGTCGGGCGTGTAGTAGCTGCCGGTGAGCTTGCGGGCGTTGCCTTTGTTGGACGCATCATCCTCATCGCCCACAAAGGCCAAGCGGGCGGCGTGGGGCTGGCTGAGGTGTTGCAGGTCGGGCACCAGCTCCAGCAGGCTCTCATAAACGCTGCCCAGCTCTTCGGCGCCCATGTCGCGGTAGTTGACGCGGGTTAGGCCCGTGGGCTGGCGGAAGTAGCCCAGCTCAAACACGGCCGCCAGCAAGTGGCGGTTGTCGATGTGCGCCTCGTTGAGCAAGTGGCATTGTTCGGTGGCGAACAGCCCGCCCAAGGCAGGCAGCCCCAAGGCGGCTTGCCCGGTGGCCAGGCCATGGAAGGTGATGGACAGGGCCTGCCAGAGGTCGCTGTGGGTATCAAAGGCGCTGCGGCGCACGGCGCGCTCGCGCAGCCAGGTGAGGCTGTAGCCCTGCCAGTAGCGTTGCTGTTGCGCTTCGGGGGCGTCGGGCGTGAAGATGAGCGAACGGCCCGAGCTGGGGTCGGTGCGGTCTTCTACGGTGGCCAGGAAGATGAAGCGATAGACCAAGCTGAGCAGTTCTTCAAAGAAGGCCTGCTTGGTGGCGCTGCTGGTGTCGGGGTGCTGCAGTTGGGCGCGCAGCTCGGCGTTGGCCGGGTGGCTAAGGAAGCCCGTGCCTAGGCTGCGCAGGGCCTTTTCCACCTGGAAGCGCAGGTTCATTCGAACCGTTTCGCCGCTCTTTTGGCCGGCGTTGCGCCAGCGCTCCCATGGGCAGTCGGCGGGGTCTGGCACGCCGCCGCTCGGCAGGGGCTTGCCAAAGCGGCTGGCATGGGCGAGCAACCAAAAAGCGGTGAAGTCGGCGTACAGCTCTTCGGTGAAGATGGCCTCGAGGTCCACCTCCACGTAGGCGGGGCGCGTCAGGCTGGGGTTGTCGCGCAGGATGCGCAGCTTGAGCCCGTTGGTGACGATGGCCCACAGGGCGTGGTCGGAGGCGTTGAGTGCCTCTTGCGCCAGCATGTAGGGGCTGCGTTTGCGGGTGCGGCCGGTTTCGGCGTGGGTGTCGCCAAAACGCTCCGCGGCCTGGTCTAGGGGCTGGTCGTGTCCGGCCATGATGACTGGCAAGCGAGCACCCCAGGCGGCATGGCCAATGTGGTAGGTTTGCTGGCCACTGGCCGCCGCCACAGGGCTCACACGGGTGAGGTCGCCCAGGCCCAGTACGTGGCGGCACAAAGGCAGCAACCAAGCGAATTCGGTTACCTGGTGGGGGTGGGCGTCTTGCCGTGTGCGCTGCTGCTGGAAGTCTTGCCAAAGGTGCTGGGCAATTTTGAAGTAGCGCGCGATTTCGTCGCGCAGCTTGAGGCCTTTGGGAATATCGTAATGCGCCTCGGTCTGCTCGGTGGCTTCGGGCGCGGCCAGGGCGCTTAGGCGGGTGAGTTCTTCGGCCGGAATCAGGCCACCCTCGATGCGGATGGCGGTGTAGGCGAGTTGTTGAATGTGCTTCTTGGCCATGCTCAAACTCCCGCAGTGGCGGGCACCAACACGTACACACCCATCACATCCACCGGCAAGCTGGCGGAAACTTGGTAGCTGCCACGGGCCTCGGCGGCTGCACGCACGCGGCGGTGGTCGGCCAAGAGGGCTTGGGCACGGGCGTGGGCGATTGCTTCTAGGGCGCCTTGCCAGCCAGGCAGGCTCTCTAGCGCTTGCTGAATGTGGCGGCCGCGGATGGCGGGGGGCATGTTGCGCACGGCCTCGGTGCCGAGCAAGGTGCGGGCATCGGTGAGGCTGAGTTCAGCCAACCCCTCGGTGCCGCTTGCGCTCACGGCCACGGTTTCTTCACACAGCATGAGGCGTGTATGGCCTTCGCGGGTGACGCTGAGCTGGTGACGCAAGCGCAGCAGCAAGACCGTGGTTTTGAGTGAGACGTTGCCGACAAAGGCGGCACCGGCACGGGCCACGCCATCGGCGTCTTCGTTCTGGCTGTCTAGGGCCTGCTCCAGCAGGGTATCGGCCAAGGCCAGCACCAAGGGGTGGGTGCGCTGGATGAGCACGGCACCTTGGGCTGCAGGCTGTTTGAAGTCGATGCGCAGGGTGCCCGCGAGCCCTTCGGCCGCCAAGCGTTCTTTCAAGGCGGATGGCAACTCGCCCAACGGGGCCTTGAAGTGGCCCTTGTAGGCCTCTAGGCCAGCCCCGAGTTTGGACATGGCACGGGTCACGAAGCCTTGCACCTCTGCCGGGCCGCCCAGCACGGCGGCGGACTTGCGCCACTCGGGCAGCACGTCTTCGGGCTTGAGGCGGCGCTGGGCAAAGATGGAGCGGTTCTTGGCCGCCTTCTCGCGGGCGCTTTGCCAGGCCGTTTCAATCTGCTGGGCGGGCTCGCCAAAGTCGAAGCCCACTTGCGCTGGCTGCCCCACCGTGTTGTGCTTGCGCAGCAGCACGGCGTTGAGCAGGGCCTGGGTGAGCTTGCCTTCGTCGTCGGGCATGGGCACCAGCACACCCAGCTCTTTGCGGATGCTTTCGGCCTTGCGCAGGATGACGTGCAGCACGGCACCATCGACCGGGTTGTCTTGGCCGTAGAGCATGGTGCTGCGCACCTCTTTGGCCTGCTGGCCAAAACGGTCCACACGGCCTTCCCTTTGTTCGTGGCGGGTGGGGTTCCAGCTCAGGTCGTAGTGCACCACCGCAGTAAAGAGCCCTTGCAGGTTGATGCCTTCAGACAAACAGTCGGTGGCAACCAGAATGCGCTGCTCGGTGACGCCCAACTCGGCCACGGCGGCTTCGCGCTCGCCTGGGGTGAGCTCACCGGTCACGGCCTTGACGGTGGCATGTTTGAACTTACCCCGCAGAAAATCGGCCAGGTAATGGGCCGTGGCGATGTAGCGGCAGAACACCACGGGCTGGAAGCCTTCTTTGACCAGGCCTTGCAGGTGCTCGTAGAGCTTGGCCAGTTTGGGGTCATTGGCGGCGCCGGCCAACTTGTCGGCGGCGGCAATGAGCTCGTGCAAGCGGGCGCTGTCCTCGGTCTGCGCCGCGGGCTCGATGTCGTCGGTGGACAGGGCGTCATCGAGGCCGTCCATGACGCGTTCGCTGGCTTGGGTTTCGAGCTCCTCAAGCGACAGGCCATCACCTTCTGGCTGCCCCCCTTTGAGCCGCGTGCGCAGGGCATTGACGGCTGCTTGCGGCGACGAGGAAATGCAACGCAGCAGGGCCAAGGCGGCCCACCAGTTCATGCGCTGTTCACGCTGGCCTTTGCCTTCGGAGCGCTCGACCAGTTCGCGGGCGTAGTCGAGCACGTCATTGAACAACTGACCCCAGGCTCCGGTCAGGCGGTAGGTGATTTCCGCCGTCTTGCGCTCGGGAAACATGCTGGCGTCTTGCCATTCGGCAATGTCGGGGCGGCGGCGCTGCACAAAATGGCGCGACAAATCGTCACGCAAATCGGCTCGGGCACCAGGCGGCAAGTCTTTGAGCTGGGTGAAGTCGCTGCGCAACAGGCCCAGCAGGTTGAAGAAGGCGTCTTCATCGCCGCTGTGTGGCGTGGCGGTGAGCAGCACCATGTGGCGCCGGGTGTTTTCTGCCAGGCCTTTGAGCAGTTGGTAACGCTGCTGCCTGCCTTGGCCCCCTTGGGTGCAGGTGTGGGCTTCGTCCACAAGCACGAACTCGGGGCAGAAGCGTTGAAAGGCCTCGCGGCGGCGTTCGGACTTGATGTAGTCTAGGCTGACCACGGTGTAGGGGTGGGCATCGAACACCGAGGTGCCCGGGGGCAGGTTGCGCTCCAGCCGGGTGGCGCTGCTGGTGCGCACCACCACGGCCTGAATGTGGAAGCGCTCTTGCAGTTCGCGTTGCCACTGCTCGCACAGGTGGGGCGGGCACAGCACGGCCATGCGCTGGATTTCGCCCCGGTCGAGCATCTCGCGGGCAATCAAACCGCCCTCGATGGTCTTGCCGATACCCACGTCATCGGCAATCAGCAGGCGCACGGTGGGCAGCTTCATGGCCATCAACAGCGGGACCAACTGGTAAGCACGGGGCTCTACCGCGATGTTGCCAAAACTGCGAAACGGGCCGGCACCGCTGCGCAGCTTGAGCTGCAGGGCGTCCATTAACAACTGGCTGGCCGAGTGGTTGCGGGCTTGCTCGACCGTGGGCCACGGGAAGGTGGCCGGCCCAACGGCCTGGCGCTCCAGCGGCAGGTAGATGAGGGATTCGTCCTTCTCGCCGCCACCGAGTGGGCGCAGGCGCAAGGAGTCGGACGTGGATTCGGGCAGCACGATCCACTCCCGGCCACGGGCCGAGACGAGACTGCCGGGGTAAAACTCAGCAACGGGGGCGTTCATTCTGGGCGTTCATGTTCAGTTGTTCAGGCCAGGACCAAACAGGTCTGCGTTGGCCTTAAAGATGGCAGGCCACCGGTCTTGTTCTTTGGGGAAGCGCACGATGATGAGCCCCAAGTCTTGCAGCTTGCGGTTGGTTTGGGCGTCATGGGCCGTTTGGCTGTCGGATGCGTGGTGGGGGCCGTCGATGAACACCGCCAAGCTGTACTCGTCGTAATAAAAGTCGGCGTTGACGCCTGCGGCAGTGAGTGTGTGCTGGGCTCGGTCGGGTTTGAGGTAGCCGTGTTCTTCCACATGAGCGAGCCAGGCTTTTTCCAATGCGCTGCAAGACAAGCGCTGCAGCTCCGCACTGTGCTGCTCAGGCGCGCGGCCCTGGGAGCCTAGGGCAGAGGTGGATTCGGTCAGCCGGCACAGGATGTCGAGCAACAACCCGCCCGCTTGTTTGTCTTGGCGGTCAATCAATGGATGGTCGGGTTGGTTGTAGTACGAAAGCAGGCAGCGGTAGCAGCCTGCCTCGCACAGCGGTTGGCCATGCTCGTCCAGCTCTTGGGTGAGCTCGGTCTTGTTCCAGCCTTTGCCAGCAGCCGGTTCACGCAAGTGCATGATGTGCAGCGCTTCTGCCGCCACCGCCTGCAGGGCTTGGGGTTCGGTGGCGATGCGCGTGAGCACGCCTGCGCCACCCTCTGCGGCCTCGAAGAACAGAATCGATTGGCGGTTGTCGCGCCCGGGCAGGGGCTCGGCCACCAGTTCGCTTTCTTCCAACTGGAAGACCGCCTCGATGCCGCGCTTCAAGGCGTACTGCAAGGTGGTCATGGTGGACTCTTCCAACACACCCAGCCGGTGGTGCGGCATCAGCACCAGGATGTTGCGGCGGTCTTCGACGAAAGGCACGATGCGTTGGGGCGGGGTTTTGTCCGGCGGCGCTTCCTCGGCTTGGCCATCGTCATCGCCGGCTTCGTTTTGGCCGCCAACCCAGTGCCCGGTGACGGGGTTAATCATGAAGCCCAGAACCTTTTTGTCTTTGCGTCGCTTCCAGCCGTAGTTCATGCGCCAGATGGTCGCTGCAGGGCCGTATTGGAGTTCGAGCAAGGGGCCCTGCGCATCGGCAACGATGGAGGTGACCATTTGAAGCTTGCCATCGGCCTGGGCGAACTGCAGAGTGGTCTGCATTTCGTAACCCTGGCGCATGCGCTCTTCCTCGTTGGCCGTTATGCGCTCTGCCCGCTTGGTGGAGACGTTTTCAATGCGGTACAGGTTCTTGACCTCTTCTGCGCCATCCAGTGAGGCGCCACAGGAGACGCAACGGTCGGCGTCGCGTTGTGTGCGGAAATGGCCATAGCCACACATGGGGCACAGGCGCGCCACTTCTGTGGGCAACTTGGCACCGTCTGCCACCTGGTCTTGCCCGCTGATGGTGAGCAAGGCTTTGGTGACGCGGTACTGGCTGCCCTCGTGGTAAATGAGGCTGTACGGCCCAAACTCGCTCAAGGCCAAGAAGCGGGGCCGCGACAGGAAACTCTCGCGCCCGATGTTGCCACGGCGCGCTGGGATGTAGGCCATCAGTGGCAGGCGCGGAAAGTTGTAGCCCGGCAGGAAACCTTGGCTGGCTAGGTAGCGGTAGGTGTAGAAGTCGCTGTTGAAGGCGCTGTCGCCGGCCAGCAGCAGGTCGCGTTGCTTGCGGGCCTCGTTGTGGCGCTGCTGGGCCTCGCGCCGTTCACGTTCGCTGGCGGCGGGGTTGTTTTCTTTCTTGTAGTTGAGCTCGATGGCCTGCGCTGTGGCCTGGTAGAGGTCGCGCCAGCGGTTGAGCGCGTTGTCAAACTCTTTGAACGCGCGCTGGAACACGGATTCTGGCCAGGTTGGGGTGAACCAAGGAGCACGCTCTGGCGTGAGCTCGTCTTTGAGCATGCTCAGCACGGCCAAGCCGCGCTCGTGGGCCTTGCGCTGGGCCGCGGGCTTGGACAAATCGTCCGCCAGGTCTGAAGTGAGCGGCAGCTGCTGGGGCTTTTCCATGTCGAGCAGGTCGCGAATGCTGTTGCCCAGCTTCTTGCCCGTCTCGGCCAGCCAGAGGGCCTGCAGGTGGCTTTGCACCAGTTCCCGGTTGGCCAAATCGAGCGTCGGGGCGTTGACCTGACCATGCACCATGCGAACGGGGTCACGGAAGTAATACTGGTCGTGTGGCGACTGGCTGGCACAGTAGGTGATGACCAAGGCTGGCTGCCCGGCACGGCCGGCACGGCCACTGCGCTGAGCGTAGTTGGCCGGCGTGGGCGGCACGTTGCGCATGTACACGGTGTTGAGCGACGAGATGTCCACGCCCAGCTCCATGGTGGGTGAGCAAAACAGCACGGGCAGCCACTCCAGCTCGTGCCCATGCTTTTCTCGCCACTCCTCTTGGTCTTTGCTGGTGAAACGGAACCTGGCCTCACGCTCCATGCGGTCGTCCTGCTCGACTTGGGCCGTGTGTTCGCGGGCCTCGAAATCGAACAGGCGGTGCGCAGGCTCACTCAACAGCTTGGCAATGTTTCGGTACAGGTTGCGAAAGAATGCGTTTTCGTGGGCTTGGCGGCCAGCCGTGCCGTCGCCGACTGTCCAAAGCATGGCGCTGCCACTTAGCTGCCAGCCGCTTAGGCCAAAGTCGGTTTCTTCTTTTCGGACCAGACCATAGCTTTCGGCTGCCTTGAGCAAGGCACAAACGACATCGCCGTAGGTGGCATCCTTGATTTCCTTGTAGTGCGGGTTGCCGCCGCCCCAGGTGCTGCCTTTCTTGAGCTCTTTGCCGAGGCGGGAACGGCTGGAGCCGATGACCAGGTATTCCTCCAGCTTTTGCCGCTTGTTGCGCGGGTTGTGGTCGTCTTTGGGGCGGCTGGTGACAAACCATTTGGCCGGTACCGGGCGCTCGTCTTCGGTGAACCCCCAAGGTTCGCACAAATTGGCGAAGCTGACGGTGCGCAACTGGTCCAGCTCAGTGCGGTCCAGGTAGCGGGACGCCACACACAGGCCCTCGCGCATGAAGCCAAACAGCAAACGCAGCACATGCGAGCGCTCGGCTGGCCTTGCCGCACGCAGAACCTGGGGCGCTTCGCTCCATACTTGTTCATCGGCGGCCAGGTCATCGATGTCTTGGTACTGGATGTGCATCAAGCCCAGTTGTTCCAAGTTGGGGTTGTTGAAGCGCCACCCCCTGCGCAAGTCGTAAAACGCCCGGTACCCGAGGATGGTCCGCATGGCGTCTTGCACCTGGCGGCGGCTGTGGCCTTTGACGTCGGGCTGCTGCATGTATTCTGCGCGCACCGCATAGTCGTCGCGCTGAAAGCCCAGTGCCTCAAACACCGCATTGGCAATGTCTTTTTCCGACAGGGTTTGCTGCGGCGCGGCTTCCAAGGCTGAGAACAAAGCGGCCCGGCTTAGCAGAACCTGCAAAAAGTCGTTGAAGTGGCCCGCCTGCAGGGCGGCATCCTGGCGGTTGTCCGAGAAGCCCAGGACCTTTTTGGCCTCGGGCGACAGCTCGGCGTCTTGCTCATACAGGTAGCGCAGTGAGGCCAAGGTGAGCATGGTGGTCGCAGAACTGCGGCCCTCACCCGATAGTGAGGTTAGCCGCAGCGCGTCCTTGCCATTGCTGGTGTGGGTGACGCCGCAGGACAGACAAAAACGGAAACGGCCTGGGATGAACCAGGCCGACAAGGCGCCTTCGTTGGAACACAGGCCATCGGAGCGCACTTTGACTGCCTGGGGTAAAAACTTCTTGTGGGTCGGTTTGACGCGCCATTCAGCGTCGGCTCGTTCTTCCACCCAGGTTTCGGGGTAGTGCTCGGGGTTGGCCGCGTCCCACGCACCCGAAACATCGGGCATGAGGTAGCCGGCCTTGACGCCATCGTCTTCGTGCCCGCGCTCTTCGATGCCGCGCACCGTGAAGGTTCGCCCCTCCAGCGCGTCTTGGTCCCAAACCGGAATGTACTCCTGCCCACAATCGCGGCAAAAGTGGACGTTGTAGAGGTTGCGGCTGCGGTCGCCCGAGACGAACTGCTGGCCGTCCAGCGTGACCGTGCGTTGACCTGGGGCCTCAAGGGTGGCAAAGACCTTGCCGCCACCCGAGATGAATTGGTGCAGCTTGAAAGCGAACAGCGACTTGCCCGATGCGTCTGCGACGTGGTAGGCGCGCAGCAGGAAGCGCTGCAGGTAGTCGCTGCACGGTGCTTTGTCCAGCCCAGAGGCGTGCGCCAACAACTGGGCGGCTTGGTCTAGGGTTTTGGGCTTGGCACGGCGGGGTTTGCCGCTCTCGTAGGTCAAACCCAGCGTCAGCTCCACCCAAATGGATACGGGGTGCTGCGCCATGGCCGCGAAATCGAGGTCTTGGGGTACCCCCGCTTGAATCGCCTCTGCCAGGCGGGGCGTGACGGTTTCGAGTGTTTCGGTCTCGGGCGTGCTGCGTTTGAGGGTTTCGGTGATGATGTTGGTCACCGCAATCTTGGTGCCAAACAGGCGGCTCGCTACCTCTGCCACTTTGGCATTGCGCTCCAGCTCGGAGCCGTCGGTCGCCATGGTGGCTGACGTTCCGATGCAGATTAAATGGTCAGCCAAGGCCTCACGAACCCGACGCACGAGCAGCGCCACATCAGCCCCTTGGCGACCGCGATAGGTGTGCAGTTCGTCCAGCACCAAAAACTTCAGCCCTTTGGCGTTGGCAATCACTTGCTGGTCAATCGCGTTTTGCCGGGTGAGCAATAGCTCCAGCATCATGAAGTTGGTCAGCAAGATGTCCGGCGGGTTGGCCTTCATGGCCTCCCGTTCTTCGGTGCTTTCTTGCCCCGTGAAGCGGCCAAATGTGACTGGGCGCGTGCCTGGGTCGGCGCCCAGGAATTTTTTGAGCTCCTCCAGTTGGCTGTTGGCCAGGGCGTTCATGGGGTAAACCACAATGGCTCGAGTGCGCGGGGTCTGGTCTAGCTGCCTGGCCTTGAGGCAATGGTCAATGATGGGAATGAAGTACGCAAGGGACTTGCCTGAGCCAGTGCCCGTGGTGAGCACGTAGCTTTCGCCAGCAGACGCGAGGCTGATGGCCTCAACTTGGTGCTTGTACAGGGGCAGTGTATGACCGGCCGCAGCGGCGCTCTTGCCGAAGCGGAAAACTTGCGCGCAGGCTTGACTTAGCTGACCCGCTGCACACAAGGACTCGACCGTGCCGCCCGGTTGGAAGTTGGGATTGACCTGAACCAAGGGTTCAGGCCAGTATTTTTGAGAGGCGTACTCGCCGCTTACGAAAGCACGGATGTCGTCGGCCTTGATGCGCGTGAAGCTGCGCGTGAACTCGGCGTACTCGTTGACAAGGTTCTGACGAAACTCAAAGACGTTCATTCGTTTTCTCCCATTTTCGTCTTCGCTTACTGGTCGAATGGGGGGGAGGGAGTTACCGGCCCCCCGATTCTGCACGATAAGTGCCAAATTTACCTTATTTTTCTGGCCTGCCTCGGTGCAAGCCTCACTTGGCCGAGCTTGAGAATGTCCAGCCCGCAAGGCCTCAAACTTGGAGGCAATCTTTCAGATCGGCACGGTCTTGTGCCGACAGGCCCAGCAGCTTGGCTTTGTCTTCCCAGGTGCGCAGCACCTGCTGCATGACGGCGGAACCGGCGTCATTCCGTGCGTGACAGACACGCTGCTGCCGAGACACGACCAGACTTTGACTGTTGCTGCACAGCCCCAACTGTCCCTCTGGTCGCTCATCCTAGGGCTGCACCCCCGATGCCCATTGGGTGTGCCACGGCGTTCGCCGCCTCTTGCCGCAAGAGGCTGGTGTAAAGTGATCCAAACATCCGCTCAGCGAGGCACAGTACCGTGAAATTCATCCACACCGCCGACCTCCACCTTGACAGCCCGTTAAGGGGCCTGTCTGCCTATGCCGATGCGCCCGCC
>Ga0209103_1000540_pt1 | contig 11874 bp, 10 predicted proteins | sample 4C3metaG_FD_184152 | JGI IMG/M metagenome (GOLD analysis project Ga0209103, IMG submission 184152) | Freshwater bacterial and archeal communities from Indian Creek, Illinois, USA - 4C3 metaG (SPAdes) (version 2) | ecosystem: Environmental > Aquatic > Freshwater > Unclassified | place: USA...
ATCATTTGGTTGCGTTTTCGCGAATAGGCATCGATGTCTATGAGGTTGAGGAACTTAGGGTTATTGAACCTGAGCCTGAAACCTGGATCGACAGAATAGTAAAAGCTTTTAGAGATTCGCTCATGAACCTTGGAGCACTGTTTGCGAACACTGTTGTGTTCTTTGTGGCAGCACTACCTTATATAGTAATTCTGGCAGTGTTTGGATGGATTGTGTGGAAATTACTAAGAAAAAATGCCGTAGTAAGCAAAATAAAAAAAGATGGAGTGAATCAAGATGAAAAATAAAGTGTTTATTTCAGTAGTATTGATTTTAGCGATATTGTCAATAGGTACTCTTACAGGGGTATTATTATCGACGCAGGATGAGCCGCTTGCTGCGGCGGCTGAACAAAATGAAAAGACAGATGACAATATATTGGTTGTTTCAGGTATGGGCAGAGTTAGTTTGACTCCTGATATAGCACATATAAACGCAGGTGTTGAAACGATAATGGAAGACGCCCGTGAAGCACAGGATGAAAATGCGAAAATTATGAATAGAATTATCGCGGCTTTGAAAACGATGGGCATAGAGGACAAAGATATTCAGACCTCTAACTATAGCGTGTTCGTTGAGTATGATTTTAGCGGGAATCAGAGAAGACTTATAGGTTATAGAGTTTCAAACAATGTAAGGATTGCAATTCGCAATATTGACAGTGTCGGTGAAGTTCTGACAGCTATGGCTGAAGCCGGAGCTAATCATTTCTTTGGAATTAACTTTGGGGTGGAAAATCAGGATGAAGCATACAAGGAAGCCTTAAAGGAAGCAATTGAGCAAGCCAAAGATAAGGCGGTGTTCATTGCTAAAGAGACAGGCGTTAAATTAGGTAAACCGGTTGCCATACATGAGGGGCAAACACCTGTTGGAATTCAACTTGGAAAGGCTATGGATATGGCAAGGCTTGAATCCGCAGCCGCGCAGGTACCTATAATGGAGGGAGAACTTGAAGTTCAGGCTTCTGTCACAATAGTATACGCAATAGACTAGCATTTTTATAAAAGAGGGCTTTTCTTTTTGATAAAGAAGAGCCCTTTTAAATCACCAGGTAAACATAATGAAATTCACTGGAAAATATAACTTCTTTTACTTATGATAACAGGAATAAATCCGACCTAGAGAGTCTGGTTTTCAATAGATATTTTTCAGATAAAAAACTAAGGAGGAGTTTTTATGCGTTGGGAGCATCTGATACCAAAAGATTTTAAGACAGCTGTCAAAGAGACCGGTCTGTGTATAGTACCAACCGGCTCTTTGGAGCGTCATGGGGAGCATATTCCATTCGGTTGTGACATGATTATAAGCCAAACAATTTCACACAAAGCTGCAGAGATCGAGCCGGCAGTGGTTTTTCCGCCATATTTCCTTATGCAGGTTCACGAAGCGGCTTGCTTTACCGGCACTGTGAATTTTCCGCAAGCTTTTGCTATTGAAGCACTCGGGTTGTTGTTGAAATCCATTGCTGCTAATGGGTTCAAAAAAATCCTTGTCGTTAATGGGCACGGCGGTAATACAGCAATGCTGGATTATTTTGCGATGAGTCAAATGGATGAAGCAAACGATTATATTCTGTATCATACTGGTGTAGGAAAAGGGTTAACAGCGGAAGAACGGAAAAAAGCAGAAGCTATTTGGGAAACAAGTGTTTTAGGACATGCTTGTGAAATGGAGACTTCGCTTTTTATGGCTTGCTGTCCAGGCAAAACAAAACTGGAATATGCACCCAAAAAGCTTGTTGAGCCTTTGGATCGTTTAAAACATCTTAATGAAAATGGCATTTACAATCCGCTTTGGTGGTATGCTGACTACCCGGAAAATGTGGTAGGAAATGCCAGCTATGCAACTGAGGAAAAGGGAAAGGCTTTAATGGATATATGTGTAAAAGCATTGGCGCGTACCATAAAGACAGTAAAAGAAGATACGGAAGCACCACGATTGCAGGCTGAATTTACGCAAAGGGTTTTGAATAAAAGTAAGTAAACTGATAATTCAAATTAAACTTTAATGGCCTGGAGCTGCTTTATTTGTGAAATAAGGTTGCTCTAGGCTCGTGTAATTAATTATGTTTGTATATTAGTACTTGCCAATTTCCAATCCTCTGTCAACGAAGTATTTGTATGTGTCATACTCCACTGTGTCAGGAATTGAATGGTCACTGTGCAGAACATAACCAAATGATGATTTAACTGTCGGAATCTTGGATTCGATCTCTTTATCGATCACATTTCTATCGTTGCTATAAAGCGCCCTGACATCTATACCGCCCATAAACGATAGCACATCTCCGAATTTTTTATGAAGCCTTAGAAGATCCATACCAGCCTTTATCTCAATAACCTGCAGACAATCTATACCGGCATCAAGCATTCCCGGTACAAGTGGTTCAACAAAACCGCAAGAATGTACAATAACAGGCATATTGTAGCTGTGTGAAAAATCAATCGTTCGCTTGTGTCCGGGTAAAATGATTTCTTTGTACATGGCAGGAGATATGAAAGGTCTGTGTTTAAAGCCCATATCCTCGTAATACCAAATTCCGTCAGGATATCCCTCTTTTTCAAAAAGAATTTCCTGGAGTTCTAAGGTTAGTCTTGAATAGGTATTCACCATATCCTTTATCCAATCCGGATCTAAAGCCATACCTACCAGCATATGCTCGTGACCGCAAACAGGATGAATGAGTTCAAAAACATTTACTCCGGACCAAACAAAAAAACGATTGCGCTTTGCTGCATGTTGCTTTGCACTACGATACGCATCAAAGTTTATACGTTTTTCATCAGCTTTAAGCAGTGGTTTAATATGATCTTCCCAGTTTTTGCGTTCTTTTACTAAAAAATCAACATGCTCCGGAGTAGCGTCGTGCAATTTATGTCTTCTCAAAAGTGCACCATTTCCGTCCCTGGTTAATATTGTTCTTTCATTTTCTTCAATTACTTGAGGTATGAAATCTAAATCTGCGACCATATTAAATGGCCAGCACATTTCCATATCAAATCCGAAATGATCGGCAAGGTTCTCATCATCCTTGAAATGACCTTCATTATGCCATTTCTTATAGGTGTCCCCCCAAAAATGTTCAAAAAGGCCGATTCTGTCAACCGGCTTCCTTTTAAGAATGTTACCGATTCGTTCAACACCCGTTAAAGTTTCCAACTGTTTCAATCCCTTCATCGAATAATGTATAATGGTTAACTACTTATATATTTTCAAAAGGCAGCTGCGAAATAATTAAATGCATCCAATTGCTTAAATTATAATTTCTTCAGGAATTAAAGTCAAATATGCTAATGATATTATTTGAAAACCCGAGGAGTCTTACTCTACTCTCTTGCATGACAAAAGTGACTTTTCTTGATGTTTTTCCTACAATAACTTGATAAAATCTTTATATGCAAATCATTGCGAAGATTCAAATGGATTTGATATAATATATTTGTTGATAGGTTGAAGGGAGTTCGGATTATGAAAATCACAAAAGCGTCCAGTGAGGTTCATATCGTTAATTAAATATTAGGGCAAATGTACGCGCGGTTTTCCTGTACCAATAGAGACATTTTTTAACGGTTTATTCCCTTTGCGTTTTTTTAGCGTAAATGTTGTCCTTTCACTTCTTGAGCCTACAACCTGTTGAATTTAATGAGAAAAGACACAGTAGAGTGACTGTGCTTCTTACGGCCAATAATCACAGAGTAGTCCTGTGATTATTTTATTTTTGGCATAATGAAATTAAATATTTATGAAGAGGTGCGTTAATGATTTCCGGAATGAAGAAATTTCTATCTTATTATAAACCTTATAAGTCATTGTTAATTGTAGATTTGACTTGTGCAATTATCTTGTCGTCGATTACATTGATTCTTCCGTTATGTGCAAGGTATATTTTTAAGATTGTAATGGAAGGCGAATTGCCTAATGCCATTGAAAGAATTTACACTATTGGCACTGTCATGCTTTTGTTGGTTGCTATTCATACTTTGTGCAATCTGTTTGTTACATATCAGGGGCATATGATGGGTGCTTTAATGGAGCGCGACATTCGCAATGAATTATTCGAGCACATACAGAAGCTATCCTTTAGGTTTTTCGACGAACAGAAAACAGGTCAGCTTATGACACGAATCACTAATGATTCATTATCCCTCACCGAGCTCTATCATCATGGCCCAGAAGATATCATTATTTCATTAGTGAAATTTCTTGGATCCTTCATTATTTTAATGCATATTGATCTCGGGCTGACTTTAATCGTTTTTATCTTTCTGCCAATAATAGGAATTTATGCCTTTCTATTTAATGAGCGGATGAATAAGGCTATGAGAACAAGTAGGGAGCGAATCGGTGACATCAACGCTCAAGTTGAGGATAGCTTGGCAGGCATACGTGTTGTTCAGTCTTTTGCCAATGAAAAAATTGAGAAAGAAAAGTTTGCTGGTGCAAACGATCGATTTGTGGACAGTAGAAAAAAAGTCTATAGAAGCGAAGCCTTCTTTTATGAGGGGGGACTTACTCCTGCGACACAGCTGGTTTCGATTGCGGTAGTTATCTTTGGAGGAGCAAGAGTTATAAATGCTTCGCTAGACATAGCTGATTTGTTAACTTTCGTATTGTGTGTAAGTATTCTCATCGAACCAATACAGTTGCTAATGAATTTTAGCAGACTATACCAGGAAGGCAGAACCGGATTTGAACGAATTATTGAGATCTTGGAGACAAAACCTGAAATCCATGATGCTCATGATGCGGTCGTTCTTGATTTGGTTAAAGGCGATATAGAATTTCGCAACGTCAGCTTTAAATACCGAGAAGAGTACAGCTATGTGCTGAATAGTGTTTCTCTTAATATAAAGTCGGGTGAGTTTGTAGCTTTAGTCGGAGCTTCGGGAGTGGGTAAAACAACCTTGTGCTCTTTGATTCCCCGTTTTTATGACGCAATTTTTGGCGAGATTCGTATTGACGGTATAGATGTCAGAGATATAAGTCTAAGTTCATTAAGGCGGAATATCGGTTTTGTAATGCAGGAGGTTTACCTGTTTTTCGGTACTATCTTTGACAACATACGCTATGGAAAAGCTGAGGCAGATATTGAAGATGTTGTGGAAGCGGCTAAGAAGGCTAATGCCCATGACTTTATAATGGAGTTTCCGAAAGGGTATGATACCGAAATCGGCGAGCGTGGAGTTAAACTGTCAGGAGGGCAGAAACAGAGAATAAGCATAGCGCGAGTATTTTTGAAAAATCCGCCGATTTTAATCTTCGACGAAGCTACCAGTTCCTTAGATAATGAAAGTGAAAGCGCTATACGGGATGCGCTTGAGAAACTCGCTCAGAATCGTACGACAATAGTGATCGCTCATCGCCTGTCTACGATCCGGAATGCAAAGAGAATACTGGTGTTAAGTGATAAAGGGATAGAAGAACAAGGAAGCCACGCAGATCTGATTAAACTGGAGGGAGTCTATACCAACCTGTACAAGCTTCAGTTTAAAATATGAGTAGTAATTCATGTGCACGGCAGATATTGCGAGAAATTTTCACTGTCTTGAACAATTGTATTGACAAGCGTAACGATGTTATGTTACTCTAACGACAGAACAATGTTATATTTAAGTGTGGTGATAGTTTTGGAAGAAAAGGATCTTATATCAAAAAAAGAGCTCTTGCAATTGACGGGGATTTCTTATGGGCAGCTTTACAGGTGGAAAAGAGAAAATCTGATTCCTGAATCATGGTTTATGAAACAATCATCGTATACGGGACAGGAAACTTTTTTCCCGCGCGAAAAAATACTAAGACGGCTTTCGCTTATACTTGATTATAAAGATTCTTATTCGCTCGAACAATTAGCTGCTTTGCTCCATCCGGATTACAGCAGGAAAATTTTCAGCTCATCAGAGATTCTGGCGGTAAAGGGAATCCAGGAAAACATTTTATCGCTTTTTGAGAAGGAAACAGGAGAGCGTTTCTTCAGATTTGGAGAAGTGCGATTTATGTATCTGTTGTCAGTCATTGAAAATGATCTTGCGAGAATCGATGTTAAAATTAAAGAATTTGTTAAAAGCGTGCTTTTGTGGTCAAAAAGTGTTAATACTACATCTTACAAGCTTGTTTTATTGAAAAAGAGAGGTGTGATTTTGATGCTTCTAAACAATCAGGAAGCTGATGTGTTGTATGATTTTGATACACAAATAGTAGCATCTTTTAATATAGACGAAATACTGGAAGGATTCGAGAGAAGTTTTATTGAATATTCTGACTCAATCAGTATAGATCCGGATGCCAAAGTAAAAGAAACCGTCAAACTCTAATCTCGTATGTCTATTGTAAACGTGGACTTGCTTGATATAGCGGGAAACCTGCCAAACAAAACGTCCCGCTGGTTGGTACGTCTTAGTGGTTGGTGAGGAGGCTTAATGATTAGACTTTTAAGTTTAACGCGATCATACATATTCTGGGTAGGATTGACATTAGTTGTATCGATTGCCGGTATTGTGTTGACAATATTATCTTCCCTGTATTTAGGCAGGATTTCGGAAACAGCTATTTCAATGAACTATACTGATTTCGTTTCCGAACTGATTCCCATGCTTTTCATTTTTATCCTGCAGACTCCGATCGCTTATGTAAACACATATGCTTCATCAAGATTTGCGGAATTCAGTATTTTTGATTTGCGCAACAAAGTGACGCAACACATCTATAATCAACCACTATCTTTCATCGAGAAGAATTCAAGCGCTGACATTTTGTCACGACTAAGCAGTGATGTCAGTATCATACAGCAGTTTCTACAAGGATCCTTGCTTGAGCTCGTGGTGCAACCTTTAACTTTCGTAGTTTGTGCGGCTTTTCTTTTCTATCTGAGTTTTGAGCTCTCTCTTGTAAGTTTTACGGCTGTACCGATTTTCATGGCTATAACACTAATCATTTCAAAACCATTAGAGAGATATGCTAAGGAAGTGCAGGAAACAATAGCTGAAGTAACCGGCGTCGCTCAAAGCGCTATATCCGGCATGCCTGAGGCAAAATCATTTTGCCTGGAAACTGCTTTGGGGAAAAAGTTTGAACGATCAGTCGATCGCTCGGTGGAAAAGGGATTGAAAATGGCAAAAGTCTCTGCGTCTATTTCGCCTGTCAACAACATGATGCAATTTGTGCCCTTTATACTTGTTTTTGCCTATGGAGGATTTCTTGTGATTTCAGATAGGCTTTCTTTCGGTGAACTCATAATGTTTATAAACCTTTCAAACGCAGTTGTAAATCCATTGCACCTGCTGCCACAAGCAATCAGCTCATATAGGCTGGCAAAGGCTGCTTGTGCGAGGGTGTACGAAGTGCTCGAAGAAAAAGTTGAGGATTCAGGCACAAAGGAAGCTTCAAAAGCAAATGGAGTAAATGATGAAGCAGTTATAGAGTTTTCTGGTGTATGCTTTGCGTACGAAGGTAAAGAACCGGTTTTAAGAAGCTTGGATCTATTTTTGCGCCGTGGGGAGCTAACTGGATTAGTAGGTGTCAGCGGCTGCGGTAAAAGCACAGTAATCAAGCTGATTACAGGATTTTACAGACCACTTAAGGGTAATATCAAAATTTATGGTACAAATGTTTCCGAGTGGGATATTGAAAAGCTGCGAAACAATATTGCCTTGGTATCGCAGGATACATTTTTGTTTCCATGTAGTATTTATGAAAACATATCTTACGGTAAGGATGAGGCTACATCGAAAGAAGTCCAAAATGCGGCAAAAGCTGCAGGTATACACGAATACATTATGTCCCTTCCCGAAGGCTATGATACTTTGGTCGGAGAGAGAGGCGTCAAACTATCCGGTGGACAAAAACAGAGAGTGTCTATAGCACGAGCTATTTTGAAAGATGCGCCTATTCTGCTTCTGGATGAGGCTACATCTTCGCTAGACGCCGAATCGGAGTATGATGTGCAGCAAAGTTTGGAGATGCTGATTAAAAATCGTACCGCGCTAGTAATAGCTCATCGTTTTTCCTCAATTAAGTTAGCTTCAAAAATTTTAGTTTTGGACGAAGGAAGAATCGAAAGCTCCGGAACACATGAACAACTTTTACAATCATCACAAATCTACAGACGTTTGTATCTTGACCAAGTTAGCACTGATTTTACTGGAGAAGATTGCCTTGCAGAAAGCAATTCCCAAAAAAATGAGGTAGTAAGAACATGAGGGGAATGAATGTTATTGATCAATTAAAGCTATTGTCAAGACTTTTTGCATATGCGAAAAAAGGAAAGATCTCATATTTTATAGGCATTTTGGGAGTAGCTTCTCAATCATTTCTGTTTAACTACGCATTTGCCCTCGCATTGGAAGGCTTGACGAGGGCAGCTGTACAAAAGGATGTAACACTATTGAGAGAGAGCTTAATCATGCTCGCTATAAGCCTTTTGACACTAACAATACTCATGCCTCTTTTTTCTTACTTGTTCGATGGTACTACCAGGAAGATGACGGGCAACGTAAGAAAGGATTTGTTTTCACACATACAGAGATTACCTATGATTACTTTTGAAAAACATCATAGCGCAGATATGTTGTCACGATTGAACAATGATGTTCAAATAGCTGAAAACGCATATGGATGGCCATTCGCTCTTCTCCTTATGTCGGCGATAGCCGGTTTGGGCTCAAGTGTGGTGATTTTCACGATTGATTACAGAATTGCCATCGCTGCAGTGATTATTGGATTTGGCAATATGGTCGTCAATAGCCTGTTCGCTCGACCAATTAGAAAATTAAGTGAAACAGCGCAAGAGAAATTATCCGAATCTTCCCAGAGATTATCGGATATTTTAGCCGGATTCAAGGAAGCGAAAATATACAACATCAATAAAACACTGTTCAAAAAGTACTTTGAAGCAAGCAATGGTCTGCTTCTTGTGAGCATGAAACGCGCAAAGTGGCAATCAGCTATCAACAGCATAAATTGGCTGCTTATTATGATGAATTTCATAGGGATAATTACTTTTGGAGGGTTCTTAGTCGTTTTCGGACAACTTGAGTTTTCATCTCTTATCAAGGCTACTCAAATGATGAACGGTGTGATTTGGATGTTCTCGGCTATGGGGAGTTTTTATGCTCAAGTTCAAAGCTCTCTTGCGGGAGCAAACAGGGTGTTTGAGATAATTGATTTGCCTGCTGAGGACGAGGGCAAAGACAATCTTTCTATTGATTATAAGTCCTCTTTTATAGAGGCTAGACAGGTTATTGAATTCGATTCGGTTTCATTTGCTTATAACGGTGATAATCCTGTATTGAGCGAATTTGATGCTTCAATTAGAAAAAGTGAGAAAGTAGCGCTTGTAGGATTGAGCGGCAGCGGTAAGAGTACTATTTTTAAGCTTATTTTGGGATTTTATACAGCAAACGGAGGGAATGTAAGGGTATTTGGCAAGCCAGTGAGTGATTATGGCAAAGCTGAGTTGCGATCACTGACAGCGTATGTGCCGCAAGATAGCTATATGTTTGAGGGAACAATCCGGGAAAATATATTGTATGGGAAAATGGGTGCTTCTGATGATGATGTGACAGATGCTGCTAAGGCTGCTTTTGCTCACGACTTTATAGTGGCGCTTCCAAAAGGCTACGATACCGAAGTAGGGGAAAGAGGGTCGAAACTCTCAGGCGGTGAAAGGCAGCGTTTAGCTATTGCAAGAGCATTTTTGAAGGATGCACCAATTCTTCTTTTGGATGAAGCGACCGCTTCACTCGATTCTGAATCGGAACAACAGGTACAAAAAGCTTTGGAAGTCTTGATGAAGGGAAGAACTTGTCTAGTAATAGCTCACAGATTGTCTACTATAAAAAACACAGACAGGATACTCGTTGTTGATAATGGGAAGGTGACAGAGGAAGGAAATCATGCAAGTCTTGTAAGTATGAACGGGCTTTATGCGAATCTTTATGAAAAAGTGACAAAGGGACTGACACATTGACGGGGTAAGCGACACATTAATACATAGATTTGCTGTATTCTTATCAGAAATACTTTAATTCTAAATATACGATATAGAAATATGTGTCAGCAACCCCGTCCCCTCGTCACACTATCCGGATGGTCTTGCAACACACGAAAATAAGCACATCATATTGCGATTAAAAATATTGACTCTTATCAATTTAATCTTTATAATATTCATATCGAAGTTATTCGATTTGAGGATTCGATATGAAGCATTATAAGGAGTTCACGAAAATTTTTAAGGCTATTAGCAGTTCAAAGAGAGCAATGATTGTTGATATGCTCTCGTGCGGGGAGTTATGCGCTTGCAAGATTTTAGAGAAATTCGAGATGTCACAATCCACGCTCTCACATCACATGAAGATTTTATGTGATTGCGGTCTTGTAAATGGCAAGAACGAAGGCAAATGGACGTATTATTCTCTAAATACCGACACAATCAGTAATGTAAAGCAGTTTTTCTGTGCCATTACCACTTATAAGGAAAACTGTATCTGCAATGAAGATTGTGATTACTGTAAAGGATGTGATGCGGATGAACAATGAATTCGTCTGCTTTTGCTTAGATAACGGTTATTCAGCTGGAGCACTAAAAACGCAACAATATGATCAAAAGATATATGATATTGCATACACCATTAAAGTGTTCTTCCGGAAGGTGATATGAGATATCTTCATATGCAAAAAGAACTTTGGGCGGAGTTTATAGGCACCTATTGTTTGCTTTTTGCAGGTACCGGAGCCATAATCATTAACGATAAAAGCGGGGGAGCTATAACGCATGTCGGGATTGCTATGACATTTGGCCTGATAGTTTTCGTCATGATTGCTGCACTTGGTGATGTATCCGGAGCTCACATGAATCCCGCCGTTACCTTTGGTTTATTTTTAGCGGGGCGTATCCCGGGACACAGGGTGATCCCATATGTTGTCAGTCAATTAATCGGTGCTATCGTTTCCAGCGCAACACTTATGGCCCTGTTTCCGCAACATCCCACCTTAGGTGGGACGATGCCTGCCGGTTCAGTATTTCAATCTCTATTGCTGGAAATACTGCTTACCGCGATGCTAATGTTTGTGATTTTAAGCGTTACAGATGGGGAAAAGTCAAAGAAAATTACAGCCGGCATGGCAATAGGTTCCACCATTGCATTGGCTGCTCTCTTTGCGGGTCCTGTTTCAGGGGCGTCCATGAATCCTGCCAGGTCGCTTGCTCCGGCGCTTGTTGCATGGCAGCTCAATGCGTTGTGGATTTACTTGGCCGGACCGGCACTAGGGGCTATCCTGGGGGTTTTGCTCTGCCGCTGCAGCCGGGGGAGTTGTTGCCAAATACCTTTAAAGGAGAAGTAAAGATATTCATGAAAAGGATCTTGTTTGTATGTGTCGAGAATTCCAACCGCAGCCAGATGGCGGAAGCATTTGCCCGCATACACGGTGGGAGTAGCGTGGAGGTGTACAGCGCAGGTTCGCGCCCTTCCGGAGTGATTAATCCGAAAGCCGTTACCGCCATGAAAGAACTTGGATACGATTTAACCAGCCATATGTCCAAATCACTGACTGATATCCCGGAGGTGGAATTTGACTTTGTTGCAACAATGGGCTGTGGTGATGCTTGTCCCATGATACGCGCCAAGCGGCGCGAGGACTGGAGCATCCCTGATCCCAGAGACTTGCCGCCTGAGGAATTCCGGCACGTGCGTGACCTTATAGAGCACAAAGTTAGGAAAATACTTATTGAGTATGATTTTTTGGAATAGGGCTTTATTGAAGCTCTATTTTTAACTCTGTAATCCTTGGGCTGATTAAGATATCATCTGTTTTAAATATAACTCTATATTGAATAAG
>Ga0209103_1000541_pt1 | contig 11871 bp, 9 predicted proteins | sample 4C3metaG_FD_184152 | JGI IMG/M metagenome (GOLD analysis project Ga0209103, IMG submission 184152) | Freshwater bacterial and archeal communities from Indian Creek, Illinois, USA - 4C3 metaG (SPAdes) (version 2) | ecosystem: Environmental > Aquatic > Freshwater > Unclassified | place: USA: Indian...
ATCGCGAACTGCGCGATGTCGGCACCACGGACATGGCCGCTTTCCAGGCATGCACCACGCTGTATCGCGTGCATCACCCCGAAGCCTCCATCGCCGAGGCGCGGCGGCTGGTCGCCGAATGGGTGGATCATCACGTCACGCGCCAGAGCACGGCGCCCGCTCCCGGCTGCGAGTGCGAGTGAGCGCAACGGTCAGGGTGAATGATGGGCCGCGGTAAAGATATCACTCTCCTCAAGACAAAGCTGCGACACTGACGGGCGCCGGCGGCAATCCGCTGCGGTGGCGCTGGATCATCGCGACATAGGCCGCTTCCAGTTGGCGCGCTCAGATGTTTGATCCTGGGTTTTGATGGTGCAGTCTTCTCCCATGAATGGAAGGATGCGCTATGGGTCAGATTCTCCACGGGTGCTTGAGGATGCGGTCCCGGACGGTCCGGATGGCGAGCGGCAGATCCCACTCGCGAAACGGCACGCCGTTGCGCAATGCGCCGGGCTTGCGCTCCAGGATCGGCAGGTAATGCCAGGGATCGCAGACCAGAATGTCCCGCCCGAAACGCCGCGGATGCTCGGCGATCACCGCGCCGTCGGCCACGATGCGCACCAGTGTCGCGGTGCTGCGGACCGAGACGGCACGCCCGGCGAATGCGGCCGGGACGCTGTAGCGATTGCGGTCGAGCAGCACGAGGCATGTGCTGGAGGCGCGCAGCATGTGCTCGACATAGCCATCGAAGCTTGCGGTGACGCCTGCTGCCATGCCTGGAACGCTTTCGTCGCCGACGCCGCCCGCGTCGCCTCCGTCACGACCCGAAAGTGGCCAACGGTAAGTAGTTAAGGCGGTTGGTATAAAGGGTCCGGGGCCTCCTCAAAAGCTGCTTCACTTCCTCGCCAGCACCGGGGGCAGATAAATCTGCCCTCCATTCCCACGAAACTTGTCGCTCATCTCTTCCATCCCGGCCTTGGCTGCCTCCCGTACCTCCTGGCTGATCTTCATCGAGCAGAATTTCGGCCCGCACATCGAGCAGAAATGCGCGAGCTTCGCGCCCTCGGCCGGCAGGGTCTGGTCGTGGAATTTCTCCGCCGTCTCGGGATCGAGGCCCAAATTGAACTGGTCCCGCCAGCGGAATTCGAAGCGCGCGCGGGAGAGTGCGTCATCGCGTAATTGCGCCGCCGGGTGCCCCTTGGCGAGGTCCGCGGCATGCGCCGCGATCTTGTAGGTGATGACGCCGGTCTTCACGTCATCGCGATCGGGCAGGCCCAAATGCTCCTTGGGTGTAACGTAGCAGAGCATGGCGCAACCGAACCAGCCGATCATCGCGGCGCCGATGCCCGAGGTGATGTGATCATAGCCCGGCGCGATGTCGGTGGTCAGTGGGCCCAGCGTGTAGAAGGGCGCCTCGCCGCAGGCTTCCAGTTGCTTCTCCATATTCACCTTGATCTTGTGCATCGGCACATGGCCGGGGCCCTCGATCATCACCTGCACATCCTGCTTCCAGGCGACCTGCGTGAGTTCGCCCAGCGTCTCCAGTTCGGCGAATTGCGCCGCGTCATTGGCATCGGCGATGGAACCGGGGCGCAGCCCGTCACCCAGCGAGAAGGAGACGTCATAGGCGCGCATGATCTCGCAAATCTCGCCGAAACGCTCGTAGAGGAAGCTCTCCTTGTGATGCGCCAGGCACCACTTCGCCATGATGGAACCGCCGCGCGAGACGATGCCCGTCACGCGCTCGGCCGTCAGGGGCACATAGGCCAGGCGCACGCCGGCATGGATGGTGAAGTAATCCACGCCCTGCTCGGCCTGTTCGATCAGCGTGTCGCGGAAGATCTCCCAGGTGAGTTCCTCGGCGCGGCCCTCCACCTTCTCCAGCGCCTGGTAGATCGGCACGGTGCCGATGGGCACCGGCGAGTTGCGAAGGATCCATTCGCGCGTGGTGTGGATGTTCCGGCCGGTGCTGAGGTCCATCACATTGTCGGCGCCCCAGCGGATCGCCCAGACGAGCTTGTCCACCTCCTCCGCAACGCTTGAGGAAACAGCGGAATTGCCGATATTGGCGTTGATCTTCACCAGGAAGTTGCGGCCGATGATCATCGGCTCGCTCTCGGGATGATTGATGTTGGCGGGAATGATGGCGCGGCCGCGCGCGATCTCGCTGCGGACGAATTCCGGCGTCACATGATCGGGGATATCAGCGCCGAAGCTCTCGCCATCGCGCGGCTTGCCGAGGCCGGCAGCGCGCCCGAGGTTCTCGCGGATCGCCACATATTCCATCTCGGGCGTGATGATGCCGGCGCGGGCATAGGCCAATTGCGTGACGGCCTGACCCGACTTGGCGCGCAGCGGCATGCGGCCGGCGCGGTCGAACAGCGGCACGCGGCGGGCCTCGCCCGGCTTCAGCCCATCATCCTCAGGCTTCTGGGCGCGGCCCTCGATCCTCTCGACATCGCCGCGCGCCATGATCCAGGCTTGGCGATGCGGCGCCAGGCCACTAGCGATGTCAGTCTGCACGGCGGCGTCCGTGTAGGGGCCGGAAGTGTCATAGACGCGCAGAGCCGGCTCTCCACCCGAGACGGAGATCTGCCGCATGGCAACGCGAATTTCGGGGTGAAGCTGGCCAGCCACATGGATCTTCTGGCTGGCAGGAAGTGGGCCGGTGGTGATGGCGGGGCGTTGTGGTGGCAGATTATCGGGCATTTGGACCTCCCTCGAAAAAATTGAACGAAGGAGGGTCGCGCCACGCGCCGAGTGCCCATCCCTTCGCCGGCATGACCCGGATCAGGTTCGAAGGGTCACCGCGTCGCTCGCGGAATCTCAGCCCTGCGGAAAGGGCTCCCCTTGGATGGGAATATGCTGCGCCAGACGCGCAAGCTTGTCAAAAGATCTTCGGCTTTTCGTGGCGGGCAGCCTGATGTCGGTGTGCTCGACGATGCCTCCTGCCTGTGGTTCGTCGTCGGGCTCGAAGGCGGGCTGCCCCCGGACGACAGATCTGTACCGACCACGCCGACCCGCAGCACGAGGTCGGGATGGTCAGTCGCGTGAAGCCGGCGCTGCGCGCCAGCGCCGAGGTCCCGTACCAGCCAAGAAAGAGGGCGCCGCATGAAAGCCTGGCCCAGCATCGGTGCGGCAGCTCAGGTCTTCTCGCCATCGCTGGCGGCCTCCCGGACCAGCCAATCGGCAAAGATCCGCAGAGAAGGGCTGATCCGCCCCTGCGGCAGAACGAGCCAATAGCCATCGCCGGTCATCGCAGGCGCCTGCGCGAGGGCCAGCAGGCGCCCGCCGCGCAACTCATTCCGCACAAAGCCGGGCGAGCAGATCACCACGCCCAATCCTTCCAGCGCGGCCTGGATCGCCAGCGTCGTGCTTTCGAACAGCAGCGGCACGGGAGAATCCGGCAGCCCCGCATGCCGGTGCCAAATGGCCCAATCCCGCGCGCGCACCCTGCTGCCCAGCAGGCGCGCGCCCCGCAGAGGCTCCGCCCCCACGGGCAGGGACGCTGCCAGGCCCGGTGCGGCGAAGGGCGCGATCATCACCGGCTGGAGCGGGAGCAGCGTCGCCGAGGGGTGTGCATCCAGGGGCGCTGTCCTCACGGCCGCATCCACGCCTTCGCGGGCGAGGTCCACGGGGGCGGTGGAGGTGGTCACCTCCAGGTCAATGCCGGGATTGGCGCGCTTGAAATCAGCCAGGCGCGGGATCAGCCAGCGCAGCGCCCAGGTGGTGTAGGCACGGATCCGCAAGGGCGGCGTTTGCGCCTGCAACTCCCGCGCGGCGGCCTCGATCTGGGCAAATCCCCCTCGCAATGCCTCGGCAAAGCGCTGGCCCTGCTCGGTCAGGCTCAGCGCATTGGGGCCACGGCGCACCAGGGGGCAACCCAGCTCCCGCTCCAATTCGCGCAGGCGCCGGCTGACGGCGGGCGGCGTGACCCGGAGAGCCACGGCGGCCGCAGCGACGCTGCCGGTCTCGGCGATGACGTGGAAAGCCCAGAGGCTTTGCAGGGGTGGGGCGCGTTGGAGCATGGCGCAGCATAACACCAGCTTGGGGTAGCCCGAGAATCTTTGCGGCTTCCAGCAACGCCGGGATCATGGGAGCCACGCTCGGCCAGGGCCGGGAGCTTTGGTCAAAAGAAGGAAACGTCTCAAATGAAGCGTAGATCAGCGCTCATGCTCGCCCCCGCCTTGGCGGTCGCGGCACCCCGCCTTTCGCTGGCGCAGGGCGCCAGCTTTCCGGACCGGCCCCTCCGGCTCATCATTCCCTTCACCGCCGGCGGCAGCAACGACATCGTGGGCCGCCTGATCGCGGACCGCATGGCCGCGCGGCTCGGCCGGCCGATCGTGATCGAGAATCGCGGCGGCGCGGGCGGGTTGATCGGCAATGACGCGGTCGCGAAGGCGCCCGCCGATGGCACGACGATGCTGCTGGCGGGCAGCGGCAGCTTCCTCATCTCCTCCTTGGTGCAGCCCAGGCTGCCCTATGATCCGGTGCGGGACTTCGCGCCGATCGGGCTGATCGGCGCGGCGCCCAATGTCATTGTCGTCCATCCCGCCATCGCGGCGCAGACGCTGGCGGATCTCCAGCGCGTCGCGCGCGCCGCGCGCACGCCGCTGCGCTTCGGCACGCCGGGTGTCGGCACGACGGGTCATGCGTTGGGCGCCATGATCGGCGTTGTTCTCGGCGCGGAGCTGGACGCGGTGCATTATCGCGGCACCGGCCCCTCGATCACGGATGCGCTGGCGGGCCGCCTGGACATCCTGACGAATGCCTCGGCGCCATTGCAGCCGCATATCGAGTCGGGCCGGCTGCGTGCGATCGCCATCGCGGGACGCACGCGCAGCGCAGCCCTTCCACAAGTTCCGACCAGCCTGGAACAGGGCTTCCCCGAGCTGGATTCGGCCACCTGGTACGCCCTCCTCACCACGGCCGGCGCACCGCCCGAGCGCATCGCCGCCTTGCATCAAACCCTGAATGAGGTGCTGGCCGACCCCGATGTGCGCCACCGGCTGGTGGAGCATGGCGTGGATGAGATCACGCCCAGCCCACAGCCCGCCGACCTGACCAGCTTTCTCACGGATGAGCGCATCCGCTGGCGGCGCGTGGTCGAACGCGCGCAGTTGCGTATTGAATAGGGAAATCCAGATCATGACCGACGAAACTCCCATCCTGCTGACCCAGGCCGACGGCATCGCCACGCTGCGGATCAACCGGCCAAACCGCCGCAACGCGATTGATGACGCCACACGCGGGTTGATGATCGAGGCGCTGGAAGCTGCGGCGGCCGACCCCGCCGTGCGCGCGCTCATCGTCACCGGCACCGGCAGCGCCTTCTGCGCCGGCGGCGATGTCAGCGGCATGCAGCAGCGCCTGTCCGCGCCGCAGGAGGAGATCGCCTTCAATGGCTGGCGCCGCCAGGCGCGCACGCATCGCGCCGTGGCCCTGCTGCACAATTTCCCAAAGCCCACCATCGCCGCCGTGAATGGCGCCGCCGCTGGCTTGGGCTGTGACGTGGCGCTGTGCTGCGACTTCGTCGTGGCGGCCGAGAGTGCCCATTTCACGATGAGCTTCGTCACCCGTGGCCTCATCCCCGATGGCGGCGGCATGTATTTCCTGCCGCGCCGCGTCGGCCTGGCCCGCGCCAAGGAGATGGTCTTCAGCGGGCGCCGTGTCGCTGCGGCTGAGGCGCTTAATCTCGCCATGATCGAGCGCGTCCTGCCCGATGCCGAGCTGCTCAGTGGCTGCGAGGCCTGGGCGCGGGATCTGTCAGCCGGCTCGCCCGTGGCGCTGTCACTCGCGAAATCCGTGATGGACCGCTCACTCGAGATGAGCTTCGAAGATGTGCTGGCCGAGGGCTCAAAAGCCCAGGCCATCTGCTACACCTCGGGTGAGCATCGCGCCTCGGTCGCGGCCTTCCTGGCGAAGACGGCGCGATGAGCGCCCTCGCCGCCCTGCTGCGGCCGCGCAGCGTTGCCATCATCGGCGCCTCGGCTGATCCCACGAAGATGACCGGCCGCCCCATCGGCTACCTGCAAAGCTACGGTTTTGGGGGCGAGATCTGGCCGGTCAATCCGCGCGCCGAGACCATCGCGGGCCTGCCCTGCTTCGCCGATGTCGCATCGCTGCCGGGGGCGCCCGATGCCGCGATCGTGCTGCTCGGCCCCGAGCGTGCGGAAGCCGCCGTGCGGGACCTGGCGCTGCGCGGCTGCCAGGCCGCCATCGTGCTCGCCAGCGGCTATGGCGAGGCGAATGCCGAAGGTGCTCGCCGGCAGGAGGCGCTGAAGCAGGCGGCGGGCGCGATGCGCCTGCTGGGGCCCAACACCATCGGCCTGGTCAACCTGACCGATGGCATCATGCTCTCGGCCACCGGGGCGCTCGAACTGGGCGACCTGCCGGCCGGGCGCATCTCCGTCGTCTCGCAGAGTGGCGGCATCCTGGGCGCGCTGCTCTCGCGCGCAGCGGATCGCGGCATTGGCTTCGCCAAGCTGGTCTCCACCGGCAATGAGGCGGATCTCGACAGCAGCGACCTGATTGCGGAGCTGCTGGAAGACCCGGCGACCGATGTGGTCGCGGTCTATATGGAAGGGCTGCGCCGGCCGGAGGCCTTCCAGCGGGCCGCGCGCCGTGCCGCCGAACTCGGCAAGCCGATCGTGGTCTACAAGGTCGGCCGCTCGGAATCCGGGGCGCGGGCCGCGACGTCGCACACCGGCGCCATGGCCGGCGCAGACCGCGTCTATGACGCGATGTTCCGCCAATATGGCGTGATCCGCGCGGAGAGCTTCACCGACCTGCTGGACATCCCGGCCGCACTGGTGACGGGGCGACGCATGGCGGGCCAGCGCGTCGCCATCCTGACCTCGACCGGGGGCGCTGGCACGCTGCTGGCGGATAATTGCGGGCTCGCTGGCATCGAAGTCGCCCCCCCCGATGCGGAGACGACCGAACGCCTGGCAACCCTGCTCGACGAAGACCAAGCGACGGTGGGCCGCAACCCAGTGGATGTGACGCTGGCGGGGCTGCGGCCCGACCTGTTCCGCGGCGCCATCAGCGCGCTGCTGGAGAGCCCCGGCTATGACGCGGTGGTGGTGGTGATCGGCTCCTCCGCGCTGGCTGCGCCTGACATCGTCGCGGGCGCGATCGTCGAATGCCAGGCACAGAGCGACAAGCCGGTGCTTGCCTATGTCAGCCCGCATGCGCCGCATCTGGTGCGCTTGCTGAACGGCAAGGGCATCGCCGCCTTCGCGACACCCGAGAGCTGCGCCACGGTGCTGCGGGCGCTGCAACGCCGCGCCGTACCGCCCGCGCCGGACGCGCTGGCCGCTGATCCTGCCGTCCTTGCGGGCCTTCCCGCGGGCAACCTGAACGAGGCGGAGAGCAAGGCCTTGTTCGCCCGTTTCGGCGTGCCCACGACGCGCGAGCGCGTGGCGGCCGACGCGACCGCGGCGGAAGCGGCGGCACAGGCGCTGGGCGGCAAGGTGGTGTTGAAAATCCTCTCCCGCGCCATCGCGCACAAGAGCGAGCTGGGCGGCGTGAAGCTCGGCCTGACGGCGAACGAGGTGCCCGAGGCCTGCGCCGGGATGCTGGCACGGCTGCGCGCGGCCGACGCCCCCGCGCCGGAGGGCTTCCTGGTCCAGGAGAGGGTGCGGGGCGGCATCGAGATGATCCTGGGCTTCCACCGCGACCCACAACTCGGGCCAGTGTTGCTCGTGGGCGCCGGCGGCGTAGCGGCGGAGCTGTTCCAGGACACCGCGCTGCGCCTGCTGCCCATCGCCCGCGCCGATGCCGAGGCGATGCTGGAGGAGCTGAAGGCGATCCGGCTGCTGCGCGGCTGGCGCGGCGCGCCACCGGCGGACATGGCGGCCCTGGTGGACGCGATCATGGCTTTTGCCCGCATGGCGGCAACGGCTGGCGACCGGCTCATCGAGGCGGAGATCAACCCGCTCTTCGTCCTGCCTGAGGGCCAGGGCGTTCGCGCCGTGGATGGCCTGGCGGTACTGCGGTGAACCCCCTGCCGATCCTCGCCGCGCACGCGGCAGGTTGGCGCGACCGGCCCTGGCCCGGCGGGCTTGAGCACGCAGCAGGGCTTTCGTGGGGAGGGGATGAGCAAGCCAATCCACGCGGGCCACGCGGCCAGCGCCGGATATGCTTCCGTCATGGCCTGACAGAATCCAGCAATGGATGTAGGCGAAAGGCATTGCGGGGCGCGGCCGGGCACCCATGTCAAGGTCGGGGAGAAAAGCCATGGTCCTGAAACTGATCTGCGCCCAGGTGATGCTGACCAAGCTGGCAGTGCGCGGCGCCTTCACGCTGGGCGCCGCGGCTGGAACCGCGGGCATGCTTGGGGTGTGCGCCCTGAAGAAGGCCATCCAGGCCAAGCGCGACGCCGCCTGAGGGGGTGGCGGCAGGCCGGTTGCCAAAGCGGCCCGCCATGGCCAGAACATGCCCCTCCATCTTGGGAAACAGAACATGCAGATTTTGGCCCGCCCCTGGCTCTCGATACGCTGGCTCTCGATACGCTGGCTCTCGATACGCTGGCTTGCGTTTGCGATGCTCGGCTCCTGGGTGCTCGCCGCCTCGGCACAGGTCGCATTGCCAATGTGGCCCGTGCCGGCGACGCTGCAGAGCCTCGCCGTGCTGCTGCTCGGCGCGATCGGTGGGCCGGTGCTCGGCGTGGCCGCTGTCGCGGCATATCTCGCGCAGGGCTCCATGGGCCTTCCCTTCTTCGCCAATGGCTCCAGCGGCCTCGCGGTGCTGACCGGCCCGACGGCGGGATACCTCCTGGGCTTTGTCGCCGCCGCCTGGATCGCAGGCGCCGCGCAGGGCACGGTTTGGCGGCAGGGGCTTGTGCTTTTGGTGGCGCATCTCGCGCTTTTCGTTCCCGGCGTGACCTGGCTTGCCGGCTTCATCGGCTGGGAGCGCGCCTTGCACGCGGGCTTCGTGCTGTTTCTGCCTGGAACGCTGATCAAGACCGCCCTCGCACTCGCTGTGCTGCGCGCCGTGCGGATCCGGACCTGACGGGAATGGCCGCCGCGCCTGCCGCGCGGCGGCTCGCCGATCAGACGGTGACGCCGTAGAGCTTTCGCGCCTCGGCTTCGCTCACCAGCCCATCCGCCACATCCCGCGCCACCAGCGCCGGGTCGCGCTGCCTGGGGTCGCCCATGCCGCCGCCGCCGGGCAGCAGCAGCACCAAATGCCGCCCCTTGGGGATGATCTGGAAGCCCTTGGTCCGCAGCACGGTGCCATTGTCGTCATCCAGCCCGACCCAGCCGGCAGCGCCCATGCCGCCGCCGAAGCGGCCTTTGGGCGGATTGGCCACGCGGTCGAAGATGGCGTTCACGGCGAATTCGGCGTTCTTTTTCGCGCCGATCTCCATGATCTGCCCGAAGCCGCCGCGCGTCTTGCCGGCACCCGCGGAATCCGGACGGAGTTCCTTGCGCCAGAAAATCACGGGCGCCACGTTCTCCGTGGCCTCCACCGGCATGGTCCGCACGCCGGAGGGGAAGGCGATGCCGTCCAGCCCGTCCTTTGTGGGCCGCGCGCCGGTGCCGCCAGAATTGAAGGTGACGATCTCGAAATCCTCGACCTCCGCCGCCTGCCCGCTCACCTGGCTGCCACCGCGCAAGGGCGGGTTCCACAGCGCGGAGGAGCCCTCAGCATTCACTCGCTCGGGGATGGTCTGCGCCAGGCAGCCCATCATCAAATCGGGGATGAGCTGGCCGATCACGTGGCGCACGCTGACCGGATAGGGGCGCGGCGCGTTGAGGATGCAGCCCTCGGGGATTTCCATCCGGAAGGGCAGCAGGCTCGCCCAGTTATTCGGGATTTCCGGTGCGATCACGCATTTCAGCCCGAAGCAGGCATAGGCGCGGCAATAGGCCGGCGGCACGTTGATGCCGCGCGTGGACAAGCCCGAAGTGCCGGTGAAATCCACGATGATCTCGCCGCCCTCGGCGCGCATCGCCGCATGCAGCGTGACCGGCGCCTCATAGCCATCCGAGCGGATTTCGGAATGCCAGATGACGCCCTGCGGCAGCTTGGCGATCTCGGCCTGGGTTGCGGTCATGCTGGCGTCGAAGATGAAAGCGGCCAGACCATCCAGCCCGTCCATCTTGTACTCGTCCATCATTTCGATGAGGCGCTTGGCGCCGGCATCGTTGCAGGCGCAGAGCGAATAGATGTCGCCCTCCAGCTCGACCGGGGTGCGGCTGCCCACGCGGATGAAGTCGAAGAAGGTCTCGTTCGGGGCTCCGGCATCGAAGCACTTCACGATGGGGATATAGAGCCCCTCCTCGAAGACCGAGCGCCCTTCCGGCCCCATGCCAAGCCCGCCAATGTCAATGATATGCGCGGTATTGGCGAAGATGCCGATGATCTTCCCGCCGCGAAACGCGGGGCTGACCACGGTGAGGTCATGCAGGTGGCCGGTGGCGAGCCAGGGGTCGTTGGTGATGTAGTGATCGCCCGGCTTCATCCTGTGCGCCGGGAATTTCTTGAGGAAGTGGCCCACCGCCTCGGCCATGGAATTCACATGGCCCGGCGTGCCGGTCACGGCCTGGGCGAGCATGCGGCCTTCCAGGTCGAAGACGCCGGCCGAGAGATCGCCCGCCTCGCGCACCGTGGTGCTGAAGGCGGTGCGGATCATGGTCTGCGCCTGTTCCTCGACCACCGCGATGAGGCGGTTCCATTGGATCTGGCGTTGGATTTTCTGCAAGGCATCCATCATGCATCCCCCCGCGTCAGTTCCAGGTATCCCAGCCCATCCATCCGGCAGGTCCAGCCCGGCCCCACCAGCGTGCTCGTCTCATCCTCGGCGATGATGCAGGGCCCCGGCACTTCGCAGCCTGGCGCCATCTGGTGGCGAGCATAGACCTGCCAGGTGGCGACGATGCCGGTCGCGGTATCGCGCAGCTGCTGGCTGCGGACCGGCGCGGGGGCGGCGGCATTGGCCACGTCCGCCGCTGCTTGCACGGCATCCACCAAGGTCGCGACCGTGACGGCGAAACTCAGCACTTCCACGTCCGAGCCGGGCACCGGGCGGTCATAGAAGCGCGTATATTCGGCGTCATAGGCGGCGCGGATTTCGGCGATGTCGGCCTCGACCAGCGGCCGTACCGGCAGCGCCACGGCGATCTCATGCCCCTGCCCGACATAGCGCATATAGCCGATGCGATGCTCGACCGTGGGTGCACCAAAGCTGCCCTCGGCCACGACTTTCGCGGCCTCGGCGCTCATCGCGGCCAGCAGGGTGTTGACGCCCGCCACATCGAAGCTGGCGAAGCGTGTGTAGAGGCTTTTCACCACCTCATAACCGACCGGCGCGCGAAGGAAGCCGATGGCCGAGCCGACGCCCGCGCCCGATGGTACCAGCAGTTTCTTCACGCCGATCTTCTCGGCCACGCGATAGCCATGCACCGGGCCACCGCCGCCAAAGGCGATGATGGCGCGGCCCTCATAGGATTTGGCGGATTCGATGGCATGCACACGCGCCGCATTGGCCATGTTCTCATCCACCATCTCGACCACGCCCAGCGCCGCCATGCCGGCTTCCAGGCCGAGGCCCTTGCCGACATGCTCCACCAGCGCGGCTTCCGCCGCACCCGTGTTGAGCGCCAGCGAACCACCCGCAAACGCCGCCGCGTCATAGCGGCCAAGTGCCAGGTTGGCATCCGTCACGGTCGGCTTGGTGCCGCCGCGGCCATAGCAGGCCGGGCCAGGATCGGCGCCCGCCGATTCAGGCCCCACCTGGATGCGCCCCATGCTGTCCAGATGCGCGAGCGAACCGCCGCCCGCGCCGATTTCCACCATCTCGATCACGGGAATTCGCAGCGGCAGGCCCGAGCCCTTGCGGAAGCGGCCCACGCGCGCCACCTCGAAGCTGCGGCTGGCTTGCGG
>Ga0209103_1000542_pt1 | contig 11854 bp, 9 predicted proteins | sample 4C3metaG_FD_184152 | JGI IMG/M metagenome (GOLD analysis project Ga0209103, IMG submission 184152) | Freshwater bacterial and archeal communities from Indian Creek, Illinois, USA - 4C3 metaG (SPAdes) (version 2) | ecosystem: Environmental > Aquatic > Freshwater > Unclassified | place: USA: Indian...
AGAATGAGCATCATGTATAATTTTCCCCAGAGTAGGAAGATGAAGGTCACCTAGACCCAAAACCGAAATAGTAGCCTCTAAAAAAACGTACGCTGGGATTATTGAAACAAATTGCGGCAGAAGTACGGGTATAATCTTGGGCATCAAGTATTTAAAAATTATTCTTGCATCACCGGCTCCATAAGCTTTTGCAGCTTCAATATAAGATGCTCCTTTAATCTGTAAAAACATCGCCCGCAATACAAAATAATAACTGCCAAAAATACTCAAAATAATAACCGAACCTAATATCACCCAAATGCTTCGCGAAAAAAACATACCTATCATAATGAGCAGAGGCAGTATCGGTAAAATAAGGTTCACCTGCGTTAACCACCTGAAAATGCCATCTAGCCATTTTCCATACCATACACCAATGGCTGCAAGCATAAATGTGTTTAATTGTGCTCCTATCGCAGCTAAAAATCCAAACGCCAATGCTACAGGTATTCCCCAAAACAACCCTATCGACAAGTCCCTTCTTAAGTGATCAGTTCCGGCCAAACCATGTACTTGTCCATAAACCACCAATCTCACATCAAGATTATCCTCCTCAGCAAACATCCATCCGTTAAGCTTAAGCTTGTATTCACCTTTCAGAGGTCTGTTGTCGTCAGTATCAAGGAACAATCCTTTATGAGCAGGCCTTCCATCTAATTTCCGGGTCAACTCATCATCTATTGATAAGCGATGCGCGCCTCTGCCTTCAATTGTGCCTATTTTAAGTTCTTGACCGTTCGGATTTATCCAAGTCAACTCTATATGTGGCGGACGCTCTTCATATACACTCTGAAAAAACAATGTCAGTTCTGCAGGAAATCCATCATAATTAAATTGAAACGGCAGTTCTATCTCTATCTCGCTTATTCCTTCGCCTAAAGCTCGGACATTTTTTGTTCCGGTTTCTTCACTTGATAAAACTTGCGTTGTTGATCTGTTCTCCCACGGTAAAATATTGATCCATTCAGGCCAAGCTGTTCTAGGGCTTTCCTGCCATGTTTCGGCGTCCCCTCTCCAAAGGCGTATGGCTTCGCTGTACGGAATCGTGATAACCGTGATTATCGAGAGTGTAATCAAAAAGAATATTATCAACACTCCTGCAACAGCAGCCGGATACCGAATTAAAAGTTTTAAGCTATTCATCATATTACGCGTTCCCCCCGGTTCCAATCTTAACGCGCGGATCGATTAACGCAAATATTATATCTGTTATGAATAATGTAGCCCCCAACAGATATGCATATATAATTGTCGTCCCTAGTATCACAGCGGTTTCGCCACGACCAATCGCCTCAAAAAATAAAGTTCCTAACCCAGGCCAAACAAAAACGCTTTCCAGAACGATTCCGCCCATCCACATGGTTATAACCGTTAAAGCAAAGCTCATTATTATCGGAGGTAAAGTAGGCCTCAATACATACTTTCTTTCGATCATGCGCGAAGGTAGCCCTTTTGCTTTCGCCATCTCTACATAATCCTCACTTGAGTGAATCAGAAAAAAAGTTCGCCAGCTGTAAGTGCTGACAAAAATAGCACTTAATAGTATAGCAAGCACTGGTAAAACCAAATGTTCAATCAAACTTAAAGCATAACCCAATGTCGTTAGAGGAGGTGGTGCTGCAACCATTCCTCCAAAAGGGAGAACCGGAAAAATTATTGCAAAAAACAGGATTAAAAATATTCCATAAAACCATGCCGGCGCCGCAGATGCAGGAGCAAGGGCGATTATTATCTTGTCAAGTGTACTGCCATAACGGCGCGACAAAAATAAAGCTAAAAATAAAGCGGTAAAAAAAAGGAACAATTGCGCTGTACCAAAGAGCACTAATGTTGCCGGAAGCCTTTCTAGAATAATAAGACGCACCTCCCTTGATCCTGATGGACTAGTCATCGTTGGAGCCCATCCAAAATTTAAAGTTAGTGCGCTAATTAGATATCCGGGAGTGCGAGTTAAAAAAGGCCTGTCGAGTCCCATCCGTCTTTCTTGAATCGCAACCATTTCTTGAATTACTTTTGTGCGCTCATCTGCAGGTAAATCTCGGAGTGCCGGATTTTCACGAACAGATATCCCCACCTGCTCTGCGATGGTTGCCTTTTTGATCTCGTCCAGATATCCACCCCAATTAGCAATAAAGATGGTCAATATTATCCCTACAACTACCGCAATCCCAATTGTGAACAGCCTTGTAAGCATATATTTAAAAATCCGTGCAAAAGATTTGTTAAAAAACTTTTGTGACGCGGATTCATTGGCAAGTTCAATTATATTTTCCTGTTCCTCAGGAATTTCTACATTGCTCACTTATATTAACCTCCTTGCGATTTAAGGCGAGGGGCATAACCCCTCGCCACGCAAAACCATGAATTGTTATTATTCTTATGGCAGCACAACGAATGTTGCTGTACTAAATGATGGAATAGCCACAACATTGGGCGAAACCACAACTTCAAGCCTTGTTGAGCCTGCCACGATACCTTCTGTCAAATCGGCGTCCAACACAACTCTCCAAAGTCCATCACTAACCGCTTGACCTTCCCCTACATGCACTATCTCTCCATTCGCGTCAATCACAAGGTATGTGACAAAATTTACATAATCAACCGGATATGGTTGATCTTCAAATGTCACATTCACGTCGAATGTGACCTCCTCTCCTGAGGTAACTACCGCAGGTCCTGTGATATCAAGCTCAGCAATTTTAGGGGCTGCGAATCCAACCCATTTTGAAGCCGGATCCGGGAAGTCAGCAAATCTCCTAAGATGAACTATTCTTTCAACGGGATGTGCCGCCTCAAGGTAGAACGGTCCCGAACCTATCCAGAAATGTCCCTTATCTTCAAACCATGTCATAAGAGCTTCATAACGTGCCGAAGCTTCTTCAGACGTTATGAATTGTCCAAGTGTCGGCTCGAAAGGTATAAATCCCTGAGCTTGTGCTTCACTTAGATGCCTCTCAAGAATCGGAATGCTCGGCCCTGCAATATAGCTCATCCAATCAACCTGAAGTTCCGCTGCCTTCGATGTTGAAAATGCTAACTCTCTATTTTGCTCAGCAAGTATTCCTAAAGTCAAATTATGCCATGCGCCGGGTCCTTGAGCGTACAACGGTATGGATGGGAACCATGTCCAACCGGTTGCAATCACTTCCGCATCAAGGAATGTCATGTTCGTATATGATTCTATGACAAGCGGATCTTCGCTAATAATTCTTACTCCTCTGAAATGGTCCATGAAAGTTGTAAATGCCGGCACCGCAGAAGCGTCATAAATTGGGCTTTGCTCTTTTGCCCGATCAAAGTTAAGAATCATTGCCATTACAATGTCAGACAAATCCATAGGACTTCCATCGTGCCATTTTACTGTGTCAAAAAAATCAGCCGGATAATGAATTCTAACCCTCACATCAGCTGTGGATCTTGTTGCATCCCATCCCTCTACGGCTGACGCCTGATCTAAAGTTATAAATTCCTGTGTCACAGGATCCCAATCAACCCAGGCATCTCCGGGAACATCCATGCTTGCCGGCTCGAACTGCAAATCTACCCAATCGTGAGTAACTCCGACAGGAGTTCCCTCAACTACAGAAATTTCAGCCCTCTCAATGCGCTGCGGATGCGTAAGTCCTGTGAATGGATCCCACAAAGTACCGAAATCTGCGGTTGCACGAATGAACATATTATCAAATATCCAGTTTGATCCTGCTATAGGATTCCACGGATCGGTTAATAAATCAGGCATAGCTATAGTCGCTGTGCCGCCCTCGATAGGCTCGCCTGTTGCCGGGTCTTCAAATCTTGAGGTTAACGCCCAAAGATAAGCGCCGGAAATACCTCCCGCAAGATCGGCCGCTACGGCAAAATGCTCGCTGCGGGGCATAAAGCCCACTGAGTTAACTACAAAAATGCGATGTGAATCCTGCATCGCAAGCTCCAAAGCCCTTTCAAACATATCTTCGCGTTCTTCAAGATCAGCAAAATCGCTGCGTGCCAATCTATCAGCCAGTTCATAGAATTCAGCGGTCGGCTTGGTAGCCTGCCACAATGGATTCGGAAGCCCTCTATTGGTATAAAAGAAATTAAATTCGGCACCTTGATCCCTCATAATAGAAGGCGATATCCAACCACCTGTGTAGATGTGGTATGATCCATCATACGGGTCCCCGCGAAGCCAAAGAGGCGCTGCCTCGGCAGAAGTTTTTAACAACTCAGTGGTTTGAAATCCTAAAGTCTGCATCTGCCGCGTCATATATTGTCCTAAAGGAAGTCTCGCATCTTCGACTCGAATAAGCAGAATTATCACTACAGGCTCCCCTTCATAGTGCCAAATACCGTCAACAAGCTCAGCTCCTAATTTTTGCATTTCCTCGGTAACTACTTGTTTTGCCCTCTCGGGATTATACGCATAATAAAGCTCAAGTCTTCTTGCTACATCGATATATCTTGCATAGTCCGGAAACGCAGGATGAATAGGCAGATACCTTGGAACAGCCATCCCACCGTATATTTCCTCAGCGACATGAGTGCGGTCAACTAACCAGTTCATCGCTTCCCTGATACGGGGTATGGCAAACGGATTGAGTCTGCCGTCTCTAAAATAGGGAGCTTCCGGAGTACCTGCGGGATTTAAGGTTAATTCGTTAAATACACCGAACAATTTTTCGTATCCCACTTCAGGATGCTCCACAACCCTTGCAAAAAGTTCCGGATCAGTAACATCATCGGCAAAAGCATGTAGATCACCTGCCTCAATCTGAGGTATAGCAAGATTGTGATCCGCCACTACACCGACTATTTCATCTAGCCATGCGCCAGTGCGGCCTACCGGCTGTACAACAGGCGGTACCGGTACTTCTACCGGCTCTTCAACAACAGGTTCCTCTTCTTGTTCCTCTACGGCAGGCTGTGGCCAAAATGCGACTAAAAGAATCGCAACCAAAACCAGTAATGCAGCAACGCCAATCATTAATGTTTTCTTGTTCATTTTTGAATCCTCCTTCTTTTAGTATTTTAAAAACGAAATGCTAAAATAGCATTATCCCCAAAGCAAGCAACTATACAAACCATCATGTCTAAATACGTGCAGTTTATATTATGATAAGTCATTTGTCAATAATTGCATAAACTTTCATAATATTTCGCATTTCCCTCTACGTAGTCATTCAGGCGCAAGTCATATTCCCTTATCTACCGCCATTCATTCAATGCTCTACAATTATATCAAGCGTTTTTCACAAACCTTTATTAATAATTATACGTTTTTAAAGACATCCAGCCACTAAATCCCCCACTTGCATAGTGTTATACCCCATCTTACCCGCTGCCATGCTTTTAAGCTTCGTTGCGCAAACAGATTCGATCGCTTTCTCGATTTTCAAAGCGGCTTCTGTTTCACCCATCGTTTCAAGCATCATGGCTGCAGCTCCGATTGCGGCAAGTGGGTTTACCACATTTTGTCCTGTGTATTTTGGTGCAGACCCACCTATAGGCTCAAACATGGATACGCCTTCGGGGTTTATGTTGCCCCCGGCGGCTATACCCATTCCTCCCTGAATCATGGCTCCCAAATCAGTTATTATGTCACCGAACATGTTCTCTGTGACAATCACATCAAACCATTCGGGGTTTTTAACCATCCACATGACTGTTGCGTCCACATGAGCATAATCGCGGGTTATATCCGGAAATTCATTCTGTCCTACCTCGTGAAACGCTCTTTCCCACAGATCAAAGGTAAATGTGAGCACGTTTGTCTTGCCGCAAAGTGTGACTTTTTTTGCCTTGTCACGCTTTTTCGCGCATTGATAAGCGTAGCGCAGGCAGCGTTCGACGCCTTTTCGTGTAGAAATCGATTCCTGTATTGCTATTTCATCAGGCGTACCCTTTCGTAAGAAACCTCCCGCTCCGACATACTGGCCTTCCGTATTCTCCCTTATAACCACAAAATCAATATCTTCAGGCTTTTTGTCCTTAAGCGGGGTGTCGACTCCGGGATAAAGCTTCACAGGGCGTAAATTTATGTATTGATCAAGCTCGAAGCGCAGCTTCAATAGCAAGCCCTTTTCAAGTATGCCGGGTTTAACGTCCGGATGTCCTATTGCACCCAGGTACATGGCGTCAAAACCTCTAAACTCCGAAAGCACGCTATCGGGCAATACTTCGCCCGTGCGAAGATAGCGTTCACCGCCCAAGTCGAAATGAGTATAGTTTAACTTAAATCCTGAGAGTTCACTTACTGCATTTAATACTTTGATTCCCTCGCGAACAACCTCCGGGCCTGTGCCATCTCCCGGTATTACTGCAATATTGTACATGCTGTATTCCTCCTGTTAAAGTAAATCATCTTATATTCTATTACAATCCAATTCAAATTGAAACAACAATATGTCATCGCTGCATAGGACATTCTAAACCACGTAGTGTGTCAAAAATCCATCACTTTTAAGTCCGTTCGGTAATTTGATATCGCCTAAAAGCGATGCCGGAAGGATTGCTTCTTTGCCGAAGCGCTCACGTATTCTTTCTGCTGCGTCATCGATTTTCTTTCTGTTTTCGTGTTTTTTCTCATCATCAAACCACATAAGCTGCCTTGGAGCTTTGCTTGGCAAAAGATTAATAGCGCGCACGGTCACAGCCCTGACATTTGCATTCCAGAAAAAATTAGACTCAAAAAGTTCTCTGGCTTTAAGCGCTATCTCCATAGGACTTTGAGTTGGAACTAAAAGCGGCGCCTGATATTGCCTGTATGAGAGATTCTGGTTTTTCACGCTAATTTGAACACCAAAGGCGCTCATTTCGTGCTTTCTCAGCCTGTGTCCAATATCTTGAGAAAGATGTAATATTATCCTCCATACTTCCTCATTGTTCAAAAGATCCTCTCTACAGGTCACACCATGCCCCACCGATTTAATCGGGGATACAAAATCAGTTTTCATAACACGCGAATTTTCTTCACCATTTGCGAATATTGAGAGAATCAAGCCGTTTTTACCGAGCCTGTCCTCCAAAATCCATGGCGGTGTCTTGGCGATATCGCCAATTGTATAAATCCCGCAACGCGCAAGTTTAGCTTGTGTTGAGCGCCCCACGTACAAAAGATCGCAAGCCGGAAGCGGCCATACCTTACTTTTATAGTCTTCACGAGTTATTTGTGTTATAGCGTCGGGCTTTTTCATGTCGCTGCCAAGCTTTGCAAATATTTTATTGTAAGATACACCTATACTCACGGTTATGCCAAGTTCTTCCTTGACCTCATTTCTTATTCTTTCCGCTATGTTCATAGCATCTCCGAAAAGACTGCGGCTTCCTGTAACATCAATCCAGCACTCGTCTAAGCCGTAAGATTCAACCTGATCCGTATATCTTGAGTAAATGTCGCGGGCAGCCTTTGAATACTTAAGATAGTTCTCAAACTTAGGAGGCAAGATTATAAGTCCGGGACACAGCCTTTTAGCCTCCCAATTGACCATGCCGGTTTTAACGCCTGCTTTTTTGGCAAGCTCAGATTTCGCAAGCACAATGCCGTGGCGATCTTCCGTCGAGCCACACACCGCGACGGCTTTCCCTCGAAGGGATGGATTTAATACAATCTCAACCGAGGCATAAAAGGAATTGAGATCGCTGTGAAGTATCGCTCGCTCATAATTCATCAAAAACACCTTCATAAACTTTTTTTGTTGACAAACTTTGTTTTAAAAAATATACTGTAGTCAACTTCTTCATTCTTCGTATGATTAGCCTAGCATATCGAGGAAGTTTAATCAAGTATTATTAAGAAGTTTTATGAAGTTTCTTTCGTAAGAAAGGATGACAGCAATGAAGACATTCGCTTTGAAAGTTAAAGAGGCAAGAGAAATATCAGACTTAAGCCAACGTGCGCTTGCCGAAAAAATCGGCGTTTCACAAAGAGCGATTACAGCATACGAAACCGGAGTATCACTCCCGCGCGGTACTACAGCACGAAAACTCGCAAAAGCACTCAATGTATCGGTTGAATATCTTTTAAATAACGAAATAACGGATCCTCTTTACGGCATCGAAATAGAACCGTTTCTCGCTGAGGTGAGAGATCGTTTCGGCAACAGGGCGACGTATGATGCAGATGCTCTTTTAAAGCAAAATGTAGCGTTGTTTGCAGGAGGTCAACTCTCTCAGGATGCTAAAGACGCATTTTTCGAGTCGATCATGCGATCATACCTCTCCTGCAAGGAAGAAGCTAAAAACATCTACGGACGTAAAAAATAAGAAGAGTCATGCATTCCTCCTTGTACGAAATATTCTAAAAACATGGTTTTGAGAGGATACTGAAGTGACGTCTACAGATTTTATAAGCAGCAAAGTTAACCGAATAAAAAAGAAATTTGCGGGTTTTAGCCTTGACGGCATTTGCAAGGCTTTAAAAATCAAGCTGCGTTATGAGCCGCTCGGCAATTCAGCCGGAGCTTGCAAGGGTTATTATATTGTCCAGTCGAGAATTCAGATGATAGTTATAAACAGCGACTTATCGGATTTGCTTATACGATGCATACTGGCGCATGAGCTTGGACACGCTGTATTGCACAGAAATGCTGCCGGCATTAAAGCGTTTCATGACTTCAGCCTTTTTGACGCGACGTCAAAATTTGAATATGAAGCCAATGTTTTTGCGGCACAGATGCTTCTTGACAACGATGAGGTTTTAGCGCTTTTAAATGATGATATGTCTTTTTTCGCGGCCGCTTCGACCCTCGGAGTACCAGCGGAACTCCTTGATTTCAAATTCCGCGCCTTAAAACGGCAAGGCTTTAAAGTTACCGAGCCCCCATTCACGGCTCAAGCCAACTTTTTAAGACAAATTGTACCAACAGAAAACGATTGTTTTTCGAAACAAATCGCACAAAATGAATAAGATTTCAGGGAGGCAATTTTATGTGCGGCAGAATGTATATGGAACCCGAAGATCCAACAGGAGAACTTCACTCAATACTCGCAACATTAAAGTATAAAAACGAAATCGAAGCTAAATCCATAAAAATCTCTGGCGAGATATTTCCTTCGAATATAGTGCCGGTGATGATTAAAAGTCCGGATTCAGAGCAAATAGCCTTGCCCATGAAGTGGGGATTTACGCGCTTTGACGGAAAAGGTCTTATAATAAACGCTCGCAGCGAAACAGCGGCTATTAAGCCGATGTTCAAAGAAAGCGCCAAAAATAGGCGCTGTATTATACCGGTGTCACATTATTTTGAATGGCACAAGTTGGAAAAAAGTAAGATCAAATATGCTTTTCGTCCGCTAAGCAGCTCACTTACATACATTGCAGGCCTTTATAAAGTTGATGCCCACTCGGGTGAGCAGGTTTTCACGGTTCTAACCAGACAAGCCGCTGAAAAGATATCTTTTATCCATGACAGGATGCCGTTCATATTGCCCAAGCAACTTGTTTCCGAATGGCTCTCGCCGCAAAACAACTTTGAGGAATTTATAACGAAAGCCATTGAAGATGTGGAGTATAAGGCGGTTTAGCTATGAAATTGCGTGTGTACTAAACTATCATTAATTTACAATTTCCGCTTTAATACCGGATTCTGTTGAATTGAGTCTTACCACAAAAGCTAGAACAGAATCATCATACGTTGAACCTAAAATTAATAATATCTCCGTCTTCTACCGTGTAATCCTTCCCCTCAAGCCGGAAAAGCCCTTTTTCCTTTACCTTGTTCATGGTCTGGCACTCAAGTAAATGTTTAAACTTCACTACTTCAGCTCGTATAAACCCGCGTTCTATGTCAGAATGAATTTTCCCTGCGGCTTTTTTTGCATCTAAACCTTTCTTAATTGTCCAAGCTCTGACTTCATCTTCTCCGGTGGTCAAAAAGGATATCAATCCAAGCAAATCATAACTTGTCGAAGCTAAGATATCGACGCCGGATCTTTTTATCCCCATCTCATCCATAAACAACGCTCTTTCTTCATCGTCAAGCTCATTTAACTCCATTTCGGTTTTAGCGCAACATTCAATCAATGGTAATTTGTTTTCAGTCGCAAATTTGACCACCGTTTCTTTTTGCGCATAATCCCCGCGTTTCAGATCATTTTCTGAAAGGTTAGCTAAAAGAATTAGCGGCTTTTCAGACAAAAATTCAAAGCTAGCAAGATAAGATCTTTCCTCATCGGATAAATTGATCTGACTGAGAAGCTTTCCCTCTTCAAGAGCCGCCTTGCATTTTTTTAGCGCATCAAGTTCTTCAAGATTATCCTTTTTAAGCTTTTTTGCCGTTTCAATTCGTTCAATCCTTGTTTCTACCACACCCAGATCCGCAAACAGCAGTTCAAGATTGATGGTTTCTATATCCCTTATAGGATCAATGCTGCCCTCAGTATGAATTACTTCTTTATCTTCAAACGCTCGTATAACATGCACAAGCGCATCCGTTTTTCTGATGCTTTCAAGAAACTGATTTCCCAGCCCACCGCCTGAAGAGGATCCCCTTACAAGGCCTGGGATGTCTATGAAATCGATTGACGCATAAGTTATTTTCTTAGGCTTATAAATATTTACAAGAAAATCGACCCTTTTATCAGGAATCTTTGCAGATCCGATGTTTTGCGATATCTTAATATTGGCAAAATTAGAAGTCGCAGCGTGCGATTTTGTCAAAAGATTAAAAAATGTCGTCTTTCCGACCAAAGGCAGTCCTACCAAACCTATTACCATTAAATAAAACCTCCAAAAATATTCCATCATTTTGTAATTCAGCCGTTTATTCATTGAGAAAAACGCACAATTCATTATATGGTAGAGTTCGTAGGTTAGCAAGTCGATTAAGACTTAAAATTACAAATTCATCACTTTACAAACTAGCAGTTTAAGACTATAATAAAAATGCTTTGGGGGTATAGCTCAGCTGGGAGAGCGCTTGAATGGCATTCAAGAGGTCAGCGGTTCGATCCCGCTTATCTCCACCAAAACGATTAAACACAAGGTCAAAACCTTGTGTTTTTTTCTTACCCGTCAGGCCGGACACTTGATACGAATCAAAGATGAAGGAGCGCACAGCCATGAGATTGTTCACAGCGATAGAATTTGATCCGGATTTGCGCCGCCACATAGGGAAAATTCAGTCTGAAATTAAACAGTACTGCGAGAAAGGTCACTTTACAAGAGAGGACAATTTTCATCTGACTCTTATTTTTCTGGGAGAACGTCTTCCATCGGAAATACCAAACATACAGTCCGCCATGGATCTTAGTGTAAATGGCTTTACACCGTTTTCGCTCAAGCTTGGCGAGCCGGGCAGCTTCACGAAGGGGACGAAAAAAATACTATGGCTTGGATTAAACGGCGATAAAGAAAGCTTGGTGCACCTTTACTCACAGCTTGAAAACAGCTTCATAGCAAAAAATGTTATATCCCAAAGGCAAAACTACTCCGCCCACATCACCATTGGTCGTGAGGTGTTACTTAAAGAGTCGATGACCATGATTAAAAGCAAATTGGACAGCTTGCCCGATATAATTATACCTGTATCAAAGGTTTCGCTCATGGAGAGCACAAGGGAAACTGAACTGCTTGCGTATAGACCGCTGCACATTTGTCCGTTAAAATCATAAGTTCAGCTTCTTCTTGTGAAATGCGGACGGCACAAGCCGATACGCTACTTTTTTGTCTATCCTGGTCATGTACCGTGTGGCTATCCGCTCGTTGCAGGAGGGGCAAAATATAGCGCCGTGGTACTGCGAGAAATCAAGAATGCCGTCAATAATGCGCTCGTTATACATCTTTACGAAATTACTTTCTCCTACTTTTTGATAGTGGGCTATAAAGGCTTGGCAACGG
>Ga0209103_1000543_pt1 | contig 11823 bp, 9 predicted proteins | sample 4C3metaG_FD_184152 | JGI IMG/M metagenome (GOLD analysis project Ga0209103, IMG submission 184152) | Freshwater bacterial and archeal communities from Indian Creek, Illinois, USA - 4C3 metaG (SPAdes) (version 2) | ecosystem: Environmental > Aquatic > Freshwater > Unclassified | place: USA: Indian...
GGGCGACCAGATCGAAGTCATCCACCCCAGCGGAAACCGCATCCTCACCCTGGAGGCCATGCAGGGCCTAGACGGCACGCCGCTGCAAGTGGCCCCCGGCAACCCGCTGCACGTGTACGTACCGCTCGGGCTTGGGCTGCCAACTGAGGGGGCGCTGCTGGCGCGTTTGTTGGGGTGAGGGGTGCGCGCGCACCCACAGGAAATGCCCTAGCATATGGGCCGCAAGGGCCAAGAGCCCCACAGCCTGTGTTCGAATGATGCAGGCGCTGACGTGGCGACGCCCAAGCAAGGCAGTTTTTTGAGAGGAATCGGCTATGAAGCGGGAACAGGCGTTGAGGGTGTTGGCACAAGCCAAACCGGTGCTGATGAATCGCTTCGGCGTCACCCGCTTGGCGGTGTTTGGCTCCACCGCTCGCAATGCGGCCGGTGCAGAAAGCGATGTGGATGTGCTGGTGGCTTTCGACGGTGCGGCAACGGCCTCACGCTACTTCGGGGTGCAGTTCTTTCTGGAGGACGAGCTGGGCTGTGTCGTCGATCTGGTGTCGGAAAAGGCGCTGCGGCCGGAAATCCGGCGTGCTGTCGAGCAGGAGCTGGTTGATGTCTGAGCCCGTGCGCGAGTGGCTGTTTTATCTGGATGACATGATCGGCTTTGCCAACCGGGTGCTCGACTACACGCAAGGCTTCGATCAAGCCGGTTTCGAGGCCAGCCAGCTCAACTACGACGCCACCCTGCGCAATCTGGAGCTGATAGGCGAAGCGGCGACGCATATACCCGCTGCGGTGCGGTCCCGGCATCCCGATATTGCTTGGCGCATGATCGTGGCGATGCGCAACCGCTTGATCCATGGTTATCTGGGTATCGACAACGACACGGTTTGGAGCATCATCCGGGATGAAATCCCAGCCCTGCTGCAAAAGCTTCAGGCCATGCGGGCAGCGATCGATCAGCGGCCAGAACGGGATTAAGCCCCACCCGCCCACACCGCCCGCGCCGCGTCCACCGTGGCTTGCACATCGGCCTCGGTGTGCGCGGCGCTGACGAAGCCGGCTTCGTACAGCGCCGGGGCGAAATAGACGCCGCGCTCGAGCATGGCGTGGAAGAAGTGGTTGAAGCGCGCGCTGTCGGTGCGCAGCACGGCGGCGTAGTTTTGCGGCAACTCGTCTAGCAAAAAGAAGCCGAACATGCCGCCTTCGCTGTCGGTGCAAAAGGGCACGCCGGCCTCGCTGGCGGCGGCGCTCAGGCCCTGCACCAGGCTGCGCGTGCGCGCCCCTAGGGCCTCGAAGAAGCCGGGGCGCTGGAGCTCTTTGAGCGTGGCCAAGCCGCAGGCGGTGGCCACCGGGTTGCCGCTCAGGGTGCCGGCCTGATAGACCGCGCCCAGCGGGGCCAGTTGCTCCATCACGGCGCGTTTGCCGCCGAATGCGGCCAGCGGCATGCCGCCGCCGATGACCTTGCCCAGCACGGTGAGGTCGGGCTCGAAGCCGGGGATGAGCTGCGCGTACAGGCTCTGCGCGCCGCCGAGCGCGACGCGAAAGCCGCTCATCACCTCGTCGAAGGCCAGCAGCGCGCCGTGCTGGCTGCACAGCTCGCGGCAGCGGCGCATGAAGGGCAGGCTGGCGCGCACGAAGTTCATGTTGCCGGCGATGGGCTCGATGATCAGGCAGGCAATCGAGGGACCGTGTTCGGCAAAGGCGGCTTCGAGCTGGGGCAGGTTGTTGTATTCCAGCACCAGCGTGTGCTGCACCACTTCGGGCGGCACCCCGGCGCTGGTGGGGTGGCCAAAGGTGGCTAGGCCGGAGCCGGCCTTGACCAGCAGCGCGTCGGCGTGGCCGTGGTAGCAGCCTTCGAACTTGATGATCTTGCTGCGCCCGGTGGCCCCGCGCGCCAGCCGGATGGTGCTCATGCCGGCTTCGGTGCCCGAGCTCACCAGCCGCAGCATCTCGATGCTGGGCAGCAGCTTGACGATTTCTTCGGCCAGTTCGATTTCGCGCTCGGTCGGGGCGCCAAAGCTAAAGCCGTCGAGGGCGGCGCGCTGCACCGCTTCCAGCACCGCCGGGTGCCCGTGGCCGAGGATCATCGGGCCCCAAGAGCCGATGTAGTCGATGTAGCACTGGCCGTTGGCGTCCCAGAAGTAGGCCCCTTGGGCGCGCTGCACGAAGCGCGGCGTGCCGCCCACGGCCTTGAAGGCGCGCACGGGCGAGTTGACGCCGCCGGGGATGAGCTGGCGCGCGCGTTGCAGCAGGGCGAGGTTGCGGTCGGTCATGGTGGGGGCAAGGCAGAATCAGTGGGTACGGGTATTGTCTGGAAAGCCGTCGAGCTGTTGCGCCGGAGCGACCGACTCGTCGGGGTCGGTTCCGCTTTCGGGGGGCGCATCTTCATCCAGCGCCCAAAACAGGCGGTTCGGAACGGCGTGGCCCATGCCGGGCTGAAAACCGGCCTCGAGGCACTGGTCGAGGTAGTTCAGGGCCTCGGCGCAGGCGGCTTGCAGGTCGGTCTCACCCGCCAGCAGCGCGCACAGCACCGCCGACAGGGTGTCGCCAGCACCGCTGAAGGTGGCTTCAAAGCGCTCGAAGCGGGCGCTGGCCAGCAGCGTTTCGGGGGAAGCCAGGTGGCTTTCGAGGTGCTGGTCGGGGGTGTTGAAGCCGGTGGCCAAGGTAAAGGGCACACCGTGCACAGCCGCTGCGGTGGCGATCTCGCGCGCAGTCGGGGCCCGATCCTCGGACCAGTCGGGCAGCAGCCAGCGGCTCAGGGTGTGGTGGTTGCCCACCAGCACACTGGTTTGCGGCAGCACCAGTTCGGCCAGCGCATCGAGGTAGTTCTCGCGCTCCACCTCGTCGAGCCAGGTGAGGTCGGGCAGGTAGCACACCACCGGAATGTGGGCGTAATCGCTCAGCAGACCCGCCACCGTGGCCAAGTTGTCGGCATTGCCCACAAAGCCGACCTTGATCGCTTGCAGCGTGATGTCTTCGAGCACGCAGCGCGCTTGGTCGTCGATCAGTTCGTCGTCCAGCGCCACATGCTGGTGGATGGTGCGGGTGTCGCGCACATAGCAGCCGGTGGCCACCGCCAGCACGTGGCAGGAGGCGCTGGACATGGCGGTGATGTCGGCCGACAAGCCGCCGGCGCCGCTGGGGTCGTTGGCGTTGAAAGTGAGCACGCAAGGCAGGCTGGTTTCGCCAGCGGCCTCGGCGGATGAGGAGGGGGGCGAGGAGGACAAAACGGAACTCATGCAAGGCTGCTGGGTCGCTGAAAGCCTAGGCCCGCAGGGGCGGGCGGCGCTGGGTACAATGGTTCCATTCTATGCCAAGCATTTTCAAACCATGAGCGCCTACAAAACTTGGATGTGCCTGATCTGCGGCTGGGTTTACGACGAGGCGGCTGGTGCGCCCGAACACGGCTTGGCCCCCGGCACGCGCTGGGAAGACGTGCCCATGAACTGGACCTGCCCCGAGTGCGGCGGGCGCAAGGAAGACTTTGAAATGGTGGCCTTGTGACGGCTGTGCCGCTGCTGCTGCGCAAGCCGGGTGTCTTGGGCTGAACCACAAAGGCTCGTCATGCTGGAAGCCTTCACCAGACCTTGCAAAGTGTTGGTGATCGACGACAGCCAGACCGTGCGCCACTGTGCCGAACGGTTTTTGCGCGAGGCCGGCCACGAGGTGTTGTTGGCCGAAGACGGTTACCAAGCGCTGGCCTTGCTGCACGATTTCAAGCCCGACTTGGTGTTTTGCGACATCCTGATGCCACGCCTCGACGGCTACCAAACCTGCGCCATCATTCGGCGCAACCCCCGCTTTGCCCACGTGCCGGTGCTGATGCTGTCTTCCAAAGACAGTGTCTTTGACCTTGCCCGTGGTCGTTTGGCGGGTGCCCACGACCACTTGGGCAAACCCTTTGACCGCAAGCAGTTGCTGCAGGCGGTGCAGCAACATGCGGCGCTTTTGCCATCCGCTGCCTAACCCCACGTGCCTGTGCCATGGTTCGAAACATTCTACTGATCGACGATTCGCGCACCGAATTGCTGCACCTGTGCAAGCTCCTGTGGCGCAATGGCTACCGGGTGCAAACGGCCCAAAATGCCGAAGAAGCGATGCTGGAGTTGGCCAAGCAGATGCCAGACCTGATCTTGATGGACGTGGTGATGCCTGGCACCAACGGCTTTTCCCTCACGCGCAACTTGGCGCGCCACCCACAGTACGGCAAGGTGCCGGTGTTCATCTGTTCGAGCAAAAACTTGGAGTCGGATCGGGTTTGGGGCTTGCGCCAAGGCGCGCTCGACTATTTCACCAAACCGGTGGATACCCAGTTGCTGTTGGCCCGCATCGGGTCTCTGGCCTAAAGGTGCATTTGCATAATTTCAAATGAATCCATCCAAGCGCCCCTCGCTGCAGTCTTTCGAGGCCGAGCTGGCCCGCAAGCTGGCTGAGGCCAGCCAACGGCCCCAGCAAGCCGGTTGGTTGGCGCTGGGTTTGCAGGGCGTGCGCGCTTTGTTGCCGCTGGCGCAAGCAGGCGAAATCTTGGCCCCGACGCCGCTGCAGCGGCTGCCTCATGGCCAGCCTTGGGTGCTCGGCGTGGCCGATATGCGCGGCAGCATGTGTTTGATTTTTGATTGGGTGCGGCTGCTGGGCTGCGCCTCCCAAGGCTCTGCACCCGTTGAACAGGCAGGCGCTTACTGGGTCGGATTGAACCCAGCCCTCGGCATCCATGCGGCGCTGTGCGTCGATCAACTGCTGGGTCTGCGCCACGAAACTGGTTTGGAGTTCGAGTCCACCGAAGGCCGCTATTGGCCCGGGGTCAATCGCCTCGCTCGCGATGCCCAAGGGCTGCATTGGCTGGAGCTGGATTTGCCTGCGCTGTGCGCTTCAGCGGCGTTCCAAGATTTGCTTTTGCCCGGATTTGCCCGTTCTGTGCCAGCTGTGCCACTGCTCACCTGAGGTCGTCCATGTTTGCTGTGTTGCGCCGATTGTTTTCCTCCAAGGCTGGCAGCCAGCCGACGGCAGCTGTGCCGCAGGATCGCGATCCTGCCCCGGTCGATCGTGCTGCATCGCAGCCATCGGACCACCCCGCCGCATCGCCCGTGCCGCCTGACTTCGCTCGGCGCGGCGCATACCCCTGGTGGGCGGGTTTGCTGTTGGCGGTGGCCCTAATGGTCGCGGCGGTCGTGCAGGGCTGGTTCGACCCCGACCCTGTATGGGCGGAAGGCTTGAATTTGCCAGAGGCTGCGTGGGGTGTGCTGGCGGGTGGGTTCGGTTTGGTGGCGGTGGCTTGCGCGCTGGCCCTGCTGGCGCAACTGCAGCGGGCTGCTTTGGCGCAACAACAGGCCCTGGTGCAATCCGAGGCGCTGGCGCGGGCCCAAGAAAAGGAAGCGCGGCGCATCAACGATGCCTCCCAAGCGGCCATTCTGCGACTGATGAACGAACTGCAGCAGGTGGCCGAGGGCGATTTGACACAGCAAGCCACGGTGAGCGAAGACGTGACCGGGGCCATTGCGGATTCGGTCAACTACACCGTCGAAGAGCTGCGCAGTTTGGTGCAGCAGGTGCAAACCACCACGCTGCGGGTGGGTGAAACCACCGAGCGGGCTGAAGACACCTCGATCAAGCTGTTGGCCGCTTCGACCGAGCAGTTGCACGAGATTCGGCAAACCTCGCAATCGGTGCTCGACATTGCCGCACGCATCAGCCATGTGTCGCAACAGGCGCAGGGTGCGGCCAGCGCGGCGCGCCAATCCCGCGTGGCGGCCGAAACCGGGTCGCGTGCGGTGCATGAGGCCATCGAGGGCATGAACCGCATTCGCCACCAGATGCAAGAAACGGCCAAACGCATCAAGCGCTTGGGCGAGTCCTCGCAAGAGATTGGCGAGATCACCGAGTTCATCGATGATCTGGCCGAACAAACGCAGGTGCTGGCGCTCAACGCCACCATCCAGGCCGCCGCAGCCGGAGAGGCAGGGCGCGGATTTTCGGTGGTGGCCGAAGAGGTGCAACGGCTGGCCGAGCGCAGCGCCGATGCGACGCGCCAGATCACGGCCCGGGTGCGCGCCATTCAGACCGATACCCAAGACACCGTGCTGGCCATGGAGCGCTCCACCCGCGAGGTGGTCGAAGGCACGCGGCGCTCCGACAACGCCGGTGCGGCGCTGGCAGAAATCGACCGTTTGTCGTTCCAAGTGGCCGACTTGATCGTGCAAATCGCCACCTCGGCAACCCATGAGGCCGAGCTGGCTGGGCAAACGGCCAATCAGATTCAACGCATTTTTGTCGTCACCGAGCAAGCCAGTGAAGGCACCCGCGCCACCGTGCAGCAATTGCGCGAGTTGACCCAGTTGGCCGACGAGTTGCGCTTGTCGGTGGCCCGCTTCACGATTGCCTAGGCGTGTTACCAGCCATGAACGCCCCCAACGGTTCTGCGCCACCGGCCCTTGCCCCTGTCCCGATGAGTGACAGCGGGCCTTTGAGCTGGGTTTTCGAAGAACTGCGCCAGTGCCTCGAAACCGCCGACGCCACGCTGCAGCGTTTTGTATCCGACAACGCCACAGCGCGGGGCGGCGATTTGGCCGAGGTCGACAGCAGCGAGCTGCGCCTGCTGGGCCAGCAGTTGCACCAGGCGGTGGGTGCGCTTGAATTGGTTGAACTCAGCGCTGCGGCGCGGACCTTGCGTGCCCTCGAGTCGGCGCTCAGGCAACTGATTCAAAAGCCCGCGCTGGCCAGCCCCGAGGCGGCGGCAGCCGTGAGCGCCGGCTGTCGGGTGTTGCTGGACTACCTCTGGCGGGTGTTGCGCCAGCGCCCGGCGTCGTCCGATGCCCTGTTCCCCACCTACTTGGCCTGGCAGCAGTTGGCCGGTGCGGTGCGCATCCACCCCGCCGACTTATGGGACTGCGAGCCGCGCAACGCCCCCGTGCCCGACAAGGCGCCTGCCCCGCTGACCCCAGAGCCGGCGCTGCGCAACCGGATCGAGCGCCATGTGTTGGCGGTGGTCAAAAACCGAAACTCGGCTGCGGCGGCCGCCTTGGTGTCGCTGGCCGGGGGCTTGGCGCGCGGAGCCACCAGCCCTGAGGTGGAGCAGTATTGGCTGGCGGTTGCCGCTTGCTGCGAAGCCCTGACCGGTGACGGTCTGCCCGACAGCGTCTACCTCAAGCGGGCCGTGGCCGCTGTCCTGACCCAGTACAAAGCCATGGAATCGGGCCGCGTTGAGCAATGGGCGCGGCCAACCCATGAGCTCCTGTATCTGATCGCTTGCGTACCGCTCGATCGGCAGCGGCCAGACTGGGTTTATTTCAGCGCGATATGGCGGACTTATGGTTGGCTGCTGCCAGCCGCTGGCGCGCTGCCAGAGCAGGAGCCGTTGGGGCAGGGGGATGCGCTCAGGCTGCAGCAGGCACTGGCTGCGCTCGATGCGGCCCAGCAGGCGTGGGAACGCTGGAGCGCAGGAGACCCCAGCGCCCCGGCCGGGCTGGCTTTGCAGCGCTTGGGCACTTGCCTCGACGCCTTGTGCCCGTTTGCGTCTGAACCGGCCCCGTCCAGTGATGCAGCCGGGGCAGGCGACTCGCCAACCGCGGCCCCAGCCGCCCGCTCTTGGAGCCGCACCTGGTCCGAGCTGGCAGAGCAACTCGGCCGAAATCAAGCCACTTGGCCGGCTGGCTTGGCCTTGGAGGTTTGCAGCAGCCTGCTGTGCCTAGGGGCCGAGCTCGACGACTTCGATGCCAACGATGGCACATGGCGCGCACGCCAGCACGACCTGATGGAGCGGCTGCACCGCTGTGCCTTGGGCTTGCCGCTGGCACACACCCCCCTGTGGATGGTCGAGCGCTACCGGGGTTTTAGCGAGCGCCAAAGCCAGGCCGCCCTGCTGTTGCAGATGCGGGGCGATTTGATCGAGGTCGAGCGGGCGCTGGATGTCTGGTTGTCGAACCGGCAGAGCGCGCCGATGGCCATGCCGGAGGGCATCTGGTCGCGCATCGACGCCCTGCAAAAAGTGGCCGAATGGCTGGAGCTGGAGCCGCTGGTTGCAACCCTCGGTGCCATGCGGCGCCGACTGTGGGCGCTCGATACGATGGCGGAATCGCCGCTACCTGAGTCCGAATCGGCGCAGTGGCTGGCGCACAATTTTTCTGCCCTAGAGCTGATGCTGGAGGCCTTGGCAAACCAGCCCGGGCGCGACGGTGCCGCTTTTGCATTCGACCCGTCGACTGAGCGCCTGCGGGCGCTGATTCCCACCGCCTCGGCAGCCACCGCGCTGCCACAGATCACCGCCGAAATGCCCCCCGCGAGCGCGGCTCAGCCCCCCGTGCCGCAGCAGCTTGCGAAACCAAGCCCGCAGGCGCTGCAACAGCCAGCCACCGATGACGACGACTTGCGTGGGGTGTTTGTGAGCGAGGCACAAGCCCTGTGTGAGCAGATCGAACAAGGCATTGCCCTGCTGCACAGCCAGCCCAGCAGTGCCCGCGAGCTGCTGGCCGTGCGCCGTGCCTTTCACACCCTCAAGGGCAGCGCCCGCATGGTTGGCCAAACCGAGGTGGGGCAGTTTGCTTGGAGCATGGAGCAGGAGCTCAATGTGCGGCTGGCCGATCGCCTGCCAGCCAGCCCGGATTTGTTGCTGCGGTGCGGGACTGCGCTCACGCAGATCCGGGCGGCGCTCGGCCTTGAGTTGCCGCAGGCCATCGATGAACCACCGCCGGCGCTTCCCGCCGAGGCGCAGGTCGCAGCCGCGTTGCCGCCTCGGCTGCCACCAAGGCCCGAGCAGGTGCCGGTGCTGCGCGAGGCCTTGACCCTGCCGCCAGTGCTCGATCAGCCGGTCAAGCTGGTCGGGCCGCTGCGCGTCGAACTCGATCTGTTCAACGTTTTTTTGACCGAGGCCGACAACTGGTCGCGGCAGTTGCTGCAAGGCTTGGCGGCGCTGCGGCCCAGCGCAAGCTCCGTCGAGGCCGAACCAAGCCAGTGGGCGCTGCTGTCGCAACAGGCCCATGCGCTGGCGGGGGGTGCGGCCACGGTGGGCCACGCAGGGTTGGCACGGCTGGCGCGCGCGATCGAGCAGGCGCTTGAACGCCTGGCTGCGCAGCCCAATGCAGGAAAAATCCACGTTTCAGGACCCACCCATTCGGTGCTCCAGGCGCATGCACTGCTGACCGAGGCGGCACAGCAGGTGCAACGCATCTTGCACCAATTTGCTGCCGGTATTTTGCGCGACCCCGCCACCGACATTTTGGTCGGGCTGGCCAGCGTGGCGCTGCCCGCTGCGGCGTCGTCCTCAGTCCCGCCCGAGCCCGCGAGCGCCTTGCCAACGCCGATCGAAGCCCCGGCCGCCTTCGCACTCGACCCCGATTTGTTCGCGGTATTCGAGGATGAGGCCCAGTTGCTGCTGCCGCAACTGCATTCGGCATTGCGCCAGTGGTCGGCCCGTCCGCAGCACAGCAGCGCGCGCAGAGAGTTGTTGCGTCTGTTGCACACCTTCAAGGGCAGTGCCCGGCTGGCAGGGGCCTTGCAACTGGGCGAGCGGCTGCACCGGCTCGAAAGCGAGCTGCTGGCGCTGTCCGAGGTGCCGCAGCCCGAGGCCCTGCGCGCCTTGCAGCCGGAGTTTGACCAAATCGGGGCCGATTTGACGCAACTGCGCCGCAGCAGCGTCAAGGCCAGTGCGGTGCCGGCCCAGCGCCCAAGCGGCCACAAGACCACTAGGTTTTGGAGCGAAGCGGCCCAGCCGTCTGCGACGGGCCATACCTTGCGGGTGCGCGCCGACTGGCTCGATCGGCTGGTTTTGCATGCCGCCGACGTCAGCCGCAGCCGAACCCGGCTCGAGGCCGACTTGTTGAGCGTGCGCCGCTCGTTCCAAGACATGGCCTCCAACGTGGCCCGATTGCGCAGCCAGTTGCGCGAACTCGAGCTGCAGACCGAGACCCCCATGTCGCCGACGGGCCTGCTCAGCACGCCCACCGAGACGGGCTTCGACCCGCTCGAACTCGACCGCTACACCCGGCCCCAAGAGCTGACGCGTTTGATGGCGGAGGCGGTCAACGACGTGGCCACGGTGCAACACCAGTTGCAGCGGGCCATGCAGTCGGCCGAGGGCAATTTGGCCGCACAAACGCGCCAGACCCGCGAGCTGCAGCGCGATTTGCTGCGCAGCCGGCTGGTGGCTTTTGACTCGTTGGCCGAGCGCTTGCAGCGCACGGTGCGCTTGGCGGCCGAGGACTGTGACAAGACGGTCGAGCTGCAGTTGCAGCAGGGCGAACTCGAACTCGAGCGCGGCCTGCTCGAGCGCTTGGCGCCCGTGCTCGAACACCTGTTGCGCAACGCCGTGGTGCACGGACTCGAAACCGATGTGCAGCGCCACCAGTTGGGCAAATCGCTGCCCGGTCGGATTGTGATTGCGCTGCAAGCGCACGACAACGACCTCTCGATCACGCTGAGCGACGATGGCGCTGGTCTCGACAGCGAGCGCATTCGCCAACGCGCGCTCGCCTTGGGTCTGCATCCGCAGGCGCAGCCGTGGAGCCTTGAAGAGGCCCAGCGGCTGATTTTTGCCGTGGGCCTGAGCACCGCCAGCGCAGTCACCGAGGTGGCCGGGCGCGGCATCGGGCTGGACGCGGTGCGCGACGAAGTACTGGCGCTGGGCGGGCGCATCGACTGCTTGGATCCCCCCGAGGGCGGTTGCGCGTTCCGGCTTTGGCTGGCGCGCAGCAGCAGCTTTAGTCAGGTTCTGATGGTGCGAGTGGGTGAGTTTGTCTTGGGTGTGCCGGCCGACTGGGTGCACCAGGTGCACCGGGTGCAAGCCGAGGCACTCACGGCGGCCTATGCCAGTGCGCGCTGGTCGGCCGACACCGGGCCGATGCCTTTCCATTGGGCCGGCGCCTTGTTGGCCTTGTCGGCCGAAAGCACCGACGAGCAGTCGCAATTGGCGCGGCAGTGGTCGGTGCTGGAGTGCTACAGCGCCGGCCAGCGGGTGGCTTGGCATGTCGATGAGGTGCTGGGGCAGCAAGAGGTGGTGCTCAAACCCTTGGGGGCCCCTTTGGCGGGCTTGCCCGGCTTGGCCGGGGCCACCGTGCTGGCCTCGGGGGCGGTGTGTCTGATCTATAACCCAGTTGCCCTGACCGCTTTGTGCGGCGAAGCGGCGCGCCACTGGGCGCAGCAGCAGCGTGCCGATGCGGCAGCTTCATTGGCGTCTGCGGCTTCGGATGCAGCGTCCAGCGGCCTTGCGGCGGCGCCGCTGGTGCTGGTGGTGGACGATTCCATTACGGTGCGACGCGTCACGCAACGTCTGCTGCAGCGGGAAGGCTACCGGGTGGCGCTGGCGGCCGACGGGGTGCAAGCGCTGCAGCGGCTGGCACAAGAGATCCCAGCCCTGTTGCTGTGCGACATCGAAATGCCGCGCATGGACGGGTTCGAACTGCTGCAACAAATGCGCCAAGAACCGCGTTGGGCCGATTTGCCGGTCATCATGATCACCTCGCGCCTGGCCGACAAGCACCGCCAGCATGCCTTTGCGCTAGGGGTTAAGCACTATCTGGGCAAGCCCTATGCCGAGCCCGAACTGCTGGCGCTGGTGCAAGCGGCCTGCGCGCGAGCCCATCGGCCTCAGCCCTCGGGTTCGGACTCGGCGCGCACCACTGCGTAGCGCTCCAGCGTGAGTTGGCGCGCGTGGAGATGATCCACCAGCGGGCTGGGGTAGTTTTGCCCCAGCGCCACCCCAGCCACCTCGAGTTCGGCCGCCGGGGCGTGCCAAGGGGCGTGCACCCACTGCTCGGGCAGGCGCGCCAGTTGCGGCAGGTAGCGCCGGATGAACTTGCCTTGGGGGTCGAACTTCTCGCTTTGCAGCACCGGGTTGAAGATGCGAAA
>Ga0209103_1000546_pt1 | contig 11802 bp, 10 predicted proteins | sample 4C3metaG_FD_184152 | JGI IMG/M metagenome (GOLD analysis project Ga0209103, IMG submission 184152) | Freshwater bacterial and archeal communities from Indian Creek, Illinois, USA - 4C3 metaG (SPAdes) (version 2) | ecosystem: Environmental > Aquatic > Freshwater > Unclassified | place: USA...
CGACAATCCTGTGCTTTATCATCGAATTGGCAAATTCAAATTCTTTATGAGCAGGATTCAACGTCATTCCGACTAAAAATTTCATATGTGTACAGTCTTTTAACATAAATTTAGCAAGCTTTGACGCGCCGTCTCTTTTCTTGCTGAATTCCGGTGCAAAAATTTCACCTCTCGTTATGTCAGTCAAAATTTCCAGTGTTTTGCTCAATGTCACAACACCCTCCGTCACAAGATCAATCCCGTCAATTTCTGCGATCGGCGGAACAGAAGGGTCAGGAAAATCAAGATGCGGCTTAATTTTTGTGTTCGTCTCGCGTGCTACTATATTAGCCGCTGTACCTCCGCATACAGCTTTTAATGAGCCTTTTTGCATAAGTAAGCTAACCACCTCATAGTCACGGCTTTTATCTATAGGTGGACCAATCATAATAACTCCCTGTTTTACACTTTTTGCTTCTACTCCTACTATTGAGGAATCATCCCCGGGCTTTCCGTTATAGAATTTATTGCAAGTATTTAAAATATGCAAAACTTTCTCAAAAATGGATCTATCAACGTCTTTCTGAAGCTTTTCAATGTATAATGCGACATTCTCATGCTGCCAACCTAAGTTTAACGAAGCTCCGATGCCTGCATGTACCACGCCGTCGCTGAAGAGATATATCTCATCCCCGGGCAATAATTTAATAAAGGCTTCTTTTAAGCTATAGCCCTCTATAATCCTGCGGCTGAAATTAATTTCCTTAAACTTTTTATTTCTTATAAAAATTGCAGCCGGATTATCAAATTCCAAAATATAAGCTTGTCCTTCTTTGTCTATCCTTAGCAGAGAAAAAGTCGAATATGCCAAGTTTCTTACTTTGCAGACAGGAAGAGTCGTAAGTAAAGTTCTGACAGCTTCTTCAACGCTTAAATTTTCTTTAAGAAGTGTTGAGATAATTTTAGCGGTCATAGTAGACAAGATGTTTGCTTTTACGCCGCTACCTAATCCATCAGCAAGCACGACGATTGTATGATCAGGAGTACGAATCACTTCTACGCTGTCTCCGCATAGCTCTTCATTAGATTTGTTTATGCTCCTGTAAAAAGCATCACAAAACATCGTTGTTACCACCGGCTTCTACGATGCTAATAAGCTTTTTAAGCAATACTTTGCTCTCAGCAGTTGTTTCACCTAAAATCCCTGCTATTTCTTGAGCGACTCTCATTTGTTTGTTTATAACTTCCTGCGCTTTCAACAGTGTTTCTTGCTTAACCGTTTCAAAGCCCTGCTTTTGACGTTCACTTTCGGTTATATCAATAAAAATAGCCATAACAATATTTTCATTTTCCATATGAAGCAAAGTAACCTGGGTTACCAATGAAAATTGCGGGTATTCCTTTTTTAATCGTAAAAACCCATTATGGCCTATCGCTTCATAGAAAATCGAATCATCCATGATAGTCGATATAGATTTGCCTTTTATGGCAAATGATTTAATTCCAAACATGTTTTCGGCAGCGTTGTTGAATTCTTTAACCGCCATATTTAAGTCGACCACAACTATACCGTTCGGAGTCGCATCAATGATTAGATTTGCCATGTTTTCCGCTTTGTCCCTCATATAGGGCAGACACATCTCAAGTTCTGCCATGCCTTTAAAAACAGCGATAGCTTTTTCTCTGCATGAAGGATAACCGCATGAACCGCAGTTTAATTCTTTATCTGGTGTTGTTTTACCTATTGAAGCTAAGATCTCAAGTATTGCTTTTTCACCCGGATTCGGAGATAAAACGATACTTGACTTGAAGCTTCTGTTAAGTTCTACTTCTCCGCTGTACGTAGAAATCAGCGATTCGTCAATTTCTTCAGCAGCAAACTTTAGCAGTCTGTCTCTTTTTATGAATAAAGAATCATCCCGCACTGAAGCCGGCCCCCCTATGCAACCGCCCTTACACGCTAAAATTTCTACGAATTTTGGCTTCAAAAGTCCTTGTTCGAGATCAGACAATATTGCTTGTGTTTCCTCAATGCCATCTATTAGTAAAAAATCCCCTCTGTTCAAATCTGTTTTTATACCGGCTGTTGTCAGTATTCCTCCTGTTAATGGAAACCATCTTCCGGTTGTGGCTCTTGGAGTTTCAGATTCATTTTCTTTTCCATATAGCCCTGTCAATGAAACAGATTCTTCCAACAAATCATACAACTCAGTAAAAGTAATTACCGCATCTACTGCACCGTGAATAAATGGATCAAGTGCTTCTTCTTTTTTTGCTATGCAAGGGCATATGAATACAACTTTGGAATCTTTCCCAAAAGTTCTTTTAAGCATTTGTCCATGAGCTGCCATAGGCGAGATAATCGGAGCGAGATTACGAATAAGAGAAGGATGATATTTCTCGATCATGGATTTGACAGCGCTGCATGTCGAGGATATCAAAAAGTCGCCATCCTCTAAACTCTCAAGACGTTTTTTATATTCTTTAGCAACCACTTCAGCCGCTACCGCTGTTTCTTCAACATGAAAGAAGCCTAATTCAAGGAGTTTTGAAGTCGCATCACTCAGTGTTATAGGGAAAAGCGCTCCAAAAGAAGGGGCTATGCTTGCGACGACCCTGTCTTTCCCTGACAACAATTCTTTGACACGATCTATATCCCCTCTTACCCTTTTTGCTCGTTGAGGGCATTGTTTTATGCAGATACCGCAGTTAATGCACATCTGCTCTTCCACCTGAGCAGTCGAACCTTTTATTCTTATTGACTTAACAGGACAGAAACGGACACACCTGTAACAGTTCCTACAGTTTGAGCCTAATATCGATATAAAGCTCATGATTTTCCCTCCAGTTACCGAATTCACAAACCAGATCCGTCCCCTCAAAAGAACCGTCCCATCGATGGAACCGTCCCCATTATTTGAGGAGGGTTTCGACATCCTGCGGAGTGACTTTCGTGAGCAGTTGACCACCTATTCGCACACAAGGCGCACTCATGCAATCCCCTTGGCAAAAATCAGCTTTCAGTTCAAATTTATCCTGAAGTTCCTTCTCCCTGATAATCTTTTGAAACTCAGACACCACAGCATGCGAACCCTTAAGATAACACGAACTGCCCACGCAGACACTTATAGTTTCCATCAAATCTTCCTCCCGAAACGAGGTTTAAAGATCTTTTAAGAGTTTCCCGACATCCTCTTTAGTCACTTTCCCATAGAGCGTATCCCCTACTTTGACACAAGGACTTTCCTTACAGTTTTCAAAACAGAATGTCGCGCTAAGCGTTGCATTCAAATTATCTGCGGTAATCGTGTCCTGCAATTGCTTGAATATGTCATATGATCCGTTTAAGTAGCAACAAGTGCCGACACAGACCTTTATTTCCTCTGTCTTTTCCTTTAACGAAGGCTCGAAGTCAAGAGTCATCTCATGAAGCCTTTTTCGCGATGTATAATGCGTATGCAATAGTTCATGAGCCTTATGGCTGCCGGGTTTTTCAAGGAAATCTTTGTATAATTTTTCAATTACCGGATTATCTTTTGAATTTCCGAGCTGCATTTGTTTGTCACTTTTGTATAGACCGTCGCCTCTTAGCTTTGTTTTTGCTGAATGAGGCGCAAAGGGTTGTCCTGCACCATTAACGCAGCCTCCGGGGCATGCCATCACTTCAATTATATCATACGAAGCCTCACCTGACTCAATTTTCGCTAATAAATCCTTTGCATTTTGTATGCCGCTCACAACAGCGGCTTTAATGGTCTTGCCGCCCACATCCGCTGCATATTCTTTAATTCCTTCTAATCCCCTGACTTGAGTATAAACAGCTTTGTCGGGATTCAATGATCTTAATACAGCTTCGGTTACGCCGCCTGTTACACCGAATATAAGTCCGGCGCCGGTCGTAAAGCCAAAAGGCATGTCAAAAGGCAGTTCTTCTATCTCATCATATATAAGGCCGGCCGTTTTGACCATTTTGACCAGTTCCTTAACTGAGATCACCGCATCAACATCATACACACCATCTTTTGAGAATTTAGGATTTTTTGCTTCATCTTTTTTTGCCGTACACGGCATCACGGATACCATATATATTTCACGGTCGCTTTTATTGCTATAATGTTCCTTAACTAAGGAAGCCAGCATCTGCTGCGGAGAACGACAGGTTGAAATGTTTTTAAGATAGCCCGGATAATTAAGCTCGGCGAATTTTACCCACGCAGGACAGCATGATGTAAATAGAGGCAAATTCTCACCCTTTGAAATCCGATTTAATAATTCATTCGATTCTTCCATTACGGTTAAATCCGCTCCAAACGAAGTGTCAAATACCATATCAAACCCAAGTGCTTTTAGCGCGCCCACAACTTTACCTGTTGCAATCTCCCCCGGCTTTAGGCCGAAAGCCTCCCCAAACGAAACCTTTACTGCGGGAGCAACTTGGGCAGCCGTTAATTTTTTAGGATTATTCAGCGCTCCAAACACCGGCTCTATTTCTGATTTTACCTCCAAAGCCGCAGTTGGGCAGTGTGAAACGCACATTCCGCAGTCTATACAATCAACATCGTTTAAATTCTTGCCAAATGGCGGTGCGACCTGAGCTTTTGCCCCTCTGTGCGTAAATCCTATAACGCCTATTCCCTGTATTTCCTCGCACACCCTTACGCAATCACCGCAAAGTATACATTTGTTTGGATCTCTTACAATGGACATGCTCGAGGTATCAATGGGCAGCTTTTCATCTGTATTGCCGAATCTTACCCTTTCCACTCCAAGCATAGTAGTTAAATCCTGCAGTTTGCAGTTACCGCTTTTTCCACAAGTCAGACAATCCCTGTCGTGGCTGGCAAGTAAAAGTTCCATAGTGTTTTTGCGTTGCTTTTGAAGCCTTAATGTATGGGTTTTAATCTCCGCACCATCTTTGGGCGGTTCGGAACATGCCGCAACTACATTTCCTCTTTTGTCCTCAACAAGGCACATACGACATGCACCGTAAATACTAAGTTCCGAATAATAACAGAATGTAGGAAGCTCGATACCCGCATTTCTGATAACTTCAAGCATGTTTTTTTCTTTATCAAATCCAATAGATTTGCCGTTTATTTTCATTGTTTTAGTCATATTAAACCTCCTCGACTGCGTTGAAAGGACAGATTTCCAAACACGCCCCGCATTTAATGCACTTTTCCTGAATTATCACAAATGGCTGTTTTACTACGCCTTCGATCGCTTGAACAGGACATACCCTTTTGCATTTAGTGCATCCTTTACAGGCTTGCGCGACAATAATATATGTCATGAGCTTTTTACAAACACCTGAAGGGCATTTCTTATCCTTAACATGGCTTATATATTCATCTCTGAAATATCTTAAAGTAGTCATTATCGGATTAGCTGCCGTTTTACCCAGACCGCACAAAGATCCTGTAGTCACGGTTTCAGATAAATCCTCAAGGAGCGCTATATCCTCCATGCTTCCTCTACCTTCGACTATATCGCCCATAATCTTTAACATCCTCTTTGTGCCTTCTCTGCATGGAACGCACTTTCCGCAGGATTCCTTTTGGGTAAAATTCATAAAAAAGCGTGCAACTTCAATCATGCAAGCCTTATCATCCATGACGACCAGGCCGCCTGAGCCCATCATAGCACCCGCACTATCGAGCGAGTCAAAATCGATTGTCAAATCCATATGTTCTTCAGTTAAGCAACCACCGGACGGGCCTCCTATCTGCACAGCTTTGAACTTTCTGCCAGCCGGTACTCCGCCGCCTATGTCTTCGACAATTTTTCTAAGTTTGACTCCCATCGGTACTTCAATCAGTCCGGTGTTATTAATATTGCCCGTTAAAGCAAATGCCTTAGTGCCGGAGTTATTCTCAGTACCTATAGAAACAAACCATTCAGCTCCTTTTAATATTATGCTAGGAACATTAGCAAATGTTTCGACATTGTTCAGTAATGTAGGCTGTCCCCAAAGACCGCGTTCTACGGTTCTTGGCGGCTTGACTCTGGGCATACCCCTTTTGCCTTGTATCGACTCCTGCAGCGCACTGCCTTCCCCACAAACGAAGGCTCCCGCACCCTTGTATATTTTAAGATCAAAGTTAAAGCCGCTCGAGAGAATATTCTCCCCTAAAAGTCCATATTCACGCGCTTGATCTATAGCGTTTTGAAGCCTTGACACAGCGAGCGGATACTCAGCGCGAACATAAATGTATCCATATTTTGCGCCTGATGCATAACCGCCTATTACCATGCCTTCAATAACTGAATGCGGATCGCCTTCCATTATACTTCTGTCCATAAACGCTCCCGGATCGCCTTCGTCGCCGTTGCAGATTACGTATTTAACATCTGTATTTTGTCTGCGCACACTTTCCCACTTGCGACCGGTCGGAAATCCGCCCCCCCCTCTGCCTCTGAGTTTCGAGTCGGATATGATTTTACAGACCTGTTCAGGAGACATCTGAAACGCTTTAACAAGTGCGCTATAGCCGCCTGAAGCAATATATTCATTTATATCATCGGGATTTATGGCTCCGCAACGCTCAAGTACAATCCTGGTTTGCTCAGCATAAAAAGGTATATCATGCTCAATTGCATATGACACGGAAGTTACAGGATGCTTGTAAATCAGTCTTTCGATAATTTCACCTTCAACCAATGTCTTTTTAACGATCTCCTCAACATCATCCAAAGTGACCTTTGTATACAAAATCCCCTTTGGATCGATTCTAACAAGAGGACCCATCTCGCAAAAACCATGACATCCGCTGGGAACAGCATGAAGTATCTTTTCATTTTCACTGGCCATCTGTATATCCATCGGCAAACAATATTTTTCTGCCAAAGATTTTATTTTAGAATGAATTTCGAGCGCTCCTCCTGCAACACAGCCTGTGCCGGCGCAAACAAGCACTTTTGTGCCTATAAGCTTATCTTTCTCAATCAATTCACTCTTTAATGCTTCAAAAACAGTTGAATTTACAATCATTCCGCTATATCTTCCTTTCGTCTGTATTCATCGAGAATCCGTTTCATTTCTTCCGACGTTACCTTACCGTAAACTTTTTCATTAACTAGCAAAACCGGAGCTAAACCGCATGCGCCAAGACATGATACAACTTCAAGTGTAAAAAGCATATTCTCTGTGGTATCTGCGCCTTCCTTAAGATTAAGCTGCGTTCTCACGGTATCAATAAGTGTCTGAGATTTTCTGACATGGCAAGCTGTCCCATCGCAAACCTTTATCACATACTTACCTTTTGGATGAAGCGAGAAATTCTCATAAAACGTTGCAACACCATACACTGTCGCGGGCGATACCCCCATCGCGGTAGCAACATAAGCCAAAATCTCCTCCGGAAGGTATCTGTATTCGTCTTGAATCTGCTGCAATACGCTTATAAGCGAAGCCGGATTGTTTTGGTGATTTCCCAAAATCGTGTTTACTTTTTCGAAATTTCTATAGCTTTGACTCAAAATTCTCATTCCCCTTAACGTTATTTTTTTAACACACTATCGTCTATGATATAAGATTGTTTATTAAATGTCAATGAGAAAAGTTTTTATGTTTTTGTTGAAATTTACGAATATTTTCTCTTGCATACTATCCGCCTGAGAAATATAATAAATTCAAGACAGCCAAATTATGGTCAAGATAACTATCGATATGTTTATCCCAAAGTATGGATTGGCAATTACGTATATGAACTAATTTTATTTAGGAGGAGCGCCAATGAAAGCTGTTTGGCTCGAATTGCCCGGAAAAGATATGACATTAAGCAAACACAACAGGCTTAAAATAAAGGCAAGACAACTTACAGGCATAGTTGACGTGTTTCACGAAACAACTGCTAAAACTTTCGGAAAAGATAACAATGAAATTTATTCCCCTGTTCTTAAAAAAGTCGCAGAAATTGTCCCCGTCGGTAAAGCAATAGGTGACGACTACGTAGAAACACTGACTAAGCATTATTCCTTCTCAGGACATAAGGGGAAAGCGAACATTATTATAGGATCAGAAAGAATCGAAATACAGGCAAGCTTATCCCCTTATGCGCTCGCCGGATTTTTTGAGTTGCCCGAATGGCTCGTAGCCTATATTGATGTTTCAGTTTATATCGACGGCAACCTTGCTTTGAAGCATAAGTTTTAGTTGCTGTCCTAATGACATTGAACAAGTTTATTTTCATACTTTAAAAGTTTAAGGTATATGAATAACTTTCGAATATTCTAATTCATGTGGTTTCTTATCCATATCAGCATAGCCTACTGCTACAGAAATACCGTATGCATAGCCTTCGGGAAATAACAGCTTTTTCTTCCATTCGTCTGCTCTTTCGCTTGAAAAGACGACACTGGGAAATCCTAGAATAACGCTATCAAGTCCTATTGACTTTGCAGCTAATGCAATGTTTTGTGCTAGTATTCCTGCATCAATCGTGGCATAAGTGTTTTTAGGATCTATGGGTATAACGAACACACATGGCGCATCATAGAAAACCTTATTATTTCTTGACTTCAAAATATCAATGACACCTTTTTCGTCCCTTTGAACAAAAAAATCGACTATAGCTTTTTCCCATTCGGTTATAAGTTCCTTGTTTTGAAGCACATTGATGCTCCAGGGTTGCATGTTTCTTGCACTAGGCGATGCGAGTGCGGCGTCTATGAGTATTTTAACCTGTTCTTCAGTAAGCATCTGAGGTTTGTAAGCACGAATACTGCTCCTGGACTTTATTGTCTCGATTACCTGATTGGTCATTACAAACACATCCTTCGTTAAAATATTTAATTCTTAATGTAGAATATCAGTTTGACTTTTAGATTTCAAGACAAAATCTTTCTAATTGTGTCAAACATTACTTTCTTAATAGATGTTTGTGTCGCAACCCCGTCCCCTCGTCACAAAAACATTTCGATATGGCGAATAGATTTCAATAATATCTCTTGATATTTCGACATAACTAAATTATAATGGATTATTGCAGTTCGACAAGGTGGTGAAGAAAATGATCAAACGAGAATTGTATATGTCAAGAATACGACCTTTTATAAATCAAAATATCATTAAGGTATTAACCGGTATAAGACGCTGCGGAAAATCTGTTATGCTTGAATTAATAAAGCAGGAGCTTGTATCCCAGGGTGTTGACACAGAACAGTTTTTAACCATAAATTTTGAGAGTAAAAAATATGAATTCCCCAACACTGTTGACTCTACCTATTCGGTAGTTAAAGAATTTGCATTGAAAAGAAAGCGTAAGGCATATCTGTTTTTAGATGAAATACAAGAACTTGATGGATGGGAAAAAGTTATCAACTCATGTCTAATCGATTTTGATATAGATGCATATATTACAGGTTCAAATGCCAAACTTCTGTCAGGCGAGTTAGCTACTTACTTAGCCGGAAGATATGTCGAGTTTAAAATATATCCCTTCTCTCTTAGAGAGGTGCTGAATATCAGTCCAGATAAAAGTGTTGAGGAAGCATTTCAAATGTATTTAACCAGAGGCGGCATGCCTTTTCTTTATCAATTTCCCATTGACGCAAAAAGTGCAATGCAGTATCTGGGGGACATTTATGATTCGATAATTCTTAATGATATTGCCACCAGAAACAAAATTCGTGATATCGAGCTATTGAAGAGGATCATACTGTTTTTTATCGCAAATATTGGAAACACCTTTTCTGCAGCAAACATTACCAAATACTTAAAAAGTGAAATGCGAGGGGTGTCAACAGAAACCATCTATAATTACATTGAGTTTTGTAAAACCGCATGTTTTTTACACATGATTCCGAGAGAAGATGTTATAGGGAAAAGAATGCTACAGTTTCAAGAGAAAATATTCATTGCAGATCATGGCTTTCGTGAAGCTGTGTACGGTAATAATTTGAGAGATATCAATCAGACACTTGAAAATATAGTTTTTATGGAACTGCTACGGCGAGGGTACCATGTTGCGGTCGGGAAAAAACATAATCAAGAAATTGATTTTGTAGTCACACGAACAAAAGAAAAAATCTATGTTCAAGTAACTTATCTATTAGCTTCAGAAGAAACTGTTGAAAGAGAATTTTCTGCGCTGGAACATATCCCGGATAATTACCCTAAATATGTAGTTTCTATGGATGAAATCGACAGAAGCAGAAATGGGATAAAACATGTACATGTACGCAACTTCTTGTTATTGGAACAGTTCTGATAAATATCGACCTGCTTATCTCATTTCATTATACTTGATGGGGTAGCAGATAAATAGACAAGTCCCTGTCCCCTTGTCTGAGTTGAATAAAATATAGTATAAATATAAAAGATGAAAGGTGAAACTATTATGGCTATTAAAACAGCAAATGTTCTCGCTCGTGTTGAACCTGAAATAAAAGAGAAGGCAGAATCTATCATGGCTAAGTTGGGAGTTCCGGCCTCTGTTGTAATCAATATGCTCTACAAGCAAATCGTTATGACCAAGAGCATTCCGTTCTCCCTGTCAATACCTGCCGTACCGATAATACTAGATGAAATGGATGCTGCGACTTTTGAAGAAATCATGCAAAAAGGATTAGACGAAGCAAAGGCAAACCGTTCCCGTCCTGCTTCTGAGGTATTTTCAGATATAAGACGAGGACTATGATTTGTGGCTGACAAGACATACATCGTTAAGATTACTTATCAGGCAGAGGAACAACTACAAGCGATTGTCAAATATATTGCATCAGAGTTAAAAGCTCCCAAAGCTGCCTTGCGTTTGCTTGATGAAATCGAAAGCTCTATTTCATTTGGGCAAGCCGATTAAATATATTAATAAATTCACTTTCTACTTCTACAAAATCTCTTTGCGAAAAATCGTGTTCCATATGTTTTTCAGGCGGCGTATCAAATACCGGAATACCCATAAGTTCTATAAATTCAAAATACAATAATGCATCGTCAATATCCTTAATCTGGTACTTTTCTTCCTCAGTCAGACCACCCAGCCCGAATTTTTCATAAACCAACTTTTGCAACGTTTCTTCAATAGCGAAATATTCTGACAATTGCGCTTTAACCGGTCTGGTCAGATCGGAAATATAGCTTTCACTTGCATCATGCATAAGACAAGCGAGCTTTACTCTATCTGAACAGCCACGACTTTTCGCTTCCTTATAACAAGCTATCGCGTGTTGAGCGACAGAGAAAAAATGCTTGAAGTGACCATTAGCTCTGGTCATGAGTGATAAGGAATGTGCGATATCTTCAATTTTGATGTCCTCCACGTTCGGTCTTAACGGATAAAACCTGGTTTTCGTATAGGTTATTATGTAATCTGACATTGTTATCATCTCATTTCGATATTGATTTGTTATTTTCCCAAAAAGCCACTCCGCAACTTTTCCGCTACAACAAGCATTTCAAAATCCGTTGTTGTGAGCTTGTCTTCCCTTGAAAATGCCCCCAGTTTTGCACCGAATATTTCAATTCTTTTAAATCCCAGTGACTTAAGCAACCATGTAATTTCGCTTGGCATGTAGTATCTTTCGTTGCACTCCAACTCGAAATTATGACCGTCATCATCAGTAAAAGCAGTTACATTGTTGTCCCTCATTGTCATCAAATCAAAACTATCGCTTTTGTAATGCGCGCCTTCTTCATTAGCCCCCGTTTCATGAAAATCATTGATGGAATTAAACAACGGAAACAAGCCGTTAAGAGTAGTAAAAATGAATTTAGCTGAGGCTTTCAACGACTTTGTAACGTTTTTCAATATCTCAAAATTCATTTCATCTGTTTCCATCAAAGGAAATCCGCCTTCGCAAAGCATGATAGCCACATCAAAC
>Ga0209103_1000548_pt1 | contig 11780 bp, 9 predicted proteins | sample 4C3metaG_FD_184152 | JGI IMG/M metagenome (GOLD analysis project Ga0209103, IMG submission 184152) | Freshwater bacterial and archeal communities from Indian Creek, Illinois, USA - 4C3 metaG (SPAdes) (version 2) | ecosystem: Environmental > Aquatic > Freshwater > Unclassified | place: USA: Indian...
AGCCAGGAGAGCGCGGCGATGGATCATGTTGGTTCCTCCGGTTTTGTCGCATCCTGCCGCGCCCGGCCCGGCTTGTCCAAACAACTCGTTCCCGTCATATCGGCCCGATGACGGGAGCCGAAACAAATGTCCATCGATCTTGAGATCGCCCGCGCCGCCACCCTTCGCCCGATCAACCAGATCGCGGAGAAAGCCGGCATTCCCGTCGAGGCGCTGGAGCCCTATGGCAAGTACAAGGCCAAGATCGGCCTCGATTTCGTGGCCCGCACGCGGCATGACCGCCCTCTGGGCAAGCTCGTCCTCGTCACCGGCATCAACCCCACGCCGGCGGGTGAGGGCAAGACAACCACCACGGTGGGCCTGGGCGATGCGCTGAACCATATCGGCAAGCGCGCCATGATCTGCCTGCGCGAGCCCTCGCTCGGCCCCTGCTTTGGCGTGAAGGGGGGGGCTGCCGGCGGCGGGCATGCCCAGGTGGTGCCGATGGAGGATATCAACCTCCATTTCACCGGCGATTTCCACGCGATCACGGCTGCCAACAACCTGCTCGCCGCCATGATTGATAATCACATCTACTGGGGCAATGCGCTGGGCATTGATGCGCGCCGCATCACCTGGCGTCGCGCGCTGGACATGAATGACCGCGCGCTGCGCGGCATCGTGGGCTCGCTCGGCGGCACGGCCAATGGCTTCCCGCGCGAGGATGGCTTCGACATCGTGGTGGCGAGCGAAGTCATGGCCGCCTTCTGCCTGGCCTATGACCTGGCCGACCTGCAACGGCGCCTGGGCCGCATCATCGTGGCCTCCACCCGCGAGGGGAAGCCCGTGACGGCCGCCGATCTCAAGGCGGATGGCGCCATGGCGGTGCTGCTGCGCGATGCGCTGGCGCCCAACCTGGTGCAGACGCTGGCGGGCTCCCCCGCACTGGTGCATGGCGGGCCCTTCGCCAATATCGCGCATGGCTGCAACAGCGTGATGGCGACGACGCTGGGCCTGCATCTTTCCGACGTGGTGGTAACGGAGGCTGGCTTCGGCGCCGACCTGGGCGCCGAGAAATTCCTCGACATCAAGTGCCGCCTCGCGGGCCTCTCGCCCGATGCCTGCGTCATTGTCGCCACCATCCGCGCTTTGAAGATGCATGGCGGCGTGGCCAAGGCCGATCTGGGGCGGGAGGATGTGGGCGCGGTCAAGCGCGGCATCGCCAACCTCGCCCGGCATGTCGAGAATATCCGGAAATTCGGCCTGCCGCCGGTGGTGGCGCTCAACCGCTTCACCGCCGACACCGAGGCCGAGATCAAGGCGGTGCAGGATGCGATGGCCGCACTCGGCACCGAAGCCATCCTCTGCACCCATTGGTCGGATGGCGCGGCCGGCACGGTGGAACTCGCCCATGCCGTGATGCGCCGCCTGGATGCGGGCGAGGCCGCCTTCAAGCCGCTCTATCCCGATGCGATGCCGCTGGCCGAGAAGATCGCCACCATCGCGCGCGAGGTCTATCGCGCGAAGGAGGTGGCGATCCCCGATGCGGTGCTGGCAAAGCTCAAGCGCTTCGAGGCGATGGGCTTCGGCGCGGTGCCGGTCTGCATCGCCAAGACGCAATACAGCTTCTCGGCCGACCCGACCGCGTTGGGGGCACCCGAGGGGCATGTGCTGCCGGTGCGCGATGTGCGGCTGCTGGCGGGCGCGGGCTTCGTGGTGGCCATCTGCGGCGATGTGATGACCATGCCGGGCCTGCCCCGGGTGCCGGCGGCGGAAACCATCCGGCTGGACGAGACGGGGCGGATCGAGGGGTTGTTCTGAGCGCCGCCGCGGCGACCACCGCGATGCCCAAGGGGGCCACGACGAAGTTGTGGGCACTTGTCGTTGCCAGAAAGTCTTGTCTAGATTGATTCAACGTTCCGCATATTATTCGTGGGGGTTGATGGCGCTCTCTCCTGGTCCTGCTGCATTGCCTCCGCCCCAGATTCCTGCGCTTCCGTGGCACGTCCTGCGGGGCAAGGTCGTCAAGCTGCTGGCCATCTTCGGGATCATCCTGCTTGATCCCTTCGGCTTCCAGGCCTCGCTGGTCTCGGCGTCACGGCGCTTTGAGGACCGGCTCGGCGCGATGATCTACCAGCCGCGCTATCAGGAAAACATCGTGGTCGTCGCCTTGGCGGACTCCAGGGCCGACTGGCCGCCGAATTGGTCCCGTTGGTCGGCCTTGCTGGAACGGCTGGAAGAACTCGGGGCGGGCGCCGTGTTCCTGGATGTGGAATTGACGACGCCACGGGGCGATGCGGAGGGCATCGCGAATCTTGAGGCGTTCCTGCGTAATCGCCGCGGACCGGGGAGCATGCCCGTGGTGCTGGCTGATCATGGGCGCTTTCAGGTCACGCGCGAGGCGCGTGCGGATTGCGCCCCTTGGGGAGAACTTCCAGGTGGCGGGCCGGACCGGCGAGCGCGTTCGGGCCTGGCTGCGGATCTGGCTTGCGACACCAACGCCCTGGCCTTCTACGATTGGCCGCTGGAGAAGGATCACCGCGCCTACCCGCTGCACGCCCTCCATGCGCCGCACCCGGGGGATGGGCAGGCGGCGCGCCCTGTCCTCGGCCCACTGCCCGCCACGGTGATGGCGGCCCTGGCCTGCCAGGTGAATGTGCCGCGCCGCCCCGCCTGGTGCGACACCGCCGGGGTCGGGTGGCTGCATGCCCCGCCGCAGGCGCTGGAAGCCGCCTCGCGCGGCGATGCGCCAGCGGCCATGAAGGCGCTGCCTCGTTCGTTGCGGCCGCTTTGGGCCATCGGCGCCGTGGACACCCGCATCGGGGCTGGTGACAACTGCCACGATTACGGGGCGCCAGGCGATTGGGAACGCCTCACCCTCATGGGGCGCCTGCTGGGTCAGGAACTGGTCGGGCGCGTCTTGCCGGTCCCGCTGATTGATCTTGAAGGCGCGACCGCCGAGGTCGGGGATAATGATGCCCCGGCGATCCTCCGGCGCCCCTGCTTCGTCCCGCGGGTGGTGTCGGGCGCGCGGGATTCCCTTCTCTCCAGTCCTGGCCGCCCGCAGGACGAGGCTGCCCTGCGCGATCAATTGCGGGGGCGGCTTGTTCTCATCGGGGATGCGCGCATCGGCTCCCCGGACATCGTGGTCTCGCCGTTGCACGGAACCTCGCCCGGAGTGATCCTGCACGCGACCGCCCTGTTGAATCTTCTCGACCGCGGCCCGGCCTATCAGAGCGTGGACAGCAAGTGCTGGACCATGGAGTGCGGCAAGGTGCGCGACTGGGGCATCAAGGCCATCCTGGCCGCGGTCAGCTTCGGCCTGCTTTGCATCGTCGTTCGCGTGATGCGGCGTGCCGAGCCGCCAGCTTCGCCCTGGTGGCGGTGGTGGCACGGCGCGGCGCGCCATCCGGCGATGGTCGCGCTGGGGCGGGGCGCGGCGGATCATGACCCCTTCAGGGCCCGAACCGACGGCATCGTGCTCCGCATCGCCATCGCGCTGCTGCTGCTGACCATCCTTGCGGGGACGCTGCTGGCCTTTCTTCTCGGCTGGCACATGGGGGCGGGGCTGGGCACGATCCTGCTGGCGGGTGCCGTGCTCTGGTTGTTCCGCCTCCTCTCCCGCGCGGGGGGATCGTCCAGCGATGCCTCAACCGATCCTGGCCGCGCGGAAGCCGCGAGGACGGAACGCGGCGTCCACGGGATCGTCACCGTGTTCCGCCTGGTTGTGTTCGGCCTCGCCATCGCGCTGCTGATCGGCACGGCCGCCACTGGCAACCCCTCCGCGTCGCCGCTGCTGGTGCTTCTGGTTGCGCTCGCCATCGTCTTCCCGATCCTCGAGCACGGCCCGCTCGATGACGCCACGCATTGAAACCAACCCAAGGGAGCGCCCTGCGATGAAAGCCCTGTTGATTGTCGGCCTGCTGATCCTCGGCAGTCCAGCGATGGCCCAGGACCGAGTGCTGGGCTTCACGGAGGGACCTGTCCAGATCCGCAATCCGGGCGAGACCGCATGGCGCAGCGTGCCCTCGGCCAGCTTGCCGCCGAACGCGGCGATCCGTGCGCGCAGCCAAGATAACTGGGTGGAGATCGTGGGCGCGGATGGCACCCCCTTGCAGGTGCGCTGGATCCATGTGCGCCAGGGGGCCGCGACAGCCTCCGGACCAGGGGGCTGCGTCCCCAGCGCGTCCAGGGCCGGCGCCGCCGGCTCCCAGGGGTTGGGAGCACGGGGATGCTGAAGCGTTCACTTCCGATCGGCCTTGTCGCCGCTTTCCTGGCCGGTTGCGCGCCGTCACTCCCGACCGGCCGCATCATTGACCAGCCGGATCTCGCGACCCGCATGGACACCGCACAGGCGACGCCGCAGCGCCAGCGCCGTGCGCTGTCCGGCACCCCCCTCGCCACGGAGAGCGCCATCGTCGCCTCTCCGGCCATGCAGCGTGAGGTGGACCGCATCCTGTTGCGCCTGCTGCGCGACCCGCCGATGTCGGCGGCGCGCGCCCCCCGAATCCTGATCACGGCCGAACCCGGCTATGCCGCCGAGATGTCGCGCGATGGCGAGATCCACATCAATCTCGGCGTGCTGGCCCGCGCGGAGACCGAGGACCAGATCGCCTTCGTCATCGCGCATGAGGTCTCACACTACCTGCTGGGCCACGGCATCAGCCGCGATGGAAGCCTGCGAACGGGCCGTGGCACCATCAACCTGGCGCGCAACGCATCCGTCTATGGCATCGCGATGGGTGCCAGCAGGGCATCGGGACAACTGGGCGCAAGCGGCCAGCGCAATACCAGCGCTGCCTTGATGGCGACGGTTGCGACCGGCGAGGCATTGATGGCGATCGCGTCCGAGGTCATGGATGCCAGCTACTCGCGCACGCAGGAACTGGAGGCGGACCGCCTCGGCATGGACCTGATGGTGCGGGCCGGCTACGTGCCCGGCGCCGTGGGAAGCGTGTTCAACATGCTGGAAGCGCAGCAGGCCGAACAGGCCCGCCGCGTGGTGGATCTTCGCGGCAGTGTCCGGGCAGGCACCTTCTCCGTGGGCACCCTGTTCATCACTCAGGCCAGCGGCGGCAACGCCCTGCTCGGGCAACTGGGCATCGCCGGCGCCGGCTTCCTGGCCTCCGCAGCGGAACAGGGGGCGGGGGCGCTGCTGAGCAACTGGTCCGCGACGCATGACAGCCCGGCCGCCCGCCGGACTGATCTGGTGGCCTATGAGGCTGCGAACCATGCCAACACGCCGGACCGGAATGCGACCCCCAATCCCTTCCAGCGCGGCGCCCTGAACCGCGAAGTCACCGAGGTGATGGAGGCATTGCGAATTCTCGGCGAGGCGGACGCCGCGATCCAGCGGGCCGATCCGGCTGGCGCCCGTGCAGCCATGGCTCGTCAGGATCGTCTGCTGGATCGGCGGACCCCGGTGCAATGGCGCTTCGCGCGCGCCCGCATCGCCGCCATGGAAGGCAACGAGGCCGAGCGGGGCCGCCTGCTGCGGGAAGCGACCAGCCATCCCCAGGCCTATGCCGCGATCTTCATCGAATACGCACGCTTCCTGTCGGAGCGTGAGGATTACGGCGGCGCGCTGGCGGCACTGGATCAGGGGGAGCGAGCCTTCGGCACTCCGGAACCGTTTATCGCGGAGCGGGTGCGCGCGCTGCGCGTGGCGAAGCGGGATGCCGAAATGACGCGGGTTCTGGCAACCTGCCGCCAGCTCAATGTCGGTCCGATCGAGCGGGCTTGCAGCGACCAGGCGCGAAATCCCGCCTGACGCAGCGCACGAGCCGGCCCGGGACCCTTCCCGCGGGCCGCCAGCGGTATGCTACGCGCCCCAGGCTCTGTCGTTCCTACACCACCACCTGGGACACGACCCCGAAATCAACGCGAGTCAACATTTTCAGCGGTTGATATTAGAGCGGGATGCGTTGAGGCGGAATCGCCAAAAACGTTGAATCCCGCTCTCAGCAGTGGCGAGACCATGAAAGTGAGCGCAAGCGAACGCATCATGGTCTAGAGCATCATCCGATCAAACGGAATCGTTTGATCGGATAAAGATGTTTGTAATTCAATGATTTAGAGCTTTTCCGTGAACCCTTCCGAACGGAAAATGCTCTAGGGTCAGGCGCGGGCTTCGGCCCGGCTTGCGCGCATGAAAAAAGGCGGTCGCCCTTGGGGCAGCCGCCTTTTTTTTCGTCCAAGGAAGGCCGCCCTCAGCCGGCGGATTTATCCAGCTCGGGGTCGGCCAGGTAGGCGCGGTTCCGGCCATCGCGCTTCGCCCGGTACAGCGCCTCATCCGCCGATCCGATCAGCTGGTCCGCCGGCACGCCAGGCCCCCCCACGGCGACTCCGATGCTGATGGTGATGGGCACCACCAATTCCCCCACCCGCACCGGCTCGGCCGCCACGGCCTCCCGCAGGCGGTCGGCCACGATCAGCGCATAGGCGCTTGGCGCGCCGGTCAGCACGGCCAGGAATTCCTCCCCGCCATAGCGGGCCACGACATCGGCCGCGCGAAGCTGGACGCGCAGGCGCTCGGCCACGTCGCGCAGGGCGGCGTCGCCGATATTGTGGCCATGCGTGTCATTGATGGATTTGAACTTATCAATATCCACCAGCAGCACGGCCGCCTCCTCGGTCCGCAGCAGGCCATCCAGGTGCCGGCGCACATAGCGGCGGTTGCGAAGCCCGGTCAGTTGGTCCGTGACGGCCATTTCCAGCGAGCGGTCCAGCTCGGCGCGCAGCCTCTCCTGGTAGCGCTTGCGGCGGATCTGGTTGCGGGCGCGGGCGCGCAGCTCATTGGGGTCGAGCGGGCGGAAGGCGTGGTCATTGGCGCCAAGGTCGAAGCCGCGCAGCACCTGGGTCTTTTGCGCGGTATCGGCCAGCAGCAGCAGCGGCAGGTCCCGCGTGTTGTTCTGCGCCCGCATGCGCGAGGCGAGGCGCAGCACCTCGGCCGCGTCCGGCGGCAGAGCCAGCAGGGCCAGGTCGAACTCGCCCTTGCCCAACTGCTTCTGCGCCTCCTCAATGCTGGTGACGCAGGTGACCTTGATGGCATCCGCCTCCAGCGCCTGGCGGACCACGGCCATTTCCTCGGGGATCTCGGCCATGATCAGGGCGCGGGCACCAGCGACCGAGACCATCGGCTCGGCCGCGCTTTCCAGGCCGAGGTCCCGCGCCGTCTCGGCACGCAGGCGCCAGGCGTCCTGGACCTGCTTGACCCGGAGCAGGGCACGCAACCGGGCGAAGAGTGTGGCGTCATCAACAGGCTTGGAAAGGAAGTCGTCAGCACCCACTTCCAGCCCGCGGACTCGCTCCGCGCTATCGGTCAGGGCGGTGACCATGACGACGGGGATATGCTGGGTCCGTGCATCCGCCTTGAGCGCCGTGCACACTTGGTAGCCATCCATCCCCGGCATCATGACATCCAGGAGAATGACGTCTGGTAATTGTGTGAAAGCTATCGCCAAAGCCTCCTGGCCGCTGGAGGCCAGGAGGACTTCATAATACTCGGCCTGGAGCTTAGCTTCGAGGAGGCGGAGATTGGCCGCGATGTCATCCACCGCAAGGACGCGGGCGGTCATCGGTTGGAGCTTCCCCTCAGGTCGAGCACGCCATACAACAGGAGCGCAATGTGTCTCAAATGACTCTCAACCGGCCCGAAGCGGCCGCCAATAAAAGCCTGTTCTTTCGCAGGTGGCTGCAGAACCCGCTGCAAATGGGCTCCATCATCCCCTCCTCGCCCGCGCTGTGCCGCAGGATCGCGGCGGCGGTGGAGCGGGGCCCGGATGAATACGTGCTGGAACTTGGCGCGGGAACCGGCGTGATCTCCGCCGCGCTGTTGGCGGCGGGCGTGCCGGCGAGCAAGCTGATCGTCGTGGAGATCGTGCCCGAGATGGCAGAGTTCCTGCGCCGCAGCCTGCCCGGCGTGAATGTGATCTGCGGCGATGCCTTCGACCTGGCCAACACCCTGCCCGCGCATCTGCATGGCAGGATCGGCACCGCCATTTGCGGCATCCCGCTGGTGCTGCTGCCGCTGGAGCGGCAGGAGGCCTTCCGCGATGCGGTGGAGAGCGTGGCACCGGGGCGCGGCTTCCTGCTCTACACCTATTGCGCCACCTCGCCCCTGCCTTACCGCAAGCTCGGCATGACCGCGCGCCGCATGGCCTTCACCCTGGCGAATTTCCCCCCGGCGAGCGTTTGGCGTTACCGCCCCGCATCCGTCGAGTAGTCCGCAGCTTTGCATCGCGCCTGACATTCCACGGAAATTAGCATGGCCTGATCGCGGCGGGGAGGGGTCTGTCCATCGCCGCGATCAATCGCTGCCATAGGGGAAGGTCAACCGCTGGTCAGTGTGTGCTCCGCCCCATCGGGGCCGCGCAACTGGGCAATCAGGCGCGGATGCGGCCCGCGCTTGATCTTCATCGCCGCCCCCAGCCCCCGTTCCTCCAGGGCGCCGCGCAGGGCGTCGGCGTCAGGATGCTCCGCCTCCAGCGCAATCAGGCGGAAATGGCTGTCATGCAGGTGGCGCCCTGCCCGCTCGCCCTTCCACTCGATCAGCGACGGGATGAGATTGTCCATGTCCTGCCGCTGCGGCGGCACGGCGAAGCGCCAGGCGAGGTCGCCGCGCTTCATGTCCCGCACGGTGCCACCGCGTGGGCCAAGCCGCGTCATCACCGCCTCCATGGATGGTGTCCGCGCGACCCAGGTCAGCAGGCGCGGTTCCGCCTCCAGCATGATGCGCGTCGCGGGGTCATCGAGGTCGAACAGGCGCGGATGGGCGGGTTCGGGCTGGCTGGGATCGGGGGCGATGATCTCCAGGTAGCAATCGGGGCCGAGGCCCAGCAGCAGGTTGTGCGTCCCTGCCCCGTCATGCCGGCCGCCCGGCTGCGGCGTCACGCCCAGCAGCCGCGTGATGAAGGCGGCGCCCTCCTCCAGCGTGCGGGCGCCGAGGACGATGTGGTCAATTTCGGCCATGGGTCAGTTGGCCTCGAAGGGGATGGCGGCGGACATGTTCTCGCATTCCTCATGCATCATGGGCCACGCCGAAAGCGGGTGGCCAGGACATCATGCCAGCTTCGAAGGTCCGGAACATGCGCGAGATCAATGTCGCAACGGGAGAAGTGTTGCCCCCCCTCTCTCCCGCTGCCCACGCTGATCCGCGTGGAGTCCTGGAATCAACCGCGCGCCTCGACGAAGCTGCGGCAGCGCGGGGGCAAGGAAGGTGGAAGGAATGCAATGCCGCTCCAGCGCATCCACTATCCGCCAGAGCCCAGCGCGCATGCCATAGGCGAAGATCCGCTCCTGCCCCATGTCGCGCGTGCCGGGGGTTACGACGCTGAGGCACTCGCCGAGTGCGCTCGCTCTGCGGGTCGCCATCGGCAAGCTGCTGCTCGGCCCCCACCTCGAAATTCACGGCGACGGCGAGAGCCGGGCGCGTGCCATTCGGCCAGCGAAAATCCGGCCATGATCCGCCATGGCCGATGAAATCGCGCGTCATCCTTCGCTCCTGCACTGTCATGCTCCCGTGAATCGTGCGATGCAGGGGAATGGGAATCGCCTGTCTTACTGATCCGGCAGGAGAGAACTATGGTGTTGTCACGCCGCGCGACACTCATCGCCGCCGCTTCCCCTTGGGCCGCGCAGAGCCCCGCCCAGACCGCCTGGCCCAGCCGAGCGGTGCACGCCTTACTCTCCTTCCCGCCCGGCGGCGCGATTGATACGGTGAGCCACCTGATCGCGCGCCGCATGGGCGGGTTGCCGGGCCAGGCTTTGGTCGTGGAGAATCGCGGCGGCGCCATGGGCAGCCTGGCCGCCGGCATGATGGTCGCCTCGCCCGCCTTCCCAGACTTGCCAACGCCGCAGCAGGCCGGGCTGGGCGGTTACGATTGGAGCGAATGGAGTGGCGTCTTCGCCCCCGCCGGCACGCTGCCTGCGGTGTTCGCCTGGCTGCGGGCGGCCCTGCGCGAAACACTGTTCCAGCCCGCCGTGACCAAGCGCCAGGGCGTGATCGGCATGGCGCCACTTGCCAGCACACGCGCAGAATTCGCGGGCTTCGTGGCCGCGCAAAAAGACCTCACCGGCCGGCTGACGCGCACGGCCCGGATCACCGCCGAATAGGACCACCAGGATGGAACGCTTCTTCGGATTGACGGAACACGGCACGACGGCGCGCCGCGAGATGGCGGCGGGTGCCGCCACCTTCCTCACCATGGCCTATATCCTGATCGTGAATCCGCAGATCCTGGCGGCGGCCGGCATGGATCCGGGTGCCGCCTTCGTCGCCACCTGCCTGGCGGCGGCCATCGGCTCGGCGTTGATGGGGTTGCTCGCGAATTATCCGATCGCGCTGGCGCCGGGGATGGGGATCAACGCCTATTTCGCCTTCGTGGTGGTCGGCGTGATGGGGGTGCCCTGGCAGGTCGCGCTCGGGGCCGTGTTCATCTCCGGCGTGCTGTTCCTGCTGCTCAGCCTGTTCAAGATCCGCGAATGGCTGATCGGCGGCATCCCCGTCTCGCTCAAGCTCGGCATCGCGGCGGGCATCGGGATGTTCCTGGGGCTGATCGGGCTGAGAAATCTTGGCCTTGTCGTGGGCAATCCGGAGACGCTGGTGGCGATGGGCAAGCTGGGTTCGGCCCCTGTGCTGCTGGGCTGCGGTGGCCTGCTGCTGATTGCGGCGCTGGCGGCGCGCCGGGTGGCGGGGGCGGTCGTCATCGGCATCCTGGCCACGGCGGCGGCGGGCATCCCGCTGGGGCTGACCACCTTCCATGGCGTCTTCGCAGCACCTCCCTCCATCGCGCCGGTCTTTTTGCAACTGGATATTGCGGGTGCGCTGTCGCTTGGCCTGGTCAGCATCGTCTTCGTCTTTTTCCTGGTGGATTTGCTGGACAATACGGGCACGCTCATCGCCAGCACCCAGCGCGCCGGGCTGATGCGGCCCGATGGCAGCGTGCCCAGGCTGGGCCGCGCGCTGTTGGCCGATTCCGGCGCCGTCATGGCCGGGGCCGCGCTCGGCACCTCGCCCACGGTCAGTTATATCGAGAGTGCCGCCGGCATCCAGCAAGGTGGCCGCACGGGGCTGACGGCACTGACCGTCGCGGGGCTCTTTGTGCTTGCGCTGTTCCTGGCGCCGCTTGCGGCCTCCATCCCCGCCTTCGCCACGGCGCCCGCCCTGATCTTCGTGGCCTGCCTGATGGCCCAGGCGCTGAAAGACATGGATTGGAGGGATGAGACCGAGTACCTCCCTGCCATGCTCACCGTGCTGGCGATGCCCTTCACCTTCTCCATCGCGACCGGCATCGGCCTGGGCTTCCTCGCCTATGCCGGGATCAAGACCCTGGCCGGGCGCGCGGCGGAGGTGCATGGCGCGGCCTGGCTGCTGGCGGCCTTGTGCGCCGTGAAATTCGCGGTGGGATGATGAAGAATCCGGCCGCCCTGGCACCTTTGCGCCACCCGGCCTTCCGGATGCTCTGGCTGGCGAATCTCGCCTCCAATATCGGGCTGTTCGTGCAGAACACCGCGGCGGGCTGGCTGATGACCAGCCTCGACCCATCGCCCATGATGGTCAGCCTGGTGCAGGCCGCCTCCATGCTGCCGGTGTTCCTCCTGGCGCTGCCGGCGGGCGCATTGGCCGATATCATGGATCGCCGCGTCTTCCTGATCGGCGCGCAGCTCTGGATGGTCAGCGTGGCCGGGTTGCTTTGCCTGCTCAGCGGCTTTGACATGCTGGGCGCCTGGGGGCTGGTGGCGCTGACCTTTGCGCTCGGCGCGGGCCTGGCCATGACCTTCCCGGCCTGGGCCGCCACCAC
>Ga0209103_1000549_pt1 | contig 11743 bp, 8 predicted proteins | sample 4C3metaG_FD_184152 | JGI IMG/M metagenome (GOLD analysis project Ga0209103, IMG submission 184152) | Freshwater bacterial and archeal communities from Indian Creek, Illinois, USA - 4C3 metaG (SPAdes) (version 2) | ecosystem: Environmental > Aquatic > Freshwater > Unclassified | place: USA: Indian...
TGATGCCCAGCCTGAACGCCTTGCCCGTGTGCGGCAGCAAGGCCGTGAGCAACTCGTCGGCCTGGGCGCGGTGATCGGCGCGGGTCGATTCCAGCAAGGTGATGGCCTTGGCCAGGGCGCGGCGCTGCGCCATGGCGGTGCCGTGCATGAGGGCGTCAATCATGCGCTGGCCCAGTTCTCCAGCTTCAAGCCCTCGATGCGCTCGAACTCGCGCGTGTTGTGGGTCACCAGCGTGGCGTTTTCGGCCAGTGCCTGCGCGGCGATGAGCAAATCCATATGCCCTATGGGCTGACCACTCTGGCGCAGGGCATGAAAATGCCTTGCGTAGTGCCACATGGCGCTGTGCGTCCAAGGCAACACGGTCATTTCCAGAAGCAGTTGCTCCAGCCGGGCGCGGTTGCGGGCCTGATGTGTGCTTTTTTCTACACCATAGGCCAACTCGGCCACCACCAGCGCAGGCAGGGCCACCCGCTCCCGCCCAGCCGCCGCCAGCCGCTCCTGCACGCCGGGCACACCGCGCTGAAGGTAAATCACCATGTTGGTGTCGAGCAAATACAAGGAGACCATCAATCCAGGCTCTCGATGTCATCGACAGCGGGCTGGCGGTCGCGCTCGATCTCGTCGGGCATGCCCTCGAACCCCGCTAGGAGCGACTGCACCCGCGCCGCCCAGACGGCGTCGTCCTCGTGCTTGGGTCGCAAAATCACGGCTGTGCCGACTTTCTCGATCGTCACCTCGTCGGTGTCAAAGCGGAACGCCTTGGGCAGACGCACCGCTTGGCTGCGCCCCGTGATGAAAACCTTGGCGGTGTGGGCGGGCGTGTTCATGGCGGCTCCTTGTGGGTAGCTACCCATGATAGCTACCGTTTTGGATTCCTGCAAGCTCAAGCTCATCCGATCGCCCTCTTGATCTGCTCCAGCACATCCTTGGCGCTGGCCGGGATCGGGGTGCCGGGGCCGTAGATGCCCTTGACGCCGGCTTGGTACAGAAATTCGTAATCTTGGCGCGGGATCACGCCGCCGACGAAGACGATGATGTCATCCGCCCCCTGGCGCTTCAATTCTTCGATGATGGCCGGCACCAGCGTCTTGTGGCCGGCCGCCAGCGTGCTGATTCCCACCGCGTGCACATCGTTCTCGATCGCCTGGCGCGCGCATTCCTCCGGGGTCTGGAACAGCGGCCCGATATCGACATCGAAGCCTAGGTCGGCAAAGGCCGTGGCAACCACCTTGGCGCCGCGGTCGTGCCCGTCTTGGCCCAGCTTGGCGATCAGCACGCGCGGCTGGCGCCCTTGCGCCTGGGCAAAGTCGGCGATTTCCTGCTGCAAGGCGGCCCAGCCTTGGGCGCTGTCGTAAGCGGCTGCATACACCCCAGTCACCTTTTGTGTGTCGGCGCGATGGCGCCCGTAAACCTGCTCCAGCGCGTCCGACACCTCACCCACCGTGGCGCGCAGGCGCATGGCGCGAATCGAGAGCGCCAGCAAATTGCCCTGCCCCGATTGTGCCGCCGCCGTCAGGTCGGCCAGCGCGGCCTGCACCGCTGCGCTGTCGCGGCTGGCGCGCAGCGCGTGCAAGCGCGCCACCTGCTGCTCGCGCACCTTGTGATTGTCCACCTCCAGCGTGTCGAGCGCGTCTTCTTGCGCCAGCTTGTACTTGTTCACGCCCACGATCACATCGCGCCCGCTGTCGATGCGCGCCTGCTTTTCGGCCGCGCTGGCTTCGATTTTGAGCTTGGCCCAGCCTGAATCCACGGCGCGCGTCATGCCGCCCAAGGCATCGACTTCCTCGATCAGGGCCCAGGCCTGGTCGGCCATGTCTTGTGTCAGGCGCTCCATCAGGTAGCTGCCAGCCCACGGGTCCACCACGTTCGCAATGTGGGTTTCTTCCTGGATGATGAGCTGGGTGTTGCGCGCAATGCGCGAGGAAAACTCGGTCGGCAGCGCGATCGCTTCGTCAAAGGAGTTGGTGTGCAGGCTCTGCGTGCCGCCAAACACCGCCGCCATGGCCTCGATCGTGGTGCGCACCACGTTGTTGTAGGGGTCTTGCTCGGTCAGGCTCCAGCCGCTGGTCTGGCTGTGCGTGCGCAGCATCAGGCTCTTGTCTTTCTTGGCCCCAAAGCCCTTCATGATGCGGCACCAGAGCAGGCGCGCGGCGCGCATTTTGGCGATTTCGAGATAAAAATTCATCCCCACCGCCCAAAAAAAGCTCAGGCGGCCCGCAAACTCGTCCACATCCATGCCCTTGGCCAGGGCGGTTTTCACGTACTCGCGGCCATCGGCCAAGGTGAAGGCCAATTCCAGCGCCTGGTTGGCACCGGCCTCTTGCAAGTGGTAGCCGCTGATGCTGATCGAGTTGAACTTGGGCATCTGCTGCGCCGTGTACTCGATGATGTCGCCGATGATGCGCATCGAGGGCTCGGGCGGGTAGATGTAGGTGTTGCGCACCATGAACTCTTTGAGGATGTCGTTCTGGATGGTGCCGCTCAAGGCCGCTTGCGCCACCCCCTGCTCCTCGGCCGCCACCACGTAGCCGGCCAGCACCGGCAGCACGGCGCCGTTCATGGTCATGCTCACGCTCACGCGCCCGAGGTCGATGCCGTCGAACAGGATTTTCATGTCCTCCACGCTGTCGATCGCCACCCCGGCCTTGCCGACGTCGCCAAACACGCGCGGATGGTCGGAGTCGTAGCCGCGGTGCGTGGCCAGATCGAAGGCCACCGACACACCCTGCCCGCCCGCCGCCAGCGCCTGGCGGTAAAAGGCGTTCGATTCCTCGGCGGTCGAAAAACCGGCGTACTGGCGGATGGTCCAGGGCCGCACCGCGTACATGGTCGCCTGCGGCCCGCGGATGAAGGGCTCGAAGCCGGGCAGCGTGTCGGTGTAGGGCAGGCCCTGCAAATCGGCCGCGGTGTAGAGCGGCTTGAGCACGATGCCTTCGGGCGTGCGCCAGTTCAGCGACTCGGGCGCCGCACCTTTAAGCGACTGGGTGGCCGCCGCGCGCCAGTCGGCCAGCGTGGCGGTTTTGAATTCGGGATTCGTCTGCGTGCCAGACGCGCAACCGGGCTCGGGACTCGACATGGGAACCTCTCAAAGCCCCGAAGGGCGTACATCATGTGGCCGGATTTTAGCGCATTCGTAATTATTGATTCAAAATTTCGGCAGGGCTACAATCTGCGGCTTGCACGGGCTTGCACGGGCTGGCTGCGCTTGTTCTGCGCCCTCCAAGCCCTTGCACCCTGCGCCGCCACCCTCCAGCACCCCAACCCTCCAGCGCTGCTATTTTGAGCACCCCTTCCGCCCACCTGCGCCCACGCGCCCTCTACCAAGAGGTTGCCGAGCGCCTGCGGCTGCGCATTTTCAAGCGCGAGTTGCTGCCGGGCAGTTGGATCGACGAGCTCAAAATCGCCGCCGAACTCGGCATCAGCCGCACGCCTCTGCGCGAAGCGCTCAAGGTGCTGGCGGCCGAGGGGCTGGTGACCATGAAGCTGCGCCGTGGTGCCTACGTGACCGAGGTCTCGGAGCAAGACTTGCGCGAAGTCTATGAGCTGCTGGCGCTGCTGGAGTCCGACGCCGCCGCCGCCGCCTGCCGCCTTGCCAGCGCCGAGCAGATGCAGCATTTGCAACACCTGCACCAGCAGCTCGAAGCGGCGGCGCAGGGAGCGGCCGAACCCGCCACCCCAGCCAGCGCAGACCCAAGCGCAGACTCAGCCGCCGCACCCAACCCCGAGGCCCGCCCAGAGCGCTTTCTGGCCGCCAACGAAGCCTTCCACCTGCAGTTGCTGCAACTGGCGGGCAACCGCTGGCGCATGCAGGTCGTGGCCGATTTGCGCAAAGTCATGAAACTCAACCGCCACGGCTCGCTGCTGCGCCAGGGCCGTATGCAGCAATCGCTGCACGAGCACCGCGCGCTCATGGCGGCGCTGCTGGCGCGCGACGCCGAAGGGGCGCGCCAGCGCATGGCGCTGCATTTCCGCAACGGATTGCAGGCGGCGATTTAGGTTTTTTCGTTACACTGCGCACTTGCCACTGCAAGGAGCACGGCGTCGCTGCCCGCACATCAAAATGAACGCACCCGTACCACACAGCCTTGAGCTTGAGTACCAGGCGATCCTGCAAAACGCCGGGGGCGCCATCTTGCTCACGCGCCAGCGCCGCATAGTGCACTGCAACCCGCGCGCGGCCGAGATATTTGGCTACTGCCTCGACGAACTCATAGGCCAACCCGGTACAGTGCTGTATTTTTCCGACGCCGACTACGCCGACCTGGGCCGCCAAGCCTCGCATGTGCTCGCCGCAGGCCAGTTGTTCGAGCAAGATCGCTTGATGCGTCGGCGCGATGGCAGCGCCGTGCATTGCCACATTCGCGCCAAGGCCATCAACCCGGCCGACAGCGCCGACGGCACCATCTGGATCATCGACGATGTAAGCGAGCGCAAGCGCACCGAATCGCAACTGCACCAGTTGCTACAGCAGCAGCAGGCCATACTGGATAACGCCAGCATGGGCATAGTCTTCACCTGCAACGGGCTGATCGAGCACTGCAACCCGCGCTTTGAAGAAATTCTCGGCTACGCCCCAGGCGAACTGCAAGGCCAAAATACGCAAGTATTTTTTGCCTCTGCGCAAGACTACAAGTGCTTTGGCCAAACCATAGGCAGCCGACTCGCTGCGGGCGAGCGCATCGACATCGAATGGCGCAACCTCCGCCGCGACGGCTCCCTGGTGTGGCTGCGGCACCTGGCGCGCGCGCTGCCACAGGCCGGGCCCGATAAGATCACCATTTGGATCAGCGACGACATCAGCCAGCGCAAGGCCGTCGAGCAGGAACTGGCCGTTGCGCAGGCCAAGCTCGAACAGCGCGTGGCCGAGCGCACCGAGGCGTTGCAGCGCGCCAACCAGCGCTTCGACGCCATGTTTCGCAACGCACCGCTGGCCATTTTTGCCCGCGACCGGCACAACCGGGTATTGAGCTGGAACCCCGCCGCCGAAGCCATGTTTGGCTGGAAGGCGGCAGAAATCATCGGCCAAACGCTGCCCAGCGTCCCCTCGCATTTGCACGAGGAATGCAGCCAGGCCATCGCCCAAGTACTCGCTGGGCGCAGCGTCGGTGCCTTTGAAACCGTGCGCCTGCGCCGCGACGGCAGCCTGTTCCCCATCAGCCTAACCCTGGCCCCGATGCCAGACGAGCAAGGCCAGGTGCATGAATTTTTGACCCTGGCCTCCGACCTCAGCCAGCGCCGTGAAGCCGAGCGGCAAATTGCATTTATGGCCTACCACGATGCGCTCACGGAACTGCCCAACCGCGAGCTGCTGCGTGATCGGCTGCAACTGGCCCAGGCCCACGCAGAGCGCAAGCAGCAAGCGCTGGCCCTGCTCCACCTCGACCTAGACAACTTCAAGCAGATCAACGACATTTTTGGCCACGCTGTGGGCGACCGGGTGTTGCTGCAGGTGATGCACCGCTTGCAGCGCTGCCTGCAAGACACCGACACCCTGAGCCGCCAAGGCGGCGACGAATTCATGCTGCTGCTCACGCACTTAGAAGACGCAAATGCAGCCACTGCGGTGCTGTCCAAAATCATGGCCGCGATGGAGGCACCGTTCCAGCTCGATGGCCACGAGCTTTCCACCTCTTGCTCTATTGGGGTAGCGCTCTACCCCACCGATGGGCGTGATGGCGAAACTTTGCTGCGCAAGGCCGAGATGGCGATGTACCACGCCAAAGAACTGGGCCGCAACAACTACCACTACTTCAACGACGACCTAAGCCAGCGCGCGGGCGAACACCTGCAACTGCGCAGCGGCTTGCGCCGCGCCTTGGAGCAAGGTGAGTTCCTGCTGCACTACCAGCCCCAGATCGACCTGCGCAGCGGCGCCCTGGTTGGGGCCGAGGCGCTGCTGCGCTGGCAGCACCCGCAGCAAGGTTTGATCGCCCCTGGGCGCTTCATCCCCGTGGCCGAAGAGAGCGGCTTGATCGTTCCGATCGGCCAGTGGGTGCTGCAAGAGGTCTGCCGCCAGGGCCGCGCTTGGCTCGACGCCGGTTATCCCGAATTGCTGCTGGCGGTCAACCTCTCGGCCGTGCAGTTCAAGCGCGGCGACCTCGAAGCCACCGTGCTGCAGGCGCTGCACGGCTGTGGTTTTCCGGCGCATCTGCTGGAACTCGAATTGACCGAGTCGCTGCTGATCCAAAACGTCGAGCCCATGCTGGCCTTGGTGCGCCGCCTCAAGCGCTACGGCCTCAAGCTCTCGATCGACGATTTCGGCACCGGCTACTCCAGCCTCTCCTACCTCAAGCGCTTCGATGTAGATAAACTCAAGATCGACCAGTCCTTCGTGCGCGACCTGCTCACCGACCCCGAAGACGCCGCCATCGTGCGCGCCATCATTCAACTGGCTAGCGGCTTGGGGCTGCAAACGATAGCCGAAGGGGTAGAAACCGCCGCAGTGGCCGAGCGCATCACCGCTTTAGGCTGCGACGAAGCGCAGGGCTACTATTTTGCACGCCCCATGCCAGCGGCGGCTTTTACAGAACTTTTACGCGGTTTATAGGCTAAAGTCGGAGCAAATGATTGATACCACATCCAGCTTCAGGTAACTGCCCATGAACAGCCCCGCTTCTGCAGTCCCGCCGGTTGAGCCAGCGCTTGCCCTGCCCAAAAAGGTTAACAAAACGCTCTTTGGCACCCTGCTGTATCGGGCCTTGCTCGTTACCTTGGTCAGTGTGGGTGCCATAGGCTGGTTGCTCTACACCACGGTGCTGCAAGACAACATCGAGCACGACAAGGACGTGACCGCCAAGATGGCGCTGCAAGAGCTGGAGTTGCGCCTGCACTCGACCCAAACCTCGGTCGAGAGCATCGCCGTGGGGCTGGCGCGCCGCACCGGCGTGGTGCAGGGCCTAGAGACCGGAGACCGCGAGCTCATGCTCGATTCGCTGCGTTCCATCACCGAAGATTACGCCCGCCTATCCGATTACACCGAAGTGCGCGGGGCCGTGCTTGACCCGCAGCAGCGCATCGTGGCGCGCTCTTGGGACCCAGAGCTCGGCGATCTGCGCTCGACCAACCCGCTGGTCGATGAGGCGCGCCGCAGCGGCAAAGCGATTGCGCGCTTCAGCGTGGGCAGCGCCGAACCGGGCGTGATCGGTTTCGCCCCGGTACCCGACCAAAATCAAGACGGCATACTGGGCTTTGTCTCGATCAAGCAAACCGCGCGCCCGGTGGTGCTGGAGTTGCGCGAGCAGGGCATACACTGGATAGCGGTGCTGGACGAACGGGTGCTGATGGCGCGGTATGGCGGGGAGTTGCCAGCGGCGATTGCCGCCAACCCGCGCATCGCGCCCGGCTACCTGCTGGCGCACGATGAGTGGTTCGACGCCCGACCCCAGACTTGGTTGCAACAGCACTGGCCGACGCTGCGCCAGGTAAAAAACCACACCTTCATCGGCGACTGGTTCGTGGTGGTGGCCCCACTGCGCGACGACGACGCGCAGCCCATTGGCTACCACTTGCTGCTGCTCGATGCGGCCCCAGTGCGCGCCCTGATGGCCGAAAAGCTGCACCTGGTGCTGCTGGTAATGGCAGCAGTGATTGCCGTGGTGCTGCTCATGGCGGCGGTGGTGATGCTCGACGTGCGCCGCATCGTCATCCGGCCCATCAACGCCATGGGTCGCGCCATGCGCCACACTCTGGAAGGCGGGCGCTTCGACCAACGCCTGCCTGCTGGGCGCAATGACGAAATCGGCCGCGTACAAGACAGCTTCAACGCCTTGCTGGAGCAGCTCTCACAGGCGCTGGATGACGCCACCGCCGCCGTCACGGCAGCAGCCCGGGGCGACTTCATGCGGCCCATGGGCGGCGATTACGTTGGCGACCTGCACGCGCTCAAAGCTGGCGTCAACCAGAGCATTAATGAGTTGCGCCAGTCGCACGACAACCTGGTTCATGCCAACAAGGCCAAAGGCATGTTCTTGGCCAATATGAGCCACGAGATTCGCACCCCCATGAATGCCATTATTGGCATGTCTTACCTCACGCTCAAGACGGACCTCAATGAAGAGCAGCGCGAGTATGTGACGAACATCCACCGCGCTGGCACCTCGCTGCTGGGCATCCTGAACGACATTCTGGATTTCTCCAAGATCGAGGCCGGCAAGCTCAGTCTGGAGCGGGTGCCGTTCCGGCTCGAAGACGCGCTCTCGCACAGCCTGTTGATGGTGCGCCAGGCAGCGGCCGATAAGGGCTTGGAACTGCTGCTCGACATCATCGACGCCGAACTGCTGCAACAACACCGCAGCTTCTACGGCGACCCTTTGCGCCTAGGCCAGGTGCTCACCAACTTGCTCGCCAACGCCGTCAAGTTCACCCCGTCAGGGCAGGTGATACTGGCCGCGCGCGTCACCTCGGAACCAGGGCGCGTGCCGGTGCGGGTCGAGTTCAGCGTGCGCGACACTGGCATAGGCATGGGCCCCGAGCAGATTGACAAGCTGTTTAGGGAATTTAGTCAGGCCGATGGCTCGACCACGCGCCGTTTTGGCGGCACGGGCCTAGGACTGGCGATCAGCCAGCGCCTGCTCAGCCTAATGGGCGGTCAGATACGCGTGCGCAGCCAGCCCGGTTCCGGTACCACCTTTAGCTTCGAACTCGATCTGGATCCGACCGAAGCCAGAGAGGTCGGCAACGAGACCTTCTCCAGCGCCGCGCTGTCGTGCTTGGTGCTCGACGACAACGCACTGGCTGGCAAGGTGTTGGTTGATCTGTTGCAATCCATGGGGTTGGCGGCTCAGGCCGAAACCAATCCCGAACGGGCACTGCAAAGCCTGTGTGCTGGGCAAGGGTTCGACTACTGCTTCATCGACTGGATGATGCCCGAGATGGACGGTGCCGCGTTTCTGGACGCCCTGCAGCAGGCCGAACGCAGCGGCCGACTGGCGCACCGGCCCAAATTGATCGTGGTGAGTTCGCACGAAATTGAATCCATCAAAGATGAAGCCAGGCGGCTCGGAGCCAATCGGATTCTGACCAAGCCAGTGCTGCCCGAGCACCTGCGTGCCCTGCTGCGCGCTTACCAGCCAGCAGCGCAGACCAGCGCCAGCAAGGCGGTGGCCGCAACCCAAGACGACGCCCTGGAACAGTCGCTGGCCGGTATGCGGGTGTTGCTGGTCGAAGACAACCCGGTCAACCAGTTGCTGGCCACCAAGCTGCTGCGCAACGTTGGAATCGTGGTCGATGTGGCGGGTGATGGGGCCCAGGCCTGCCAAAAATTGCAGGAACTCGGCCCGCAGCACTACGACCTGGTGCTGATGGATTTGCAAATGCCCGTGATGGACGGCTACACCGCGACCCAGCGCCTGCGCGCCGACCGCGCCTTCGACGCCCTGCCCATCGTCGCCCTGACGGCGCACGCCATGGCCGACGAGGCCGAGCGCTGCGCCGCGCTGGGGATGAACGAACACCTATCCAAGCCCATCAACCCCAAGCGCCTGTACCAGGTGCTGCGTTCGTACTACCGCGGCCGCACCTGAAGCGCAGCCACATGAATCCAGACGAAACCACCCTGCTGCAACACCTGCTGCAGCAACAAAAAGTGGCCGCGCTGGCCACCTTGCACCGGGGCGAACCGGCGGTTTCTATGGTGCCTTTTGCCTTGCTGCCCGATTGCGGCAGCGCACTCATCCATGTCAGCCGCTTGGCCACCCACAGCAAAGACATGCAAGAGCAGCCCGCCGTGGCGCTGCTGTTCATGGCCGAAGTGCAAGCCGACGACAACCCGCTGGCGCGCCCGCGCCTGAGCCTCAAGGGCCGCGCCCTGCCCTGCCCGGTTGATTCGCCACGCTACGCCGCCGCCCGCGCCGCTTACCTGGAGCGGCTGCCCGAGGCGCATGAGCTGTTTGCGTTCCCAGATTTTTCGCTGTTCTTGGTCGAGCCGCAATCGGCGCGCTTCGTGGCCGGCTTTGGGCGCGCCTACGCGCTCACGGCCGAGCGCTGGCGCGCCGTGCTGGCACCCACAGCAAGCGCCGCCGGAACCTGAACCCCGGCAGCGCAGTGGCTTAACCCAGCAGCCGCTGGCGCGCCTGCGCGTACTCGCGCTTGAGTTGCGCCACCCGCTCGGCTGCGGGCAGCACGCGGTCGATCGCGCCTATGCCCTGGCCGCAGCCCCAGATGTCTTTCCAGGCCTTGGCGGCGGCGCCACCGAAGTTCATCGCGCTCGGGTCGCTCTCGGGCAGCTTGTCTGGGTCCAGACCGGCGTTGCGGATCGAGGCCTTGAGGTAGTTGCCGTGTACGCCGGTGAACAGGTTGCTATAGACGATGTCGTCAGAAGTGCTGTCCACCACGCACTGCTTGTAGTCGGCGCTGGCGCGCGCTTCGTCGGTGGCGATGAAGGCCGAGCCGATGTAGGCAAAATCGGCCCCCATGGCCTGCGCCGCCAGCACCGCGCTGCCGCTGGCGATGGAGCCCGAGAGCGCCAGCGGGCCGTCGAACCACTGGCGGATTTCCTGCACCAGCGCAAAAGGGCTTTTCACGCCCGCGTGCCCACCGGCCCCGGCGGCCACCGCCACCAGCCCGTCGGCCCCTTTTTCAATTGCCTTGTGCGCAAAGGCGTTGTTGATGATGTCGTGCAGCACCACCCCGCCCCAACTGTGCACGGCCTGGTTCACGTCGGCGCGCGCGCCCAAGCTGGTGATGACGATCGGCACCCGGTACTTGGCGCACAGCGCCAGGTCCTGCTCCAGCCGGTCGTTGCTCTTGTGCACGATCTGGTTGATGGCAAAAGGGGCCGCCGGTTGCTCCGGGTGCGCGCGGTCGTGCGCGGCCAGCGCCTCGGTGATTTCGGCCAGCCACTCGTCGAGCTGCGAAGCCGGGCGCGCATTGAGCGCCGGCATGGAACCGACGATGCCCGCCCGGCACTGGGCGATCACGAGTTTGGGGTTGCTGATGATGAACAGCGGCGCGCCGATGACCGGAAACGGCACGCGCTGCAAGGCGGCAGGCAAGTGGGACATAAATTTTGACTCGGTGCTTAAAAGAACTCGGGTGCCATCGCGCTCACGGCGGCATGGCCTTCGACGATGCTGTCGCGCTGGCCGCCAGCGCGGCTGAGCAGGTGATCGGCGTAAAAACGCGCGGTCAGGATTTTGGTGCGCATGAAATCGGCCTCGTTGCCAGCCGCCAGCTCGCGCTCGGCCACCAGCAGTGCACGCGCCAATTGCCAGCCCGCCACCAGGTTGCCACCCAGCAGCAGGTAGGGCACGCTGCCCGCAAAAACGGCGTTCGGGTCGGTTTTGGTGTGGCCGAGAACAAAATCCAGCACCTCCAAAAAGGCTTGCCGCGCCGCTTGCAGCCGCTGGCACACCGCCAGGGCGTGGGCGCTGCCGCTGGCTTGCAGTTCGGCTTCGGTGCGCTCGATCTGCGCCGCCACGGCGCGCGCGGTGCGGCCGCCGTCGCGCAGGGTTTTGCGCCCCACCAGATCGTTGGCCTGGATGGCGGTGGTGCCTTCGTAGATGGTGAGGATGCGGGCGTCGCGGTAATACTGCGCGGCCCCGGTTTCTTCGATGAAGCCCATGCCACCGTGCACCTGCACCCCGAGCGAGGCGACTTCGATGCTCATCTCGGTGCTGAAGCCCTTGACCAGCGGCACCAAAAATTCGTAAAAGGCGGCGTGCTGCTGGCGCTGCTCGGCCTCGGGGTGGTGGTGCGCGCCGTCGTAGGCCGCTGCCGCCACGCTGGCCATGGCGCGGCAGCCTTC
>Ga0209103_1000550_pt1 | contig 11741 bp, 13 predicted proteins | sample 4C3metaG_FD_184152 | JGI IMG/M metagenome (GOLD analysis project Ga0209103, IMG submission 184152) | Freshwater bacterial and archeal communities from Indian Creek, Illinois, USA - 4C3 metaG (SPAdes) (version 2) | ecosystem: Environmental > Aquatic > Freshwater > Unclassified | place: USA...
GGCTGTACCTGCCCTGCGCCTATCTCGACAAGCTGCCGGGCGAGCCGCCGTTCGGCCCGCTGACCAACCGCTCCGGCCTGGACGGCATGATCGCCAAGGGCGGCACGATCACATCCCCCGGCCGGATCACATTGATTTAATCCTCGGCCTCCAGCCGCTCGATATCCTCATCCGAGAGGCCGAAATGATGCCCCACCTCGTGCACCAGCACGTTGCGGACCAGGCGGAACAGGTCCTCGCCCGTCTCGATCCATTCCAGGAGGATGGGCTCGCGATAAAGCAGGATGGTGTCCGGCTCGGCCGGCGCGTCCATGGTGGATTTGTGGGTGAGCGGCGTGCCGCGGTAGAGCCCGGTCAATTCCCAGGGGCTTTCCAGGCCAAGCTCGGTGACGATCTCGTCCTCCGGGACTTCTTCCACGATGATGGCGGTGCCGCGCACCATGTCGCGCAGGGGCTGGGGGATTGCGGCGAGCGCATCCTCGGCCATCTCCATCAGGTCTTCGAGGCTGGGGGGCGTGGTTGGGCGCATGCTTCGTTCTGCCACGCCGAAAAGGGAAAGGGGAGAGGCGGATGATCGAGGTTCTGAATGGGGCCGCACGCGCGGCGCTGCCCGATGAACTGCCCGAATGGCGGGTGCTGCCGGAGCGCGATGCCCTGCATCGGCAATTCCGCTTCCGGGATTTCAACCAGGCCTGGGGCTTCATGTGCCGGGTGGCGCTGCTGGCGGAAGCGCAGGACCATCATCCCGAATGGTCCAACGTCTATAACCGCCTGGACATCACACTCACCACGCATGATGCAGGCGGGCTTTCCGCGCGGGATGTAAAGCTGGCCCGCGCCATAGACGCGCTGTGACAGCGCCGACGGCCAGGCTGCCGCATGAGGCCGCGCGGCGCACCAGCTCCGTCACCCGCTCGGCCATGCGATTCTGCCTGGCCCGCGCCTGGTCGCCCCTGGCCGAGGTACCCCTGCCGGATGGAAGGCGCGCCGATATCCTGGCGCTGCGCCCGGATGGCGGCTTTGTCATCATCGAGGTGAAATCCTGCGCACGCGATTTCCTGAGCGACGGCAAATGGCAGGATTACCGCGCCTTTGCCGATGAACTGCACTTCGCCGTGGACCTCGATTTCCCCCAAGCCCTGCTGCCCGGGGATGTCGGCCTTCTGGTCTGTGATGGCTACGAGGCCGCGCCCCTGCGCGAGGCCCCCTCCCATCCCCTGGCCCCAGCCCGCCGCCGTGCCCTGCTGCACCGCTTCGCCACCCTCGCCGCCACCCGGCTGGCCGCCGCGAACGACCCGGCGGGCATGGCTGAGCGACGCGCGGCGCTCCGGCTCGATTAGACTTTCCGTTGCCGAAAGGGTTTCTCCCGCGCAGCATACGCGCCGGAGGAATCACCAGATGCTCAGATACCTGATCCCGTTCACCCTTCTCGCCGGTGGCGCCGCGGCGCAGGCGCAGCAACCCATGGCGGGCGAGGGGCTGCGGGTCGCCCGGCAATGGTGCGCCAGTTGCCACGTCGTCTCCCGCGACATGCCGCCCCCCGCGACCGATGCGGCACCGACCTTCGCGGGCATCGCCGCGCGGCCCACGACGACGGAGACCAGCCTGCGCGTCTTCCTGCAAACGCCGCACGCCAACATGCCGAACTGGCAACTCAGCCGGGCGGAACTGGATGTCCTGGTCGCGCATATCCTCTCGCTGGGCCGATGATCCTCTACATTGCGCCGGGCAGCCCCTTCGCCCGCATCCTTCGCATCCTTTCGCGCGAGCGCGGCGGGCCTCTCACCGAGGTCGAGACACCGCTGCGCGACCCCACTGCGCCGCAGCTCGCGCATAACCCGGCCGGGCGCGTGCCCGCGCTGCTGGATGGCGCAACGCTGATCTGCGAGACACCGCTGATCCTGGCGCGGCTGGGCTGGCTGCCGGTGGAGGCCGCCGCCCTCTCGCGCCTCGGCCAAGCCCTCGCATTCATGGACGGCATCGCCGTCTGGAATCGCGATCTCAGGCGGCCCGAGCATGAACGCTCGCCCGGCTTCCAGGCGCTGGAGCGCGTGCGCGCCAATCGCATCCTGGACGCACTCGACCTCGCGGCGCACCAGCCGCACTCCGTGGAGGCCATCGCGCTGGCCTGCGGGCTTGGATATTGCGACCGCCGGCATAGGGTTTTCGCATGGCGGGAGGGGCGCCAGGCGCTCTCGCTGTGGTATGAATCCATCATTGCTCGGCCCGCCTTCGCCGAGACCATCCCACCTGTTTCCGGAATTTGACCATGCAGAACAGTGAACCCGTCTGGCGCCATGTGGATGAAAAGGCGCAGCCCGCGATCGAACTGAGCGACCGCGTCTGGGGCATGCCCGAACTGGCCTATAACGAGCATAAATCCGCCGCCGAACACACCGCCTACCTGAACGCCGAAGGCTTCCGCGTGACCGAGCGCCTGGCCGGCATCCCGACCGCCATGATGGGCGAAGCGGGCGAGGGCGGCCCCGTCATCGCGATCCTGGGCGAATTCGACGCGCTGCCGGGTCTGTCCAACGAGGCGGGCGCCACCACCCACAGCCCCGTGCCGGGCGATGGCAATGGCCATGCCTGCGGCCACAACCTGCTGGGCGCGGCCTCGCTGCTCGCCGCGACCGCGGTGAAGGACTACCTGAAGGCCAACGGCATCCGGGGCCGCGTGCGCTATTACGGCTGCCCGGCTGAGGAAGGCGGCGCCGCCAAGGGCTTCATGGCCCGCGCCGGCCTGTTCGACGATGTGGACATCGCCATCTCCTGGCATCCCGGCAGCTTCGCCAGCGTGAATGAGCCGCTCTCGCTCGCCAATACGCGGATTGATTTCACCTTCCATGGCCGTGCCAGCCATGCCGCCGCCTCGCCGCATCTGGGGCGCAGCGCGCTGGACGCGGTCGAGCTCATGTCGGTGGGCGTGAACTACCTGCGCGAGCACATCCCCTCCGAGAGCCGCATCCACTACGCCTATCTCGATGCCGGCGGTGTGGCGCCCAATGTGGTGCAAGCCAAAGCAAAGGTGCGCTACCTGATCCGGGCCGCCGATGTGAAGGACCTCAACAGCCTCGTCGCGCGCGTCCGCAAGATCGCCGATGGCGCTGCGCTGATGACGGAAACCCGCGTGGAGACGCAGGTGATCTCGGCCGTCTCCAACCTGCTCGGCAACACGCCGCTCGAGAAGCTCATGCAGGACAGCCTGGATCGCCTCGGCCCGCCGCCCTTCGACGCCGAGGACCGCAAGCGCGCCGCCGCATTTCAGGCGACCTTGTCGGAGGAGGATATCGCCTCCGCCTTCCGCAAGGTGGGCATGCCGCGCACCGACAACCCGCTTCCCGACAGCATCGTGCCGCTGGATTCCAAGCGCGCCCCGATGATCGGCAGCACGGATGTGGGCGATGTCTCCTGGGTGGTGCCGACGGTGCAGGCGCGGGGTGCGACGCACGCCATCGGCACGCCGCTGCATTCGTGGCAGGCGACGGCGCAGGGCAAGCTGCCGCACGCGCATAAGGGCATGGTGCATGTGGCCAAGGTGATGGCGGGCACGGCGGTGGCTGCGCTGCTGAAGCCCGAGATCATCGCCGCCGCCAAGGCCGACCACGCGGCGCGGGCGGGTGGCGCCTATGTCAGCCCGCTGCCGGCCGATGCGGTGCCGCCCATCGGCATGTCGCTGACCGCCTGATGCAGTTGATCCGGGACGCGGCGGAGCTTCGGGCCGCCACCCAGGCCTGGCAGGGCGGGGGCGAGCGCATCGCCCTCGTTCCCACCATGGGCTACCTGCATGGGGGGCATCTGGCGCTGGTGGCGCGCGCGCGGCAACTCGCCCCGCGCGTGATCACCACGATCTTCGTCAACCCGACGCAATTCGCGCCGCATGAGGATCTGGGCCGCTACCCGCGCGATGAGGCGGGGGATATCGCCAAGCTCGAAGCGGCCGGGTGTGACCTGCTTTTCGCGCCGGGCGTCGAGACGGTGTATCCGCCCGGCTTCGCCACCAGCATCGCGATGCGCGGCCCGGCCGAAGGGCTGGAGGGCACGCACCGGCCGCAGATGTTCGCGGGCGTGGCCCTGGTCTGCACGCGGCTATTCGGGCTTTGCGCTGCCGATGTCGCGGTGTTTGGCGAGAAGGACTGGCAGCAGGTGATGGTGGTCCGGCAGGTGGTGCGCGATCTCGCCCTGCCTCTGGCCATCGAGACCGTTCCCACCATTCGCGCGCCGGATGGCTTGGCTCTTTCCTCGCGCAATGCCTATCTCGGCGCGGCGGAGCGGCGGCAGGCCACGGCGCTGCACGCGGCCCTGCAACACGCCGTGGAACGGCTGCGGGCAGGTGCCGCGGCGGCGGAAGTTTGCGCCGAGGCCGAGGCCAGGCTGCATGCTGCGGGTTTCCGGCAGGTGGATTATGTGGCGCTGCGTCGCGCCAGCGACTTCGCCGAGATGAGCTGCCTGGATGAGCCAGGGCGCGTGCTGGGCGCGGCCTGGCTGGGTCAGGTCCGGCTGATCGACAATCTTCCCGCCTGAGGCGCGCCGGGACCAATAGAGCATCATCCGATCCAACGGAATCGTTTGATCGGATAAAGATGTTCGAAAAACAGAGAACCGGAGTGGCTGCCGCGCTTCCATCTGCGCGGATCCCGCTCTGGGGGCACTTGTGGCGCGGGCGCCGCCAGGGGCAGCGCGGCCGCGCCGAAAATCACACGGCGCCCCAGGCCATTGGATGCAGCCTCCCGACCGATCCTTTGCGGGAGATTGCGACCTATAGCGCGGCTTCGGCAAGGCGCTTGCGGGCGAGGGAGATCACCGCCTCGGCTTCGCGTGTCAGCGCATATTTCGGCAGGTCTTCCGGGCGGACCCAGGCGGTGTTGTTCACATCATCACCGGCTGCCGCATCGCCCGACACCCATTCGGCGCAGTAATCCACGATGGTGTAGTGGTAGCGGATCTCGCCCGCATCATCGCGCGTCACGGAATCGATCACATCGGCCAGCAGCAGTGGGCCTACCGTGATGCCAGTCTCCTCCAGCAATTCCCGCCGCGCCGCCTCCTGCGCGCCCTCGCCGACATGCTGCGCGCCACCCGGGAGCGACCAGGAGCCGATGCGCGGCGCCTTGCCGCGCCGCACCAGCAGCACCTCCTCGCCGCGGAAGACGATCACGCCGATGCCGATCCAGGGCCGGTCGGGGTATTCGCGCCCTGTCATGAAACGACGAGGTCTTCCAGGCGGGGGATCATCGCCTTTTCCTTCCATGGGCCGAGCTGGAAGGCCCAGCCCTGGAAGCGCGCCTGCAATTGCTGCGCCTCCTCGCCGCCCGCGGCCGCCAACCGGACCCAGAACAACTCGCCATCGCGGTGGGGCGAGACGGTGATGGTGACATCATCGGTGTAGTGGAACCGCGCCTCCCCGAGAGCCTCGCCAGGGGCGGTGGTGCGGACTTCCACGAAGCTCAGCATGTCGAAGGCGCGGCCGACCTCATCCAGCGCGATCCGGTCGGCGACTGGCGCATCCTGGGGCGTGATGATGTCGAGCGGCGCATCCACCTCGCCCGCCCTGGCCAGGACCAGCGGCGGCTGGCCCGTGCGGGCGATCTCCACGCGGCGCAGCCGGGCGGGCGCCAGTATCGTGAGGTCCCGATTGAGCCAGAGCGAGGGGTCGGCATCGGCGCCGAGGCGGCCTTCGGCCAGCCATGCGCGGGCCTCGCCGGGGCGGCGGACATAGATGCTCTCCGGCGCATTGCCCTGTGTGCGTATGCGGCGGCGGCCGAGCACGATTTCGGCGATCACTCCCCCGGGCGCATCCAGCACGCGCAACAGCGTGGCCGTGCTGCCTGCCGCGGCAGGGTCCTCGACGCCCAGGCGTGGCCAGAGCGCGGGGTCGGCGCTGCGTTCCTCCATCAGTCGCAATTCGGTAAGGCCGGTGAGCATTTCGCGCACCCGCTCGGGGCGCGCAGGGTAGCCTTGCTGCTCGGCGATGCCCCAGGCCTCGCCTTGGCGGATCAGCGTGGTGCCCTGCTGGCCGCGCCGCAGCTCGACCCGGCTGGCCTGGGCGAGGTGCGTGGCCAGGCCCGGAAAGGCGAGGGTGCCGGGCGCGATCTGCCCCTGGCTCTCGCCCTCCGGGCGCAGCAGGAAGGCGGCGCCCAGGCTCGCCATGGCGGCGCCACTCAGCACCGCGAGGCCGCGCTTGCCGATCATGCGCGCGCCCTGGCGCGGCGGCGCGCGCGCAACACGCCGATGCCGACCGCGAAGATGGTCAGCAGCACCGGCACGAAGGCGATGTTGAAGATGCGCAGCCAGGTTTCCAGTGTCTCGATGTCCCGCCGCAATTCCAGCTGCACCGCGCGCAGCTGGCGGCGGGTATTGGCGATTTCCTCACGCGCGCGGTCAATTTCGGCGCGCTGCTCGGCGGTGATCACGGTCTGGTTGGTGTTGCGGGCGCCTGCATCCCCCCCTGGGCCGCCAGTGCCCTGGCGAAGCTCGCGCAGGCGGCGTTCGGTGGCTTGCAGGCGCTCGGTCAGTTGCTGTTCGCTCTGGCGGAACTGGGCATCGGCCTGGCGGCGGATATTCTCCACCAGCTCAAACGGGCGCTGCGATTCGCCCCGCGAGCGCAGGCTGATCATGGCGTCCGAGCCCGCCAGCGTATCCGCCACATTCACGACGAAACTGCCATTGCCCGAGAAGGGGTTGGCCACGGGCTGGCCGAAGAATTCCTGCACGCGCACCCAGAAGCGGTCCTCCAGGATGTCGCTGTCATGCACCACGACGATATTCGCGGGGCCGGTGCTGCGCGCCAGATGGGCGGGGAGATCGGCCGGTCGCTCCACGCCCTCGGCGGGGGCGGGGGCGCCTTCCTGGAAGGCGCTGCGGAGGTTGCCGCGAATCCGCGCGGCGATGACGCGGCGCTCACCATCGGCCCGGAAATCGGCGAGGATGCGCGTGGGCGAAGGGTCGTTCCGCACGCGCGCCGCATCCACCACCATGGATTGCGGGGAGCTGGTCAGCAGCGGGATGAATTCGATGCCGGCATTGGGGCGGGGCGCGAGATACCCGGCCGAAGCCACCGTCACCTGCTCGATCAGCGCGGTTGCCACCTCCTGGCGGTTCACGCTGTCGCCCTGGAGGTTGAACCAGGCGATATAGTCCACGGCCTGCACGCGCTCGGTCGGTGCGGCGCGGACGCGCCAGGCGCCGCGCAGGTCGAGCACAACGCGATCGGCCGGGGCCTCGATGCCCCAGGCTTCCAGCAGGCGCGGCAGGACGGAGGCGGTGTTGGCCGGCGCGCGCCCGCCGGGGGCGGGGCGGGAAGCCTGCATTTCGCTATGCGGATCGATCATCAGGAAGAGCTTGCCGCCGCGCATGACGAACTGATCCACGGCGTATTGCGCGGCCTCCGGCAGATCCTGAGGGTGGGCCAGCAGCAGCATCTGTATCTCGGGCGGGATCACCTGCACGTCAAAGGCGATGTCCTGCACGGTGAAGTTCTCGCGCAGTTGGCGCATCACCACCTGGGGCTGCGCCAAAGCGGGCTGGCGCAGCATCATGGCACGCGGATCGCCATTGAGCGGCAAGGGCGACATGACGCCCAGCACCGGCTTGGCGGGGTTGGACAGCTCGAAGATCAGCCGCGTCAGGTCGGCTTCCAGGAAGCGCTCGCGCTCGGGCTGGAAGAAGGGGATGGTGCGTTCCTCATCCACCTGGTTGCTGGCGGCGAGGCCGAAATAGACCTGCTCGCCGCCCTGATCGAGCGGCACGCCCTGCATGCCCAGCGCGATGGCGCGGTCCTCCACATCGGAGAAGGGCTCGGGGTCGAAGACCTCCAGCCGCAGCTTGCCGCCGGCGGTGGCCACATATTCGCGCAGCATCTCCCGCACGCGCTCGGCATAGGCGCCGAATTGCGGGGCCTCGGCCCCCAGCTTGCGGGAATAGAACAGCCGCAGCGTGATGGGGTCCTGCAAGCCGCCCAGCACCTGCCGCGTGCCGGGGGAGAGAGTGTAGAGTTGGTTCTCGGTCAGGTCCACGCGGGCGGCGCCCAGCAGCCGGTCGGCCAGCATGTTCACGCCCAGCGCCAGCAGCAGGGCCGCCAAAACGCCAAGGCCCGAGAAGGTGAGGCGACGATTCCGCATGGCCTCAATCCGCCTTCTTGTGTTCGAGGATGACGGCATTCACGAAGAGCCAGAAGCCGATGAAGCTGGCAAAGAAGATGAAATCCTTCGCCGAGATCACGCCACGGGTGAAGCCGTTGATCCGCTCGGAGACGCTCACCGCGCGGGCCAGTTCGGCCAATGCCGGCAGCTTGGAGGAGAGGAATTCCGTCACCACCGGCGAGCCGGAGGCGGCGAACAGGAAGCACACCGCCACCGCCAGCACGAAGGCGATGACCTGGTTGCGCGTGACCGCCGAGATGGCCGAGCCGATGGCGAGATAGGCGCCGGCCACCAGCAGGCAGCCGAGATAGCCGGTGAGGATCACGCCATTATCCGGCTCGCCCAGCAGGTTCACGGTCAGCACCAGCGGGAAGGTCAGCAGCAGGGCCACGGCGCAAAAGGCCCAGGCGGCGAGGAATTTTCCCACCACCGCCTGGCCCGCCGTGATCGGCAGGGTCAGCAGCAATTCAATGGTGCCTGAGCGGCGTTCCTCGGCCCAGAGGCGCATGGTCAGCGCGGGGACCAGGAACAGGAACAGCCAGGGGATGAAGCTGAAGAAGGGGATGAGGTCGGCCTGGCCGCGCCCGAAGAAGCCGCCCAGCGTGAAGGTGAGCGCGCCCGAGAGCACCAGGAAGATCACGATGAAGACGCTGGCCACGGGTGTCGCGAAATAGGCCGAGAATTCGCGCCTTGCGACGGTGAGGGCGGCGCTCATGCGTCTGCTCCGAGGGTGAGGCTGCGGAATACTTCCTCCATGCTCCGCCCATCGGCCACGAGTTCGGCGGGCGTTGCATCGGCCAGCACCCGGCCACGCGCGATGATGATGGCGCGCGTGCAGATGGCGGCCACCTCCTCCAGGATATGGGTCGAGATGATGATGGCCTTCTCGGGCGCCATGGCGCGGATCAATTCGCGCACCTCATGCTTCTGGTTGGGGTCCAGGCCATCGGTCGGCTCATCCAGCACCAGCACCGGGGGGGAATGCAGCAGCGCCTGGGCCAGGCCGACGCGGCGCTTGAAGCCCTTGGAGAGCGTCTCGATGGGTTGCAGCCGCACGCCTTCCAACTGGGTCAGCGCCATGGCGTGATCCACGCGGGCACGGCCATCGGCGCCGGAAAAGCCGCGGATGCGGGCGCAGAAGGCCAGGAAATCGGCCACGCTCATTTCGGGGTAGGTGGGTGCGCCCTCGGGCAGGAAGCCGAGCTGGCGCTTGGCCGCAACGGGGCGCTGCACCACATCCTCGCCGCAGATGCGCGCCGTGCCTTCGCTGGGCAGCATGAAGCCGGCCAGCATCCGCATCGTGGTGGATTTGCCGGCGCCATTGGGGCCGAGAAAGCCCACCACCTCGCCACGCGCCACGGTAAAGCTCACATCATCCACGGCGGTGAAGCCGCCGAAGCGCTTGGTCAGGCCTTCGATTTCGATCAGGGCGGTCAAGCGATGGTCTCCCGGTTCGGCAGGCCGATTTAAAAAAGCTGGCAGGGAATTCAAGTCACCCGGCGGCCAGGAGCGCCACGGCGCCCTCCTTGTCAAACAGCCGCAGAAGCTGGCGCGCCGCAAGCCCGCGCGGGGAGGACAGATGTGGGTCAATCGTCAGCAGCACCTCGGCATCCTGGGCAGCCATTTCGATCAGGGCGTTCTGGCGGGTGGCGGCGCGTTGGGCGCTGGCCTCATCCTCGCCGCGCAGGCCCAGGCGGAACAGCGCCTGGCCGGCCTGGCGGGTGCCCAGCGCCTCGCCGCCCCCTCTCAGCCGAAGGTCTTCCTCGGCGATGACGAAGCCATCCTCGGTGTCGCGCAGGATCAGCAGGCGCTCGCGCTCGCGCTCGGAGAGCTGCTCGGAATGCACCAGCAGGCAGGATGAGGGCTTGGAGCCGCGCCCGACCCGCCCGCGCAACTGGTGCAGGGCGGAGAGGCCGAAGCGCTCGGCCTGCTCGATGAGGATGATGGTGGCCTCAGGCACATCCACCCCCACCTCGATGACGGTGGTGGCGACCAGGATCTGCGTGCGGCCCTCGGCGAAGTCGCGCAGGGCGCCTTCGCGGATTTCCATGTCCAGCTCGCCATGGGCCAGGCCGATCAGGCCGGGAAACAGCTCGGACAATTCGGCGAAGCGGGCAATGGCTGCGATGCTGTCATCATGCTCGCTGCCCGTGATGGCCCGCACCACCCAATAGGCGCGCTCGCCCCGCGCCACCGCCTGGCGCATACGGGCGATGATTTCGGGCAGGCGGGCGGCGCTGGCGATGCGGGTGGCGATGGGCTGCCGCCCCTTGGGTTTCTTCGCTATGCGGCTGACCTGCATCTCCCCCCATTGGGTGAGTTGCAGGGTGCGGGGGATGGGCGTGGCGGTCATCACCAGCATGTCCGCCTGCTCGCCCTTGCCCGCGAGTTCCAGGCGCTGCGCCACGCCGAAGCGATGCTGCTCATCCACCACGGCCAGGCCGAGGTCATGGAATTCCACCCCCTGCTGGAACAGCGCATGGGTGCCGATGGCGATGGGAATCGAGCCATCGGCGAAGCCCGCCAGCACGCGCCGCCGCTCGGCCCCCTTCACCGAGCCGGCCAGCAGCGCCACGGGCACGGGGCAGAGCTTTTCCAGCGTCCGCAAATGCTGCCGGGCGAGGATTTCCGTGGGCGCCATCAACGCCGCCTGGGCGCCGGCCTCCACCGCCTGGAGCATGGCCAGCACCGCCACCAGCGTCTTGCCCGAGCCGACATCGCCTTGCAGCAGCCGCAGCATGCGGCGAGGGGCGGCGATGTCGCGCGAGATTTCGGCCATGGCCCGCGCCTGGTCCGGCGTGGGGGCATGGCCGAAGGCGGCCAGCGCCTGGGCGCGCAGGCTGCCATCGCCATCCATCGCGCGGCCAGGCGCGTCGCGGTTGCGCCGGCGCAGCAGGGCCAGCGCCAATTGCCCGGCCAGGGCTTCGTCATAGGCCAGGCGCTCCCAGGGCTTCTCATCCGGCCTGGTCTGGGGGGCGTGCAGGGCGCGCAGGGCTGGGGCAAAGCCGGGCCAGCGCTCGCGCGAGAGCAGGGCGGCGTCCTGCCATTCCGGCAATTCGGGCAGGTGCTTGAGGGCGGCCATCACGGCGGGCGCCATGTGGCCGCGCTTCAGGCCATCGGTCAGGGTCCAGATGGCCTCCAGGCTCGGGAAGGCGGCCTCATCGGTGGCCACGTCCGGGCTGATGCAGGACCAGCCATCGCCCTCGGGGCGGATGCGGCCGGAAATCCAGCGTGCTTCGCCCCGCGGCAGCTGCTTGTCGATCCAGCCGAGGTTGGATTGCATGAAACGCAGCGTCACTTCCTCGGCCGTGCGGAGTTCCACGTAACGGCGGCCCGTGGCGCGGCTCTGGGCGCTGCGAATCGCAATGGCGGTGACGCGCAGCACGGCATCGGTGTCCGGTTGTGCTTCGGCGGGATGGCTGACCCGCATCCGGCTGGCAATTCGATCAGGCAGATGGAACAGAAGATCCAGGATTCGCGGGCCGCCGCAGGCCTTGGCGATGAGCGCAGCCCGCTTCGGCCCGACCCCCGTGAGGGTTTCAAGCGGATCAAACAGACTGGAGAGGCTGACACTCTGGCTCACACGGGCCTATATGCCAC
>Ga0209103_1000551_pt1 | contig 11739 bp, 7 predicted proteins | sample 4C3metaG_FD_184152 | JGI IMG/M metagenome (GOLD analysis project Ga0209103, IMG submission 184152) | Freshwater bacterial and archeal communities from Indian Creek, Illinois, USA - 4C3 metaG (SPAdes) (version 2) | ecosystem: Environmental > Aquatic > Freshwater > Unclassified | place: USA: Indian...
CCTCCGAGGCGTTCCGGCCGAAGGCGATCAGCTGGGTCATGGCGGGGGGCCTCGTTTCGGCCGTCGCCGGCCCGCAGATCGTCAAGCTGACCGACGAGGCGATGGTGGTGCCATTCCTTGGCACCTATCTTGCGGTGATCGCGCTGAACCTGATCGGCGGGTTCCTGTTTATCGGCCTCGACATCCCGAAGCCACAGCAACCCGCCCCGGGCGCGCCGGGCGGGCGCAGCCGACGCGACATGCTGCGCACCCCCGCGATCGCGGTCGCCATCGTCTGCGCCACGGTGTCCTACGCGCTGATGAACCTCGTCATGACCGCCTCGCCGCTGGCGGTGGTGGGCTGCGGCTTCACCGTCGGCAACGCGGCCGACGTGGTGACCGCGCATGTGCTGGCGATGTACGCCCCAAGTTTCGTGACCGGGCACCTCATCGCCCGGTTCGGCGTCGAGCGGGTGGTCGCCGCGGGACTGGCGCTGCTGGCCGGGTCGGGGGCGGTGGCCATGGCGGGGGTGGGGCTCGAGAACTTCTTTCTGGCGCTGATCCTGCTTGGCATCGGCTGGAACTTCGGCTTCATCGGCGCGACCACCATGCTGGCCGCCGCCGGTCGGCCCGAGGAGCGGGGCCGGATGCAGGGCCTGAACGATCTGGTCGTGTTCGCCGGGGTGGCGCTGGCGAGCCTGTCCTCGGGCGGGCTGATGAACTGCGCGGGCGGGTCGGCCGAGGCGGGCTGGCAGATGGTGAACCTCGCCATGCTGCCCTTCCTGGTGCTGGCGGGCGGGGCGCTGATCTGGTTCTGGCTCCGCCCGCCGGAACGCCGCGCCTGACGGGCGGTCTCACCACCGGCCGGTCGCAGCCTGCCACAACAGCCGCCCGCGCCGCCGGACCTCGGCCAGCCCCAGCCGTCCGGTCGCCACGGCACCCGGATCGGCCAGCGCCCGGGCCAGGATCGGCGCGGCCTGCCAGCCGGGCAGCAGGGCCGGGGCCACCGTCCGGGGCACCGCCCGCCGCCCGCCGCGCGCCTCGGCCAGCCGGTCCAGCCCGAGGCGCGCAAGGCCCGCCGCATCCAGCGCATCCGGCAGCGGCAGCCGGCCGCGCGCCACAAGCGCGGGGACCGCGCAAAGATATCCGGCCGCGGCGCTGGCCCAGCCATAGGCCCGCACCGGCGCCTCGGCCGCATCCGGCGCGCCAAGCGCCCGCGCGGCCAGCCACATCAGCCCCGCGCCCGTGTCGGCCAGATAGGCCTCGAGCTCGGCCGGGCCGGCAAAGGGCGCGCGCTCGATGTCGCGGCGGCGCGCGGCGATCAGCCGGTCGAGCACCGCGACCGGCAGGCCGAAGTCGTGGATCAGCGCGTGCAGCGGTCCGGCCACCGCATGCGCCCGCGCGACCCCCGAGCCGGCATCGGCCACCACATCGCGCCACCATTGCAACCGCATCTCGGCGATCAGCGGCTCCTGCGTGACCCAGGGGGCACGCGCGACCTCGAGGTTGAAGGCGTAGAGCGTGAAGAGCCGGGCCCGGGTTTCGCGGGGGGCGGCCATCACCGCCAGAAACCGGTCGGGGTCGCCGCGCTTGACCAGTTCCGCGCAGGCCGCAACGCTCATGGCAGGGTCTGCGCCGGCGCCCCGTGGTCGCGGATCAGCTTCCACTGGATCGCGTCGAGCAGCGCCTCGAAACTGGCGTCGACGATGTTCGCGCTGACCCCCACGGTCGACCAGCGGCGGCCCTGCCCGTCCTCGCTGTCGATGATGACCCGTGTCACCGCCTCGGTGCCGCCATTGGTGATCCGCACCTTGAAATCGACCAGCTTCATGTCGTCGATGCAGGCCTGGTAGGGGCCAAGGTCTTTCGCAAGGGCCTTGGCCAGCGCGTTGACCGGTCCGCGGTCGTGGCCGTCCGCGTCCATGCTGTCGGAGACCGACATCATCTTGCGTTCGCCGATCTTGACCACCACCACCGCCTCGGACAGGCTGATCATCCGGTCATAGCGGTTCTTGCGCCGCTCGACCGTCACGCGGTAGCGCTTGACCTCGAAGAACGCGGGGCAGAGCCCCAGCTCGCGCCGGGCGACCAGCTCGAAGCTGGCCTGGGCGCCGTCATAGGCATAGCCCTGATCCTCGCGCGCCTTGACGATCTCGATGATGCGGCCGAGGCGCGGGTCCTTTGCCTCGACGGCGATGCCCGCTGCCTGCAGCCGGGCGCGCAGGTTCGACTGGCCGGCCTGGTTCGACATCGGGATGACGCGCGCGTTGCCGACCAGCGCGGGGTCGACATGTTCGTAGGTCGTGGGGTCCTTGAGGATGGCGCTGGCATGCAGCCCCGACTTGTGGGCAAAGGCCGAGGCCCCGACATAGGGCGCCGACCGCAGCGGCACCCGGTTCAGGATGTCGTCCAGCATCCGGCTGGTCTTCAAAAGCCCCGCCAGCGCCGCGCGGGTCACGCCGGTCTGGAAACGCTCGGCGAAGGGGTCCTTCAGCAGCAGCGTCGGGATCAGCGTCGTGAGGTTCGCGTTGCCGCAGCGTTCGCCCAGCCCGTTCAGCGTGCCCTGGATCTGGCGCGCACCCGCCTCGACCGCCGCCAGCGAATTGGCGACCGCATTGCCGGTGTCGTCATGGCAATGGATGCCGAGGCGCTCGCCGGGGATGCCGGCGGCGATCACCTCGGCGGTGACGCGCCCCACTTCGGAGGGCAGCGTGCCGCCGTTGGTGTCGCACAGCACGATCCAGCGGGCCCCGGCATCGCGCGCGGCCATCAGGCAGGCAAGCGCGTAGCCGGGATTGGCGCGGTAGCCGTCGAAGAAATGCTCGGCATCGAACAGCGCCTCGCGGCCTTTGGCGAAGAGATGGCGGATGGAAGATGCGATGGCCTCACGGTTCTCGTCGAGGGTCACGCCAAGGGCGGTGGTGACGTGGAAATCATGGGTCTTGCCGACCAGACAGACCGCGGGGGTGCCGGCGTTCAGGACCGCCGCCAGAACATCGTCGTTCTCGGCCGACCGGCCGACCCGGCGGGTCATGCCGAAGGCGGTGAGGGTCGCCTTTGTCGCCGGGGGGGCGGCGAAGAACTCGCTGTCGGTGGGGTTGGCGCCGGGCCAGCCGCCCTCGATATGATCGACCCCGAGCGCGTCCAGCGCCCGGGCGATCCGGGCCTTTTCGGCGACCGAGAACTGCACGCCCTGGGTCTGCTGGCCGTCGCGCAGCGTGGTGTCGAACAGGAAAAGCTGCTCGCGGGTCATGGGCGCAATCCTTCAACCCTGCACCGGACCTGATCCGGGAGCCCGCCCCGGACTTGATCCGGGGCCGCGTGGGGTTGGCAGAGGTCCCGGGTCAGGCCCGGGACGGGGTTTGCCCGTGTCACGGAAGCGCCTCCAGTTTGGCGGGGTCGAAGTTCGGTCCGGGGACCAGCTCGACGCCGGCCTTCGACATGCGGACCTCGACGCCGGCGGCGACGAGGGCGGATTTGAGCGCGTCCACGGCCAGGAAGTCCCCGGTGGCCATCGCGGCGCTGCGCAGGGCGCACAGACGTTCGCTCTGCGCGCGCAGATCCACCTCCGGTAGGGATGCCCAGCCGCCAAGTTCGTCGGACAGCAGGCCCAGAAGCCGCCGGGAGGCCTTGACGCCGGCCCAGTCCCCCTCGCCCGCCGCGGCGTGCAGGGCCGCGATCGCTCCGGCGGTGTTGAGATCATCGGCCAGCGCCTCTATCACCCCCGGCAGGGGCGCCGACGGCGCCACCCCCGCCGTGGCCGCGCGCCATTTGCGCAAGGTGGCCTCGGCCTGCTGCGCCTTGCCCTCGGTCCAGTCCATCGGGCTGCGGTAATGCGTCATCAGGAACACATAGCGGATCACCTCACCGGGGATGCCCTGGTCCAGCAGGTCGCGCACCGTGAAGAAGTTGCCGAGGCTCTTGGACATCTTCCTGCCCTCGACCAGCAGCATCTCGTTATGCAACCAGAAGCGCGCGAAATCCCCTTGCGGGTGGGCGCAGGCGGATTGCGCGATCTCGTTCTCGTGGTGGGGAAATTGCAGGTCGAGGCCGCCGCCGTGGATGTCGAAGCTGTCGCCCAGCAACTCATGCGCCATGGCGCTGCATTCGATGTGCCAGCCGGGACGACCCCTGCCCCAGGGGCTGTCCCAGCCGGGCTCCTCGCCCGAGGAGGGTTTCCACAGCACGAAATCCATCGGGTCCTCCTTGAAGGGCGCGACCTCGACGCGGGCCCCGGCGATCATGTCGTCGACCGACCGGCCCGAAAGCTTGCCATAGTCCTTGTAGCTGCGGACGCGGAACAGGACGTGGCCCTTCGCCGCATAGGCGTGGCCCGCGGCGACGAGCCCTGCGATCATCGTCACCATCTGGCCGACATATGCGGTGGCGCGGGGTTCATGGTCGGGGCGCAAGGCCCCCAGGGCGTCCATGTCGGCGTGATACCAGGCGATGGTTTCCCCGGTGCGCTGGCGGATCAGCTCTTCCAGCGTGCCGGGCGCCCCGGCCTGGCGGCGGCGCAGCGCCTCGGCGTTGATCTTGTCGTCGACATCGGTGAAGTTGCGGACATAGGTGACGTGATCCGGCCCGTAGACGTGGCGGAGCAGCCGATAAAGCGTGTCGAACACCACCACAGGCCGGGCGTTGCCCAGATGCGCGCGGTCATAGACGGTGGGGCCGCAGACATACATCCGCACATCCAAGGGGTCGATCGGCTGGAAGGCCTCCTTCCGGCGCGTCTTCGAATTGGTCAGGCGGATCGTCACCATGTCAGTCGTCCCGGATGCGCAGGCGGCAGACCTGTGCGGGGTTCGGCTTTCCGTCCATTCGGAATGACGAAGCACCCGCGCGACCGAAGTCAGCGGGTCATGCAGCAGATGCGCAGGATGTGCCTCGTCGTCATCGGCGACGCCTAGCACGCGGCGAGCGCCTTGCGCAAGCGAAGGCTGCGCCGCCTGCCCGGCAGAGGGCCGGTCCTGCGGGCGCATCCGGGATCAGTCGCCGAAGACCCCCGGATGCGCGGCCGGACAGCGCGCCTCAGTTGCCCTGGCGACTGAACGAGCCGCGGTTGTCGGGGCCGGTCCCGAGCCAGCCCGCCACGGTGCGGGCGACGTGGTCCGAGATCATCGACTTCTGCGTCTGGCCCTGCGCCCGGGCGGCGCGCATCTCGGCGCCCGAAAGGGCGGGCAGTTCGGCCCGGATCGGGGTGGCGGCCAGCAGCACCTCGCCCGTGCGGGCATCGGCGACCCGGGCGGTGAAGGCGATGTTGTGGACCCCCCAGTTCGGGCCGCGCAGCTCGGCCTCGAAGGTGAGGGCATGAAACCGCTCGACGGTGACGTCGATGACGACCGGGCGCCTGCCCTGCAAGCCGCCTGCGCCGCGCGCGATGGCATCGGTCAGGATCGCATCGACCTGGGCGTGGCGGTCGCCGGCGGGATCCTCGCGCCAGACGATATCGGCGGTCGGCAGCAGCGTCCTGGCCTCGGACACGACAAGGGTTCGCGGCACGTCGACCCGCACCTCGGCCAGGCGCCAGGCGCCCGAGACCGAAGGCGGGATCGGGTCATAGGCGGTCTCGAACCGGCCCCCGCCGGCAACGCAGGCCGACAAAAGCAAAGCGGTCAGGCCGAGGATCACGGCACGGCGGATAGAGGACATGGGATACCTTTCAAGCAGCGGTTTTCGAACGCATTGGCCGAAGGCCTAGGCAGCTACCTTGGCGAAGGCAAGGAGGGCGGGTGGCGCAAATGGGGTCGCGCCGGGCCGATTTGCCCTTGTCATGCCCAGTTGCGCGCCAGAGGCGAGCCCGTGCTGGCGCACTGAAATCGGTGGTTGCGGTCGCGACGCTGGCCGATTCGACCGACGGTCGCGGCGATGCTTGCGGCGATGTTTGCGACGATGTTTGACTGTTGGTCCGAAGATGTCATGATCCCCGAAAAGACGGTCAATGACATGCTTGCACCATGAACTTGCGGATCCTTGCCGTGGCCTTCGCGCTGCTGGTCGTCCCCTGGGCCGCGCCGGTGGCGGGCGAGGTTCTGCCGGCGCCGGAAAGCCGGACCCTGTCGGATTTCGCGCGCGTGCTGGACGGGGCCGCCGAGGCGCGGCTGCGCGGCGCGCTTGCGGCGATCGAGGCCGAAACCGGCGTGCAGATGGTGGTGGTCACCCTGCCCTCGATCGCGCCCTACGCCGGCGCGGGGATGCGGCTTGACGAATATGCCAAAGCGCTTCTGGACGCCTGGGGGGTGGGCGATGGCGGGCGCAACGACGGCATCCTGATGCTGGTCGCGACCGAGGCGCGCGAGGCGCGCATCGCGCTCGGGTCGGGTTACGACGCGGTCTATGACGGGCGAGCGGCGCGGGTGCTGTCGCAGATGGTGCTGCCCGCCTTGCGCGAGGGGCGGCTGACGGAAGGGGTGGAGGCGGGGGTGGCCGCCGCGCGCGAGTTTCTGGTTGCACCCTTCGTCGCGGGTCGGGAGGTCGGCCTGAACGACGGCTTTCCCCGCGCGGGCGGCGCGGTCGATCCCTGGCTCTACGGGTTCGGCGCGGTCGGCGTCTTCCTGCTGTACCGGAGCTTTGCCGGCGCCCGGGCCAGGCGGACCTGTCCGCGCTGCGGCGCGCGGACGCTGAACCGGACGCGGGAGGTGATCGAGCCGCCCGGCGCGACGGAGCCGGGCTCGGGGATCGAGCACATGAGCTGCACGACCTGCGGCCTGGTCGAGCGCCGGCCCTTCAGCGTCGGGCAGCGCCGATCCTGGCGCGCGGGGCGCGACAGGACCGACGCCGACCGGAGCGAAAGCCTGCGCAGCAGGCTATCGAGATGGCACTGACGAAAGTATGGCACTGACGAAAGACCGCGAGGCAGCGGGGAGGCAGCGGGCGACGCGATGCAGAAACGCCTGCCGATCCCCGTATCCGGGATCGGCAGGCGTTGTCCGCGCGCCGCGCCATGGCGGCGGGCGCTCCGGGCCGGCGGTGCGACACCCCGGCCCGAAGCGGTCGGGCTCAGAAGCGCAGGCCGACGCGGGCCTTGAACGTGGTGGCATCGAAGTCGATGCCGGTGCCGTCGAAATCGTCGAAGCGGTGCTGCACGATCTCGCCGCCCACGGTGAAGCGATCGTTCACCGCGAAATCGACCCCCCCGCCGAAGAAGAAGCCGTCGCCGGTCAGTTCGTCGCCGGCCACCGTGGCCTTTGCCTGCGCCGGGCCGACGGTGCCGTAGACCAGGCTGCGGCCGAACTCCGCCCCGCCGATCAGCTTCAGGCGGGTCACGCTGTCGAGCGTGTCGCCCGGGACATCGCCAATGGCGATTTCGGCGAGGTCATATTCGATCTCGGCCCCGACGACGAACTGGCCGAAGTCCTGGCGGTAACCGGCGTGGATGCCGCCGAGGTAATCCTCGCCGTCAAGACCGGCTTCGTTCGAGTCGATGTTGGCGAAGCCGAGCTGGGCACCGGCGTAAAACCCGGTCCAGTCGATGCCCGGCATGGCAACCGGGGCGGGGGCGGTCAGGACCGGCTCGGGCTGGGGCACGACGGGCCCGCCGGCAAAGGCCGGAGCGGTCAGTGCAAGCGTCGCGAAGGCGGCGGCGAAGGTTCTCATGGCGGTAGCTCCTTGTGGACGGCCCGGCAAAGGGCCGGTCGATCCCATCATTTAAGGGCGCCGGCGCCCCGCTGGCAATCGCCGTTCACGGAACCTTGAACGAAAGGCGCGGCGGGTGGCGTGTTTCGGCCGAGCGGGACCGGCGATCCGGGCCGAAACCCGGCCTGAGGGCCCCGTCAGGCGCGCTCGGCAAGCCCGAGCCACTCGGCCTCGGCCGCCGCGAGCGTCGCCTGCCGTTCGGCCATGGCCTCGGTCGCCTTGCGGAACTTGACCGGATCGCGGGTGAAGAGCGTGGCATCGGCCAGCAGGCCGGCGAGCTTGGCGATCTCGGCCTCGAGGCGGGCGATCTGCTGCGGCAGATCCTCGAGGCGCTTTCTTTCGCTGAAGGAGAGCCCGCGCGCGCGCCGGGCCTGGGTCTGGGCCTGGGCCAGGGTCTGGGCCCCGGGCCGGCTTGCGGGGCGTGCCGGAGCCTCGGGCTCGGGCGCGCGGCGCTGCGCGGCATGGTCCGACCAGCCGCCGGGATAGGCGGTCGCGCGGCCCTGCCCTTCCAGCGCGACGGTCGCGGTGGCGATGCGGTCGATGAAATCGCGGTCGTGGCTGACCAGAAGGACGGTGCCGTCATAGTCGCCCAGGATGTCCTGAAGCAGGTCGAGCGTCTCGACGTCGAGGTCGTTGGTCGGCTCGTCGAGGATGAGCAGGTTCGACGGCTGCGCCATCAGCTTGGCCAGCAGAAGCCGCGCCTTCTCGCCGCCCGAGAGGCTGCGGACCGGCGCGCGGGCACGGGCTTCGTCGAAGAGGAAGTCCTTGAGATAGGCCACCACATGCCGGGGCGTGCCGCGCACCATGACCTGGTCGGCCGCCCCCGAGACGCGCATCAGCGGATCGCCGGTCAGGTTGTCCCAAAGGCTCGCCGCGGGGTCGAGCCGCGCGCGCGCCTGGTCGAACACCGCGATCTCGAGGTTGGTGCCAAGCGTCACGGCGCCACGGTCGGGCGCCATCTCGCCGGTCAGCAGCTTGAGGAGCGTGGTCTTGCCCGCGCCGTTCGGGCCGACGATGGCCACCCGGTCGCCGCGCAGCACGCGCAGCGAGAAGTCGCGGATGATCGGCGTGTCGCCGAAGGATTTGGTGATGCCCGCGGCCTCGATCACCTTCCTTCCCGACACCGGGCTGCTGTCGAGCGCCAGCGCCGCCGTCCCCTGCCGCCGGATCTGCGCCGAGCGGTCGGCGCGCAGCTGCTGCAGCGCGCGGACCCGGCCCATGTTGCGCTTGCGCCGCGCGCTGATCCCCTCGACCGCCCAGCGCGCCTCGGCCCTGATCTTGCGGTCGAGCTTGTGGCGGGCCTCGTCCTCCTCGGCCCAGACGGTCTCGCGCCAGGCTTCGAAACCCTCGAAGCCGGTCTCGCGCCGGCGCACGACCCCGCGGTCGAGCCAGAGCGTGGCCTTCGACAGCGCGCCGAGAAAGGCGCGGTCGTGGCTGATGAGGACAAAGGCGGTGCGGGTGGCGGAAAGTTCGGCCTCCAGCCATTCGATCGCGTGGATGTCGAGATGGTTGGTGGGCTCGTCCAGCAGCATGAGATCGGGCGCCTCGGCCAGGAGTTTGGCCAGGGCGGCGCGGCGACGCTCGCCGCCGCTGGCGGTGGCCACGGGGGTGGCGGGGTCGAACTTCAGCCCCTCGGCCACGACGGCAAGGCGGTAGTCCATCCCCTCGGGCAGGGCCGAGGCGGCGAAATCGCCCAGCGTCGCATGGGCCGACAGATCCGGATCCTGCTCCATGTAGCCCACCGCCATGCCGGGGGCGAGGGTGCGGGCGCCGCGGTCGGCCTCGATCAGGCCGGCCATCACCTTCATCAGCGTCGACTTGCCGCTGCCGTTGCGACCCACCAGCGCCACCCGGTCGCCCGGCTGCACCACGAGGCCGAGGTCGTCGAAGACCGGATCGCCGCCGAAGCTCAGCGAGATGCCGGAAAGCTGGAGAAGGGGTGCGCGCGCCATGCCCCGCGAGGTAGAGGCGGAACGGCGCGGCGTCAACGCCCGGCGGCGCTGCCCCGGCTGCCGGATTGCGGGCGGAACCTGCCGCAAACCGGCATTGCCAACCCCGGGCAGCAGTATAGAACCGCCTCAGCAGCAACCCGCCGGAGCCATGATGACCGCAAAGGCCCTTGTGATCTTCACCCCTTCGGGCAAGCGGGGACGCTTTGCGCCGGGGACGCCGGTGCTGACGGCGGCGCGGCAGCTGGGCGTCGATCTCGATTCGGTCTGCGGCGGGCGGGGCATCTGCTCGCGATGCCAGATCAGCCCCGGCCAGGGCGCGTTTTCCAAGCACGGCGTCACGGTCGCCGATGACGCGCTCAGCCCCTGGAACGCGGTCGAGGAGCGCTACAAGCGTGTCCGCGGCCTGATCGATGGCCGGCGCCTGGGCTGCCAGGCGCTGGTCATGGGCGATGTGGTGATCGACGTGCCGCCGGAAAGCCAGGTCCACAAGCAGGTCATCCGCAAATCGGCGACCGAGCGGGTGATGGTGATGGACCCCGCCACCCGCGCGGTGCTGGTCGAGGTCGAGCCGCCCGACATGCACGAGCCGACCGGCGACCTGGAACGCCTTGCGCGCGCGCTTTCGGCGCAGTGGCAGGTCGAGGGGGTGGTGGCGGACCTTCCGGTCCTGCGCCGCCTGCAGCCGGTCTTGCGCAAGGGGGACTGGAAGGCGACGGTCGTGCTGCACCGGGGCAACCATGACCGCACGACGCGCGTCCTCGACATCTTCCCCGGCTTTCACGAGGGGCCGCTGCTGGGCCTTGCCGTCGACCTCGGCTCGACGACCATCGCGGCGCATCTGTGCGACCTGTCGGACGGGCGGGTGCTTGCCTCGGGCGGCCGCATGAACCCGCAGATCCGCTTCGGCGAGGATCTGATGAGCCGCGTCTCCTATGTGATGATGAACCCCGGCGGCGATGTCGAGATGACGCGGGTCGTGCGCGAGGCGATCAACGCGCTTGCGGTGACGATCGCGGGCGAGGCCGGGGTCGGGACGCAGGCGATCTACGAGATCGTCATCGTCTGCAATCCGGTGATGCACCATCTCCTGCTCGGGATCGACCCGGTGGAGCTGGGCCAGGCGCCCTTTGCGCTGGCGACCTCGGGCGCGCTGTCGCTGGATGCGCGGGAGCTGGAGCTTGCGGCGCTTAACCCCGGCGCGCGGGCCTATCTGCTGCCCTGCATCGCCGGGCATGTCGGCGCGGATGCGGCGGCGGTGGCGCTGTCGGAAGAGCCGCAGAAGTCGAAGGACATGGTGCTGATCGTGGATGTGGGCACCAATGCCGAGATCCTGCTTGGCAACGAGACCCGCGTGCTGGCCTGTTCCAGCCCGACCGGCCCGGCCTTCGAGGGCGCGCAGATTTCCAGCGGCCAGCGCGCCGCCCCCGGGGCGATTGAGCGGGTGGAGATTGATCCGGTGACCAAGGAGCCCCGGTTCCGGGTGATCGGCAGCGCGCTCTGGTCGGACGAGCCGGGCTTTGCGGCGGCGGTGGCCGCGACCGGCGTGACCGGCATCTGCGGCTCGGGCATCATCGAGGCGGTGGCCGAGATGCGGATGGCGGGGCTGCTGGACGCGGGCGGGCTGATCGGCGGGCCGGAACAGACCGGCACGGCGCGGTGCGAGGCGACGGGGCGGACGCATGCCTACCTTCTGCACGACGGCAGCGCCGAAGGCGGACCCCGGATCAGCGTCACGCAGGGCGACATCCGGGCGATCCAGCTGGCGAAATCGGCGCTTTACGCGGGCGCGCGGCTGCTGATGGACGCGATGGGGGTCGAGACGGTCGACCGGGTGACCCTTGCCGGCGCGTTCGGCGCGCATATCAGCCCCAAGCACGCGATGGTGCTGGGGATGATCCCGGACGTGGCGCTGGAGCGGGTGACGAGTGCCGGGAACGCCGCCGGAACCGGGGCGCGCATCGCGCTTTGCAGCGTTGCGGCGCGCAACGAGATCGAGGCGGTGGTGCAGCAGATCCACAAGGTCGAGACGGCGATCGAGCCCCGGTTCCAGGAGCATTTCGTCAACGCCAACGCCATCCCGCATGCGGTGGACCCGTTCCCGAACCTCGCCGCGGTGGTCACGCTGCCGCAGGTCAGCTTCAACACCGGCGGCGGCGGCGAGGGCGGGCGC